>Ga0209376_1005177_pt1 | contig 10985 bp, 13 predicted proteins | sample GraSoiAngelo_134_FD_185891 | JGI IMG/M metagenome (GOLD analysis project Ga0209376, IMG submission 185891) | Grasslands soil microbial communities from the Angelo Coastal Reserve, California, USA - 14_0929_05_30cm (SPAdes) (version 2) | ecosystem: Environmental > Terrestrial > Soil > Grasslands ... | reverse complement strand
AGCAGGCGCTGTAACTCGGCGCGATGGGCTAGATCGCCGACCTTGTAGTTAAAACTGAGCACGAACTCGCGATACTCTGCCAGCTTCTCCGGATCTGGATTTTCGTGGACGCGATAGATCGTTGGCATGGCGCGCATCTTCAACTCGCGGGCGACGGCTTCGTTCGCGGCCAGCATGCATTCCTCGATCAGTTGATGTGATTCGTCATTGTCGATCCGCTCCAAACGCACAGGCTTACCGGTTTCATCCAAGCGCACCTTTACTTCAGGAAAATCGAGATCGAGCGAGCCATGCTCGAATCTTTTTCGCCGGAGCAATGAAGCAAGCCTCCAGGCAAGATGCAGCTGTTCGCTCAATTGATCTCGAGCTGATGACTTTAGGATCGCGTAAGCCTGCTTGTAGGTCAGACGTTGCGCGCTTCGGATCACACTCTTGGCGAAGCGCGCTCTTTTCGCGACTCCGTTCTTGTCGAAGTTGATAAACACCGAATGCGTCAGCCGATCGACTCCCGGGTTAAGGCTACATACGCCGTTACTCAGGCGCTCCGGCAACATCGGGATAACTCGATCCGGCAGGTAAACACTGTTTCCGCGTCGGCGCGCTTCGCGATTAAGTGCGCTACCCGGCTCGACGTAAGCAGCGACATCGGCGATGTGCACACCGAGCTGCCAACCGCCGTTATCGATCTTTTCAATCTGGATCGCGTCGTCGAAATCGCGCGCATCGTCCGGATCGATCGTGATGATAAATTTTTTTCGTAAATCTTCACGTCCGTCGAGTTTTCGGGCATCGACGGTTTCGGAGATCCGGTTAACCTCATCGAGGACATCTCGTGGAAAATCGGTTGGCAGGTGATATTTCCGAATGATCGACAGCATGTCGACGCCCGGGGCCGAGGCTGGCCCGAGTAATTCGATGACGTCGCCTTCTGGATTAACGTGGCGTGATTCCCAGGCTTCGAGTCGAACGACAACCTTGTCTCCACGAGTCGGGACTTTCGGAAGCGGCGCGCGCGGCGGGACTTGGACATACACATCATGAACAATTCGCGGATCATCTGGAACAACGTAATAAAAATTGCGCGAATGCTGCAGCGTTCCGACGATGGTGTCGTGCGCGCGTTCCAAAATTCGAATGACCCGACCTTCGCGTCGTCCTTTGGTTCGCGCGTAGGCTGGATCGCGAGTGATGCGCGCAACTACGCGATCGCCGTGCATGGCTGTGCCAGTGTTCTCCGCTGCGACGAAAATATCCGCCTCGCCCGGTTTCTCCGTGATTAGAAAGCCATATCCAGCTTGATGGATAGACAATGTGCCCGTGACAAGATCAGCCTCTGCCGGCAAGACATAACGATTCTTACGAATCCGCGCGATCTCGCCCGAGCGTTCGAGCTCGCGCAACGCCTGGTTTAGTCCCATGCGCACGCCGCTTTTACGCCCAAGCGCTTTTGCCAGTTCGCGCTTGTCGAGCGGCCGGTAGCTAGGGGAGACGAGAAGGGCGAGGATTTGTTCTCGAATCTTACGTCCGTTTTCAGTCATGCGAGCGAAACGATATCAGTTGGTGTCATTATCGATATAACGAGGTTTCAACCGAAGATCCAATAATGCAAAAAGCGATTATTGCCGGCGCAATTGCCATTGCCGTGGCGACAATTGCTTCGTTTGCCGCTGGAGGAGCTAAGATGAAAATTACAAGTTCGGCTTTTCAGGAAGGTAGCGATATTCCGTCGAAATTTAGCCGCGACGGCGGGAACGTTAATCCACCGCTTCGTTTGGAGGGAACCCCGACGAATGCTAGGAGTTTGGTGTTAATTGTGGATGATCCCGATGCGCCGGTTGGTCTTTTTACTCACTGGCTGGTCTGGAATATCGATCCGAAAACAACCGAGATTCCCGAGAGGGGCACGCCCAAAGGCGCAGTCCAGGGCACAAACGATTATCCTAACCTTGGTTATGGTGGGCCCCAGCCGCCTTCAGGTACCCATCGTTATTACTTCAAAATTTTTGCGCTCGATCAGACACTTGATCTTCGTTCTGGCGCTAAGCGACAGGAACTCGACAAAGCCATGAGCGGTCACGTTATCGCCCAAGGCGAGTTGATGGGTCGCTACTCGCACAGCAAATAGCGAGCGGAAGCCAATTCGAATAAAGCAGCGCCTGTGATAGTCTCACCCCCAATGGGTGGGAGGCAGTGGAGAATCGCCGGTCGCATTGTCGACCTTTCTCATCATGGGCTAATCATGGGCGTCCTAAATGTCACGCCAGATTCATTTTCTGACGGCGGGAAATTTTTTACCATAGAAAAAGCGGTTGAACACGGACTGGCAATGGTTGCGGATGGTGCACACATCATCGATGTAGGCGGCGAATCGACGCGTCCGGACGCTGCACCTGTCGCAGTAGAGGAAGAAGCGCGGCGTGTAGTTCCAGTCATCAAGGAATTGCAGGCGAAGATCGACGCCGTTATTTCGATCGATACTTCGAAGGCTCAGGTGGCGCGCGCAGCAATCGCGGCAGGCGCTTCGATTGTGAACGACGTCACCGGGGGACGAAGCGACAAGGAGATGATGCCGCTTGTTGCCGAAGCCGAAGCAGCCTTCATCATCATGCACATGCAGGGAAATCCACGGACGATGCAAGCCGACCCGCGATATGTCGATGTGGTTTCGGAAGTGGCTGATTTTTTTCGACAACAATATGGACGCGCCATAGAGTGGGGCATTGATCCCATGGCGATTGCGTTTGATCCGGGAATTGGTTTCGGGAAAACGCTTGAGCACAATCTCGAGCTGCTCGCGCAACTCGAGCGAATTCGAGTGCACGAGCGTCCGCTGGTCGTTGGTGTTTCCCGCAAATCTTTTCTCGCGAAGCTGACCAGATCATCAGAGATCAACGATCGGGTTGCGCCTGCGGTGGCCTTGACTTCTCTTCTCCGGACACGCGGAGCGGATGTTTTTCGGGTTCACGATGTAAAAGAGAATGTAAACGCGCTCCGGGTGACGGAAGCAATTCTTCAAAAGACAAAATGATCCAGGAACTTATTCACCTCTGGCTCAGAGGCTGGCGCAGCGCCTTTGAAGTCATTTTGCTAAGTGTGGCGATCTATTATGGCTATCTTTACTTCCGCGGGACGCGCGGCGCGAAAGTATTGACCGGGCTGGCAATCGTTTTTCTGACGCTGACGTTGATTTCGCAGTTGCTCAATCTTGTTGTCATCGGCTGGCTCGTCCGCAGTTTTTCGGTTTTTCTCGCGGTTGCCTTAGTAGTGATCTTTCAACCGGAGCTGCGGCGTGGCCTCGCCGCGCTTGGTGGGCATCCGATTTTCTCTTTAACGAGCGAAAAACGCGAAACCGTCCACGATCTCGCTGAGGCTGTGACGCAGCTGGCAAATAAACAGTTCGGCGCGCTCATCGCGATCGAGCGCGATACATCGATTCGCGTGTATGAAGAAACTGGCGTGACGATTGATGGCGATTTTTCTGTCGAGCTTGTCCTGGCAATTTTTCATCCAAAAGGCGCGCTTCACGATGGCGGGGTCATCGTTCGCAACAGCCGGATCGCAGCTGCGGCCTGTATTTTCCCCGTTAGTCAGCGAGAAACGCTGGATCGAAGCCTTGGCTTGCGCCATCGTGCCGGCCTCGGAATCACTGAAGAATCCGATGCCGTGGCGGTGATAGTTTCGGAAGAGACCGGCAGCATTTCCATTTGCCACCGGCGACGGATCGAGCGCAATTTTACTCCCGAAACATTTCGTCAGCGCATCGCCGAAATTTTATTGCATGGCAATTATGAAGAGACTGATCCTGAAAAACTGGCGCGCGAAGTTGATCTCCCTCCTGCTCGCGACAACCCTTTGGTACCTGATCAAAAAGAACGTAGCGACGACCGCCTCGCCGTCTGAAAGGACCTCTGGCACGACAGCGACGGAAAGACGCTGAGGCGCAGGCTAGCGCAAAAAGCGCGACAGATTTTCTTCTTCCCAGCGCCGGGCGCGACGGTAGTTTCGAAACGCCCGCTCTCGGCGATTGAATTCTTCCGTGTGCACGCGCCGACGGCCTCTCTTAACGCTCTCGTCCGGCACCACAGAATGCAGCATTTCGTGATAAAGCACGTACTGGAGAAACCAAAGCGGAACGAATGGTTGATCAAGTGATGGATTGATTCGGATAACGCGGTCTTCCTCCTGGATCGTGCCAAAGACGAAATATTCCCTCGGACGATGTCTGCGGCGCCGGCCCCATATTACTTTGTAACCGCGGAGCCGCCCCCGAAAATATCGTTGGTTCAGTCTATCAAAAATCGGGCGCAGATCGAAATGCGTACCCTCGTGCTGCAGATTCAACTGCCGCTGCATCGGAAGCGTCGGGTGCGCCAGTTTCCGCTTTGTTTTCGTCTGCTTTGCCATTTGCCTGATCCTCAAAATGAACAAGTGGACATTACTTTAGTGGTCTTTGACCGAGTAACAAGAAAAGTGGTCAGATTTGCGCGCAAAATATGCAAGCAATTGAACCCCAATCACTTGTATCGATCCGGTTGCTCAAAGCATTCAAGGTCGATAATCTCCACAACCTGTGAGGCTTACAACACAATAACACCGTATTGTCTAGCGCTCGGAAACAACGGATTTTGAAGCATTCTCTGCGAATTGCAGCCGCCTACGGCTTTACCCACCTCCCAGGTTTTATTTCTTTCAGATCAAACTGAGTTCCGCGGATCGAAAGCGCAAAACGCAATGAAAATCGGCGAAACCGATCTTGAAGTTTCGTCGAACGATTCCGGAAGCTTCTTCAAGGGTTGACTCCACCTTGAAATCAACAGAGTTTTGTTCGCGCTCCATGATAGTCCCGAAACCTTAGCGAACTAGATCGGCATGACGCCCTTTCTCCGAAAATTGCTTGGGCTCAATTGGCTCTTGCTGGCGACCATGCTTGCGCTTGCCATTTTTGGCGTGGTGGCAATCTACAGCGCAACTTATATGCGCGGAGATTCCGTCGCGGCAGATTTCTGGCGCAAGCAGGCGAACTGGGTCGCAGTTGGTTTTTTCGCGTTCATGGTCACGAGTCTGATTGACTATCGTTGGATTCGCTGGGGCGCGCTGCCGATGTATCTGGCCGGCATTTTCTTTTTGATCCTGACGAAGTTTATCGGACAGCGAGTTTATGGCGCGCGCAGCTGGCTGCATTTAGGGCCTATCAATTTTCAGCCTGCACAACTTGCGGTTGTCGCCGGGATTATGGTATTGGCGCTGTTTCTAACTCAATTTCGCGAGATGCATCCGATGCTGCGGTTGCTTTTGTGTGGAGCGATCGCCGGAGCTCCCTGCCTTCTAATTCTGATGCAACCGGATCTCGGGGAAGTGATCATTTGGGTACCGGTGCTCCTGGCGCTGTTGTTCGTCGGTGGGCTTCCGCTGCGCTACTTAATTTGTATCATTCTCATCGGGCTCGCCTTTATCCCAATCGCAATCAATCTTGGTCTAAAACCGTACCAGCAGCAACGAATCACCGCCTTTACTCATCCCGATATCGACAAGCAAGGAGCAGCCTGGGCGATCAATCAGTCGCTCATTGCGATTGGGTCGGGCGGCTGGTCGGGAAAAGGATTCAGGGCACCAAATACCCAAATCGAGCTTGGGTTTTTGCCCGCGACGGCAGTACACAACGATTACATTTTTTCCGCGATTGGCGAGCAGTGGGGATTTGTCGGAGGGATGTTTCTCATCGGCGCGTTTTCCCTGCTACTGTTAACCTGTCTCTTCGTCGCATTTGTTGCGGGCGATCAATTGGGCTTACTCCTGGCCATTGGAGTTACTGCGCTCATCTTCACCCATATCTTTCAGAATATGGGTATGACGATCTCGATGCTGCCAATCACGGGCGTGCCGCTGCCGTTGATCAGTTACAGCGGCTCATTCGTGCTGATGATCATGTTTGGACTCGGACTTGTGAACAGCGTTTGGGTCCACCGACACGCCGTCCCTTAATTCTGGGAAAAATTTTCCGCAGATCGACAACACGCAGCAAATTGGTCGGTCGCCGGCGTTTACTTTACGCGATCGGTTGCCTAGAGTCGCGCAACGCATGGAAGGCGATTACAAGGTCAAGCTCGAGGTTTTCGAAGGACCGCTCGATCTCCTGCTTTACCTGATTAAACAGGATGAGATCGACATCTATGACGTTTCGCTTGAACGCATCACTCGCCAGTACCTCGAATATCTTCAAGCGTTCAAGGAGTTGAATATCGAACTCGCTGGCGAGTTCATCGTTATGGCAGCAAACCTCATTTACCTGAAAAGCCGCAGCCTGCTGCCCGTCGATCAACAACCGCCCGAAGAGGATGCCGGGGAAGATGATCCGCGCTGGGATTTAATTCGGCAACTGGTCGAATACAAAAAATTCAAGGAAGCGGCTGCGCAATTGCATCTGCGCGAGCTCGAACAAGAACGCATTTTCGCGCGCACAGGAGGTTCGTCTCCGGACCGCGAACAGCCGCTTCGGCTGAGCGAGGTTGGAATTTTCCAGCTGATCAATGCATTCCAAACGGTGATCAAGCGAGTGGAGGCGCGGCACGACGTGCAGGAGATTTTTGGCGAGCGTTTTAGCGTCTCGGAAAAGATCGATACAATTTTGAAGCGGGTAGCAGACGGCGCCGCTATTCGCTTCTCAGATTTGTTTGGCGCCGTCGTCTCGCGGGTCGAAGTCGCTGTGACTTTCCTCGCCCTTCTGGAATTGATTCGTCTTAAACAAGTCCGCGCGATCCAGAAGAGCGTCTTTGACGAAATCGAAATCGCCCCGGCCGCGGCGTAAACGTGGCAAGTCGATGGCGCGAATTCTGATCGCCGGATGCGGTTATGTTGGGCAGGCAACCGCAGATTTGTTCCACGAGGCGGGCTGGACGGTGGAAGGCTGGACGTGTTCGCGAGAATCAGCTGGCCGCCTTGCCGGTAAGCCTTATCCGGTTTACGCGCTCGATATCACAAACCGGGTTCAGGTTTGTACGCGTGCCGCGACATTTGACGCCGTAATCCATTGCGCCAGTTCCGGCGGCGGCGGCGCCGATACTTATCATCAAATTTACTTAAACGGCGCACGCAATCTTCTGGATCGATTCAATGGTTCGATAGTCGTTTTTACCAGCAGCAGCAGTGTCTACGCGCAAACGGATGGATCGTGGGTTACCGAAGAGAGTGAGACCAAACCGACGCGCGAAACGGGCCGAACACTTCTCGAAACAGAAAACCTGGTCCTCGTCCACGGCGGCATCGTCGCGCGGCTCGCCGGAATTTACGGACCCGGACGGTCGGCGTTGCTAAGCAAGTTCCTATCTGGCGAAGCGACTGTCGATCCGGAATGCGATCGGTTTATTAACCAAGTGCATCGAGACGACATCGCCGCCGCTCTCTTGTTTTTGTTAGATCGACAACCTCAAGAAAAACAAATTTATAACGTGGTTGACGACCAGCCGATTCGACAAAGCGAATGTTACCGCTGGTTGGCGGAGAAATTGAATCGTCCACTTCCGTCTGTCGGAAAATCGACGCGGCGATATAAGCGCGGCGACAGCAATAAACGTGTGAGCAATGCAAAACTGCGCAAGCTTGGCTGGACACCGCGATACCCGTCATTTGCAGACGCGATGAAAAAAAGCATTTTGGCAAGCTTCGGTCAGTTTTGACCGTCTCGTTCCGAACTGGCTTTGCCAGCTCGCTCACCAAAAAGCTGGCGGATCACTTCTTCGACGGGCACTTCTTGGACATTGATGTCGCTGACATAACAAGCTTCGAGAAGTTGTCGGCATGTCTCAGTGACTTTTCCGCGCGGCACCTTCAATTGGATAGAAACCGGCGTTTGTTCGATCACTTCGCCAAATGCTGAAAAGTCGCGCGTAGCCTCTTTCTCGAAGGTCAGACTGACAAGTTTGTAGCCGGAGAACCGATCGATAATCTTTGTGAGTGGTCCGTCGAAGAAGATTTTGCCGTGATCAATGATAAGAACGCGATCGCAGAGTTCTTCGATGTCCTGCATGTAATGACTCGTTAGCAACGTGACGATGCGATGCTCTTCGTTATAAATGCGCAGAAATTCGCGGACACGCTTTTGACTGACGACATCGAGCCCAATGGTCGGCTCATCGAGAAAAAGAACACGCGGCTGATGAATGAGCGCAGAGATGAGCTCCATCTTCATTCGTTCGCCTAAGGACAATTCGCGCACCATCACATTCATTTTGTCCCGGACTTCAAGGAGCTCCGATAATCCGTCGACGACCTGTTTAAAACGCGTGCGATCGATTCCGTAGATGGCGCGATTGAGCTCGAGCGATTCCTGAGCGGGCAGGTCCCACCAGAGCGCATTCTTCTGACCCATCACGAGACTGAACTGCCGCTTCATTTCGTTGCGCCGTTCCCAGGGAACGAAGCCGAGCACGCGCGCATCACCTGAAGTCGGATTCAACAACCCCGAAAGCATCTTGAGGACGGTGGTTTTACCTGCGCCGTTCGGGCCGAGAAAGCCAACAAACTCGCCTTGCTCGATTTGAAACGAAACATCGTCTGCCGCCCGCGTTTCATCGTGGCGGCGCTTTATCAAACCTTTGATCGAACCCCAAAGGCCGCGCTCCTTGCGGTAAGTCCGATAGATTTTGGTTAATCCAGATGCTTCGATCGCAGGCATAAACAAGGATAAAGATGAAGGACAGCGTTGAAGCTACGCTGCGATGGTTGCGAGCAAAACTCGAACTGGAAGCGCTTTCGGAAGCGAAGGCGTCGTTGGCTTTTTAATTCGCATCGCGCCCGACCATTTCGCGATTAAGATTCGTCTCGATCAAGCCGATGCGTTCCGAACTGCCGCCTGAAGAAGATCACCCTGGCGTTCCCATTGCGCCGCCGCTTCTATTCGTCCTGCCGATCCTCGCGTCTCTTGCGCTCGAATGGTTTGTTCCGACCAGCTTCGTGCATGGAGCGGTCCGATGGACATTTGGAGCGCTGTTTTTCGTCGCCGGAATTGCGCTGAACATTGGCGGATTTATTACGTAGAAGCGCGCCGGCACTGATCCTATCCCGTTCAATCCGAGCACGCGCATCGTCGCGCACGGACTGTATGGCTTCACCCGCAACCCGATGTCCATCGGTTTCGCTTTGTGGACCCTTGGGCTGGCGATCCTGGTGGATTCCGCATGAATGCTCCTCGCCGGGCCCATCGGCCTAGTCCTCATTGATCGCATCGTCATCACGCGCGAAGAACGCTATCGCGAGCGCAAGTTCGGGAAGGAATATCTCAACTACAAACGCCGTGTCCGGCGCTGGGTCTAGTGTTGACTGCGCTGATAGGATTCGACTTGCCGCCCTCGAATATGAAGAGCGCACGAAACCACGTGCCTAATTCTTGGGTCACAGATTTACTGCGATCACCCAACCAGCTCAAAACCACACTTTCACAAACAATCATCGAGACAGTGCAGCAAAAGCGTAACTGTCTCTTCGGTTTCGTCGCCCATATTGGAGAGGCGGAAGGTTTTGCCCTGAATTTTGCCGTAGCCGGGATCGATGACGAGATGATGTTTTCCGCGCAGTTTTTTCGCCAGTTCCAAAACGTCGATGCCTTGATTGTTTTTCACGCAAGTGAGTGTCTTTGAGCGGTAACCTTCTTCGGCAAAGAAATCGAATCCGGTTCGTTTCACCCAATCGTGGACGAGCGCATTGGTGCGGGCATGTCGATCGAAGCGCGTTTCGAGCCCTTCTTCGAAAATTTCGTCGAGCTTTGATTGCAGCGCGTGAATATGCGCGATGCTTGGTGTGCTTGGCGTCACCCATTCTTTTTGCTGTTTTTTGAACTCGAGAAAATCGAAATAGAAGCCGCGGTTCGGAATTTTCTCGGCTCGCGCGAATCCCTTTTCGGAAACTGAAAAGAGCGAGAAGCCGGGCGGCAGTGCGAGCGCTTTCTGCGCGCCGGTGAGCATGACGTCGATGCCGAGCGCATCCATGTCGATTTTGATTCCGGAGAACGATGAGACGGTGTCCAGGATGAGGACCACGTCGGGGTATTTCGCGAGGACGCCGCAGATTTCGCCAAGCGGATTCATCACACCGGTCGAAGTTTCATTGTGAACCAAGGTGACGGTATCAAACTTTCCGGTCGCTAGATGTCGATCCACTGCTTTGTGATCGATGTGTTTCCCCCAATCGACCTGCAATGGCTCGGCGTTTTTGCCGCAGCGCTTGGCGACGTCGAACCATTTGTCGGAAAAGGCGCCGCACATGCAATTGACCACGCCGCGACCGACCAGGTTGCGGATTGATGCTTCCATCACGCCCCACGCCGAGGACGTGGATAGAAAAACCGGCTGATTCGTATTGAATAATTTCTGAAGACCTGGGTGAATCGCGCGGTAAAGGTTTTTAAAATCGTCTCCGCGATGGCTGATCATCGGCCGCGAGAATGCTGCCCACGTTTTCGGGGAGACCTCGACAGGACCTGGGGTGAAGAGTTTGTCGTGCGGTTGCATCAGGCAAACGTCGAACACCGAACCCGCCTTCGCAAGGCGACGGCGTGGCAGGCCCTCAACGTCCAATATCGAAATTCAGGCTGCGTGATTATTTGCAAATGAAGCTAATTCCACCGCTGCGTTCGAGGCGTGCGCTTTGGATCCGCTTGAAGTCGGCAGAGTGCAACTCGAGTCGCAAATCTTCCTCGAGATCGTGTCTCGTGACGTGGTTAGTACGCAACCCTCGATCCACCAATTGTCCGTCGTGGATGAGAACTTCCTCTGTGCCTTTGATGAGATTGCCGAAGCCATGCGAATAGTAGGCAATCCAGGCCAGCAATCGATGAAATGCAACCATCGCAAACCCGCCGCCGACTGTCGGGAGCAGATCCGCTGATCCATTGATTGCGCGTGCGAGCACCGAGGCGAGGATCACTAGAAACACGCTGTCGAAAACGGTGCGGCGTGCGAGCGATCGGCGCGCACTGATTCGCACCATCAAAA
>Ga0209376_1005176_pt1 | contig 10987 bp, 7 predicted proteins | sample GraSoiAngelo_134_FD_185891 | JGI IMG/M metagenome (GOLD analysis project Ga0209376, IMG submission 185891) | Grasslands soil microbial communities from the Angelo Coastal Reserve, California, USA - 14_0929_05_30cm (SPAdes) (version 2) | ecosystem: Environmental > Terrestrial > Soil > Grasslands ... | reverse complement strand
TTTCAGAAACTTCTGACCGGGACCCCGTGAATCTGCCGGGATTCTTGGCGGAATTAAGCTGCCGCAAAAGGACCGTTTAATGTCTCGCAAAAGGTTCGGGCAGATAGAAAAACAAGATTCCCAGGATTAGGTAAACCGAGAGAAGCTGGACGCCCTCGATCCAGTTCGTTTCCCCATCTCCGCTGATCTGAAAAATGATATAAACCGATGCAACCACGGCGAAGACTTCGGGCAGAGAAAATTCGAGATCCATTGGGCGTCCGAAACAATAGGAAAGGAAAACGAGCAGGGGTGCGACAAAGAGCGCGATCTGCAGGCTTGATCCGATCGCAATGCCGACGCTCAAGTCCATTTTGTTTTTCAACGCCATTACGACGGCGGTGGAGTGCTCCGCGGCGTTACCTACGATCGCCACTACGATTATCCCCACGAAAACTTCCGTGACCCCGATTGACGCGCGAACGCTTTCAATGGTTCCGACGAGAAACTCCGAAAGCAGCGCCACAACCCCGGTCGCAATCATAAGGACCACTACCGCCTTACTCTTGGTCCATCGCTCCGCCTTTTCTTCCAGTTCTTCTTCCGCGCCGACGAAGAAATGTTTGTGCGTCTTTAGAGTAAATGCGAGCACGCAGAAGTAGGTCATAAATAGCACGACCGAAATACCTAACGAGAGCTGGCGTTCCACCGCCGGGCTCCAGCCGCCAGGACTCCCGCTGGAGGCGAAGTGAAAGACAGTGGGGATGACCAGGGCAATTGCGGCGAGCGAAAGCGAAATCACCGCCGTTCGTGCACCAGTTTTGTTGAACCGTTGCTCTTTGTGCTTCAAGCCTCCAAGCAGGATGGATAGTCCCAGAACGAGCAGGATGTTGCCGATGATGGATCCCGTAATCGAAGCTTTCACCACACTCGTCAGCCCTTTGGAAAGCGCGATGCCGGCAATGATCAGCTCCGCCGCGTTGCCGAGAGTGGCATTTAACAGTCCGCCCAGCCCTTCCCCGACCCGCGCTGCCAATTCTTCCGTGGCGCGCCCGATCCAACCCGCTACGGGAACGATTGCGATGGCCGAGCAGACGAAAAGCGCAGTCGGGTTAGCCTGGCCCGGCCAAAAGCGAAGCGCGAATGCAATTGGCGCAAAAATCAGAAGCCAGTTCAAAGACGGTTTCATCCTCATAAATACTGCGCGAGCCCCGGGGCTGCTCGACAATCCGCATCGGCGCTTGCTTGGCAAATTCGGATGCTTGCGCTCGCGCCGAAACAATGATGTAGAGGTGCTTGTGCCAAGCACCTAAAGTTAGCTGCAATGGCCGACGAGCAGCAGACAAAACTGCATCTGGAAATCGCGCATGTCCTCTTTATCGACATTGTCGGTTATTCCGCTAATTTAAATGACGCATCGCTCTGCGATCGACTGGTTTGGAAAGGCGGCCAATGAGTAGCCGCAGCTTCTTCGCCGAACTAAAGCGGCGTAATGTTTATAAGGTCGCCGTCGGCTATGCCGTTGTCGGTTGGTTGTTGATCCAGGTCGCAACCCAGGTGTTCCCGTTTTTTGAAATACCGAATTGGGCCGTCCGTCTGGTAGTCCTGCTGATCGTAGTCGGATTCCCTATCGCTTTGGTCATTGCCTGGGCCTTCGAGTTAACGCCGGGAGGCGTTAAACGAACGGAAGAGGCCGATCGCGTCTATCCAGGCAGATCCCGCGGTCGTGCCTGGATTTATGTTGTGATCTCAGCCGGTTTGCTATCGACGGGATTATTCTTTCTTGGCCGTTACACCGCGCCTAACGAAAATAAGATCGGGAATGTGCCGGCAAAATCGATTGCGGTCCTGCCCTTCGAAAACTTAAGCCGCGACCCCGACAATGCCTATTTCACCGAGGGAATTCAGGACGAAATCCTGACACGATTGGCAAAAGTGGCGGACTTGAAGGTGATCTCGCGTACTTCGACTCAGCGTTACAAAAGCTCGCCGAATGATCTGCCCCAGATCGCGAAGCAGCTTGGCGTTGCCAATATTCTCGAAGGCAGTGTGCAAAAGTCCCAGGACCAAGTGCGGGTGAATGTGCAGTTAATTAATGCCGCGACCGATGCCCACTTATGGGCGGACAGTTTCGATCGTAAACTGATCGATATTTTCGCGGTCGAGAGCGAGATTGCGGCCAAGGTAGCCGACACACTTCAAGCAAAGCTGACCGGGGCGGAGCAACATGCGATTTCCATGCAGCCGACCCAGAATACCGAGGCCTACCAGCTATATCTGAAGGGAAGATATTTTTGGAACAAACGCACCGGACCTGATCTTCAGAAAGCGATCGATTACTTCAAACAGGCGATCGACAAAGATCCGAACTACGCGTTGGCTTATGTGGGGCTCGGTGATTCCTACATTCTTCTCTCTGGTTTCGGCGCGGCACCGCCGCAGGATTCTTTTCCGCTGGCGGAGGCGGCGGCGAAGAAGGCTCTGGAGATCGATGATACTCTGGCCGAAGCACACACCACTCTGGGATTCAGTCTGTGTGTTCATCATTTCGATTTCGCGGGCTCGATCAGGGAGTTTGAGCGCGCGATCGCGTTGAATCCAAATTACGCAACGGCGCACCACTGGTTCGGAGATGGGCCATTGCTGGCCGTTGGCCAGTTTGATCGCGCAATCGCAGAAGGAAAACGTGCCCTCGAGCTCGATCCATTATCGGTCATTATCACCGCCGATCTGGGGGCCAATTATCTGGTAGCCCGACGGTATGATGAAGCGATCGAACAGTTTCACAAAGCGATCGACCTGGATCCGCGGTTTTATTACTCGCATTGGAATCTCGCCCAGGCGTTGGAACTGAAAGGCAACCCCCGCGAAGCCTTGGCCGAATACAAAAAGGCCGTTGAACTGGACGACGATCCCTTTGTTCTCGCTCTGCTCGGTCAAGGTTACGCAAAACTCGGGCAGCGGGATGAAGCATTAAAAATTCTGGCGCAACTGCCGCAGATCGGAGCGCACCGCTACGTTTCAGCTTACAGCTACGCTCTTCTGTACGTGGCACTGGGTGATAAGGATAAGGCGATCGAATGGCTCGAACGCAGCTACGAGGAAGGAGCCGGGCTCGACCTTATCTTTCTCAAAGTCGATCCCATGCTTGATCCATTACAAAAAGAGCCGCGATTTCAGGCGCTGGTGGCAAAGGTTTTTGCAACGCGAAGCTCGATCACGCCATCGCGGTGAACCCAAATAAATTCTTAGCTGAATTAAAAAGCGGAATGTTTAAAGGGTTGTGGTCGCCGCCTGGATTGGCAGCGCAATCTGCAAGGAGAAGGTAACGAGCTGACAGATTGCTAAGTCGCGGTGCTATGACATTGATCTCGGACTTGGCGGAAGTTGGCATTCGAGCGCGACGGCGAGTTGCGTACCACCTGCTTCCTTTTGTGTTCCTCATCTATGTCGTGAACTACATCGATCGCGTCAACGTTTCCTTCGCTAATCTCAGAATGAGTGCCGATCTAGGCTTCAGCGATCGTGTCTACGGTCTCGGCGTAGGCATGTTTTACCTGACCTACGTTTTGTTCGAGATACCAGGAGCCATCATCGTCGAACGCTGGAGCGCGAGGAAATGGATTGCGCGGATCATGATCTCCTGGGGAGTCGTGACAATCCTGACTGGCTTCATCCATAGCGCCGGACAGTTCTACGCCGCCCGCTTTTTCCTGGGACTTGCAGAAGCCAGCTTTTTCCCCGGAATGATCGTTTACCTGACCCATTGGTTTTGCTCGCGTGATCGCGGCCGGGCGATTGCCTGCCTCTACACTGCGGTTCCCACTGCTTCCTTGGTTGGCTCTCCGATCGCGGGGTGGTTACTGGGAGTTCATTGGTGGCAACTGGCCGGATGGCGCTGGCTTTTTATCCTGGAAGGTATCCCGGCCCTTGTCATCGGGATCGTCACTGTCTTTTATTTAACGGACTGGCCTTCACAGGCGCGGTGGTTGCTTGACGACGAGCGACGCTGGCTTGTCAACGAATTACACGGAGAGGTAGAGGCGAAAAAGAGAATTCGAGACTACACAATCACGCAAGCGTTCTGCGACCGTAATGTTCTATTGCTGATTGCTTGTTGGTTCCTGGCTGCCTCGGGATATCTGGGGAACATCTATTGGATACCTACCTTTGTGAAGCGCCTTTCAGGATTCTCGGATTGGGGAGTAACTTCACTGCTAACAATTCCAGCTTTGATTGGCATCGCCGGGATGCTCGCCAACGGCTGGCATTCCGACAGGACCGCAGAGCGACGGCTGCACGCCGCAATACCCCTGTTAGTCGGGGCATCAATGTTTGGCGCGCTGATCGTCACGCGTCACAATCTTACGTTAGCGGTTGCATGCTTACTGTTCGGCACCGGCTGCTACCAGGCGTTCTATCCAATTTTCTGGTCCATCCCAACGATGATTCTGAGTGAATCGGCCGCCGCCGCCGCGTTCGGACTTATTAATTCGATCGCGCAACCTTGGCGGCTTAGCCGGACCTTATGTGATAGGTTTCCTTAACGACCGAACCCACTCACTTACAGCCAGCTTCGGATTCATTGCTCTGGTCTTTGTGGCAGCAGCAAGCTTGATTCTTTGTTTGAGAATCCACGATCCGCTTCAGGCTTCAGAAGGCTCGAAATCAGAGTGAAAAATGGTCGCCTGAGCCCTATTCGCCCAACCAATGATGAACTCGCGTAACTTCTTCGCCCAGTTGAGCAGCGCAATGTTTACAAGGTTGCCCTCACCTATGCTGTAATCGCGTGGCTGCTGATCCAGGCAGGATCGAGCATTCTCTGAAGCCGCACAGCAGTGCGAAGTAATCTCGCATCCTGGCCATGGTCCGCGGCGAGTTGCAGTCCGAGAGGCAAACCACTCGCAACCGGAATCGGGATAGAGATTGCGGGAGTTCCTAAAGCAGTCCACGGAGCATTCATCCTTGGATCGCCGGTTGATGCCAGACCCAATGGTGCAGGCCCCACGGCGGCAGGCGTTAGGATTACGGGCGTGGCCTTGAACAGCTCTGTAAATCGAGGCTTGCATGAATCGACGTACCGCACGGTTTCATTGTACCGCTCCGCAGAGATCTGGAGGCCCTTTTGAACCAAGTCCACAAGTTCCGCGCCCAGCCGGGCGATTGACCGAATGGACGCGCCAGCGCTTCGTAACAGGGAGAGTGCATTCTGAAAGGCGGTGGCCATTGCAGGCTCAACCTCAGGCAGAGGCTCGGGCGCTCCCAGCGCAAAATCCTCTGTCTCGCCCGCGGAATGTCCCATCGATTCCCAGAGCAGGAGCATATCGGCAGGCGTATGCGTGAAGAACCCGAGCGTGTCCAGGCTCTTCGCGAGTGGGAGCACGCCCTCCATGGGAAGAAGACCATAGCTGGCCTTGAATCCGGTAACGCCACAAAAGGAAGCTGGCCGCAGCCCCGACCCCTTGGTCTGAGTTCCGAGAGCGAACGGTACCATCCCTGCCGCGACGGCCGCTGCCGACCCGCTAGAGCTTCCGCCCGGCGTGTGCTCTAAATCCCGCGGGTTGCGCGTTGGCGGGGGCGTGAAATATGCGAAGGCAGTACACTGCGTCTTTCCCAGCAGGATTCCTTCGCGTTGGCGCAAGTCGCGAACAATCGCTGCGTCGGCAGCGCCAATTCGTCCTTTGTAAATTGGCGACCCGTATTCAGTCGCCAAGCCGCGCGTCTCGATAATATCTTTCACTCCAAAAGGAATCGCGGACAGCTTCCCCTTTCCGGTTGGTCGTTGCGGCAGCACTTGGACCCAGGCGTGAATGGAGGGGTCCATGTCTCGAATGCGATCCAGGCATGGTTGTAATGCAAGCTCACGCGTTCTACGAGAGGCATCAAACCACTGAGTTAGTGTTTCCAGAAGGGCTTTTTGTGAGGTAACACCCATAGTGGCACCCATAGCCGCTGCGAAACCAGTAAAAAGGAAAGTCCGACGATCAATCTTATGGCTTTCGAAGCTGCTCATGGTGCGGACATAATTAACTTAGCTGGCAGCGTGTGAAACCGTAATTCCACGGAGAGCATTGGCAACGGACATGTCCTCATTACTTCAATGTATGGCTCCAACGAGACTATCGGGTGCACAAGCTCCCAGCAAAGTTTCAAGCGACGGCGTAGAACACAGCATTCCCTTCGCCGGAAGTGAGTCGAAAACTGTGACGAAAGCTCCAGCGTCGGGTGGCCAATTAGAGGTACGGTGTGGTTAGGCTGGGACTGTCTTCACCGGTTGCATTGGACGTTGCGTCACTTTTCAAATCATGCGTATCCAAGTAGACTGCTGCCGTGACGAGCGCCTCGTCAACGCGCGCAGAGTGAACCCGAAGAACTTCTTTGCCGAGCTGAAACGGCGCAACGTTTATAAAGTTGCGATTGCGTACGGCGTCGTGGCCTGGCTGCTGATGCAGATCGCGAGTCAGATTTTTCCGTTCTTCGAAATTCCGGATTGGGCCGTGCGTCTTGTGGTGTTGCTGCTCATTATCGGATTTCCGATTGCGCTGATTCTGGCGTGGGCTTTTGAGCTGACGCCGGAAGGAATCAAGCGGGCGGAGTTTGCGGATGAATTGCCGAAGAAAGCACCGGGTAGTCGCGCGTGGATTTATGTTGTGATCATAGCCGGGGCGATCTCGGTGAGTTTGTTTTTTCTAGGGCGTTATACAAGTTCGAAACAAGGCTCGGAGGTGGCGGCGAAATCGATCGCGGTGCTGCCATTTGACAATCAGAATCGTGATCCAGACACCGAGTACCTTTCTGACGGCATTCCGGAAAGCATCATCCACAGCCTCTCACAGTTGCCGAACCTCAAAGTGATGTCGCGCAACTCAGTATTCCATTACAAAGGGAAAAACACGGATGCCCAGGCGGTAGCAAAGGACTTGAAAGTGCAAGCGGTGCTCACGGGCAGGATGACGCAACGTGGGGACGCTGTTTCGATCAGCGTGGAACTTATCAATGCGCAAGACAATAGCGAGATTTGGGGGCAGCAGTACAATCGCAAACTCGCCGATGTGTTCGTAGTGCAGGAAGAGATCGCGAGAGAGATTTCCGAGAAGCTAAGCTTGAAGTTGACGGGCGCAGAAAAGCAACAGTTGGCGAAGCATCCCACAGAGAATCTCAAGGCTTTCCAATATTACATGCAGGGACGGTCGTACGCCCAACGTCGCGTCCGGGAGGATCTGCTCACGGCCATAGGCTATTACGACAAGGCAATTGAAGAAGATCGCAATTATGCGCTTGCATACGCCGGCTTGGCCGACGCCTACTCAGGTCTTGGAGTGTTCGGCTACATTGCGCCCATTGAAGGCCGGCGCAAAGCGGAGGAGAATGCGCGCAAAGCCCTCGCGCTCGATGAAAATCTGGCGGAAGCTCACGTCGCACTCGGTCTAGCCTACGTGGCATTCGCCCCGTCCAATTTCTCGCTGGGTGATCGTGAATTGCGGCACGCCATCGAACTCAGCCCAAGTTTAGCATTGGCTCATTTCTATCTGGGAGTTTCGCTGGTGCGACAGGGACTTCTCGATGAAAGCTTAGAGGAATATCTGAAAGCTCGCGAACTCGACCCGCTCTCATCAATCATCGCACGGCAATCGGCGATTCCTTACTACTTCAAGCGAGATTATGCGCGAGCGCTTGAGCTGCTGCGGCAGGCCGACGAGCTGGGCACGCCCTTCAGCACCACTTGGGAGATAGGAGTGTACGTTCAAAACGGGTTATTCAACGAAACACTGGCGGAATTGGAGAAAGCCAAAAGAGCGAGGAAGAATGAACCGATCTTGATTTACGATACCGGAATGGTCTACGCGGCGCAGGGGAAGCGGGCCGAAGCCCTCCAGATCATCAACGAGCTGGAAGAGATGTCCGGCGCGAGCCTGAGCGAGGCGCACTGGATTGCCAAGATCTATGCCGACTTGAACGAGAGGGAGCTGGCGTTGGCGTGGCTGGAGCGTGGCTTAGCAACAGGAGCGATCGGATCCTTTTATAAGGACGAGCCGGTGTGGGATCCACTCCGCAGCGACCCGCGCTTCACCGACCTCCTGCGGCGCATGGAGATTCCGCAGTGAACCAGAAGAAACTCTTGGTTGAGTTCAAACGGCGCAATGTTTATAAGGTCGCCGTCGCCTATGCGGTAATGGGCTGGCTGCTTATTCAGATAGCAACGCAGACGTTTCCTTTTCTGGAGATCCCGAACTGGGCGATTCGGCTGGTCATCATGCTGGTGGCGATTGGATTTCCAATTGCGCTGATTCTGGCCTGGGCATTTGAGTTGACACCGGAAGGTATCAGGCGGGCGGAAACTGTTACCGGCGCAACCGCAGCCAAGTCCGCTCACCGCGCCTGGATCTACGTGGTCATGGTCGCCGGTATTCTATCAATTGGAGTATTTTTTCTCGGGCGTTACACCGCTCTCAGAACGTCCTCTTCACCTGAAAGTGCAAAGGCAGCGGCCCCTTCATCAAAGTCACTAGCGGTCCTCCCCTTCGCCAATCTTAGTCATGATCCAGATAACGCTTATTTCGCTGCCGGGATTCAGGACGAGATCATTACGCGACTGGCAAAGATTGGAGAATTGAAGGTGGTCTCGTGCCTTTCGACCCAGCGTTTCAAGAGTTCGCCAGATGATTTGCCGGCAATAGCGAAGGAGCTTGGGGTGGCGAATGTTTTGCAAGGCAGCGTCCAGCGCTCGCCTGACGCGGTGCGCGTGAACGTCCAATTGGTCGGGGCCGAGACAGACACTCATCTTTGGGCCGATACCTTCGACCGCAAACTGACCGACGTTTTTCAAATCGAAAGTGATATCGCAAAAACGATAGCGGAGAAGTTGCAAGCGAAGCTCACTGGTTCTGAAGAACGCGCCATCTCGATGCAGCCGACCGCAGACGTGGAGGCACATCAGCTTTATCTCAAAGGTCGCTATCTCTGGAACAGACGAACCGCCGAGAATCTCGAGAAAGCGCTCAACTACTTTCAGCAAGCCGCTGACAAGGACCCGAACTACGCGCTGGCCTACTCGGGCATCGCCGATACATGCGCCCTGTTCTCTGTTTACGGAGCGGGCGCGCCGCAAGAGTATTTGCCGCGGGCGAAAGCTGCTGCCGAGAAGGCGGTGGAATTGGACGATTCGCTTGCCGAGGCGCACGCCTCGCTCGGCTTGGTTTACCATTCTTACTTTCGGAGCGCAGAATCGGCGAGGGAGTTTGACCGGTCGATTCAGTTAGATCCGAACTACGCCACTGCCCATCATTGGTACGGAAGATTGACCCTTGTGATGCAGGGAAAACTCGATCACGCCTTGGTCGAAGTGAAACGAGCTTACGAGCTCGACCCCGTCTCACCCATTATCCATACCGACGTCGGCGCCGTTTATCTGATGGCCAGGCGATACGACGAAGCCATCGAGCAATTGCGAGGCACGGTCCAAATGGATCCGGAATTTTATTGGGCTCACCGGTTCCTTGGAATGGCGCTGGACTTGAAAGGCGATACTACCGGTGCATTGGCGGAGTTTACAAAAGCATTCCAACTAAATGACGATCCCGCTGGCTTGGGATTCATTGGTCACGCCCAGGCGAGAATGGGCCACGAGAAAGAGGCGCGCGCGAGGCTGGATCAGATGAACGACGCGGCTAAGCGCCGTTATGTTGCGCCGTATGCCTTTGCTTTAATTCATCTTGCGCTCGGTGACAAAGACCAAGCTTTGGACTGGCTGGAAAAAGCGGCGCAGGAGCGTGGCCTAACCTACTTTAATTTTATCAAGGTCGATCCCTTTCTCGATCCGCTGCGCGGTGACCCCCGCTTCGAAGCGGTCATGCAAAAGGTTACCGGCGAGAAATGATGAAGCCGGCCAGTTTCTTCTCAGAACTGAAGCGGCGCAACGTTTACAAGGTCACGATCGCTTACGCGGTCGTTTCGTGGCTGCTGATTCAAGTTGCGACGCAAGTTTTCCCGTTTTTCGAGATTCCCAATTGGGCGGTGCGTCTTGTGGTGTTGCTGCTCGTTATCGGATTTCCTATCGCATTCATTCTGGGCTGGGCGTTTGAACTAACGCCGGAAGGAATCAAGCGCACGGAAGAGCTAGACCAAATGCCACAACAGCAATCCAAGAATCGCGCCTGGATTTATGTTGTCATTATCGCCGGAGCGATCTCGATCGGTTTGTTCTTTCTCGGGCGCTACACGGCATCGTTTAGGGCCGGAGCGCAACGAACCGAAACGTTCGAGAAATCAATTGCGGTTCTACCGTTCGAAAACCTGAGCGACGATAAGGCGAACGCCTACTTTGCGACAGGCATTCAAGATGAGATTATGACGCGGCTGGCAAAAATTGCCGACCTCAAAGTCATCTCGCGCACCTCTACCCAGCAGTATCAGAGTAGGTCGGGCAACCTCTCGCAAATCGCGAAGCAGCTCGGCATCGCGCACGTGCTGGAAGGCAGTGTGCAGAAGGTAGGCGAGCAAGTGCGGGTGAACGTGCAGCTAATCAGAGCGGACGACGATTCGCACCTTTGGGCTGAAACCTACGATCGGAAGCTGACCGACATCTTTGGCGTCGAAAGTGATGTCGCGAAATCAATCGCACAGTCGTTGCAGGCAAAGTTAAGCGGTCGCGAGGAACAGGCGTTTGGCGTTAAACCGACCAGCAATCCCGATGCTTACGATGCCTATTTGCGCGGCCTGGCGGCCGAAGGTGAGGGCATCGACTCCGTTTATTCTATACAAAAGGCCATCAGTTTTTATAAACGAGCAGTTCACCTCGATCCGGATTTCGCGCTGGCCTGGAGCCGGCTTTCGCACGCGCATTCCAGTTTGTATCCATCTTTCGGTGATTCGACGGAAGCGGCCAGACGCGCCCTTGAGACTGCGCAGAAGCTGCAGCCGGACTCACCTGAAACGTTGCTGGCATTGGCGCAGTACCAGTACTCCGAGCTACGCGATTACGATGCGGCCAGGACAACCTTTTTGCGGG
>Ga0209376_1005173_pt1 | contig 10989 bp, 12 predicted proteins | sample GraSoiAngelo_134_FD_185891 | JGI IMG/M metagenome (GOLD analysis project Ga0209376, IMG submission 185891) | Grasslands soil microbial communities from the Angelo Coastal Reserve, California, USA - 14_0929_05_30cm (SPAdes) (version 2) | ecosystem: Environmental > Terrestrial > Soil > Grasslands ... | reverse complement strand
TTCATGCCAGCATTGGTGAAAAGCAGATTGGGCGCGTCTGGCATGAGCGACGACGAAGCCACAATCGCGTGCTGCTTTTCGCGAAAGAAATCGAGAAAACTTTGACGAATCTCGGCGCCAGTCATGCTGCCGGAATTAAACGCGACATTTAGTAAGACGCGAGAATTACCGCAATCCTGGAGGGAGAATAAAGCGTTCCCAGCAGAGCTGGGACGAAGGTTCAACTGGCACTTGGTTGGTAATCGGCGTCACTCCCGGCTGCTTCTTTTACCGATTCCAGGCGATGGAAATTGCGACGGTATGAAAGGTCATGCACTGCGCAAACGTCCTTGGGGAAGATAAGGTCAAGTGTCCAGTCGAATGCCACACGGACCTTCTTGTCCAGGCCAGGCAACTTGCTTAGGTAAATCGTCCGCCATATCCACCAGGCGAAGAAGCCCGAAAAATTGTAGCCGAAGATGCGCGCCACGCCGGTCCGACGACCGATTGAGGCCAGCAACCCGATGGTCTTGAACGAAAATGGTTTTCCAGGCCGGCCCAGGAGTGCAGCTGCGATATTCTGTGCCACCACCTTGCCTTCGCGTATGGCATGTTGCGCGGTTGGCGGATGAGATTTCCCCGGATTTTTGATGTCTGGCACAAACGCACAGTCACCCACAGCCCAGACATCAGGCCAATCAGGAACTTGCAAGAATTGGTTCACAACTATTCGGCCTCGTTCCTTTGCGCAGAGGAGCGTGGAGATAAGCGGGCTCGGCACAGTTCCGGCAGTCCACACCAACGTGCCGCATGGAATTGGGGCCGTGTAAGCCAGGAAAACCTTGTTCTCTGTCATGCTCTTGACCCGGGTGTTAAGCTGGATCTCCACGCCGCGGCCCTCGAGCACCTTCTGCGTATGTCGCCCCAGACTTTCACCCAGTTCTGGCAGGATCACCGGCCCGGAATGCACGAGCACAACTCGCAACATTCCTTCACTTAGATTGGGATAGAACGGCAGCGCGTCCCGCACGAAGTCATTTAACGCCGCAACCGTTTCCACGCCGGCAAATCCGCCGCCCGCCACTACGAAAGTAAGTAACGATTGCCGCTCAGCCGGATTGCATTCAAAATTTGCCTCTTCCAAATGCCGGAGGATTTGAGCGCGCAACTGAATGGCATCGCGGAGCGATTTCATGGGCACGGCCAGGTCGGCGAGACCCGGAATGTCGTAAAAGTTGGTGATCGATCCCAGTGCGATGACCAGATGATCGTAGTCGATCTGGAGAGAGTGTTTGCGGTAACCATGTGAAATCAAGACCCGCTTGTTTGGCAGATCGATTTCGTTCACATCACCCACCAATACCTCAACTTTGCGAAGCAGCTTTCGAAGCGGATTTACGATATTTGTGATTTCGAGATCGCTCGCTGCGATCTCGTGCAACATCGGCGTGAACAGGAAAAAATTATCGTGACTAATGAGACAAATCTCTACCGCGTCGACTCGCGCGAGCAATTTCTCAAGATGAATGGCCGCATAAACACCGCCGAAACCACCACCGAGAATGATGATTCGTTTCTTATGCGGCTTATCAGTTACCGGATAGATCATCGAGTTCTTTCTGGCGAATGGCCGATCGGAGCCGCAATTTCAATTGGACAGCCGCGTTATTCCGGAGGTAATCCGTTGCCTTTTGTATCCAGCAATTTTGCCTGCGCTACTCCGCTGGGGCCGGACTGACTAAGCCCTTTCTCTATCTCGTCTCGGGCTGCGCCGAACTCTTTTACCGCTCGACCCATCCCTCGGGCGAGCTCCGGCAGCTTCTTCGAACCGAACAGAAGCAAAACGATGAGAAGGATCACCATCATGTCAGGCCCGGCAAAATTCAGGATACTAGCGATCATTGGAGTCATAAGCATGTTTCGTTAAACGGCAGATTGTTCGTCACTCATTCAACCATTTTGGCGGATTTATATTCCCGAAAAGGAACCTGCGCGCCGTTCACCAGCTACCATTTGTCAGATCCCTATTTTTTTGCTGAGGTCTTCTAAAGAAAATGGAATAAAGACAGGCGATCCCGGTCTTATTAGAAAATGGCAACACGCGCGGAGGCGCTGTGCCGTGCCGAGATATGTCCCCAACAAAATTGCCATGGCCTTGCCGTTGAAAACAGCAGATGCTTCTCAGACCGAAGATTTTGAATCGGATTCGAAGATTGTGAAATTTGTCGTACTTAAGAAGCACGAAGAACAAGACGCCACCCAAGAGCACGAATTAGCGTCTTTTGAAGAAACAATGTTGCCTCACATGGATGCGGCCCACAACCTCGCCAAATGGCTGCTTCGTAACGAAGAGGATGCGCAGGATGTTGTTCAAGAGGCATATCTGCGTGCATTTAAATCTTTCGGCGGATTCCATGGCTCCAACGGCCGAGCCTGGCTGCTAACGATCGTTCGAAATACCTCCTACACGTTACTAAAAAAGAATAAAGCAGTCGATCTCACTACGACTTTCGATGAAGAGGTTCATGCGACCGGCCACGAGTCGGCCGGTCCGGTAACGATTCTTGAGCACGCTGAAGACACCGAACTGATAAGGGGCGCGGTGGACGAATTACCGGCAGAGTTCCGGGAGATCCTGATCCTGCGTCACCAGGAAGATTTATCTTACAAGGAGATAGGTGAGATCTTGAAGGTTCCGACAGGCACGGTCATGTCGCGACTGGCGCGCGCCCGTGCCAAACTTAGGGAATATTTGGCGGCTCGGATCGGTAAGGAGAAATAAAATGAACTGCGAAGAAGCTGTAAAACTGATGGATGGTTATTTGGACGGCGAATTGGATCCGATTACCAGCCAGGCGATCGAACAGCATTTGCGAGACTGTGGCCACTGTGATCAAGCCTACAAAACGCATGGTTCACTAATTCATGCGATTGGCAACGCGACTCCTTATTTCAAGGCATCCGCAGAGTTACGTGAGCGAATTCAATCCTCCTTGCGAAAGGAGACCAGTGAGCAGCCGGTGCGAAATGGTGTGCGGGGAGCTCAGGTCCTGTTCCATAAAAGGCAGTCGGAGCCGCGGTCCATTCTTTGGGAGCCACCATGGAATTGGTTAGGCTTGGCCGCAGCGATCATTTTTGGTGCGATCATCGCTTTGAACGTGGTGCCCCGATTTCAACGGCCCGAGGCCGATCAATTTCTCGCGACGCAACTCATCGCCAGCCACGTGCGTTCTCTGATGGCGAACCATCTTACTGACGTAGCTTCCTCTGACCAGCACACGGTCAAGCCGTGGCTGGACGCAAAGCTCGATTTCGCACCTGCGGTGGTCGACCTTTCCGAGAAAGGATTTCCTCTAATGGGTGGTCGTCTCGATTATCTCGATAACCGGCCGGTGGCGGCTTTAATTTATCAAAGGCGCAAGCATTTCATTAATCTCTTTGTCTGGCCGGCCGGATCCGATGCAGCTGGAGGGACAAAGGCAATGATGCGGCAAGGTTATCAGCTCTTGCACTGGGTAGACTCCGACTTCAACTACTGGGCGGTTTCCGACATTAACGATAAAGACTTGCAAGAGTTTAAGCAGCTTTTCGAAGAACAAAGTCCGCATCACTGACGTCGATTACGGCGCACAGCCGGCACGACGGTAGGAGCGACCGCGGCGTTTTCCAATGAAGCGCTTGTTCGTTCTGTGGCTCTTCCAACTTTCTTTGGTAGCTAGCTGCCGGGGTTCCTCGCTCCGACGCTGTTCTCAGGCGCAATGGAATATTTTCCACGGCAAACGGTATAGTAGTTGAAAGCAGTTTTATCAACTAACTAACGAGAACCCAATTACAGAAAGAACTAACATTATGTTCGCTCCCGCTCTTGACGTTTCTTATCACGGGCCCGGCACCAAAGGAAGCGCAGTCACATGTCGGTTCCTGAAACAGTTGAATATGGGTACTCTGGCATGTGCCATGTTCGTTGCTCTACCGCTTCTGAGTAACACGCAGGGAAAGGATGCTGGACCGGGAAAGTTATCTGTACCGCGAGCTGCAACAACTGAGGTTGTTATCGATAACGTCAGTTGTTCGCCGCACACCATCGCAACCACCAAAGATTTTGGGAATAAAATCAAATTGAATCAGTAGAGACAGGTGAAGGCAATTTTGCCGACCAAACCAACCTAAATAGAAGCCAGATATTATGTCCGATTACATTTCTCACGACCACGAAGACGACGGGATTGATCGCCGCGGCTTTCTCCACTGCATGGCCTGGGCTGGTACCGGCTTGCTTTGGACGGTTAGCGGCGGGGTCCTGGCGTCGAAAACCCTCGCTCAAATCGCAAAGGCAGCAGGGCCGTTGCCTGCCACAGATCTTAGCTTCCTACAGATCAGCGACAGCCACATCGGCTTCAGTAAAGAGGCAAACAAGGATGTGACGGAGACGTTCAAAATTGCTCTCGATCGCATTAACTCGATGCCCACTCCACCCGCCTTCCTCATCCACACTGGAGATATCACACAGCTGTCGAAACCGGAGGAGTTCGACACGTTTGATCAAGTGCTCAAGAGCTGCAAAACAAAGGATGTATTTTATGTCCCTGGCGAGCACGATGTCCTGAACGACGGCGGAAAACTTTATCGTGATCGTTATTTAAAAAGCGTCGAAGCCAAGGGCTCAGGTTGGTACAGCTTTAACAAAAACGGAGTCCACTTCATTGGACTGGTCAACGTCCTGGACCTTCAGGCCGGCGGTTTAGGACAGCTTGGAGACGAGCAACTCGAATGGCTCGAGGCCGACGTGAAGGATCTCGGAACCAGCACGCCGATTGTCGTCTTCGCGCACATCCCTCTCTGGGCGGTTTATCCGCAATGGGGCTGGGGAACAAGCGACAGCGAACGCGCCCTGGGATATTTGAAGCGCTTTGGCTCGGTGACGGTCCTAAACGGGCACATCCATCAGGTGCTCCAGAAAGTCGAAGGGAACGTCACTTTCCACAGCGCCATGTCTAGTGCCTTCCCCCAACCAGCACCAGGAACCGCACCGTCGCCAGGCCCGATGAACGTGCCAGCGGAAAAGCTTCGCAGTGTACTTGGCCTAACCAGCGTTCAATACCGGCAAGGCAATAACGCTCTGGCCATTGTCGATTCCAACCTCAGCTAGCTCCAACCAACTATGACAACAATTACACTCAAAAATAAATTAGCGGCACTTTTGTGCGGTTTCACTCTTCTCGCTCTCCCGCTCTTCACACAAGCTAACGAGATGAAGAACGCAGATGGCGGCGCCGGCGGAGATACTCGGATAGAGATTAAGGATTTCCACTTCAACCCCCAGACCCTGACCGTGAAATCCGGCGAGAAGGTGACCTGGATCAACCGGGACGAAGAACCTCACACTATCGTGAGCGTCGAGAAGCAGTTTAAGAAATCGACCGCACTCGACACCGATCAGGAGTTCACAATCACAGCGGGCGCTCCAGGTACTTACAGCTATTTTTGCTCGGTTCACCCGAAGATGACCGGAATAATTATCGTCGAGAAGTAGTTATGCGCGATTGATGTCCGTTCGTAGTGGCGGTCCGTGAACAGTATGAACCTATTTCTCGCACATTCCCATTCTCCGAATCCCTTCGATTTAAAGGCTGCGCTTTTGGCCGGGCACGCGCAGCATCCGGTCATCATTCATTTTCCGATTGCGCTCTTTATCGCAAGCGTTGTCTTCGATGTCCTGGCGATCTGGCGCAAGCACCCCGCTCTTGCCGCGGTCGCGTATTACAATCTCGTGGGTGCCGCGACGACTATCCCGTTAGCGCTCGCCACCGGCTTGGGAGCGTGGCGATGGCAACTCGAAGGCGCCGCCCTGAAAGGCAACTTACGGCTACATCTGATCTGCGCGCTGATTTCCGCGTCGTTAATCTTTATCCTCTGCTGGTTGCGCTGGCGTCTCCGTGCCAAGGGCATCTCACCGGGCAAGGGCTACGTCGCAGTGACCTTCCTGGCGCTAATGGTGATCACGCTCACTGGCCATCTTGGTGGGATTCTGAGCGGAGTTGAAACACCCGGATAGGAAACTCCAAGGTCAACCGAATAAATGACACGATTACTGCAAGGGCGCTTTGTAAAAGCGCGCGCCGATATTCAACGCGTCAATGTCGGTGTCAGAGTTGGATTCGTGTTCGGCGCGACGTAAACATGTTGGATAGGAGAATTGAAGACATTGCCTTTGGTGTCGCTCGCCGTGACATAGTAATCGACAAATGTGTCCGAAAGCCCGGTTACCTTGGCGTAGTAGTAATCGGCGATGAATTGCGGGCCGTTTCCGTAGGCGCTTAATCCCGCGACCGGGGCCACAACTCTCTTCGTCATCGAAATCGTCTGCCACGTCCCCGTATTAGTGCCGCCGACGTAAGTTTTAAATTGATCCTGCGTCGGCGGATTATTCGCGCCATTTGATCGATATTTCAGATTGACATCCCGAATGCCGGAGGCGTCGTAGGCGTAAGTCCAAATCCAGAAGTCGGTATTGGGCGGCGTAGTCTGAATGTAACCGTATTGCACACCGTAGTTCTTTGCGCCCGGATTCCACGGATGGCGCTGGGGAATGAAAACAGTCGGCGGCGTGTGATCCTGGCTTAGGTCGCTCAGCACGCTGCCGATTTCACGCTGCGCGTTGTTTTGCGCAATGACGGGTCGCCAGCCTTCATCATCATGCACGCCATAATAAACAAAACCGCTGTCCAGACCGCCCAGGTAATAGTGCCAGGCCAGCTCTACATTGTTTGGCGTAGTCGAAAAACTTCCAGGATCTCGAACTTGATCGATTCGCGGCGTGATGTTCGCAATTTGCTGCCCGGTTTTAACCCTGTTTTCAGTGGCGATAATCACACGCCAGACATCGGCCTTGTCGCTCACGCCCACGCTCGGATCGACAACATTGATATTGTTCGTCGACGCATCCTTGTGACTCGGAGGCCAATGCCAGTTGATGTAGATGGGCGAGCCCATGTCGCCGTCGGAATAGACCCATCCGCCATCTTCGACGTGCACGATGTCGCTGGAGTCCGGCGGAAAGTCGGCGAGAAATTGCTCAATTGTCGTTAGCTCATAACCACGGCCGGAGGCCTGGCTCGCGAAATTGGGCACCCACTCCATGTAATAAGAGTAGCCGCCGCTCCAGGCATTATCGCCATCGTGCGCGAGAAGAACGAGCGATGGTTTGTTCGGATTGTTCCGCCCATTTAATCCATCCAAAAGCCCCAGGTCCCACGTGCTGTAGCTGTCCTTCCATCCCAGTGCCTGATCGCTGGGAACGACGATGATTTTGGATTCCGTGCCAGTGTTTGGATCAACATGACGCACATAATGCGTTTGAAACGAAAACGGCATCGCTGAGGTCGGCGAACAGCCGCGGTCGATGGTCAGCCGCTGATAATTTCCCACTCCTTGTGCCGGATTAATTTGATCGGCGCGATTAGGCAGATCACAATTTTCGCCGCCCGACCCGATCACGAGTGGAAAATCGCTGCACGCTCGCGCGAGATGATTGTTGGCGATGACTGTCCAGGCGATATCGACTTTGTTAAGAATCGGAATCATCCGTTCCGAGAAACAAGTCTCGGCTGGGAAATAACCGTGCGAAGTCGGATCGCCCCACAACAGTTGCATGTGGCGTTTGTGAATGCGCAACTCCATCTCCAGCGTCTCGTCGCTTAAGAATGGGGCGAGGGCGTGGTGATAGCTGAAGTTCGTCAGATCGAGTCGCGACTTTCCGCCGGAAGTGGTCCAGCCTTTGGCGTCCTTGTTCGATTGATACCAGTTGCTGGCATATCCCAGCTGGCCGGCAGCACCGAGGCTCTGCACATTTTCCATCAACGCGCCGGAGTAATTCAATTGCGCGCCCGATTTCAAATATTGCCCGATGCTCGCAAGCGCATCGTACGGGCGGTATTGATAGGCGGCGCGCCGATCATCGATGTCAAAAACCTGGCCGCGCACCTGCTCGACCGGATGCGACCGTCCCGCATCCTGTGCCTGAATCGTATCCCAGGCATTTTCGTAATGCTCGGAGCCGGCGCGTTTTTCCGGCCAGTAGATTGGTTGATGCAAATGCCAGAGCCAGGAAGTGTGGATGCTGGTGTTATTTTGGGCGCGAGCCGCCGGAAGAATAAGCATCGCCACCAACGCCAAGGTACAGCAAAAAACGCGGGGGAACACGATGGCGCACGGTTCGCCACGAACCCCGAATAATCCCCGTTAAGCAAGCGAGCCTAAATCGCAACCAATTTGCTCGGTAGGGCGAGACTCTGTCGAGCCGGAGGGGAGTGCTTGTTTGGAAATGAAATCTTATGTTCTATTTGCGGCGGCTCCGCAGAGCGTCGCCCTACCAAAGACGGTCCCGGGCAATTGATAAGGCGAGACTCTGGCGAGCCAATTACATATGCTTAAAAGACCAAGCCGCCGTCATCCGGCCAAAGGCGTCTTTATTTTTCGCGATCAACCGACGATTGTTTTTGCCACAATTTGCAGTCGCAAGCGCCGATCCCATCTTACCAATGATTCCGTTCATCATGCGCTGGTGGAATCCTGGCGCGTAGCTACGGCGTGGCTGGTCGGCTTCTATTTAGTCATGCCGGATCATCTTCATCTTTTTTGCGCGCCCAATGGCGAAGATCACACACTTGAAGAATGGGTTTCATTCTGGAAACGCCGGTTGCGTTGCCAGCTGAAAACCTCCGAATCGCTCCTTCAAGCGCATAGCTTTCATCACCGACTTCGGCAAGATGAGAGCTATGCGGAAAAATGGAATTATGTGCGGATGAATCCTGTGCGGGCGGGCTTGATTTCTGACCCACATCAATGGCCTTATCAAGGCGTCCTTAACGAATTACCTTGGTGGACCTAAGCATGGCTCCACAGAGCGTCGCGCTACCAGAGACACTCCACGAGGACGATTCGGTAGGGCGAGACTCTGTCGAGCCAGAGGCGAATAGATACTCTGCGCTACTGGCTCCGCGGAGCGTCGCCCTACCAATCCGCTCTACCAATTGGAACCGCGAAGCTATTTCTCTTCGTCCAACTTTGTCTTCACCGCGGCCTCAATCTCTTGGTATAATTTCGGATCGGATTTTAAGGCGTCCTTTGCCGCATCTCTTCCCTGTGCGAGTTGCGTCCCTCTGTAATTCAACCAGGAACCGCGTTTCTCAACGATCTGCTTTTCCAACGCGAGATCGAGGAGCGCGCCGGTGGAGGAAATTCCCTCGTTATACATGATGTCGAATTCCGCTTCGGTGAATGGCGGGGCCACTTTGTTCTTCACAATTTTGACCCGGGTGCGGTTACCGGTGACGACGCCATCGGTCTGTTTGATTGCGCCGATGCGGCGAATATCGACACGAACGCTGGCGTAAAATTTCAACGCCTTGCCCCCAGGTGTCGTCTCCGGATTCCCGAACATGACGCCGATTTTTTCACGAATCTGGTTCGTGAAAACGCAGCAAGTCCGCGCCTTCGATATCAGGGAAGTGAGTTTGCGCAGGGCAGCGCTCATCAAACGCGCCTGCGCGCCTACGGTGGTATCGCCAATTTCGCCCTCCAATTCCGCTCTTGTCACCAGCGCGGCGACCGAATCGACCACGATAACATCAAGCGCATTCGAGCGGATGAGCGTTTCACAGATGCGAAGCGCTTCTTCGCCGGAACTCGGTTGTGAGACCAACAAATCATCAAGATTAACGCCGAGCTTTCTGGCATACTGCGGATCTAGCGCGTGCTCGACGTCGATAAACGCAGCGAGGCCACCGCGTTTCTGCGCCTGCGCGATCACGGTCAGCGTAAGCGTGGTTTTGCCGGAGGATTCCGGACCGAAAACTTCGACCACACGACCGCGGGGAAATCCGCCGACGCCGAGCGCGCGATCAATCAAAATGTTCCCGGTCGGAATAACGTCGATATCGACTATCTTTTCGTCGCCGAGACGCATAATGGCGCCGTCTCCGTAATCCTTGGCGATCTGCTGAATGGCGAGATCGAGATTTTTGTTGCGGGCGGCGGTGACCTTGTCTTCGCCGGTCTTCTCAGCGGTTTTAGCGGGCATAATACAACTGTTAACTAAGTCGGCGCTTCCCTCTTCGCCAAGAAAAAAGCAAAAGGCCGCGCATATTTCCCATGCGCGGCCTTTGAAATCTGCGCTTTGCGCGTTAGCTGACGCTGATTTTGCGGGGCCTTACCTGCTCCGCCTTGGGCAATCTAAGCGTGAGAATCCCCTGATCGATGTGCGCTGAGATCTTCGACGTGTCGATGCTGGGATCGAGCTCGAACGTACGTCTGAAATTTTCTGAACGCGACTCGCGGTGGACCAAAGTTCCGTCAATCTCCGGTAATGATCGCCGGCCAATGATCCTCAGCTCATTGTTCTCGACCGAGATTTCGAGCCCTTCCTTGTTCACTCCTGGCATCTCGACGTTTAACAGGTAGGCGTCGCCATCCTCGATCACACTTGCCGCCGGCGTGACGAACTGCTCGCTTCGTTGTTGGTTGGCATTTCGATTTTCACGAACCAATGTGTTCATATTGATAATTTCCCTCCTTGATCAGGCGACGTTGACCTGAATCTGTTTTGGCTTCGCTTCCTCCGCTTTGGGCAGAGTGACATTTAGAATGCCATCACGATAAGTAGCCGTGACTTTGCTCGAATCGACTTGAGTCGGCAGCGAAATGCTGCGGCGGAATTTGCCGACATAGCGTTCAGTCCGCTCGGCTTTGTCGCCTTCCGCGGTTTCACTCTTGCGTTCGCCGCTGATGGTCAGCATTCCATCCTGCAACGAAATCTCGATGTCCTCCTTGCGCATGCCGGGCAATTCGACCCGGACAATAACGTTGTCATTGTTCTGATAAAGATCGAGCGCAGGTGACCAACCGCTAAAGAGCTGCGATTGCCGGCCGAAATTCGACCAGAATGGCATCTCAAATAAGCTGTCAAGTTCGTCGCGCAGATTACTCAAGCGATTGAGTCCGCTCCACGCC
>Ga0209376_1005169_pt1 | contig 11001 bp, 9 predicted proteins | sample GraSoiAngelo_134_FD_185891 | JGI IMG/M metagenome (GOLD analysis project Ga0209376, IMG submission 185891) | Grasslands soil microbial communities from the Angelo Coastal Reserve, California, USA - 14_0929_05_30cm (SPAdes) (version 2) | ecosystem: Environmental > Terrestrial > Soil > Grasslands ... | reverse complement strand
AGCCCCGAGCTGAAGACGACGCCCGCGACCCCGGCCGTAGCCAGGCCAGCGAGCTGGATGAATTCGCGCCGGTCCAACTGTCTCGTCATGTGCAGTGCACCTCCGACAGCCAATACACCGGTCTACCCGCGTTGGATTGGGTCGCGCCGGACATCCGCTTCGCGCCCGCGAGGGTCCGGTGAAGTCTGACTGATTTCGCTTCGGACTGACCAATCTCGCTTGGCGATCCAGCATCGCTCGCACGCATTGGTTTCGAGCGCCGCGCACGGAGCAGATGCGTCAGCAATCCGATCTCGCAGCCACATCGAGGATCGATCTCGATTCAATCTGTCGCGGATGTGCCCGTGTATCAGGAGGTGAACGCGCGGCCTGCCCGTCAAGGACTGCCTGCGCGATGGGTGCCGTTGACTGTGTCTCGACGGACAAGTAGCAGGCTACTCCTCTGGGGCGGGCTTTGGTTGCGCGACCAGCGGGTTCGCTCCGAAGCTCGGCTTCGGGTTCGACCCGAAGTTCACCGACGACAAGGCCGCTTGTATGATCATCAGCGAGGAGGCCTACGTCATGCTGCTCGATGAGCCCTTCTTCAAGACGTTCACGAGGCGGGAGCTCTGCGATACGGCGAAGCACACGGAGGCGCTCTTCGCGCTCTCGTGCGGCAGCAGGGCGGAGGTGGACGGAATGGTGAACAGGGCCATCGCCGCCGGCGGCGGCGGAAAGCACGCCATGGATCCGCAGGACCACGGCTTCATGTACGGCTGGAGCTTCTACGACCTCGACGGCCACCATTGGGAAGTCCTCTGGATGGATCCCAAGGTCCAGCAGCAACAGCAGCAGCAGCAGTAGAAGCGGCGAGCGGACGAGCCTCTTTCCCGCGTCGCTCACTTCTCGACGAACGCTCGCAAGCGCTCGAGGGCATCGTCCCACTGCTCCGAGATTCGGTCCAGGTATCGGCGCGCCTCTTGGAGGCGCCGCGGCTCGAGCTCCCAGATGCGCTGGCGTCCGCGACGTTTGCCGCGCACGAGACCCGCAGCGGCGAGCGCATGAAGGTGCTTCGTGACGGCCTGGCGCGTGACGGGAGCGCTCGCGCTCAGACGCACGATGGAGAGTGGTCCTTCCCTGCAGAGGCGGGCGACGAGCCGCAGTCGCGTCTCGTCCCCGAGCGCCGCGAAGACCGGCGCAGCGCCGACCAGCCCGGCGCTCGCGACGCTACGCTGCCGCGACATGACGCGCGATGTTCTCCGTCTGTTCGGCCCAGCCGCGGTCGTTCATCCGGAAGGCCTCCGCCCGGCGTTCGCTCGGAAGTCGGTCGAAGCCCGACTCCACGATGGTCAGCAGGGTGCCGCCCGGAACCTCTTCCAGCCGAAACTCTACGAGGGTCGTCGGCTCCGCAGAGTAGTCGGCGTCGGGGCTGACCGCGTACGGGTGCCAGCGGTACGAGAACAGCCGCTCGGGATCCATGCGTTCGACCAGCATCTCCATCGTCACGTGCTCGTACCCCGGATACGTGATCCTGCCCCGGATGGTCGCACCCTCGGCGAATGGGCCCTCGAGCGCAACGCGGAACCACGCGCCGAACTCCCGGGCGTCGGTGAGCGCCCGCCAGACGCGTGATCTCAGCGCCCGTAAGAGGATCCTCTTCTCGATGCGGTCGGTGCTCGTGCTCGTCATAGAAGGCAACCTCCTGGTTGCCTTCATATCGCGCGGCCCAGAATGACGCCACCGATAGGTTGCCTAGTAGGGTCCGATCCGGACGCCCGCGAAAGACCGTGCGCGCCCACGGGCCTGGCGGTCAAGCTGCCGGTGTTCCGTCAAGCCGGCGGTCTGATATGGCTAGGTTCCAGCAGCGGTGGCCGGAACGCACCCCCTGAAGGAACGGAGGCTACGATGGCGCATACGGTCTTTCACACCTGCTCGCTCTGCGAGGCGACGTGCGGGCTCACGTTCGAGGTGGAGGACAACCGCATCCTGTCCGTGCGCCCCGACGAGGACGACGTGTTCTCCAAGGGCTACGTCTGCCCGAAGGGGATCGCCATCGCAGACGTCCACCACGACCCGGACCGGCTACGCCGACCGGTGCGCCGGAACGCGGCAGGCTACTTCGAGGAGATCTCCTGGGACGAGGCATTCGACCTCGTGGCTCGCCGCATCCGCGAGATCCGCGAGCGGCACGGCCGCGACGCGATCGGCTTCTACTGGGGCAACCCCACGGGGAACAACCACGGGGCGCTCTTGATGCTGAGCTCGTTCACGAAGGCGATCGGCACCCGTAACCGCTTCAGCGCGGGCTCGCAGGACGCCAACCCGCGCATCGTGACCTCCTACGAGCTGTATGGCTCGTCGATCTCGATCCCGATCCCGGACATCGATCGCACCGATTACTTCCTGTGCCTGGGCGGCAACCCGATGATCTCGAACGGAAGCGTCATGACCGCGCCCGACATGCGCCGGCGCCTGCGCGCCGTGCGCGAGCGCGGCGGCAAGGTCGTGGTCGTCGACCCGCGTCGCACCGAGACCGCGAAGGAGGCGGATGAGCACGTCGCGATCCGCCCGGGCGGCGATGCGGCGTTCCTCCTGGCGATGGCCCAGGTTCTGGTCGAGCGCGGCCGCGTTGACTGGCGTTTCATAGAGGGCACGACCGATGGATGGCCCGAGATCGAGCGACGCCTGACCGCGTTCACCCCTGCGCGAGTCGCAGCCTTCGCCGGCGTGCCGGCCGATGTCATCGAGCGTCTTGCGCTCGAGTTCGCCGACGCACGCTCGGCGGTATGCTACTCGCGCGTCGGCGTGTGCGTTGGCGCGTACGCCACGGTCGCGACCTTCGCCACCGATCTGCTGAACATCGTAGCGGGACGGCTCGGTCGCGAGGGCGGACCGATGTTCACGACGCCGGCCTTCGACATCGGTCGCGTCGCGCGCATGAGCGGCCTGGATGGCCACGACCGTTGGCAGAGCCGTGTGCGTGGCTTGCCCGAGACGCTCGGGGATCTGCCCGCCACCGTGCTTGCAGACGAGATCGAGACCCCGGGTCTGGGCCAGATCCGCGCGATGGTGACGCTGGCCGGCAATCCAGTGCTCTCCGTGCCCAACGGGAAGCGCCTCGCCGCCGCCTTCGACAAGCTCGACTTCATGGTGTCGATCGACATCTACATCAACGAGACCACGCGCCATGCCGACGTCATCCTGCCGCCGTGCTGGAACCTGGCCGAGGACCACATCGACTTGCTCTTCTCCTCCCTCGCCGTGCGCAACATCGCGCGTTGGTCGCCGCCGGTGGTCGAGAGGGCGGAAGGCGAGCTCGCCGACTGGGAGATTTTGCTCGAGCTGAGCGAGCGGCTGGGCGGCGGCCCGATGGGCGAGCCCTGGCTCGACCGCCCACTTCGCTGGCTGCGCCCCCTCGGCGTGCGTTGGACTCCGACGGGGTTCTTGAACCTGCTACTGCGGCTGGGGCCGTACGGCGATCGCTTCCTGCCCTGGTCGGACGGTCTCAGCCTCGAAAAGCTCGAGGCTGCGCCCCACGGCATCGACCTGGGGGCGTTACAGCCGGGGGTCGAACGCCGCCTGTACCACCGGGACAAGCGCATCCACTTGGCCTCGCCCTGCATGCTGAAGGCGATGGCTGCGCTCGGGCACGATCTCGACGCGAAGGGCGGCGAAGACGGCTTGGTGCTGATCGGCCGGCGCGAGCTTCGCAGCAACAACTCCTGGATGCACAACGTGCCGTCGCTGGTGTCGGGTCGCGAGCGCTGCGTGCTCTACGTTCATCCCGACGACGCCGCCCGCTATGAGATCCGTGACGGCGAGATGGCGGTCCTCGAGAGCCGCGTCCATCGTGGCGAGGTGCGTGTCGCGGTCACCGACGAGATGCGTCCCGGGGTGGTCAGCCTGCCGCACGGCTGGGGCCATGCGGACAGCGCGCCGTGGCAGAAGGTGGCCGGCAGCCACCCTGGGGTGTCCATCAACGACTGGGTCGACGACTCGGTCGTCGAGCCGATCATCGGCCAGTCGATCCTCAACGGCGTGCCGGTGCGTCTCGGGCCGTCGCGTCCTGCGGCCTGACCTCCGTACGCTACCGGAGACTCGCCGACCGCCGGGGCGGATGAACCGCCGCCAGGCTGCCACCCGCGGCGGGGCACTCGAAACGCGGGCGGCGCGGCACTCTTGGCTGGCGAAGAGCGGGCGACCGCGGTCAAACCGGCGACATCCACTTGGGAAGCTTTCTGGGCCCTCGCGGGGCAAGGATTCCCACGCCCGGTGGACGTTGCGGCGCCAGGCTCGACGCTCGTGGCTGCAGCCGATGACCCTCCTCAGGGAACGCGGAGTCGGCGACGCGGATCTGGTCGCCCGCCTGGCTCGATAACTCGTAGGCGCCGGGGTGGGCTGGCCGCCTGACGGAAGAGCGAGAAGACGTAGCAGAACTTGCTGCGACCGAGGTCTTCTCGCGCCGGCTCTTCGGGTCACGCGAACCGCAGTTGCGTTCGCGGGCTGCCGATGGGCGAAGCCGACAGTCGGCGGGCACCGCTCAGTGACCGAACGAGTCACCGGTCGGTTTGTGGGGAATCACGACAGTTGCTAGCGTTCGCCCCAGAGCGGACATGGCATGATGTGGGTCGCGGGCCTCGTCGTCGGGCTTGTTCTCTTCGGTTCGATCCTGGCGATTGCTGAGTCGTCGATCAGCCGGATGACTCGGTTCCGTGCTGGCGCGCTCCGCCAGGAAGGCCGCCGCAACGGCGCCCTCCTCGAAGAGATCGAGCGCGACCCCGCTCCGTATCTGAACTCGATCTACCTCGCGGTCATGTTCGTACAGAACGGGTCCGCCATCCTGGTTGCGCTCGTCACCGAGCACTACTTCGCCGACGTCGGCATCACGCTCGTCTCGGTGGCGTTCACGCTCGCCTACTTCGTCATCGTCGAGGCAATGTCGAAGACCTACGGTATCCTTCACAGCGACCGCGCTGCGCTCTCCATGGCTCCCATCGTGTGGGCACTCGGGCGCGCACTCGCCCTCCCGGCGCGCCTGCTGATCGGGCTCGCCAATGTACTCCTGCCCGGCAAGGGCTTGAAGCAGGGCCCATTCGTCTCCGAGCAGGACATCCGGTCGATGGCCGAGGTCGGGCACGAGGAGGGCAGCATCGAAGAGACCGAGAGGAAAATGATCCACTCGATCTTCGAATTCGGCGATACCATCGTCCGCCAGATCATGGTGCCGCGCCCGGACATCGTCGCCGTCGAGGTGAAGACTACTCTCCAGGCTGCGCTCGACATGATCGTGGAGCACGACCTCTCGCGCGTCCCGATCTACCGCGAGGACCTCGATCGGGTTGAGGGCATTCTGTACGCGAAAGACGTATTGAAGGCTCTCCATCAGGGCCGGGGCCGATCAGACATCGGCCTCCGAGAACTAGTGCGTCCTGCGCACTTCGTTCCGGAATCGAACAAGGCGAGCAGTCTCCTTCGCGAGATGCAGCGCGAGAAGTTCCACATGGCCATCGTGATCGACGAGTATGGATCCAACGCCGGCCTCGTGACGCTGGAAGACCTGCTCGAAGAGTTGGTGGGTGAAATCGCGGACGAACACGACGTGGAGGAGCGTGACGTGGAGCCAGTCGGCGACGGGCGCTACCGCGTGGACGCGAGCCTGCCCATCCGCGAGCTGAACGAATTGGTCGGCACCGATCTGCCCCGTGATCGCTGGAACACGGTCGGCGGGCTCATGTTCGGCCTGCTCGGGACGATTCCGACGGAGGGTCAAGTGGTCACCCTGCAGGGTTTCCGCTTCACCGCCGAGAAGGTCCAGGGTCGCCGGGTCACGAGGGTACTCGTGATGCGCGAGCTCCCCCGGGGCACCTGAACTTCCTTGTCTCCTCGGGTTCGGCTTGTGGTGACCCGCCACGGTCTCGTTACCAGGTCGGTTGCCGGCGTCGTAAGGAAGCCGATGGTCGGCCTCCGAAGGCAAAGAAACCCTCGGTGTTACCAAGGGTTTCCCCAAGAGCGGGCGACCGGGGTCGAACCGGCGACGTCCAGCTTGGAAAGCTTCCTGGGCCCTTGCGGGGCAAGGGTTTTTCGGCGGCGGTAGCGGAAACGGGATAAGGCAATCTCCCTAACACGGCGAGGTGGGTAAGGGCAGCCACCATCACCGTGGGCTTCATTGCGGTTCCTCCTGCCCGCCGACGAGCTGCAGCCGGCGTGCCAGCGGACCCTGCAGGCGGCCGACGCCGTCAGGACCGTCGAAGCCTATCCGTCAAAGCGAGGGGTCGAAGCGGCGCTCCCCCGCCCGCTGCGAAACGGAGGACGAAATATCGACACCGTGCGCCGACACGTCGGCACGTGGCACACGCCCTTGGATGCCGGATTTGCGCATACAAGGCTCCGCGGCCAGAGCGGAGCTACCGAGTGGCCGATCGGTGGCGCTGGTGGCGCGAACGTTGCTTGGATCATCGGGCCCATGGACACTGATCGACGGCTTCCGAGCCAGGCAGAGCGCGTCACCAGCGTGGGCATCCTCGGCACGGGATTGCTGCTCTTTACCGTGCTCGCGGCCTGCGCGCCGCCATACAGTCCGCGCGTGGGGCAGTACCAGAACATCGTGCTCAACGCACGCGAGCTCGGCGCCAAGCAGCTCGACATCGAGATGCAGCGGGATCCCGCCATCCGGGATTACGTGGCGCGGAACGGCAACCCCGATTTCATCTACGTCCCGAGCACCACGGTGGTCGAGCTGATCTACTTCCGATCGTCGAAGCTGATCCTCTTCTACCGCGACCAATCAGGCGCGGGCAGCGTAACCGGCGAGCTCTCACCCCTTCCGCTGGAGGTGGCGAACGTCCTGCCGGTCGACATTCGCGCGGGCACATCCGGCCCGATCAGCGGGGACACGACGGTGAGTTGCTGGACGGTCTCCGCGGCTACGCATCGCTGCCACACCTGCTGCGAAGGTCCGCTCATCTGCTCGACGAGCTGCAAGGAGGAAACCCTCGCAGCCTGCCGGCAAGGCATAGCCCCCGCAATGAAGGGACCGAATGGCGACCGATGCACCACCTGACCCTACCCGGCGTGACTTCATGAGAAGCGTGGGGGCGCTGGGTGCAGCGGTTCGTCTCAGTGCCCATGTGGGCGCGCCGGATTCCGCGGCCACGACGCGCAAGGGCCTTGATGCCGGCTCCGGCGAGATCCCCCGGCGGCCGCTGGGTCGCACGGGCGTCCAGGTGTCGGCCATCGGTGTCGGCGGTCACCACCTGGGCGATCTCTCGACCGTGGACGACGCCGTCCGGCTCGTCCACGAGGCAGTGGACGCCGGTATCACGTTCTTCGACAACTGCTGGGAGTACTACAACGGCAAGACCGAGAACTGGCTCGGGCGGGCACTCCGGGGCCGGCGCGACAAGGTCTTCCTGATGACGAAGGTCTGCACCCACGGGCGGAGCGGGCAGCTCGCCCTGCAGATGCTCGAAGAGTCGCTCCGGCGGCTCCAGACGGATCACCTGGACCTCTGGCAGATCCACGGGATCGTCTACGACAACGACCCCGAGCTCGCGTACGCCGCGGGCGGCGTGCTGGAGGCCTTCGATCAGGCCAAGAAGCAGGGAAAAACGCGATTCGTCGGGTTCACCGGCCACAAGGACCCGGCCTTCCATCTGAAGATGCTCGAGCTCGGGTACCCCTTCGACACCGTACAGATGCCACTCAATCCGTTCGACGCCGGCTTTCACAGCTTCGAGAAGCAGGTGTTGCCCGAAGTCAACCGGCGCGGAATGGCGGCGCTCGGCATGAAGAGCATGGGGGGGACCGCGTGGGCCGTGAAGAATCGCGTCGTTTCCGCCGAGGCGCTCCTGCGCTACGCGATGAGCCTGCCCGTCGCCGTGACCATCTGCGGCGTGGATTCGCTGGACGTGCTGCGCCAGAACTTACGGATCGCGCGCGGCTTCACGCCGATGACCGACGGCGAGATGGATGCCCTGCGCGCGCGCTGCGCGCCCACGGCAGCCGACGGTCGGTACGAGCCGTACAAGGTCTCGCTCCGGTACGACAATCCGGTGACCCGGCTACCGCACGGCTTCCCGATCGATCCCACCCAGCGAGAGGTCAAGGACATGTTGTACAAGGGCACCGGTGCCTGGGAACCGCGGTAGCAGCGCCATGGCATACCACGAAGAAGGGCCGCGGCGAGGCGAGGAGGTCGCGGACCCGGATCGGCGCCGTTTCCTCAAGGCAGGCCTGGGGACTGCGGGGGCGGTCGTGGCGGCGAGCTCCATCGCGCGCACGGAAACCGCCGCTTCGTTCCTTCCGCTCGATATGACGACCACCGGCCCCGAAGACATCCCGCGCAAGCCGCTCGGGCGCACCGGCGAGCGCGTATCCATCCTCGGGCTCGGCGGGTATCACCTCGGCACGGTCGGCTCCGCGACGGAGGCCAGCCGGCTCGTCCACGAAGCGGTGGACGCGGGCGTGACGTTCCTCGACAACGCCTGGGAGTACAACGGGGGCCGGAGCGAGGAATGGATGGGGCAGGCGCTGCAGGGCCGGCGCGACAAGGTCTTCCTGATGACGAAGGTCTGCACCCACGGGCGGGACCGGAAGACCGCAATGCGGCAGCTGGAGGAATCGCTCGGGCGGCTGCGGACGGACCACCTCGACCTCTGGCAGATCCACGAAGTCATCTACGAGAACGACCCGGACCTCCACTTCGCCAAGGGCGGCGTCATCGAGGCCCTCGATCAGGCGAAGAAGGAGGGAAAGGTCCGCTTCGTCGGATTCACCGGACACAAGAGCCCGGCGATCCACCTGAAGATGCTTGCGCACGATTATCCGTTCGACACCGTGCAGATGCCGCTCAACTGCTTCGACGCCACGTATCGCAGCTTCGAGCAGCTGGTCCTCCCGGAGCTCGCGCGGCGCGGCATCGCGGCGCTGGGCATGAAGAGTCTCGGCGGTGACGGTCAACCGATCCTTCACGGCGCCGTTCTCGCGGAGGAAGCGCTGCGGTACGCCATGAGCCTGCCGGTCGCGACGACGATCAGCGGCATCGACTCGCTGGCCGTGCTCCACCAGAACCTCGCCATCGCGCGCGGCTTCACGCCGATGACGCCCGAAGAGATGGAGGCCCTCCGTCGGCGCTGCGCTTCCCTCGCCGCGGATGGGCACCTCGAGCTCTTCAAGTCCACGAAAAGGTACGACGGCGCCGTGGGACGCGAGCAGCACGGCTATCCGCCGTCGGCCGAGCTGCCACTATAGGAGGAGACTGCCATGCGATACGTACGGCTGGGTAAGACTGAACTCGAGGTCTCCGCGATCGCGTTCGGGACGTGGGCCTTCGGGGGCGACTGGGGATCGTTCGACGCGCACGAGTCCGGGGCGGCGATCCACCACGCGCTCGATCTCGGCGTCACGTTCTTCGACACGGCCCAGGCCTACGGCTTCGGCGTGTCCGAGCGTCTCCTGGCCGACGCGCTCTGGGAGCGGGCACGCCGAGACGAAGTCATCGTTGCCACCAAGGGTGGGCTTCGCATGGAGGGCCAGACGCTGCTCAGGGACGCGAGCGCCCGCTGGCTACGACAGGGCGCGGAGTCGAGCCTCCGTAACCTGCGCACCGACTACATCGATCTCTACCAGGTCCACTGGCCCGACCCGAGAACGCCGCCGGAGGAGACGGCGCGGGTCCTCGAGGACCTGGTGCGGGAGGGCAAGATCCGGCACCTCGGCGTCTCGAATTACGACGCCAAGCAGATGGACGAGCTCGCTCGGTACGGGCGAGTGGAGACGCTTCAGCCGCCGTACCACATGTTCCGCCGCGACATCGAGGGGCAGATCCTGTCCTACACAGCAGAGCACGACATCGGTGTGCTCGTCTACGGCCCGCTCGCCCACGGACTGCTCTCGGGGCGCATGACGCCGGAGACGAAATTTCCGGCGGCCGACTGGCGGAGCCATAGCTCCGATTTCACGGGGAAGTCGTTCCGGCAGAACCTGCACGTGATCGAGCGGCTGAAGAAGTATGCCGACGGGCGCGGCATCACGCTGGCGCAGCTCGCGGTGGCCTGGACCACCTCCCACCCGGCCGTACAGGTGGCGATCGTCGGAGCGCGGCGGGCGTCGCAGCTCGACGGAACGCTCTCCGCTGCCGAGGTGCGGCTCTCCGAGGGGGACCGCGGCGAGATCGCGCGCATGCTTGCCGAGGCCGTGCCGGTCACCGGTCCATCGCCGGAAGGGATGTAGTGAAGACCCTCGCCCAGACAGCGTCATCGAGCAGAAGATCCATACTGGAAGTTACGCCCCCGGCGGCCCGAAGTGGGGCGGTCCGGGCCGCGTCAGCGGCGCTCGCCGGGAGCGGACGCCGCTCGGCCGTCGCCGAGCAAGGGTCGAAGCCACGACCAGAGCTGGTTCTTGATCACCACCGGCGTCGGACTCGGCAGCGCGGTCACCGAGTGCGTCCCGGCGGACCCTTCCGGTGCGAGGACGCCGACCGTGAGCTCGCCGTCGGTGAAGTAGCGGTCGCCGCCGCCGTTTCGCCCGTTGACCGTCGGCCCGACGCCCGTGACGTCGTAGAGGGCCGTGAGCCGACCGGCGCTCGTCAGGTCGTGCATCAGCGTGTCACGCTCGGCGTCGATGTCGGCCCCGATGTGATGCGTGATCTGCCCCGAGGTGTGGCTCACGCCGACGCCACGGTCGAAGGTCGCCGCGCCGACCCACACGGGCCGCCCGCCGTCGGTCGTGAGATCCGTGCGCCAGAAGCGGACGTGGTTGCGCTCGCGTGCGCTCGTGCCGACCTCCTTCTCGAAGGCGAGATCCTGGTGGCGGCCGAACAGGAGGAGCGTGCTCATCGGCGCATCCGGATCGGGACGGTCGAGGACGACGCTCTCGGCGATGCCGAGGCTGCTGCGCAGCGTGATCGGGTCGGCTGGGCGCCAGCCGGCGGCGGCGAACGCGCGCTGGATGTCTGCCTCGCTGCCGACGAGCGCGACGTTCAGCGGATCGCCCGGCAGCCCGTCCGGGGCACGGGTGAGCTTC
>Ga0209376_1005166_pt1 | contig 11008 bp, 6 predicted proteins | sample GraSoiAngelo_134_FD_185891 | JGI IMG/M metagenome (GOLD analysis project Ga0209376, IMG submission 185891) | Grasslands soil microbial communities from the Angelo Coastal Reserve, California, USA - 14_0929_05_30cm (SPAdes) (version 2) | ecosystem: Environmental > Terrestrial > Soil > Grasslands ... | reverse complement strand
TCGAAGTGTGGAGCAGATAATGCCGCAACGAGGAGATACTGCGGACTATGCGGCCTTCCCTTGGTGGGCGTTTCCCCCGGACAACCCATAACGCCGTTGTCAACACCCTCGATGCTTACAACTCCCGGTCCAAATCCCTACTACCAATACGCAGAAGGCCACTTTGAAAGCGCGCGTGCCACTGCAATCGACAGGACCAAAACTGGCCTATTGCTCATCGCAATCGGATTTTTTATCGGTTGGATTCCACTTTTCGGAGTAGTCGGCGGTATTCTCGAATTGGTCGGGGCAATAATGGTGATTCTGGGACGGCACGCCTTCGGGCGTGAACATGCCCGAAACGTGATGTGGTCAATCATTATTTTCATAATAGCGATAGTAGTGGCAATTGTAGCTGTGTTCGCCATTGTCTTTTCGGCTATTGCGAACTATCATCTTAACAGCACCAACCGCGAGCTTCCGCCAAGTTTCGGACCGTACTTTATCGGGACGTTTTTTGATGTAATCCTAATTGGAATAGCGATCTTTGGCATCGCTCAAGTCCTCTTCACATATGCGCTACAGAAAAGGAACGGACGAATACTTCTATATTGCGGATATGTTTCGATTGTTGTAGCAAACAGTCTTGATTTCTTCGTGTTGATCAAGCCACCATATCTGAGTTCCTTACCGTTAGTTGTTCCAGGAATTCTCTATGGCTATGCTTACTATCTTGCAAGAGATCGAATTATCCGCGGGGAAATTCCCGCTCCTGCGGCACCTGTACAAGGACAAGGAACACCCGCGTCGAATATTTGACTCGTATTCGATCTAAAAGCTCCGTTCAACGCCTGAACAGTCATTCCTGGTGTGCGACGATCCTAGACTACGCGTTGGCCGCCTTACTTGGGTTCACGAGATGATCCTTTCTGCTTCAAAACCCTCCTAGTGTAGATGAGGACGATTACATATCCGATGGCATCGTAGAACGCTGCGTCGAGTATGAAGAAGCTCAAGTTGTAGCTCGTGGGGAGAGGACACAGATTGCAGACTGGGAGAAATTCTACAGTCTTCCAGGGGAGTGGGGAAGCCGTATTGTGCGCCGCCATCTGCCCTGAGCCCCCAGAAACCCGTGGCCAACGTGGTCAATACCGAGAGTATTGGAATCATAACATAGAGGATAGAGAGCTGTCTCGGTTTCACACTCAGCCCTCACCATTCCAGTCTTTAGGTCAAGTCTTTTCATGTGCAAGCGTAGTCATCTTCATTTTTACGCCGCGCTCGGCCAGCCGACTCAAAACAAACCGGAAGAGTCTCTCGTCTTGAGCGATCTTCTCCGGAGTGACAATACCCGTCTCCTTGATCTCTCCGCGTCCCATGAGCAAGGCGACTGATGTGCATGGATAGGCTGTCGTCCGAGCCATTGCCGAGATTCCTGATCGTCGATGGTAATGGTCTAAAACTTGGTATCTCAGATGAGTTTTCTTTCCGCGTGACAAGCCTTTCACTTCAACCCTTAAGGCAAGAAAGTCTTCGGGGGACCCGCGTGACATTACCGCGCGAAGCAGTTCTATCGTCACCTGCCGAGGCTCCAACTCCACACCGCCAATCTTAACCGATTTACGTTCAAAGAAACCCAAGACCTGAAGGGTACTCATCATGTCCGCATGCCCAGGATATCTGAGTGTGAACTCGTGCATCTCTCTAGTTTTCGGATAACTTCTCGGCAGCGACCCGAGACCGTCAGTAAGAAAATATTCTAGATTTCCAACACCAGGGAAGCTTATGTGACCACGCCCGGACAGCGCGTCAACTTTCTTCCGCTTACCCTCTTCGATAACCTGCACGGGTCGAGAGTACTCATTCACAACATCCTCAAGCGAAAATACAATCCGATAATTCAAGGGAGGTTCAGGCTTCTCCGGAAGGCCACCCACAAAGATCTCCACAGAATTCATCTGATCTAGCCTCCTTGAAGCATCGCCAACACACATATTCGTAAAACCAGGAGCAACACCACACTGAGGCACCACACGACAACCAACCTCCGTCGCCTTTCGATGGAGAAGGAAAGCATCTCGTGGAGTGTAGGAAATATCCACAGTATCTTTGCCAGCCTTGACTGTTTCAGCCATCAGATCAAATCCAAGCCGGCCCGGCAAAGCACCGCAAACAAGGTCGACTTTTTCCAAAAGATCATGAAACTGTGTTTTTTGTGACATACTCAGCTTGACAGTCTGGAGCTTCCTTGGAGTCCTTTTCCTCAGGAGCTTTAGGTTATGAGAACTGGCATCCATTGCGATTAGGGAGTCAACTTCTCTCGATCCCGCGAGGTCTCGCGCGATCTCTGAGCCTACTTTACCGCATCCGACCACAAGAATTTTCATGACTAACCTATTCGAAGGCCGGGTTGTGTCCTCTTAAGCTGGACGCATAACAAGCGCTCCATCGTTTGACTACTGATCTTTTCGAGGACGAGCTATGCTTATCAGAACAAGAAACGATCTAGGACGACGCGGACCGAAGAATGAGCCTTTTTGGAGGGTCATCGAACTGTCCTATCTGTGATCGGTCTCTCGTGCCAGAGCAGGGTGAGGGTTGGAGATTGGTTGGTGGAGCGCGTCCCGCGGACTGGTTTCTGACGCATTGTCAGAGCGACCATCAGGACTACCTGGGTTGGAAGAGGTCGAAAAGCATACTCATCGTATTCCTCGGCATAACCACAACGATCATCCTCGGTCTCTTGCTTTCCTATATCCTCTACATCTCAGGCGTTCGGCTTCCCGGTAGAACGGGAGGAGGGCTCTTCCTCCTCATGGCGTTTCCCGCTTTCCTCATCTGGCGGCCCGTGGTGGAGGGATTCGGAATTCGCAGGTTCAGACGCGAGTGGCAAGCGAGAGGAGGCTTGCCCGCATCTACTATCCCAACATCGGAATAGGGTCGTGGGAACTGACATGATATATTAACGAGCAGTTCTACTGAACTCGAATCACGTATGTCTCTGAACATTTCAACTACTTGAAACAGCCTACGAGCGATGGTGTGGTAATTGTCGACGGACGTACGCAGAACACTGACAATGGGCAGTTTTGGAATTGTGCTCTTCAACGCAGAAACCGTTGAGGAGGCACGCGAGATCATGTTGAATGATCCTGCGGTGAAAAACAAGGTATTCCGCGCGGAACTGTTCCCTTACAAAATCGCCCGATTCGATCCTAACAATGCCAAATGGGATTAGGAGAATATCGCTTTGACCGCGTCTGCAGTGACGCGAGGGAGAAGGGTGGCCACCTTTCTCTTCTTCAGCATTTTCGTGATAATCTTGCCTTGAAAGTCCATGTCGCCTTCCGCCTCTATCTCTGCAACATTGTCCCGCAAGACCGAGAATAACCGATTGAGAGTCTCATCTGACAGTCCCGCGAACAGTTTCCTTGCGAGGCCCATCTTTCGGAGGTCTGATCCGAACTTCTCTCTCCAATGAGTGTCATAGTCTCTTAGAAACCGATCAGCCTCGACTCCATTGTGAGAGGCGGCTGACGCTGCTGCGATCCCTGCAAGTTTTCCACAATGCCCTCCGATAACAATCCCTCCACCAGTCGTCTGTTTCACCTGTCCAGCCGCGTCCCCAACTACGATAAAGCCAGGGGACCAGCATCGTGCTATCGGCCCAGCGACAAGAACTGATCCTGATTTCGTCGCATCGATAGTCGCCTTCGGCCACTGCTCCTTGACAAGGTCATCTAGAAATTTCTTGACATTGCCCTTTTTCGAGGCGAGACCTACTCTTGCACTGTTCTTGCCAGTGGGAATGCTCCATGCAAAGAATCCCGGCGCTCTCTTCGACCCGAAGAAGAGCTCAACCAGATCACCCTGCTCCTTCATATCGACCAGTTCATACTGCAGACCCGGCAGGATCTGTCCCCAATCAGGTGCTCGAAGACCAGCCTGCTCCGACAACCTACTTCCCACACCACTCGCATCGATGACCACTTTACTCGCAACCTTCGACCCATCTGCGAGTGTGAGAGAATCGCCATCAGCTGTCCGTTCGAACTTTGACGCACGAATCTTCGCCCGAAGCTCTACACCAGCAGCAACAGCCTGTTTCGCAAGAAACTGGTCCAATTTCATCCTGTTGAGGATAAGCGCGACAGGATCTTTCTTCCGAATTTCTATCGATTCACCGTGAGGTGGAAAGAACGTGGCGCCATGAATCAGCTTCTGGCTAAAACTCGAATGAGCATCTAACCCCAGAAGTTCTAGTCCTGAGAGACTCACAACCCCAGAACAGTGGCTAGGCAAGCCAACTTGTGGATGTTCTTCTAGAAGTAGAACGCGCGCGTTCCTCTTCGCCGCCTCTAGCGCTGCTTCACAACCGGCAACTCCCGCTCCAACAGTAACCACATCATAACGATCGGAGGGACTTCCCAATGGGAAGATCAGTCTTCGAACTCTATTCTAAGCGTCAGACTCTTCAGTTCACGCGCGAGCTTCTTAACAACCTCAAAATCTACAGGATTCCGCCACGGCCTCCGCCCGTTCAAGATAACCTTGGTCTCCCGACTGCCATCTGGGAGCCAGATAGTGTTGATTGTTAGGATCGAGAATGGTATGAAAAGGCCCTCTAGAAAGTCTCTATCATCCCCTCCTTGGCTGAGAACCTTCACCCGTCTACCGACGCGGTCACCGAGATTCTTGGCCAGCTTGGCACCGCTCGCCAGAAACGTGTCCATCCCTCTCCTGTCGACCATAAGTGCCATGATGTCGCCGGCCTCGACAGCTTTGTGAAAGGTAACGTTTTGGAGAGTTGGGTTCTCTTTCTCCAGTTCAGTAATACTGCGAATAACTCGAACGTCTAGGTCGGTGATCTGACCCTTCTTCAGCTTCTCCTCGCACCGGGAGCAAAAGATTCCGCTCTTGACACAGAAACTGTCCAGGATGGTCTTTACCATTGATGCCCCGACCTATCCTGAAATAGGGGCAGGGTTTCGGCTGCCTGAGTTTCTCGATCCCTGGGAGTCTCGCGCCCGAACAAGCGTTAACCTATCTTAGTCGATCTAAACCGACTTCCAGGCTAAGAGAATCCCTCGTTCATAAATGCATTACGCTAAGCGGTTCCCCCGATTCGATTTATTCCACGCATGCCCCATGCCTTCTGAGGCTCGGCTTCAACCCCGTTCCCCCAGAAGACTAGCTCTTCCGCCACGGTGTAGACGCCTACCTCTTAACCCTACATAGCTGATTCGAGCGCTTTCTTCAGAAACTCGGCTATCGAGTGACTATCAAGCACGAGAGAAGAGATATGCCACACTCCAAAAGGAAGGCCTACAATGAACATGGCAAGAAGAAAAAGAAACAACAAGGGCTAGATGTCCGCCTCTTTCCAAATTGACGGTCTCATCCGAAGTCTTGCGCCAGACAAGCTCGAAGAATCTGGGTATTCATCGTTCAGCCTCCATCCAGCCCACAGTTCAGGTCTCGGTAGACCGCATTCTCTCCCTAGAGCTTTCATGAGGAAGAAGGTCAAATCATCTTTCTCGTACCAGAGTTGGTGACATTGTTAGAGCTAGACTAGGGGCAGAGCCACCGTTATTGTCACAGATGCTGTCGCCTTCATTCCATTCGCATCTGTAACCGTCAAGGTTACAGTGTAGGTTCCTGGGAGCAGGTACGAGTGGCTGACACTGGATCCGCTGCCTGTTGTCCCGTCGCCAAAGTCCCAGCTGTAAGTGTAAGGCTGAGTACCACCCGTCACGCTGGCGGTGAAGGTTACAGGCGCGAGGATTACTGGGTTTGAAGGAGAGTAGGAGATGCTTGCGGACGGGCGAACGTTCACCATTATCGTCTGAGAAGATTTCGCAGTCTGACCAGCGGAGTCGTTGATTGTCAGTGCGACTGTGTAGGTTCCGGCCGACTGGAACGTGTGGCTAACCGAGCTTCCTGAAGCGGTTCCGCCGTCGCCAAAGCTCCAGGAATAACTGTAGGGCGAAACTCCACCGGACGCCGAGCCAGTGAATGAGACGGCTTGTCCTGCATCAGGCGAGGAGGGATTGAAAGTGAAACTAGCTGACAGGGGCGGCGGAGGCGGGCTGGTGACTGTCACGGATTGTTGAGAGGTCACAGTCTGCTGAGGCGACCCACTATCCTTCACCGTCAGAACAACAGTAAACGTTCCCGCCAACGCGTAGGCATGCATCACAGTAGAACCAGTACCACTCGAGCCGTCCCCGAACATCCAACTGTAGGAATAGGGAGTTGTTCCACCGCTTGCAGAGGCTGTGAAGGTGATTTGCTGCCCGGTCTGCGGCGTGGAAGGTGTAAAGCTGAAGCTAGCTGTCAGTGGAGGGGGACTGGTGACGGTGACTGATTGTTGCGAGGTAGCCGTCTGTTGGAATGAGCTACTGTCCTTGACCGTCAGGGTCACAGTAACGGTTCCTGGCGATGAATAGGTGTGGGTCGTAGATTGTCCGGTTCCAGTAGTCCCGTCTCCGAAAGCCCAATTGAACGTATACGGTGCGGTTCCACCGCTGGTCGATCCGGTAAACGTTACCTGCTGGCCGACTTGAGGTGAAGAAGGTGAGTATGTGAAGCTGGCACCTAGTGTCGCCGCTACTGTGATCGTCTGACTTGACATTGCCTTCGCTCCATTTGCGTCAGTGGCTGTCACAGTTACTTTGAACGAACCGGAAGTCGAGTAGGCGTGGCTCGTCGGGTTGTTGGCTGAAGTGCTACCGTCTCCAAAGCTCCAGCTGTAAGCCACACTGCCAACCCCGCCTGAGGTCGTCGCTGTAAATGTCACAGCTTGGTTCACAATTGGAGAGGACGGGTTCGCGGTGAAACTTATTGTCAGAGCGCTGGCAACATTGATGGTCTGGCTTGAGGAGGCCTTCGCTCCGTTAGAATCGGTTACGGTGACTACCACAGTAAACGAGCCAGATGTGGCGTAGGTGTGCGACGCAGGGTTGGCCGTGGATGTTCCCCCATCGCCGAAGGCCCAGCTGAAGCTGTCGGGGCCAACGCCCCCCGTCGTAGTGGCTGTGAAGGACTCGGCGAGATTAGCCTCCGGTGAAGCGGGGCTAATTGTGAAACTAACACCTAACGAGGCAGCGACAGCAACAGTTTGGCTTGAGGTCGCTGATGTACCCGTGGCATCTTTTACTGTGACGGTTACAACGTACGATCCCGATGATGAGTACGTATGCGTCGCAGGATTGACTGTGGCTGTACCGCCGTCCCCGAAATTCCAGCTGAAGGTATACGGGGAGGTTCCACCGCTAGCTGACGCGGTAAATGTTACTTGTTGTCCTGCTTCCGGCGAGGACGGGTTGAAGGCGAAGCTGACGGTCAGAGGCAGCGGCTGACTTGTAACTGTGACGGATTTTTGGGAGCTCGTCGTTTGTTGGGGAGATCCGCTATCCTTCACGGTTAGAACAACATTGAATGTTCCCGCGGACGAGTACGTGTGGGTTGTAGATGATCCAGTTCCGGTCGTCCCGTCACCAAAGCTCCAGCTGAATGAGTATGGCGTTGTTCCTCCGCTGGCAGAGGCACTGAACGTTACCTGTTGTCCAACCAATGGTGAAGACGGACTGTAGGTGAAACTGGCGGTCAGAGCTGGAGGCGGAGGGTTAGAGACCGTGACTGTTTGAGTTGAACTTGCCTTCTGTCCAGTGGCATCGGTGACCGTGAGGACGACAGTGTAGCTGCCAGCAGCTTGGTACGTGTGGGTGACGGAGCTTCCTGAACCCGTTCCAGAGTCGCCAAACGTCCAGGAGTACGTATAGGGTTGTGTTCCACCGGACGTGGAGCCTGTGAAGGAGACTGTCTGTCCAACCTGTGGGTTCGCAGGGGTGAAGGTGAAACTAGCTGTCAACGCTGGTGGGGGCGGATTCGTAACGGTGACGGATTGCTGGGAACTGGTCGTTTGCTGCGGCGACCCACTATCCTTCACCGTCAGGACAACAGTGAACGTCCCTGCAGTCACGTAGGTATGACTTATCGAGGAACCTGTGCCCGTGGACCCGTCGCCGAAGTTCCAGCTGAACGAGTATGGAGTTGTCCCTCCTGAAGCGGAAGCGGTGAAAGTCACCTGCTGGCCTGCGATAGGCGCGGACGGACTGTATGTGAAGCTAGTAGTCAGAGGTGTAGGCTGGCTGGTGACGGTGACGGAGTAGGACCAGTACCAGTCGACCCATCCCCGAACGTCCAGCTGAACGAGTATGGCGCAATACCGCCGCTGGCCGACGCTGTAAACGTAATCTGTTGATTCGTTTGGGGCGAGGAAGGACTAAAGGTGAAACTAGCGCTCAACGGTGGGGGCGGTGGACTGGTTACTGTCACAGTCTGCTGAGAGGTCGCCGTCTGTTGCGGTGACCCGCCATCCTTCACCGTTAGCACGACAGTGTACGAGCCTGCTGTTGCGTACGCGTGGCTTGTTGTAGAGCCTGTTCCGGTTGTTCCATCTCCGAACGCCCAGCCGTAAGTGTACGGCTGTGTTCCACCTGACGCACTTGCAGTGAAGGAGACTGCCTCTCCAACTTGGGGGCTCGTAGGGCTGAAAGCGAAACTAGCACTCAGGGGCGGAGGCGGACTGGTTACGGTAATGGATTTTTGAGAAGTAACCGTCTGCTGTGGAGATCCACTGTCTTTCACTGTCAGAACGACAGTGAAGGAGCCCGCTGTTGAATATGCGTGCATCGTAGTAGCGCCTGTTCCAGTCGAGCCGTCACCGAAGGCCCAGTTGAAACTGTAGGGCTGCGTTCCACCTGACGCAGTTGCCGTGAATGTAACCTGGCTGCCCACGCTGGGCGATGCTGGAGTATACGTGAAGCTTGCTGAGAGTGGAGCGGTGCTTGATACTATGCTGAAACTGTCTTGGTAGGTTCCAGCAAAGTTTGATTGAATATCAATTCTGGACGCCGATACTGAATAGACGAGAAAGCCATGCCCGTTGCCGGGGGTGTTGGTTCCCATTAGCGAGACAAAGTACGGAGCCTCGGCAGCGTTCTGCGGATGAACCGTCGGGTCGTTGACGATGCTATACCCTGAGCCGAAAGTGCCTCCGATAACGACCACGGTCCCAGCTCCTGCAGTGTAGAATCCTCTGGAGCCGTCATCTACCACGCAGTTTGAATTGTAGACGACATAGCTGCTGTTCGTGGTAAACGCCGTGCAGGCACTGTTGAAGCCTAGTTGCTTGCTCCTCTCGTAAGTGTGGTCGTGGCCTTGCAGTATTAGATCTACTTTCTTCGAGACTAGCATGTTGAACAGGTTTGTTCCAATGTTGCATGATTCTGCACCGGCAGAGATGCAGACCTTGTGCATCCCTACGATAACCCATCTTATTCCCGCTGTCCTTGCGCTGTCTATGGCCTTGGCAGTCCAGTTCCAGTGGAGATCTTTCGTGTTGTAAGGCCAGCACCCGTTGGTGTCATTGCAGAGTGAACCTACGACCGCGTTGCATGTGGTTTTGCAGACACCGGTGACATTGAAGACCCGAGGCGAGATCATGATGAACCTTGCAACAGGGCTTGTGCTTGGATAGTCGAAGTAGTACTCTTTTCCATAGCACTGTCCTGTAACAGGCCCGCAGGTCAACTGGGACCCTAATGTGTACGAGCACCCTGCAACATATCGCTCATAGCTCCTAGTCCCGGACGTGTCCGTGACTTCTCCAGTGTCGTGATTGCCAGGCCCTATCTCGACATTGTTGTATTGAGCTTTGAACTGGCCACACCAGACATCGCCTGTCGTGGAAGAACTGTAACTGTAATCTCCCAGGCCGAGAAAGAAATTCGTGCCTGACGAGGAAAGCCTGCTAAGACTGTTCATCCCGTCCCCAGACGTCAGCATGGCAGCATCTCCCGCAGACGCGAAAGAGAAGCCTCCTGTGGTGGCTGAAAGTGACTGAGGGATACTAAATGTTAGACTGAGAAGCAGGAGTGTGAAGGAGAGAACGACGAGTGGAGGTCTCTTCCTTTCGTGGTTTAAGACGCACCCATCTCCCGCTATCTGAAGCTAACCACCCTCGGGATATTTGAGCAGTAAGTCCACACATTCCTAGACACGACCACAAATGAACACTTACGGCCAACGTCATCTAGGGACGGAGAGGCGAGAGGCAGCTTGACTGGAGCACACGGGGCCCAAGGTGATGCAGAGACTATTGGGGCAACTGTAAAGAGTATTCTCCAGCGACTAATTACGGGGAAGATGTGCTCGTTTTGAGGGAGAAGCGGTGGCGAAGCGCGATTGTGATCCCTCCCAGGATTACTACGGCTATAATCGGGAAGTAGATGGACAAGAATAGGTTCCGAAAGAGGTCGAAAACCCCAGTGCTTGGACCAGAAGACCCTGAGCTGGCGCCGGTTCTTACTGTAACGGTGATTGTTTGAGAATTGTCCGAGAGGTCTGTTTCTCCTTGGACCTGATTAGCGACCGCCTTTAGAACGTACAGGCCTGATCCCGATCCTCCAGCGTACCATGCAAATGGTATTTCTCGAACGGTTTCTGGTGGAAGATTCGTGACAACCTGGGCCCCGACTGTTGTATTGTTAGCGTATAACATGAGGCTGGTTGTTTCAGGCTCATCTCCGAAGTTGTGAACTGTGACATTCACCTGCACTCTGGTCCCCACCCGAATAACCCCATCTGTAACATGAAGAGCGTCTACAGCCACATCGTGAAGGATTGGGACTATTTGGAAGCTGTTGGATTCTATCAAAGTTCCCCATTGGCCAGGATTGAGGGCGCCGTAGATTCCTGCGTTTGGTGTGCTTGTCCATGAAGCGGCGGCCCAGAACAATCGTCCGATCCTGAGACCGGTGTTGTCCGCAAGATCGATAATGTCCTGAACGTATCGAAGGCTGACCGAGGAATAGCCGGCCGGGCCTGGAACAATATATGGACAAGTCGTGTTACAGGTGGTTCCTCCTTCTGTGTTGAGAATCGGCCATCCTTGACGCACGGTTTCGTTTAGCATTGTCAAGTAGTCTTGGTGAGAAACAGCGTCAGCAGTTACGTTGCTCCA
>Ga0209376_1005163_pt1 | contig 11010 bp, 11 predicted proteins | sample GraSoiAngelo_134_FD_185891 | JGI IMG/M metagenome (GOLD analysis project Ga0209376, IMG submission 185891) | Grasslands soil microbial communities from the Angelo Coastal Reserve, California, USA - 14_0929_05_30cm (SPAdes) (version 2) | ecosystem: Environmental > Terrestrial > Soil > Grasslands ... | reverse complement strand
TTGATGATCCGAAGGTTCTAACACGAGTCTTCGAGACGGCTCGAAGCTTGAAGATCACGTTCTATGACGCAAGCTATCTAACAGCCACCGAGGAGTCAAAAGCCGTCCTCGTGACGGCTGACAAGAAACTTTTTGGAAGACTGAAGGGCCGAAAGGATGCAATCCTCCTAAGAGACTGGAAGACCCCGGTCAGAAGAGGACGAGTGTCCTCCAAAGTCGAGAATTCATGACGAGACCAATATCTGATCGACACGACTATTTACGCATGGACGACTATCTCAGACCGACACTGGTACTGAGAAGCTTTCGCAGTCTCGAATTACCGGGAAATGTCCAGACGATCCCGCCCTTGTCCAAGAGAATCTTGTTCAGCTAACCAACCGCACCGGACATTGCTTTTTTGGCATCTTCAGGGTCGTCAGCCTTGGAAGCCTCAGAGGTCTCCGCATTCTCCGCCTCCTCCGGTTTTCTCTCCTCTGGCTTGCGAAAGACTATTGTCTGATAATTTCTGGAGACGCTCTGACGCTGTCTCCCCTCTTCTGACTCTTCCATCCTCTTCTTTAGAGCCTCAAGCTGAACCGTCAGAGCCTCAAGACTGAAATTCTTCAAGATCTGATCCTTATACCAGATCAACTGACCAGCCAGCTTAGTCCACCTGACACGCTGCGCATTAGGAGTATACTGCGACTTTGCATACTTTTGAGAAGTCTGGATAAGATCCTGAACCGTCTCGATCATGACCTTCCGCTCAGACTGACGCCAAGCATTGATACTGTTCTTAACCTCAACCTCCTCACGAACCTCATCCTCGTCCATCGTAACCTGCATAGTCCTACGACCTAGTCGAATATGTCCAAGAGAGCTGAACGAAAAGAACCTGAGACCCTTCTTCCAGGGATTGATTCCTCAAAGGTGTGGTTTGCGTCGCGAGACTCAAGTGCAATTGACATTTCTTGAATGGTAACGGATCTGGTAACCGTAAATGGTAACAAGGAGCCTCGTTGGAACGCAAAGTGGGAACCGGGCCCATTGTAGGCCTTTAGTAGCTTTGAGCATTAAGGACATTTAACGGCACATGCGAGGAAGAATTGCTCCAAAGTGGAACGACCTCGATCGGATCGCCAAACTCTCGTCCACGACAGGAATTATTCTTGGAATCTGGGGCTTCCCTCTGTTTGCGCTGGTTCTTGCGCAGGCCCAAAGCGGAATCTTTGGAGAGGGAGAATATGGAATAGGCGTAATGTTTCTTGTCCTCCTTCCGGCTTCAATCGTTCTGGTCGCGAGTGGGCTGAACTTGTGGTTTTTCGCCTCGACCCGGGCGCGAAGGTTGAACATTACAATTCTAGTCCTGCTGGGGGCAATCGTTCCAATATTCATGACCGTTGGCTATGCCATCCATCTTCGATACCCATGTTGGCCCCACCATCCCATCGATTTCTGTTCTTGAAAGAGACTGGCCATAAAGCGAATCGCACAAAGCCTAGGCTCCGCTTCCTCAAGCCGACAAGGATCTAACGACGCGAGACTCGGACTGCCTACTCCGACAGTCCGCAAGAACGTCACATGGGTCCAACCAGAACCAACAGCATCTGAAGTAACGCTACCTCAACAGCTGAGCCCAGACATCAGCCATCAGCAATACGTCGAACGTCAGGTCCGCAGAAAGTTGCGGGACTAACAGCGCTGCAGGATCGTGCAACCCAATCTCACGAGTTCTACGACAAGTTGACTCCTGCCTACTCTCAACATGGATCTACACGGATCATTCGTCAAACTGGTTCGAAAGCGGTCGCCTCTGGGTCGGCGCTGTAGCGAAACTCAAAGGCTAACTTACGATCGTTTTCCAGCCTTGCCAATTTCTCATCTCTCTTCACGGGTTTTCCACATGAACCCCTCTGATCCAGAGTATGACGGAATGTTGGCCCGTAGGATGGAATCCTTAGGATACCGAGACGGGAAACGATGGGACTTGACTGGAATTCTACGAGGAGCGCATCAAAACCTTTAAGCTAATTGCAACGCGACCCCCTCGCATGACTCTTATTCTTGGTCAGAACGAAGCGGTTCTTTGGGAAAGTAGAGCCGTCCAATCATTTCGGGGATGGATTCTTAGTATCATCTTTTTCCTGGGAATAGGTTTGGCCACGTTTGGAATCTTAGGAGCTCTCCTTGCAGCGTTCTCATTTCTGCTCTTTCTGGTTACACTGATACTATCCATCGTCAGCTTCACCTCTCTCCGCAACGCTCACTACTACATAACAAACCAGCGCATAATTCGAGAGCAGGGAACGGTCTCAAAGAGGAATTGGGAGCTCCCTCTGCAATATCTTTCAGGCGTAGATTTCTCTCAAAGTGCTGTGAACAGAATCCGTGGTGTTGGCAATGTCTATTTTCATTCTACAGATAGGAGAAACTTATCATTCGTTCGAGTAAAGGAGCCGGCGAGAGTCAAGCAAGTAGGATTGGAAGCAAAGTCGCGCGTCGCTTCCTTCTCCGCTCAACCAGCTCAGCCTGTTCAAACTTTCACTAGAGAGAGGGAAGTAATCACGAGAGAGGTCTTAATCCAATGCAGGAATTGCGGTGCTCGGTATCCGCAAGGAACCCTGAAATGTCTTACTTGTGGAGCCAATCTCTAATTTCGAGACAGAACCATAAAGGATGCCCGCCAAGGCTCCATCCTTAGCGCGCGACTTTGGCACTTACTCTCGACGACCTTCAGCTTGTGCTCCTCAACTTCATCGCTACTCTGTCCGGAGTCTTCACCGCGTTCTTGCTGACGGCGATTTACGATCGTATGAAGAAGAGGGAACAAGAAAGAGAAGATCGCCGAAGGATGCTCATAGCGATCCAGAAGGAACTTCAAGTGAACTTAGAGTTTCTGAGCCTACTTCAGAAGAATGAAACATATTCCGCGGGTCAAATATTTCTTTGGAGGGACGCATATCAGAGTGCAGTAAACAGCGGAAAAACTGCATTGTTCGATCCGAAACTCCAGAGTCAGCTTGGGACGCTGTATCTTACATTCAAGCAATTGGATGTTTATGGCGCAAAGGTACTTGCTATGCTCGGAACCCCTGAAACCAAAGAATCGAAAGTCGTCTTTGCTGGTACCATACTTCTGATGAAACAGAGCGTCGAAACTGCACTTACTCTAATTCCAAGGGGTCTGGAAGTATTAGAAAACGAATTAAGGCAACTTGAGTCATGGTCTCCCGTTGGGGAACCGGCAGTGACCCAGGGCCCGAATCTTGATACGAATAGAGATATCGATCTGCTCAAGATCAACCTCGCAGCTGACTACCGCCTGGGTATGCTTGTTGCGATGACGGGAGTTTACTTCGCTCTGATCGTTGGGCTCCTTGTAGCTTGGTATCAAAGATATCCTGACAATCTCTTGGGCTACTATGTGATTGCGGGACTATTTGGATCACTCCTCATAACCCAAGAACTCCTTCCTTACAAGAGGTGGCTGAGGCATGTAGACGAGTGGCTTAGAATGGTAGAGAGCAATCAAAGAATCCCAAACCTAACGAAATTGGTTCTACAAAGGGACGGCCTGAAGTCATCAGGCCAAGCTATGTTGATTTTCTTGTTCCTGCTTGATTTCTATCTAACCTTACTCGGGAACTCTTCTGTTCAGCTTTTTGTGGAATTCTCGGCTGCGGGCGTTGCAGTAGTATTCCTAACTCAAGGGGGAGTCGATTTGATTAGACAGAGGAGAAGTTAGATGTCTATGCGCACTCGCCAGTTTTTGCAACACACAAGGGCCTCGTAACGAAGATTGTCGTTGCCAGAAGCATGTTTACCGCCTCGACTGTGGACTTTGGAAGATCGGAGAAGACCTCCGATAGGGCCCAATAAAACGGTGTCAGACCTACGACCTTAGGTAAATATTGAATCCAAGGTCAGCGAGCCAACTTAGCGAGGTCGTTCCGGATTTCTTCGTACAGCTGGTCTCTTTTCTTGTCCGGGTAGCTGTCGTAGCGTAATTCTAAGATTCGATATCCTCTCTTCCGCACGGAGCGTTCGCAGCTCATCGTCCTTCGCCATCTGAGCTGATCCAAGATGGACCCGGCGGTCGACAAATACGAGCAAGGGCCTAGTTTCTAGCGCGAAGTGGAAATCGGCTGTGGTTACTTGTATCTCGACCTGTGTCCGGTAACTTATTCCATCGTCTTGTAGTTTGATTGCCAGTTCCCGTTCCATCCATGAGGGATTTTCGTGTAGTCGTTCGCGCCAGTTGCTCCGCTGACTCGACATCTGCAGGGTTGAGTTGTCGTTCGGCTATCGCCCGGACACGAGAGTGAAACTGTCGAACTGGAGCAGCCCGTGTGACGACCGAGACCTTGCTTGTTCGGTCATCTCGTTTTTCGACTCCCCAGGATTTCACGATACATACTTTGGAATATTCCCCTCACAGTTTCGCCCGAGCTTAGATAGGCCATGATGAGATTCGCCACTTCTGCGCTCAGTTCTATGTAGCGATTGTCGTCCTCTCTGCTCAAACGGAAATGTAACTCTCTGCCAGAAGCTCTATTCCACTCGCGGGGAAAAGCCATCATTGCCAAATTACCACGAAACTCCTTCGACATGCCATTCCATAGTTCGTCATCTTGGGCCTCATTCTTGACTGGGAACAAGAGCCCTCCACGCCAGTATCTCTTGAGGCCGGTATCTGGATGACCGCCCACTCTTATCTTAGTCAAACTCTCACCTCCGCTGAGTCCCGAAGTTCGATTTAGTCAGCAGATGCTACGTCGACAGCGGTTTTCAATCTCCTCACTGATTCTCTTTCTGTTCTTGATGTATTCGCCAACTTCTCTGAGAAGTTTTTCTGAGGAGAGTATGGATGATTACCGTTCGCCTAGCTCACGGCTGTTTAGGTAATCGTCTGTTGGTTTTCTTGCGGTAAATGACGACTCCAAGGACACCTATTGCAACGGCGACCGCACCCGGGATAAGCGCCAAAGTCCAGGGTCCCAAGGAATCAAACGGCAGACTGGCGGTGCTGGCTCGTGTACCGGGCGGTGCTTGCACTATTACAGTAGCATACCCGTTTACACCTGCGGCCGAGGCCGACACTTCTTCAGCGAATGTCCCTATGATAGTTCCCGCTTTGAACAAGCCGGCATCGGTGATGCTTGCGCTAGGAACGGACGTTGTCCAGGAGAATGAAACGCCTTGAATAATTTCTCCGGATTCAGTCCTTGCAAACGCTGAAAACTGCACCTGGGCTCCTGTCAATACGCTCCTTGGGTCCGGGGCAATCGTTATTCGGTCAATGCCTGGCCTCGCCGAATCCGTATTGGAAGAAGGACCCTCGCCAACCGAATTGATCGCGGTCACCCGGTAATAGTATACTTGACCGTTAGTCACCGAAGCGTCCTGATACCAGAGCTGGTACCCGATTGAATCCACCAACGATAGACCCGTGAACGAGTCTCCCCTGTAAACCTTGTAACCTGTAACTGGCGATCCACCATCAGTGAGAGGTGAATTCCATGCCAAGTCCACATGTCCATACTGACCTGTTGCGACCAAACTACTCGGGGCACTTGCAAGACTTGGTGCAGTAGAGGCGTTGTTCGGGAGGCTGGTGAACCAGGCTTTGATTACGAACGGTGTCATCCAGATTACTATTTGTGTAGTGCTATTGTAGGGTGCAAAAGCTGGTCGCTCCCAGTTCCCGGTTATTGGACTCGTGGTCGTCCAGTGGTCAAACTTGTATCCCGCCGGTGTGTTAGCGCATATTGTTTGGGTATTGGGGGGATATAGGGTGAGGGAAGGGTTCTCGAGAACCCAATCTCCGTCCTGATGGCCGGGATGATTGGGTCCGCATCCTCCCCAACTTATGGAGCCAGTTCCCTGTGGATTGGTCTCGAAGGTTATCTTAAGCGCAAAGTGTGCGGTCACATACCAACAACATGTGCCGGTCACGTTGAACAAACCAGGATTGGAGCCGTTATTCCCAACATATCCGCACGTGGGGCCGCAATCGGTATCTTGGAGTACCAAGCTGACACCTGAGAGGTCCCAGTGGTCGAAGACATAACCTTCGCTAGGAACTGCCAAAGGTTCAATGATTCTCCCTCTCGCGAAATACAACCGACTATTGGTAACATCCTGTGTTCCGATCAAAATCGACCCTCCCATCAATGCTGGCCCACCATTATTATTCAGGTTCGTGTTGAAAATGACGCCAGGACAGCAAGTCTTCGGATTGAACCAGGCCTTTATCGTACTCGGACCTGTCAAGTAAAAGCCGCTGACAGTGTCGTTGGCCTTGAACCGATAGGAAAGCGCTCCTGTTGAGCTCCAATGGTCGAACGTATAGCCAGCAGGAGCATTGGCACAAACGACGACCAGCCCGTCGGACTTGGGAGGTAAGGATGACACATATGCCCAGTCTCCATTGGGATGCCTAGGGCCGCATTGACCACCCACACTCGATGCAATGCTAATCGAACCTATGTCTGGGGGATCAGTAAGTAACGTGAGCTTCGCCGCGAAAACGGCTCTCAGGAATCCATTTCCCGTAACGTCAAAGACTGCAGGATTTGGTCCCCCATGGCCTCCGTAGTAAGTCTCCCAATGGTCAAAGATGTAACTCTCAGGTGGCATTGCTGTGGCTAAGTATTTTCCCGGGAGAAAGAATCCGTGTTGACCATGAAGGAACTCTGTCCCGTTAAGAGTGATTGAGCCGACGAGCGGGTTTGTCTCGAACGAGACTGCTGGGGGTAGTGAGAGGTTCATAGGTCCGTGAGTAGAGATAGAAGCTCGCTCAACAGGGTGAAGCTGGGCTATAACTGGTATGACCAGACAGCCAATCTGATACTTCTCTAGCGCTCCTGCGATTCCCAAGAATATTATATCCCAGAATCCGGGAAGGTTGCAGCTACTGTCAGGCACGTAATAAGTTCCGGTTAGCGAAATCTCTATGGAAGGCGTCTGCCCTTCATCGACACTAATTGCCGCGGCGTATCCCCATACCCAAGCGCTCTTGTTGCAATCTCCAACTCCGGGAATGGGGCCCGCGGCTATCGTCGACCTCCAAGACACTACCGTGGAATTTACTGAAGTCACGGTTGTGGTCCAGTCGAAGACGGTCTGACTCCAGGAAATCCCGGCAGAAACTCCTGGGGACCCTTCCCCTCCGCTTAGGGTTAGGCCGAGATTGAAACCACGGGAGGCTATTTCTTTGCCATACCCGACATTCACAGGACTTATCGTATCGCTCAGGATTGTTCCAGTATCCGCTTTTATGGTTAGACTTTGAGAACCGTAGTCGTCTCTATTGTAGAGGCACCAGGGGTGAGCCTGGTTCTGCTCATTCACATAATTTCCTTTTGCTTGAACTGTCGCTGACGCGAAGACGATGTAATAGTCGCGATTAGTGTCTGTCTCCTCTAGGGGGTCAACGGCCCAGGCGTACTCTGTGAGTCGGACATAATTGCTGCTGACCCACTCCTTCCCTTGCGTCGAATTGGTGTAGTGACGGCTGGCGTTTTCAACGTCGTGTTGGAACAGAGAGGTTGCAACCAAGGGGCCACTCAGCGTCGGGGTCAGGGACGACACACCTGCAGTCGTATTATCGGCATGTGCTCTTGATGGAAACCCAAATGCGCCCACACTCAAAACCATCAGCATCGCAATTATCAGAAATTGTAACACAAGTGGTGTTCGTAATACCAACTCAGATGGCACCTCCAGCAAACTTGAGACCGCACTTTCCACAGAATAGCGATCCTAATGGCATCTGTACTCCGCATTGGGGACAGGTTTGTCCCTCGCTCTTTGCTAGAGTTGATTGTCCCTTCTTGCGCGAGAGTCCCCGCGTTAGGTACCCCGACGCGAGTATCGCTGAGAGTCCCCCGAGCCCTATGATTGTCCAGAACCACCATTGAGAGTAAGGTGAGACCAGGGGCACTGGGGGCGTGAGTTGTGAATTGGGTTGAGAATCGCCGGATCCGGTCATGAATATTTCCATTCGTACGTTTCGCAATTGAGCAAGGCCATAGTCTCCCGGATCGTGACCTTGAGCCCAAAAGATGATGTATGAAGGGGCAAATGTGAAACCAGTGTAGGTCGTGAGATTCCCGCCATCAACGGTCCAGATTGTCGTTTCAGACGTAAGATTCATTTCAATGGTGTAGGAGTGAAAGACCGCGTCGTCAGCGTAACCTGGGATGTTTTTCTCGAAGACCTTAGTTATCCTGTCTCCGGAGAGCGAGGCGTCCGGGTTGATCCACAGTGTTGAGCCGAAGAAGAGGTTTGCGCCAGCAAAGCAACAGTCTGTGGCGACGCTGATTTCTCTACTGTCTTTGGGAAACAGTGCGCTCCTGTCGCTAGGGCAACAAGTCGATGAGGATGTCGCTAGCCCAACCAGAGAACCAACCCTCGCACCATAGGTTCCATTCTGCAAGGCAGTAGTCATCAATTGGAAGGAGAGTCTGACTACGCTAACGTTGGTGAAATCTACACCTAGGGACCATGAGACCGCTACCGCCCCGCCCGATGGGTCCGCTGATTGTACCGAGATCTGGTCGGAGCCTGAGACATTGTGCGAATAAGAGCCTACGAGGTAAGACTGGATGATGTCAGGATTCCTGATGATTTGAAGGCTGAGTCCCTTCGACGCCCCATTAGCATGTAGGGGTGCTACCCATGAGGTCAAGACAAGCATGAGCAAGATCGGAATGATTCTATAGGAAAAGACGGAACTCCGCGACTTTCGCGAGTATCTCGCACCGAGGCGCTTTTGACGAGGCATCATTTCACTCACCGTGCACCCCCTTCGCGGTTTGCCGATATAACAGGAATCTAACGTGATGCTCAAGCGTTGAGTTAGCTACTAATAGTTACGCGATGTCGTAAGTATCAGGATAGCTCCTTGGATACGATCTTCGAATCCCTCAGACCTCTGGTATGGCCTAAGTTTCGGGAAGAAGGCCCCCCTGAATACATCCACTCAGTGCTGCTAGGTCACGACCTTCTGGGAACTGCCTCGGACCTGAACGCTTCAACAAAGTCAGTTCTTGAACTGATTACCCTTGGCTACAGGCCTATGACCTCGTTGGCCATACTCACTATTCTGAGCGAGTCTCCAAACACAGCCTTCCACGGAATGCAGATAGGGCGGGAACTCGAGAAACGCTTCAAGGTTCAAGAAGGCTGGTTCACTAGAACTAGGTATTACACTGACAGAATAGGAAAACTGCTCCCTCTCCTTGCACGACTGAACCTTGTCCAAGAATCAGTGAAAAAGGAGACAAGAGGTGGCAGGAGCTTCACGGGATACCAAGTACATGCCTCGATCGCAAGCTCGGTGAGCGAACGGCTAAAACTTCTATCGAAAGGTGAACCAATCTCCCTGTTCAAGGGTGCACCAGCCTCACAAAGTGCCTCTCTTAGCGACGCGTCTGAACTGAAGCAATGCCTGTCATGCGAGACAATCATAGCATCGGTCAGTGCCCGCTACTGTGAGAGATGCGGCAATCCCCTGACGACAAGATGTCAGAAATGCAACAATCCGATTGAGGCTACCTACGACTACTGTCTCAAATGCGGCAACAAGATGTCGTAGCAACCCCGAAGATTCTAATCCGGGTCCAAGACTACGTAAAAGCCAGCCTGCCCGACATTGCGGGCCTACCAGCATAGGCATCAAACACGCGATCAAGAATACCTGTCCCAGTCATTATCGAAGATCGTCTGAAAATGCCTGCGAAGATCCTCCCAGCGTTGCAACGGCTCTGGCTGAGAGCTTGGAAGAAAATGCGAGATGATCTAGGATCATAGTCATCGGCTCGAAGTATCCGATGGATCTTGCATGTTCTCTCTCGAGTTGCCGTAGTACTTTGACAGTTTTGCCGCGTGTGACATGATGGAGTAGTTTCCATCCGAAGCGCTGGTATGACACGAAGCTCTCTGGCTCCGAGCGAAGTTTGTACGTGTTCCTGACTATTGCTTGGTCCCAGAGCATGACAGTTTCAGGGAGGAAGAAATGGAGTGCTTTGCCAAATGTGGTTGGTGGAGTCCCGCAGTCTCGGAAGCTCGAACTGATCTTAAGAATATGCTGAAAGTCCTCAGGGGCAAGGCCGTAGAGGACCCAACCTTGAAGAGGTGCTAACTCGGCCAGATTCTTTCTTAGCCAGTTGATGCAGATCCTTCTGAAGGCTCTGCCCCCACCTTTGAAGCGCTTGACGCCATCTTTTCCCGTTAATTTCAGCCAGGTATCTAGTCCGAAGAAGGGCTGAAAGAAATTTCTGCTGGTCTCTGAGCCATGCATTGTCTTCGGAAAAGTTAACAAGACGCAGTCAGACAGGCTTGAAGCACCCGTCCAATAAGCGGTTTTGGCGTCGAACATGCCTCGTAGTCCTCGCGACTTATACGCTCACGGGCAGGGGACAGAGCCCAAGACGCCCAGCAGACCTGTCCCCAAGGTGGTTCGTATCCCACCGCCTCAACTCTTTCGTTGTCCACGTTGCTCTGCAATGAGTTTTCAAGTGTTGTTCCATGAAAGGGATGTGACGGGATTCTGCGCGGAGTGCAACTTGCGGCTACGCACAGATAAGACAATTGGCAGGAGCACTCCGGAATACTACGCTGAATTTACTCGTCAAGTCGAAGCTAGTTACCCTGATCGAATTCAGAGGATTTTCCTGAAGACGAATTCTGTGTCAGAAGCAAAAAGGGTCTACCCGGTGGTTCGTCGACTCGGATTCAGAACGAAACAGAGCAGTCCGATGCTTCATGCCCGTCTAGTAATGGTTGAGACAACACGCGACCAGGCGGTGGCCTTGATTGAGAAGTTAAGAGAGCAGGGCATGCAAGTTGCACTGCAAGACGACTTTCATTTGAATGCCAAGGCTACGGGGGCAAAGGCGTTCGAATTGGCGTCGACCTGTCTATCGAAAGAGTAGGGAAAGGGCGAGCCTAATCTCGCCCACTGCACTATTCTATCTTGAAGACTAGTTTAGCGGCAATCTCAAGGCAACGCTGATGCGTGTT
>Ga0209376_1005161_pt1 | contig 11011 bp, 8 predicted proteins | sample GraSoiAngelo_134_FD_185891 | JGI IMG/M metagenome (GOLD analysis project Ga0209376, IMG submission 185891) | Grasslands soil microbial communities from the Angelo Coastal Reserve, California, USA - 14_0929_05_30cm (SPAdes) (version 2) | ecosystem: Environmental > Terrestrial > Soil > Grasslands ... | reverse complement strand
GTGCCCATCTCGAGGATGTACTGCGACCCGATGTTCGAGGTCATGATCAGCACGGTGTTCCGGAAATCGACGGTGCGACCCTGCGAGTCGGTGAGCCGCCCATCGTCGAGGATCTGGAGCAGTACGTTGAAGACGTCGGGGTGCGCCTTCTCGATCTCGTCGAACAGCACCACCGAGTAGGGGCGCCGGCGGATCGCCTCCGTCAGCTGGCCGCCCTCCTCATAGCCCACGTAGCCGGGAGGCGCGCCGATCATGCGTGCGACGGCGTGCTTCTCCATGTACTCCGACATGTCGAGTCGCACCAACGCCTTTTCGTCATCGAACAGGAATTCTGCGAGCGCGCGGGCGGTCTCCGTCTTCCCCACCCCGGTGGGGCCGAGGAAGATGAACGATCCAGTCGGCCGGTTGGGATCCTGCAACCCGGCGCGCGCCCGGCGCACCGCGTTGGCGACGGCGGCGAGCGCCTCCGGTTGCCCGATCACCCGCCGCTCCAGCTCCGCCTCGAGCCGCGTGAGCCGCTCGCGCTCCGACTCGAGCATCTTCGTCACCGGGATCCCCGTCCATTTGGCGACGATCTCGGCGATGTCTTCGGCGTCGACTTCCTCTTTCAGGTACTTGCCCTTCTTCTGGATCTGGGCCAGGCGCTTTTCCGCCTCGGCAATCTCCCGCTCGAGCGCGGGGATCCGGCCGTAGCTGATCTCGGCGGCCTTCTGCAAGTCACCGCGACGCGTCGCCTGTTCGGCCTCGGCACGGAGCTGTTCCAGCTGCGCCTTCTTCGCCTGCAGCCCCGTGATCGCGTCCTTTTCCGCCTGCCACTGGGCCTTCATCACTTTGGAGCGCTCCCGCAGCTCGGTGAGCTCCTGCTCGACCTTGGCGCGCCGCTCCTTCGAGGCCTTGTCTTTCTCCTTGGCGAGCGCCGCCAGCTCGATCTCGTGCTGCACGATCTTGCGCTCGACCTCGTCGATCTCCTGCGGCAGCGAGTCGATCTCGATCCGCAGCCGGCTCGCCGCTTCGTCCACCAGGTCGATCGCCTTGTCGGGGAGAAAGCGGTCGCCGATGTAGCGATGCGACAGGGTCGCCGCAGCCACCAGCGCGTTGTCCGTGATGCGTACGCCGTGGTGAACCTCGTAGCGCTCCTTGAGACCTCGCAGAATGGCGATCGTGTCCTCGACCGACGGCTCGCCCACGTACACGGGCTGGAAGCGCCGCTCGAGGGCGGGGTCCTTCTCGATGTGCTTGCGGTATTCGTCGAGGGTGGTGGCACCCACCACGTGCAGCTCGCCGCGCGCGAGCGCGGGCTTCAGCATGTTGGAGGCATCCATGGCGCCTTCCGCGGCGCCGGCGCCCACCAGCGTGTGCAGCTCGTCGATGAAGACGATGTACTTCCCTTCCGCGCTCGTGATCTCCTTGAGCACGGCCTTGAGCCGCTCTTCGAACTCGCCGCGATACTTGGTGCCGGCGATCAGGGTGCCGAGATCGAGCCCCACGAGATGCTTGTTGCGGAGCGACTCGGGGACGTCGCCGTTCACGATCCGCTGGGCGAGGCCCTCGACGATCGCCGTCTTGCCGACCCCCGGCTCGCCGATCAGGACGGGGTTGTTTTTGGTGCGCCGCGACAACACCTGCATCACGCGGCGAATCTCCTCGTCCCGTCCGATGACGGGGTCGATCTTGCCCTTGCGGGCCAGCTCGGTGAGGTCGCGGGTGAAGCGCTCGAGCGCCTGATATTTCTGCTCCGGCTCCTGGTCGGTCACACGGTGAGTGCCGCGCACGCCCTGGAGCGCCGCCATAAGGACGTCGCGATCCACACCCGCGGCGGCAAGAAGCTGCTTCGCCGTGGTGCCCTTCTCCTCCAGCAGGGCGAGCAGGATATGCTCCGTCGACACGTACGCGTCGCCCAGCGCCTTGGCCTCCTCGTCGGCGCGATCCAGCACCCGCGACACCTCGCGGGACAGCGTAGGCTCGGCCGTCGTGCCCGACTGCCTCGGGAAGCGGTCGATCTCCCGTTCTGTTTCGGAGCTGAGCTGGGTGACGTTGAGCCCCGCCTTCTGAAGCAGCGGCACCACGATGCCATCGTCCTGCGAGAGCAGAGCGAGGAACAGATGTGCGTCGTTGATGACCGGATTGCCGCGCGCGCGGGCCAGCGCGCTGGCTTGCTGGAGGGCTTCGGCCGCCTTGACGGTCAAACGTTCGGGTCTAATCATGGCTGTATTCGGATAGTCGCCGACACCGGAAGCAACGTCTGTGCCGGGCAAAAGTGTCGTTTTGGCAGGATCAGCCTATTGAAAGCAGCGAGGGGGCGCAAGCGGCGCCCCCCCGGATGCGCTCAGGCGCCCTGAATCGCTCAGAAACTCACGCTCAGAGAGACACCTCGTACGCCCTGCCCGTCGAGCCACGGCACGGCGCTCGCACGTGACGTCGTTCGGGGCGCCCGCGTGAAGCGATACACGCCGAGCAGCACCGAGGCGGCGCCTACGCCAGTGTTCACAAACCCGAGCGCCCGCCTCGAGCCCGTCTTGCTCAGGTTCGGCTCGCCGGCTGCGAGACCCATTGCGCCGCTGGCGATCCCCAGGACCGCGCTGAGCTTGGGTGACACCCGTGTGCGGGCGATGTTGAGCGCCAGGGTGACGACGCTAGCGCCGACCGCCACGCCCGTCGTGGTCTTGTAGCCCACGCTCGCCGCGCCCGCGTCCGGCGGCGGGGTGAACCAGCCGCCGTCATAGGACGGCTGAATCAACGCCGCCTCGCCCACCGTCAGGCCGTTCGCTCGCAGCCAAGCGACCAGTTCGGGGTCGGCCTTCAGATCGCGGATCCACGCATAGTTATTGGTGCCCGCCACCCGGGCCACGAGGTCGCTGCGGCCGGACCGTTCGATCAGGTAGGCCATCGCGCAGCGCGTCCCATAGCGGTCTACGAATATCGGAGCGCGCGCGCCCGGAACGCTCGTGTTTCTCGGAAACACACCCCGCACCCAGTATTCGTGGAGGACCTCGAGGTTGCGCGAACGCGCTATCCGCTCGGTCGGAGACCAGGCAGAAACGTCTTTGGCGCGCAAGCTTCGCTCGACGGCCACCAGACGCGCGCGGATCCGCGCGGTTTCCGCGGCGGCGGGGCTACTCCAAGGAACCGGCGATCCGGCGGCGAGGACGAGCACTGGGACGACGAGGCAGGCGGCGAACGTGAGTTTGCCCATGAGGACCTCCGCAATACCGGTTACTTGACGACGATCTTTCTCGTGACCCGCTTCCCGTCTATGACGAGCTGGTAGATGTAGACCCCGGACAGCGCCTGCTTCCCGGTGGAGCCGACGTACCCGTCCCAGTACGCGCTATACGCGCAGCCCATGGTGGTGGGACAGCTGAGCGCAAGGCTATCGAGCGCCTTGCCCGAGCCCCGGAGTATCGGGATCGCTACGAGCTGGGCGAGCACGTTGTAGATCTTCAGGGACACCACCGGCCGGTGACCCTTGAGAAACAACTCCCCGCTGACCTTGAACGGGATCGTGGTCGCCGGGTTAAACGAGCGATTCTGCTGTGGCCCGATCGTGGGAGGCGGGGTCTGCCCTAATGCCCACCGCGTTCCACCTTCCATCCCCGCTACCCAAAGCCCGAGCCCCAGCAATGCCCAGGCGTACCGCTTCATCCACCGCTCCTCTTGCGAACGAGACGTGACTTTTGGGACGGCTCTCCTTGTGCCAAGTGATACTCGTGCTTCCAGGCCGCTGATCCAAACTACGAGCCGCCTTTCCCGGCTGTCAACCTCGCCAGCACCCGTGCATCGCCCGCGCGGCGGGTTACCCCGCGCCGATCGGCCCATTCGAGCAGTGGGATCAAGTACTTGCGCGTGAGCCCGAGGCGGTCACGCAACACCGCCGGGGTGGCCGGGCCGAGCTCGACGAGCGCGGCCTCGAGGGCGGCGCGGAACTCGGCCAGCGCACCCTTGGCCGCGTAGCGCTCGGCGTCGATCGGCTCCACGGTGCCGCTGCGGGCGAAGTGTGACAGGAGCGCGCGCACGGGAGAGCCGGGAAACTCACGCTCGAGCTCGGCCACGGTGGGTACCTGCCAGCGAGCATCGGCAAGGCGCTGCGCGAGCTTTTCGCTGGCATCGGTGGCCCGCGCGTCGAGCGCTGGGCGCCAGCCCGGCCGGCGGGCCACGCTGCCCGCCACCTCCAGCTTGCCGCTCTTCACCCCGAAGTCCAACACCGCGTCCGTCACGGCGGACGGAGGCGCCGGCGTCCCCACCGCTGCCCGGAGGGCTTGCAGCGACATCCCTGGATCGAGCGGATGCTCCTCGTGGTGCCGCCGGACCACCTCCGCCAGCCGAATCGCTTCGGCCACCACCGCCTGCCGGTCGACGACGATCTCGGCCGACATTAACACCGCATCCCCAGCCTCCGCGATGACTGCCGTCACACCGCCCGGCGACACGCCCAGCCGCACGGCGAGGCCGTCGGTGGCAAGCCCCATAAGCCCCGCCTCGACGGCCAGGACCCCGAGTCGCGCCGCCGGGACTTGCTCGAGCGACAATCGGCGCCGCCGCAGGCGGGTGTGCGGTGGGGAGAACGGATCGAGCACCACACCTCCGCCGATGGTGGTGACCGGCGAGAACGAGCGCAGCACGAACCGGTCTCCGCCGCGCGCCACCACGGGCGTCTCGAGCTTCAGACGCGCCATGCCTCGTTGCCCGGGGCCGATCGCGGGCGTCTGCACCGCGCGGGCCAGGACCTCGGCCGTGCCGAGGTGCACACGCACTCGCGTGCGGGAGGCGAGCGGTTTCCGGGCCGTGGGAAGCAGCTCCGCTGCCACGTCAATGAGCTCGGTGGCCTGCCAGCCGGGCCCGGTGACGGCAACGTGGCCGCGCGTGAGCTCGCTCTTGTCCACGCCCACGAGGGCTAGCGCGGTGCGTCGGCCCGGCACCGCCCGTTCGGCCGTTTGCCCATGGACCTCGATGGATCTGACCCGTGCCTCGCGACCGAGCGGGAGCAACTGCACGATATCGCCGACTCGGACACTGCCGCTCCAGGTCGAGCCGGTCACCACGGTGCCGGCCCCTGCTACCGCGAACACACGATCGATCGGCAGCCGAAACAGGTCGTCGGCGGGGCGCTCCACCAGGTCCCCCGCGACGCGCCGCAAGGCGTCGCGCAGGTCGGCCAGCCCTTCTCCGGTGACCACCGAGGTGGCGATGCTCTCGTCCCAGCGCACGCGACTCGCCTCCAGGCGCGTGCTCACCTCGCCGCGCACCAGCTCGAGCCACTCGACGTCCACCAGGTCACGCTTGGTGATCACCGGGATGCCCCGCCGCACGCCGAGCAGCTCCACGATCGCCAGGTGCTCCTCGGTCTGCGGCATGATGCCCTCGTCGGCCGCGATCACAAGGAGGGCGACGTCGATGCCGGTCGCGCCGGCCAGCATGTTGCGCACGAACCCTTCATGCCCCGGGACGTCGACGACGCTCGCCTGGATGGCGTCGTCCAACGGGAGCGGCGCGAATCCGAGGTCGATGGTGATGCCCCGCCGCTTCTCCTCCTCCCAGCGGTCGGTATCGACGCCGGTGAGCGCCTTCACCAGGGCCGTCTTGCCGTGGTCGATGTGACCGGCGGTCCCGATTACAAAGCGGCGGAGGGGATCGGTGTGCGAGTGGCTGGGGGAGGCACCCACGCGCGACGCTCCCAGAAGTCCAGGGCGGAAAGTGAGCCGGCCTCGGCGAGGTGATAGCGGACAAATCGAGCGACGAGGCGGCGGTGAGCCGCGGCATGCGGCGAATCGAGCGCGGGGAGCTCCTCCCGCGAGTCGTTCAGGGCAAGGAGATCGCGGTACGCCTGGGGCGGCAGCCGGCTCGGCGGCTGGCGTGGGGAGGGCGCCTGCAGGCAGCGCGGGCAGAGCGCGCCCCCATCGGCCACGCTGAACGACACCGGCTCGTCGCCCGCCGGCTCAATGGCCGCGCCGTCTCGCGCGCATGCGGTGAGCGACGGCTCGAACCCCAGCACCGCCACGAGCCGCCACATCGCCCGCAGGGCGGTGGCATCCACTCGCTCGGGGGCCGCGGCCTCGAGAACATCGAGCGCGGCAGTGAGTGTGTCGTAGGCCACCGGGAGCGGTGCCGGGGGCGCCATCTTGAGCATCACCTCGGCGAGCGCCGCGGCGCCCGCGAACCGGCCGACGTCGCCGGCCAGGTCGCGCCGCAGGTTCACGAGGTCGAAGGCGCCGAGGGTGTGCAGCTCGCGCGCCTCGCGGAAGTAGAGCTGCGCCACGCCCTCGCTCAGGAGCTCGAGCCCCGCGCCGAACCGGCTCTTCGGTCGCAGCGCACCCTTGGCGATGGCGCTCTGCACCCCCAGGTCCCGCGTCGCGAGCCGCACGACCTTGGACGTTTCGCTGTAGCGGTACGTCTGGAGCACCACGGCGGGGGTAGTGACGAGAGACATGGCTAGGGAGTCGCCGCCACCGCGGCGGTCGTTGGGCCGCACCCGACCGTGGCCGTGTGAATCTCATGGTAATCGGGTGGCGCGGTCAACACGTGGACGACGCCGCCGCTAACGGCACAGAATTCTGGTGTTGCGAGGGTCGCAGCGTCCACGGCATAGACACGACCGCGCAGGTCGATCGCTAGGCCGGAGACACCGTTGCCGCCGGGTTTGACGCCGTTTCCCGGACCTCGCGTGATCACGCGGATTGAAGCGTTTACCTCGAGGATGCCCTCGGTGGCCGAGGCGACCAGCAGACGGCTCCCGGCCGGGTGAAACGCCGCGGCCCCGGGCGACTCCCCCAGCCCGTTCAACACCGCGACCTCGGCCCGGGCCTGCGGGTCGACGATCGAGAGCTTACCGTCCGCGGCACCGGCGTGGCCGGACGCGATCACGTACAGGAGGCTGTCATCCCCCACTGTCGCAAACCGCGCGTTCGTCCCGGTGAGAGGAATCGAATCCGGAGTCCTGACCGAACAGCACTCGAACGATGTCAACCAGCTCGGGCCGGCGGGCGTCGAGCCCACAAGATTGCTGTTGATGACGAACACGCGCGTACCGACGATGGCCACCGCCTGGGGATACACACCGACTGCGACGCTGGTGGTGTCGCCGTTTCTGAGGTAGTTGACCCGCGTGACCGTGTTCAGGTTGGGGTTGGCGATCCAGGCGATCGAGTCGTCCTGGATAGCAGCGCCCGTCGCCCCCGATCCGGGGGCAAGCGGCAGCACATAGTCGGGTCGCACGCAAGCCAGTGCGCCCGGGGGGCATGTGAAGAAGCGGCTGATACCGACGGCGTCCGCGGCCCCGAGCGGGACGACGAACACGTGCCCCCGACCGTCGATCGTGCGTGGGCTTGCGGTACCGCTCTGCCAGTCGTGTGTAGACACGCTGAAGTCGGTGGCCGAGATGACCGACAGAGTCCGGTCGTTCGCATTGACGACGCCAATCACCTGCCCCGCCGAGCTCTTCTGCTCGAGCGCGTCGCTGCAGCCGGTCGCGAGGGTGAGCGCCAGGAAGGCGAGTCGTCTCATCGGGCAACGGTCTCCACAAGGTCACAATATACGAAACGGCCGTCACGCACGACGAGCGGGCCCCGCTCGTGCCGCACGGCCTCGCGCAGCCCCGGCCCCGCGTACACGAAGGTGTGGAACTCGCCGTTCTCCCCGCACGGATCAACGTCTGACGGGAGGTCGTGGAGCAGGTCGGCGTCGAAGTCCCGGCCCGCGAACTCGCCAGCGAGCTGTTCGGCGTCCACGCACACGAGCACGGCGCGGTACCCCAGCCGAACGAAGTCGTAGGCCAGCGTGCGGGTATCGCGCAACCAGAGCGGAAACAGGCCCCGCATGCCGATCCGCGCCAGCGTACGCTCCCGATAGGCGCGAATGTCCGCGAGAAACAGGTCTCCGAAAACGACGGCGTCGAGCCCCGGGATCCGGGTCCGGAGTGCCGCCAGGGCGGCGCCCATGTTTGTTTCGTACTCGTCGTTCGAGGAGCGCGGCGAGATCAGAACCTCCTCGAGCGGCAGGCCGAGGGACTCGGCCTGCCGCCGGAGCAGCGCGCGGCGAACCCCGTGCATGCTGATCCGGTCGTATTCGGCCGTCACCGTGGTGAGGAGCGCCGCCACGCGGTAGCGCCCGTCGCCTTGGATCTCTCGCAACGCGAGCGCACTGTCCTTGCCGCCGCTCCACGCGACGAGTACGGGCTTGACCGCCATCGCTCTGTTCAAGAGAGCCGTTCTCCCCGTCGTATGTCCGCGGCTCAAGCCGCGACTCGGCACGTAGCCCTGAAGCGGCAGAGCGTCAGGCGTCGGGATGAAGCAGCCACCCTCCCGTCGCGTGTCCGCGGCTCAAGCCGCGACTCGGCACGTACCGCTGAAGCGGCAGAGCGGCGTCAGTTCACTGACACACGCCGAGCCGCGGGTTTACCCGCGCCAACCGGCCTGCGCAGGGGTTCTCCAGTTCCGCTAGGGCCACGCAGCCGCTCTCCCCTCAAGCGTTGCGCTCGGGAAGACGTCGGGATGGAGGAGCGCGGCGAGCAGCTCCACGCCGTCCGCGACGACGGCGGCCAGTCGTTCGGTATCGACCTCGTAGACGCTGCCGAACTCCCGGAGTGCGTGTCGCACGGCGGCGTCGATCTCGCCGCTCGAGAGCCCGTCGAGCGGGAAACGTGGCCGGGTGAGGCGCGGCTTCGCGCGCACAGCCGACGGATGGTCGCAGCTGTGCGACACGCCCATTAGACGGTCCCCGAGCCCGAGTACGTAGACGATCTCAGTCGCACTCGGAAGCAGGGAGACGATGCGGGTCGCGCTCACGGTCCCCAGCCGAGACGCCCGCCCACGAGCAGGGTGCGACCGCGGGCGGGGAAGTTCTTCACTTCCTCATAGCCGTGGTCGAGCAGGTTCTCGACACGCCCTGACACGGCGAAACCGGGTGTGCTGCCGCGCGGCCGCAGCAGGTCGAGCTGGGCGGCGAGATCGATGCGCGTGTACGAGGCGAGTGTCACGCGCGGAAACGGGAACGTGGAGAAATCCTGATCCTGTCGGTCGCCGACGTACGTGACGGCCAGCGACATGGTCCCGCGCTCGGCCAGGCGACAGCGGGCGTCGAGCCGCGCCGAGTGCCGGGGCCGGCGCGTGAGCGGCGCCCCAGCCGCGAGCAACGCGCCGGACGATGGATCGAAGCCGGGGTTCGTGATCTCAGTGGTGAGGTAGGTATAGGTCGCCGCCACGGAGGCTGGTCCCGCCGGGGCAAGGCGCATGCCCAACTCGACGCCGTTCGCGTCGGCGGCCGCCACGTTATGGTAATTCGGCGCGCCTGGCGCGGCGCTCGGGTCGTAGTCGATCATATCGACAAAGCGCTGGTCGAAGAACGTCGCCGAGAGGCTCGCCCGGTCCCGGGCCAGCGACTGCTCCAGGCCCACCTCCCAGCTGCGGGAGTGCTCGGGTTGCAGATCGGGGTTGCCGACCGTGAAGCCGGTCGAGTAGTTCTCAAAGAAACTTGGCTCGCGGAAGCCGGTCCCAACGGTCGCCCGCACACGCGTCCCGCCCGTGAGCCGATACACCGCGCCCAGACGGTAGGTGACATAGGTGCCGAAACGTTGGTTGTCTTCCACTCGCACGCCCGTCGTCAGGACGATGCGGCCACCGGCGTCCGTCACGGCCTGCGCATAGACGGCGGCGTTCCAGCGCGCCGAGTCGATCGGGAGCGTGCTGCAGTCGCCGAATGACGACTGGCAGACGTTGAAGCTGCGCTCACGCTCCTGCTCGACCGCGGTCCCCACCGTCACGACGGGGCCCGAGGCCAAGTACAGATTCGCGCGAAGGTCGGCGCTGGAGCGCCGCAAGTCGTCGAGATTCTGAAATCGGGAGCTATCCGCAGTACTGTCGGGCCTGTTGTCGAACCCGCCATTGGACTCGTTAGTGGCGAGGAGCAAGCGCGCCTCGAACCGCCTGGTGAAGTAGTGCCCCAGGTCGAGCCCCAGGGTGGGTCCGCTCCCGTAGCCGAACTGGTTGTGGTCGAGGGGCACTCCCGCGCCGTTGGTCGGAAAGTGAAACGCGTTGTCGCCATATCGGAGTGTGAGCGTCGCGTCAGTCCGGTCATCCGGCGCAACGCGCGCAAGACTCGAGAACACTGTGTTGTGATACTGATTGTTGAATGCATACACCCCGTCGCTCGCAAAGCGCGATATCGAGATGGAGTAACTCGCCACTTGAGTACCGCCGGAGGTTTCGGCGTCCCACCCAAGCGTCCCGTACGTGCCGCCCCGCACGCTCGCCTCGGCGCGGCTGACGCCCGTTCCGCGCCGTGTGAAGATCTGGACGACACCGGTGACCGCATCGGAACCGTACAGCACACTGGCCGGGCCGCGCACCACTTCGATCCGCTCGACGTTGTCGGTCGTCAGGTTCGCGAAATCGAACGAACCGCCGGGTTGGTTCACTGGGACGCCGTCAACCAAGACTTTGACGTAGTTGCTCTGCCCGCCGCGCAGGAATAGGGACGTCTGGCCGCCGAAGGAGCCGGTTTGCACGACCGCCGCCCCCGGGACATCCCGCAGCGCCTCGAGCACGGTGTGGATCCCCTGCGCGCGGAGGTCCACCCCGCGCAGCACGGTGACCGCAGCGGGCACGCCGGCCGCCGACCGTGGGAACCGAGTGGCCGTCACGACTACCGGGTTCAGCATGACCGTGTCGGGCCCCTGGGCCGCGAGACCTCCCGACGTAGCGAGCGAAGCAAGCAGACTCAAACGCAGCAATGGGGTATGGCGCATATCGGACTCCGGATCAAGACAGGTGTCGACGCAGCGGGATCATCTGCGGGCGACCGTCGAACGGCTCAATCGCGACCGGCCAGGAAAACACACGCTCCACGGTCTCTCGCGTCAGCACATCGGCGGGCGCGCCGCGCGCGACGGCCCGGCCCTCGGCGAGGATCAACACCTGGTCAACGAAGCGGGCCGCGAGGTTGACGTGGTGGGTGATCATGAGCGCGGCAAGCCCGTGCCGGTCCACGAGGGCGCGCACCAGCTCGAACAGCTCCATCTCGT
>Ga0209376_1005159_pt1 | contig 11013 bp, 10 predicted proteins | sample GraSoiAngelo_134_FD_185891 | JGI IMG/M metagenome (GOLD analysis project Ga0209376, IMG submission 185891) | Grasslands soil microbial communities from the Angelo Coastal Reserve, California, USA - 14_0929_05_30cm (SPAdes) (version 2) | ecosystem: Environmental > Terrestrial > Soil > Grasslands ... | reverse complement strand
GAGGCCCATCACGGCCGTATCGAGGTCCAGAGTACAGAGGGTGATGGATCGCAATTCACGGTCATCCTGCCGCTGGCGCCCACCTCCCCTTAGAAACTTTTAATCCTCCATTAATCTCTCTCTCATGTCAGGCGGTTATCCTGAGTGCTCATGAGGCTCGTGCGACAGTCCTGAACGAGCCTCGCATAAAAGGAGGATCGCTTATGAAACGGCTTCTGCATCGCAAGCTTGGAATCATCGTTGGACTCGCCATCCTGGCCGCTGTGGCCTGGGCCGGGGAGTCCATCACGTCTTCGCACGCCTCCGGCTCAACAAGTCCTGCCGCGGCGAGTCCGGCCATGCCGCTTGTCCAAGGAGCCGCGCCGGGATTTACTGAGGTTGCGAAAGCAGTCACACCAGCCGTGGTCAATATCACGACGTCAGTGGGTGACCGTGGGCGTGATGCTCGCGGACCACGCGATCGGATGCGAGATCCTATGGAAGAGTTCTTTGGATCTCCGTGGGGACCGCGGGCGCCACTGGACCAGCCAGAACCTCGGCACGGCGGTATGGGCTCGGGGGTGATCGTCTCTCCTGACGGGTACATCATCACCAACAACCATGTGATAGACGGAGCTCGTGAACTGACCGTCACGCTCCCGGACAAGCGGGAGTTCAAAGGGAAGGTCATCGGCACCGACCCCAAGACCGACCTTGCGCTCATTAAAGTGGAGGCCCAGGGACTTCCCTCTGTCCCCTGGGGCGACTCATCCAAGCTCCAGGTCGGCGAATATGTACTTGCGGTCGGCAACCCCTTCGGGCTGAATTCCACCGTGACGCTTGGGATTGTCAGCGCCCTTGGGCGCGGCCGGATGGGGATCACGCAGTACGAGGACTTCATCCAGACTGACGCGGCGATTAACCCGGGCAACTCCGGCGGCGCCTTAGTGAACGCGCGGGGGGAGTTGGTCGGGATCAACACCGCGATCTTCTCTCAGACCGGTGGCTACCAAGGTGTCGGGTTCGCCGTGCCAACCAGCATGGCTCAGCCCGTCTCTGAAAGCCTGATGAAAACTGGCAAGGTGGTTCGCGGGTATCTGGGAGTGGGAATCCAGGAAGTCACCCAGGACCTGGCCAAGTCGTTCGGGCTGAAGCAGGCTAAGGGAGCACTCGTCAGCGATGTCAATGAGGACAGCCCGGCCGAGCAGGCGGGGATCAAGCAAGGTGACGTGATTACTGGGTACCAAGGCTCGCCGGTAGAAGACCCGGTGGCTTTGCAACGAAAGGTGACCAGGACGCCTGTCGGAACTAAGGCGACCGTCAAGGTGGTCCGCAATGACCACGAGATGGACCTGGCGGTCACGATCGGAGAGCAGCCGGATACCGCCAAGATCGCAAGGGCCGAGCAGGGGTCCAGCGAACACGCGCTGGCCGGTGTGGCGGTGCAGGAGCTGGACCGGCAGACAGCGCGCGAACTGGGGTATACCAAGAAGACTCAGGGAGTGGTCGTCATGGACGTGGAGCCAGACAGCTCGGCGAGTCAGGCTGGGCTGATGCCGCGCGATGTGATCCGTGAGATCAACAAGCAGCCCGTGCAATCGGTGAAGGACTATGAGAAGATCACGTCAAGTCTGAAGAAGGACCAACAGGTCCTGCTGCTGATCAACCGACAGGGAGCCTCGCTGTTCCTCTCAGTGAAGGTCTAAGAATGCACTCGGCCGAGGGCGGAGACCTGGTCTCTGCCCTCGGCCGGATCTGTCGCTCGCCGTCCAGGCTGCCGCATCTTGCGCTAGCACCAGCCATCCATAAGCTTTCAATCGAAGACCACGGTCTTTTTTCCGTAGACGAGCACGCGGTGCTCAACATGCATGCGTACCGCTCTGGCCAGCACGATTTCTTCCAAGTCTCGCCCTTTCCTGATCAGATCCTCCACGGTATCTCGGTGCCCGACGCGGACCACATCCTGCTCGATAATCGGCCCCTCGTCGAGCTCCTCCGTTGCGTAATGGGCGGTCGCCCCGATCAGTTTGACCCCACGCTCATAGGCCTGCCGATAGGGATTGGCCCCGATAAACGCGGGTAAAAACGAGTGGTGGATATTGATCACCGGACAGCCGACCGCAGCCAGAAAATCGGCGCTGAGGATTTGCATATACCGCGCCATGACGAGCAGGTTAATCTGATTTCGTTTCAGCGTGGCAAGGACCCGGTGCTCCTGCTCTCGCTTGGCTTCCTGAGTAACTGGGAACACCTCATATGGAATCTTGAACAAGTCGGCCCACATAGCGCAGGTCTCGTGATTTGAGATAATGACCGGGATATCGATGGCCAGTTCGCCCCGCCGGTGCCGCTGAAGAAGGTCCGCCAGGCAATGGTCTTGCTTCGAGACCAGTATGGCAACACGAGGCCGATGCTCGCTCAGGTGAACCTCGTACCGCATTTCGAACACCCTGGCGACCGGCGCAAAAGCCGAGGCGATCTCCTCACGAGGAATTTGAAAACCTTCCAGAGCGAATTCCGTTCTCATCAGGAAATCGCCGGCCTCACGATCTGTATGGTGGTCCGAGTCCAGAATGTTGCCGCCAAAATCATGGATGAACCCGGCGACTCGAGCCACGATCCCCTTACGATCCTTGCAGGCCACCAGGAGAACGACCGAATCTTTCTTTTCTGCCACTGACGAGGCCCTCCCTTCCTCGTGTGTGCGCTCCACGGCACAGCGCGATGATGTTAAAACCACAATCGATCAACAAGGAACAGACTCTGGCGCCGACAGATGGTTGGGAGAACGGGCTAAGTGAACTCTTTCAGGGAGACTGCCGTCAGCCGACGATATGGCCGAAAAGGTCAAAGGCCGTCGCATCGGTGATCCTGGCTTTCACGAAGTCGCCGGCGCTTGCCATGCCGTCGTCGAGATAGACCACCCCATCGATCTCTGGAGCCAGCCCCTCATGACGGGTTTCGACGAGCCGATCAGTCTCCTCAGAAATTCCGTCCACCAGCACTTCGATGGTGCGCCCGATCAGGTCGCGGCTCTTCCCAAGAGAGATGGATTCCTGAAGGTTGAGTAGCTCGGTGCGGCGTTCTTCCATGACCCTGCAGTCGAGCTTGTCATCGAGTTCAATGGCAGGCGTTCCTTCTTCGTCCGAGTAGAGAAAGACGGAGGTCCGGTCAAATTCCATGTCAGTGACGTACTGCTTCAGCTCCTCAAAGGCAGCGTCGGTTTCACCCGGGAAGCCCACGATGAAGGCGGTTCGGAATGTGAGCCTGGGGATGCGGGTCCGCAACCGTTGGACGAGAGCCGTGATGGATGCCTTCGTACCCAGCCGGTGCATGCGCTTGAGCATGGTGTCATTGATGTGCTGGAGCGGCATGTCAATGTACTTGGTGATCTTCTCCTCTCCGGAGTAGAGCGCAATGAGCTCATCGGAGACTTGCTGCGGGTACAGATAAAACGGGCGAATCCAGCGAAGGCCCTTCACCTTAACGAGCTCCCGCAAGAGCGCGACCAGGCCTTGCCGCAAGCCCAGGTCCACCCCATAGTTCATCGTGTCCTGAGAGATCAGATTGACCTCCTTCACACCCTCGGCAGCCAGCCGCTCCGCTTCTGCAACGATGGACTCGACTGGGCGGCTCCGTTGTTTGCCGCGCATGAGCGGGATCGCGCAGAAGGAGCAGTTCCGATTGCAACCCTCGGCGATCTTGACGTAAGCGGAATGTGTCTTGCCGAGCCGCAGCCTGGGGGTGAGTTCATCATAGAGATAGGGTGGTGGGCTGATCCAGAGTCGCTGGGATTTCCGTCTGGAATGCAGCAGAGCCCGGCAGATCTCGGCAATGCGGCCGAATTCACCCGTCCCAACCACCCCGTCCAGTTCCGGCAACTCTTTGAGCAACTCCCCTTGATACCGCTGGGCCAGGCAACCGGCGGCAATCAGGACCTTGCAGGCTCTGGTCTTCTTCAGCTCCCCATGCTCGATGATGGTGTTAATCGACTCCTGTTTGGCTTCCTCGATAAAGCCGCAGGTATTGATGATGACGACCTCAGCCTTCTCATAGTCAGCCGTCAGTTCGAAGCCGTTTGCGACCAGCGAGCCCAACATTACCTCGGAGTCTACCTGGTTCTTGGAACACCCAAGGTTGACGAAGCCGATCGTGGTCTTGCGCTCCGGTTCAAGCGTGGCAATAGTTCTGCGTGGTGCCATGGGAGAGTCAGTGTACGGGAGGCGCGGAAACACTGTCAACTAGCTTGATTCAGCCAGTTGATTTCACTTAGAGTCTCTACAGATTGTGCCTTTTTACTTTTGCCTTTTGAATCGTGCCGGAGGCACACATGATTCGCACGTTCCAGGGCATCAAGCCGACCATTGCCACATCCGCCTTCATTGAGGAAACGGCCGTCGTGATCGGGAATGTGGTGATCGGCGAGGAGTCCAGCGTCTGGTTTCACGCAGTGATCCGCGGCGACGTGAACTACATTCGCATCGGCCGCCGCACGAACGTCCAGGACCTCTGCATGCTGCACGTCACGCACGATACCGCGCCACTCGTCATCGGCGACGACGTGACGATCGGCCACAACGTGGTTCTGCACGGCTGTATGATCAAGGATCGGGTGTTGATCGGAATGGGGACCATCATCATGGATGGGGCGGTAATCGGCGAGGACAGTGTCGTTGGGGCTGGCGCGCTGGTCACCGAAAACACAATCGTCCCCTCCAAGAGTCTCCTCCTGGGATCTCCCGCCAAAGTCAAACGACTGGTGACCGCCAAAGAGCTAGCCTGGATCAAGGAGTCTGCGCAGAACTACATCCAGTATGCCCGTGACTATATGACAGACCCCACCAAGGGCAGGACCGGGTTTCGAGTCTGACCCCTTCAGGACTGAGGGCTGAGGGCCGAGTCGTTGCGTCATTGCGTCTGACTTCGGCGAGCTCAGTCGAGCCGTCGCGACAGACCCGTCCGCCGGAAGCCTCTGGAGGGCGGGCGCGGCACTCTAGTGACGCGATAGACGCTTATGCTCAGTCCTCGTACCTCAGTCCTATCGCTTCAGAGGCATCTCGCCAATACGAATGAAGCGCACCGGGTCCTCGACTATGGCGGTCGGATACTCCTCTTCTTCGACGGCGCAGGAAACGCGTCTCCTTGCGCACCAATCAGCGATCCAGGGGATCTCCTCGACGGACGTCGTCACCAGACCGGGCAGTCTCAGCTTGCTCAAGCAACCCTCGACGAGCGCGAAGACCTTCTCTCGCTCCTTCACAAATACAGTCGGATTGAACGTCACAGGATTGGCACGCCCATAAGACAGCGCCGAGAGTTCGGGAAATCGCTCGGGATCATTAAGAATGCTGACGATCCAGAGGTGGTCGAACTTGCCCTTGGCAGCACGCGCATCTTCGGGCATAAACCGGAAGGGAAGGCTTTTGCACGCCTCGTTCAGCAGGACGACTTCATCGGCTCTCAGATTACAGGCGATGACTTCCCGACCAAGCTCCATCGTTTCCACAGCCAGGAGCGGGATCTCGGCGACACCGGCTCCGATATAGAGGCTTCGTCCTCCAGGACGCAGGCGCCCGAACAACACTTCCGCGAGCTGGATACCCAGCATTTGGCACGGCCCTCTGCGATCCTTCCAGAATTCTTCTCCCCCCTCGTCGCAGTAGATGGTTCCCAAGCGCGAATAGTCCAAACGGTCGAAGATCTGTGAGATTGATCGTCTGGATTCTGGCTTGAGCCAAGGCTTGAGCGGTCTTTTCACTGTGCCTCTCCCGCATCAGTACCGGCCAAGTGTCTGACCGCTTCGGCCACGGCGCGGGCAACCTGATCCGTAAAGGCCAGGTCCAAGGTGTTGAGCGTGTCCGTGGGCTGGTGATAGTGGGGGTTTCGGAAGTTGGCCGTGTCGGTCAGCATCACAGCGGGATAGCCGTGCTGCCAGAAGGACGCGTGATCGCTCCGTCTGGTGTCCGGAAATGATTCGCCCTGGCCGGGAACGAGGAACGACACGGTCTTCAGGTCAGGAACGCGCTGGTTCGTGGCCTGCTCAATCACGGCGGCCAGGTCTACCGAGGCTCTGTTTCCCACGATCCCTAAAAAGTTCCCGGTCGTGGGGATCGTGATAGGCAGGCCCGGTGGCGCAAACTGAGAACCTTCCTCGATGCAGGTGAACCCTACACATTCCAATACAATCGCGCCGCAAATCTCCTGTTCGGTTGCCTTGAGACGTGAGACGTACGCCAGGCTGCCGAGCAGGTCTTCCTCTTCCAAACAGAACGCAATGAAGCGCACCGGCCCGTTGAGCGGAATGTCACGCAGACACCGAGCCACCTCCAGCATGACCGCGAGGCCGCTGGCATTGTCATCGGCGCCCGGCGATCCCTGCACCGTGTCATAGTGCGCGGCGACGATGAGAGGCGGCTGAGGTGGACTGGACGAGGATCGGGACGGCAACATTGTGGCGATCACATTGCGATAGGTCCTACCCAGCGCATCAAAGACGTGAAAGGACACGTCCAAGCCGATGGTTTTGAATTCCTCTGCGAGATAGCAGGCTGCCTGTTGGAGAGCGGCGGGGGACGTGACCGGATGACGCTCGCCGACGAGTGCATGGAGATGAACGAGGAGGCGATCGCTCACAGCGCTAGATCGCGGGCCTTCGCGAAGATGGCGCCTGCTGCATGCATTTCACCAATGGCTCGCTTGCAGTCTCCTGGCGTGGCATCAATCCCGCGGACGGCATCCTCCAACACCACGACCCGAAAGCCCAACCTGCAGGCATCCAGGACCGTCTGCTTGACACAATAATCGGTGGCCAGACCCGACACATAGAGCGTTTCAGCGCTCATGCCTCGCAGACGCTCTTCCAATGTGGTGCCCTCAAAGGCTGAATAGGCTTCCTTTTTCGGATCCGTGGCCTTCGACACGATCGTGGTTCCAGGCGGGACGATCAGATCAGGGTGGAACTGGGCGCCGCGCGAGTTCTGTAGGCAATGGACCGGCCAGGGACCGCCCTGTTCCTGAAAGGAACAGTGGTAGGGCGGGTGCCAATCACGAGTCGCGATGATGGACAGCCTTCGGCTGTGGAATAACCGAACGTAGTCATTGACGGTCTGGATAATTTCGTCCCCCCCGGGAACCCCCAGTGCTCCACCTGGGCAGAAGTCAACTTGCAGATCGGCCAACAGCAGCACTGACTTGTCGTCCGGCTGAGGGACCTTCCGAAATGGTTTCATAGACCCAGGTTGAGGTTAAGGCTCAGGAAGTCTTTAGCTCAACCTCAACCTGAGCCTCAACCTGGTTTTAGGACACGATCTCGGTGCCGATCCCTTTGTCTGTGAAGATCTCCAGCAGGATCGCGTGGGGCATGCGCCCGTCAATGATGTGGGCCTTTCGGACTCCTCCATCCAGCGCCATCAGACAGGCATGAACCTTGGGGAGCATCCCTTCGTTGATCGTGCCTCGCTTGACCATCCGCTGCATGTCCTTCCGGGAGAGCGTGGACACATGACGCCCCTTTGCGTCGCGAATACCCTTCACATCCGTTAGCACCAGCAATTTCTCGGCCTTGAGGGCAGCGGCCACCGCGCCGGCGACCAGGTCCGCATTAATATTGTAGGTACCGCCAGCGCGATCCGTCCCGATCGGGGCGATGACCGGAATAAAATTGTCTTGCTGCAACTTCACTAGCAGGTGCGGATTCACCGATTGCACCTCGCCAACCAGTCCGAAGTCTTCATTCGGAGACCCCTCCAGCTCCGCGCTGAGGCTTTCGGCCCAGGCTTTCGCGGTGAGCGGCTTTGACAGGATGAGCCCCCCATCTTTACCGGTCAACCCGACAGCTCTGGCCCCGTGCTGGTTCAGCAGCGTCACAATTTCCTTGTTGATCTTCCCGCCCAGCACCATCTCCACGACCTCCATCGTGGGACGGTCGGTGATCCGCACGCCTTGCCGAAACTTGGCTTCCATGCCAAGCTGGTTCAACATCTGATCGATCTGCGGCCCTCCTCCATGTACGATGACGGGGTTGAGGCCGACGTACTTCATCAGGACCACATCCAGCGCGAATTTGTCCTTGAGCGCTTCGTCGGTCATGGCCTTCCCGCCGTACTTGATCACCACCGTTTTGTCAGTGAACGTTCGAATGTACGGGAGCGCCTCAACCAGGATGTTGGCCTTCTTGATCAGTCTGTTCATGCACGCCTCCGGCGTTAGGCTCGGGGCTATGGGCAAGTGGTTAGAGGGATCTTCCGCCTATAGCCTCGTGCCCCTCGCCTCGCGCCTGTTTTATAAAATAAATCTGCTGAGGTCTTCGTCCTTCACAATCTCCTTCAACCGGTCTTTCACGTACTGGGCGTTGATCAGAATCTTCTGGTCGGTCAGCTCGGGGGCGTCGAACGATACCTGCTCCAGGAGCCGTTCCATGATCGTGAAGAGGCGCCGGGCTCCGATATTCTCGGTGCGGTCGTTCACCTGCACGGCGGTCTCCGCGATCTCCTCCAATCCGTCTGGCGTGAAGTCCAGCTTGATCCCCTCCGTTTCCAGCAGCGCCTGGTACTGCCTAACCAGTGCGCCGCGCGGCTCGGTCAGGATGCGAACGAAGTCCTGTTTAGTCAGGGGCTCCAGCTCGACTCGAATGGGGAACCGCCCCTGCAGTTCCGGTATCAGATCCGACGGCTTGGCGACGTGAAACGCCCCGGCGGCGATGAACAGGATATGATCGGTTCGGACTGGACCATACTTCGTGTGTACGGTCGAGCCTTCGACGATGGGCAGCAGGTCTCGCTGCACCCCTTCCCGTGACACATCCGGTCCGACGCTTTTCTCGCGTCCCGCGATTTTGTCGATCTCGTCCAGGAATACGATGCCCGCTTCTTCCACCTTGGTCACCGCTTCCCGGATTGCCTCGTCCATGTCGATCAGTTTCTGCGCTTCATCCTGCGTCAGGTGCTTCAGCGCCTCGGGCACCTTCATGATCCGTTTCTTTTTCCTACCGGGGAACAGCCCCCCCAACATCTCCCGGAGACCGCTTTCGAGCTCCTCCATACCTCCGACGTTCGAGATCACGCCGATGGGAACACTCCGCTCTTTGACGTCCACTTCTACGGAGCGGTGATCCAACTTCCCTTCGCGCAACTGAAGCCGAAGTTTTGAGCGCGTTGCCTCATAGGATTCGTAGCCCACCGCGTGAGCGCTCTCCTGGCTTGTCTCGTCAAGAACGCCCGCTGCCGGCTTCGGGCCTGTCGGCGGAAGCAGGAGGTCGAGCAGCCGTTCTTCTGCCATTTGCTCAGCCCTTTGTTGGACCAGCTCAAGGTAGCTTGCCTTGACCATACCGACCGACAGTTCCGTGATGTCGCGGATGATGGATTCCACATCACGCCCGACGTACCCCACCTCGGTGAACTTGGAGGCTTCGATTTTCAGAAAGGGAGCCTGCGCCAACTTCGCCAGTCGTCTCGCAATTTCAGTCTTGCCGACACCAGTAGGGCCGATCATGATGATGTTCTTCGGCATGACCTCTTCGCGAATGTCCGGGCCCAATTGTTGCCGTCGCCAACGGTTACGCAACGCGATGGCCACCATGCGCTTGGCGTCCTGCTGGCCGATGACATAGCGATCCAGTTCCTCCACGATCTGGCGAGGAGTCAGGTGGTCGAGGCTGGGCGGCTTCGTGCGGGGCTCAGGGGGCATGGCTGAATGGCCTCAGCGTTTCAGTTCTTCGAAGACGAGTTGCTGGTTCGTGTAGATGTCAATGCCGCCGGCGATCCGCATGGACTCTTCAACGATCGCTCGCGCGTCCAGGGTCGAATTGTTCAACAAGGCTCGCGCAGCCGCCAGGGCATACGGCCCCCCGGAGCCGATCGCCAGGACGCCGTCTTCCGGTTCGACCACGTCGCCGGTGCCGGAGATGACGAAGGAGGAATCGAGGTCCGCCACGGCCAGCAGGGCTTCCAGCCGTCTCAGCACCCGGTCGGTCCTCCAGTCCTTGGCCAACTCTACCGCGGCCCGTTTCAGGTTACCACGATATTCTTCGATCTTGGCCTCGAACTTCTCAAACAAAGTGAAGGCATCGGCCGTGGCGCCGGCGAAACCGGCCAAGACTTGGTCATGGTGTAAGCGTCGGAGCTTGCGGGCATTGCTCTTCATGACCGTGGTTCCCACGGTGACCTGGCCGTCTGAGCCCATGGCCACGCGACCCTCTCGCCTCACGCAGAGAATGGTGGTGGATCGAATTTTCATGGCGGCGCTGTTCCACCATTGTTCTGAGTGCCAGGCCCCTTCCCAGCCCGCGGGTGGGCACGGTCATAGACGGCCATCAGTTGATCCGTCGCCAGGTGTGTGTACTTTTGGGTCGTGGTCAGAGAGGCATGGCCTAGCATCTCCTGGATCGCCCGGAGGTCTGCGCCCTCGTCGAGGAGGTGCGTGGCAAACGAATGGCGAAGCGCGTGAGGACTTATACGTCCTCCTGGCAGGCGACTGGAATAGGCTGCTACGATCCGTTCCACGGTCAGACGGCCCCCCCTGTTGTTTTGAAATGCCGGAATCGGCTCCAGTGCTGAGTGCCGGAGAACGACATGATAGTCCTTAATCGCCTCCACTGCCACCGCTCCGACCGGCACCAGGCGCTCCTTTCGCCCTTTGCCCCGGAGCCGGGCCAGCCCATCGGACAGATTGAGGTCGTCCTGATTCATGCCGACCAGTTCGCTCACCCGGGCTCCGGTGGAATAGAGGGTTTCGAGGATCGCACGGTCCCGCAGGGACAGTACCGTGTCTCCCTCGGGGAATTCCATGAGCGCGGCAGCGTCGTCTTTGGTCAGGACTTGCGGGAGGTACTGTGATTGTCTCGGCGTCCTGACGTCGGCAGCAGGATTCTGCCTGGCTCGGCCCTCCACCGTCAGGAACCGATAGAAACTTCTGAGCGTGGCCAACTTCCTGGCCAGCGAGGATTTCTTCTCCCCTTTCCGGTCCAGCCACGCCAGGTAGCTGCGGATGGCCAACGAGTCCACGTCATCGGGTGAAAGCGCGGGAGCGGTGGCCGGA
>Ga0209376_1005145_pt1 | contig 11031 bp, 9 predicted proteins | sample GraSoiAngelo_134_FD_185891 | JGI IMG/M metagenome (GOLD analysis project Ga0209376, IMG submission 185891) | Grasslands soil microbial communities from the Angelo Coastal Reserve, California, USA - 14_0929_05_30cm (SPAdes) (version 2) | ecosystem: Environmental > Terrestrial > Soil > Grasslands ... | reverse complement strand
CGCGATGCAACTCGACAAGAAAGTGCGTGACGGCTCGGTGCGGTTCGCTCTGCCGCAGACGATCGGGCGCATGTACGCGGACGGGAAGAGCTGGACCGTCGCGGCACCGGAGAACGTCGTGCGAGAGGTGCTGGGAGAACCGAAGGGCGGGCCGGCGTAAAACACGTAGGGGCGCAGCATGCTGCGCCCCTACACGAATCGCGCGTCCGGCGCGTGGCTTACTGCGCTTGCGGCTGCGCGCGCTGTTTCCGGATACGGTAGATCCCTCGGGCTACGAGCAACGCGCCCACGACCGCGAGTGCAATCCCGCTATTCGTGCCGACGAGCGCGAGCTTGCCCGAGAGCCCGCCCACGATGAAGATCACGCCGATGATGAGGCTGCTCATGTAGTCCTCCGAGGCGACAGGGGACGGGCACGATAGGGGCCGGGTTCGGCGAGGTGCTAGGTCGTCCATCACTTCCTGACATAATCACATACCGTTCAACAACTTCCCACACAGGTGTGCACGTCTCCACATCGGGAGGCCGAAAGAATCAACCTCCCATCAACATCAATTTCTCCACACGCCATGTGGATAGTGGACAAACGCCGGAGTTATGCACCAACGTCACTATTTGTGATGTGGAAAAATGTATAGATTTGCACCATTGGCGGGCGGTTCATATATTGAGCGCCGTTCGGGGATTTCCCGACGAGCCCTCACCCGTCCATGTTGGAGCCCTAGCTATGGCGCGGTCGAACGGAGGCAAGGCGAAGGCGTTCTTTCGTGCCAATCCTTCCGGTGCCTTCGACCAGTATCTGCAGGACATCCAGAAACTCCCACTCATCAAAGATCCCGCTGAAGAACGCCGCCTGGCGCGACGCGTGCAGCGGGGCGACGAAAAAGCCGCCGAGCGACTCGTCACCGCCAACCTCCGATTCGTCATCTCCTACGTCAAGAAGTATCAAGGTCACGGCCTCGACCTCTCCGAGTTGGTCGCCATCGGGAACGAGGGGTTGCTCAAGGCGGTGAAGAAGTTCGATCCCGATCAGGGCGTGAAGTTCATCTCGTATGCGGTATGGTGGGTGCGTCAAGCGGTCCTGAAGGCGCTCGCCGAGCAGACGCGCAGTGTCCGCATCCCGCTGAATCAGAACTCGCAGCTCATCCGCATGAGCCGCACCGAGACGTACTTGTCGCAGGAGCTCGGCCGGGAGCCGACCGACGACGAGATCGCGATGGCGCTCCAGGACACCGTCGAGAACGTGCGCACCGCGCGCCGCATGACGGCGGCCGAGCTGTCGCTGGACGCGCCGGTGGACCGGAGCGACAAGGACGCAGCGACGCTGGGCGAGCGCTTCGCGGGCCAGGAGGGCGGGGAGATCGAGGAGAAGACGGACGGCAAGCTGATGCGCGAGTTCATCGACCGCATCTTCCAGAAGTATCTCACCCCGCGTGAGCGCAAGATCCTCTATCTCTACTACGGCCTCGAAGAAGGCAGCGAGGCCATGACGCTCGAGAAGATCGGGGCGCTGATGGGAGTGACGCGGGAACGGATCCGACAAATTAGGGAGCGGGCGTTTGAGAAGCTGCGGGAATCACCGGATGGGAGGGCACTCAAGGGGTTTTGGCGAGCGGCATAGACGCCGAGGTAGGCGCACAGGCGCCAAGACGCCGAGTGGATGTGAGACGCGAGTGGTCAGGAAGAGCTCTTCCTGGCCACTTTTCGCTCATATCCACTCGGCGTCTCGGCATCTAGGCGACTACCTCGCCGTCTACATACTATTAGATATGGCCCGGGAGCTCCCCATCTTTCCGTTACCCATCGTCCTTTTTCCGGGCGCCCCCCAGCCATTGCACATCTTCGAGCCTCGCTACCGCCAGCTGCTGCAGGACTGTCTCGCCGGTGATCGGCGGTTCGGGATCGCCTACGTGGCGCCCGACCCCGCGCCGGACGCCGATCCCGTACCGAACCCGGGCGACGTCGGCTGCGTCGCCCTCATCCAGTCGAACCAGCCGCTCCCCGACGGGCGCTCCAATGTCCTCACCGTTGGCGAGCGTCGTTTCGTACTGCGGGACTGGATCTCGAGCACGCGCCCGTACCGGGTCGCCGAGATCGAGGAATTCGACGACGATCCGACCGATGCCACCGAGGTGACCACCCTCGCCGCAGACGTGCGGGACGGCTTCGGGCGCCTTGCGCGCGCGCTCGGCGTCCTCACGGAGCGAGAGGACGAGGAGATCGAGCTGGCGACCGATCCCCAGCTCCTCTCGTTCCAGGTCGCGGCGTCGCTCGAGCTCGAGGCGCCGGCAAAGCAGGCGCTTCAGGCGATCCGGAGCACCAGCGCCCGGCTGCGCCAGCTCGCGAGCCTGCTTGGTCCGGTCGCGGCTGACGCCGAGCGCCGGGCGGTGGTGCGCCAACGGGCGCGGGGCAACGGGCGTGGCGGGCGCCACCCCGAGATCGAGCGCGCCACGTGACCGCCGCAGGGAGAGGGGGACTGGGGGAATCGCTGGCCGCGGCGCTCAGTGAGATCGTCGGCGCGCGCCACGTGCGCACCGCGCTCCCCGAGCGAATCACGTACGCGCGCGACGGGTTGCCGACGCATCGGCGCGTCCCCGGCGTGGTGGTGCTGCCCGGAAGCCGGGACGAGGTGGTCGCGGTCGTGCGCCTGCTCGCTGCGCTGGGCGTGCCGTTCGTACCCCGGGGCGCCGGCACCGGTCTGTCGGGAGGCGCGCTCGCGGACGACGACGCGGTGCTGATGGTGCTCACGCGGCTGAACCGCATTTTGGCGATCGATCCCGTGAACCGGCTCGCGGTGGTGGAGCCTGGCGTCGTGAACGTGCGTCTCTCGGCCGCGGCGGCGCCCCACGGGCTGTACTACAGCCCCGATCCGTCGAGTCAGACCGCCTGCACCATCGGCGGGAACGTGGCCGAAAACGCCGGCGGGCCGCACTGCCTCAAGTACGGGGTGACGGCGACCCACGTGCTCGGACTCGAGGTCGTGCTCGCCGACGGACAGGTCGTGGAGCTCGGCAGCTCGGGGGGTGAGCCGTGGGGGCCCGATCTCGTGGGCTTGTTCGTCGGCTCGGAGGGCAACTTCGGAGTCGCGACCCGCATCAGGGTGCGCCTGCTGCCGGTGCCGCGCGCCATCCGCACCCTGCTCGCGGATTTCAGCGCGCTGCGCACGGCGGGCGAGGCCGTGTCCGCCGTGATCGCGAGCGGCATCGTGCCAGCGGCCCTCGAGATGATGGACCAGTCGTGCATCAATGCCGTGGAAGATTCGGTGTACGCGGCGGGCTACCCGCGGGATGCGGCGGCCGTGCTTCTGCTCGAGCTCGACGGCTGCCGGGAGGAAGCGGTCGCAGCCGATGCGGAGACGATCGCCGGCATCTTGCGTGCGCACGGCGCGCGCGGCGTGCTCAGCGCCGCGGATGCGAAGCAGCGGGAGCGGCTGTGGCAGGGCCGCAAGAAGGCGTTCGGCGCCATGGGGCGCCTGTCCCGTGACCTCGTCGTGCAGGATGCCGTGGTCCCGCGCTCCTCACTCCCCGACGTGCTGGAGGCGATCGGCCGGATCGCCGCGGCGTACGAGCTCACCGTCAGCAACGTGTTTCACGCGGGAGACGGCAACCTGCACCCCAACATCTCGTTCGACGGGCGCGTGCCGGGCCTCAAGGCGCGCGTGGACCAGGCGAGCGGGGAGATCATGGCGGTGTGCATCGCCGCCGGCGGCACCATCACGGGAGAGCACGGCATCGGGCTCGACAAGCTGCGCTACATGCCGCTGATTTTCGACGGCGACGCGCTGGCCGCCATGCGGGCCGTGCGCCGTGTGTTCGACCCCGACGAGCGGGTCAACCCGGGGAAGGTGGTGCCGGTGCACGCGTGCCGGGAGTGGAGTGGTTGGGTGCCCCGGGCCATCGGCCCGGGGTCAGCCGCTCGGGACCAGCTCAGCTCGGCTGACCCCGGGGCGGCGCCCCGGGGTTCACGAAAGCGGAGCGCCGTATGAGCCTCGTTGACCGCGTTCGCGCGCTGCTCGGTGACGACGCCGTGGACGTCGCCGCGACGCCCGACGGCGTACCGCGCGTCGCTCCCGGATCGCCGGACGCCGTGGGGCTGCTGCTCGGCACGGCGCGCGAGGAGGGGTGGCGCGTCCGCGTCGAAGGAGCCGGCACGTGGCTGCCCGCCGACGCGCCCGCCGACTTGGCGCTCACCACGCGCCGGCTCGACAAGATCCCGGCGATCGAGCCGCAGGATCTCTCCGCGACCGCCGAGGCGGGCATCGGCTGCGATCTGCTGCGCCAGCAGCTCGCCGATCGCGGCACGTGGCTCGCCCTCGATCCACCGGGGCTCGCCGGCCGCACCCTCGGGTCGGTGGTCGCGACCGCGACGGCGGGCCCGTTGCGTCACGGGTTCGGAGCGGTGCGCGACCACCTGCTCGGCGTCACGTTCGTCACCGGCGACGGGCGCCTGGTGCAGAGCGGCGGGCGTGTGATGAAGAACGTCGCGGGGTACGATCTCACCAGGCTCGCCGCGGGCGGCTTCGGGGCGTTCGGCGTGATCGTGCTGGTGCACCTGCGGCTCCGCGCCCTGCCACGGGCCGACCAGACGCTCGTGCTCGAGGGGTCGCGCGAGGACCTGACCCAGGTGGCCGATGACATCGCCGCGGCGGCCGTGCAGCCGGCGGCGCATGAGCTCATGTCGCCGGCCCTTGCGCGACGCGAGCGTTGGTTGCTGGCGGTCCGCTTCGCCGGCTCGGCGGCCCTCGTCTCGGCCGAAGAAGCGGCGCTCCGCGCCGCCACCGGCGGTCGCTTCACCGCGCTGCGCGCGGACGAAGCGCACGCCCTGTGGATGCGCGCCGCGGAGAGCTTCGCCACGCGGCCCGTGACGTTCCGTGTGGGCGGACTGCCCGACTCGAGCGACGAGCTCATGGACCTGTTGCAGCATCAGGTGGGAGACGAGTGGATCTCGGCCAGCCCCGGCATCGGCGCGATCCGCTGGGGCGGCGAGACCACCGTGGACCGCCTGCGACGGCTGCGCCGCACGCTGGCCGGGCTCGAAGTGCCGCTGACGCTCGAGCGGGCCCCCTGGCCGGTGCGCGCCGCCGTCGGTCACTTCGGCGCCTACCGCGAAGGCGTGGGCCCGCTCGTCGCCGGGCTGCGGCGCACGTTCGATCCGGGCGAAGCGTTCGTGGTGGCCGTCGAAGGTACGGAATGACGGATCGGGGCGGCTTCGAAGGGTTGGATTCCTGTGTTCATTGCGGCTTCTGTCTCCAGGCGTGCCCCACCTTCCTCGCTACCGGTGACGAATCCGACAGCCCGCGCGGCCGCATCGAGCTGATGCGCGCGCTCGAGGCGGGCGAGCTCGCTCCCGCCGATCCGGGCGTCGCCCTGCACCTCGACCGCTGTCTCGGCTGCCGTGGATGCGAGCCAGTCTGTCCGTCGGGCGTGGGCTACGGTCGCGGGCTCGAGGCGGCCCGTGCCCTGCTGACGCAGCGCCGCGGCGTGCCCTCGCTGGTGCGCGCGGCACTCGGGACGCTCACCGGCACGGGGGAAGGGTCGCGCGTCCTGTACGCCCTGGCGCGGCTCCTCCGCGCGACGGGAATCCCGCGCCGGCTCGCCGGATGGGGGCGGGTGCGGTTCGCGATGGGAATGCTCGGCGCTACCGCGCCGGAGGTTGGTGGAGGACGGAGGAGGTTAGGGAAGGCTGGGGGAGGGGCATCACGGAGCAACCTCCCCCAACCTCCCCCATCCTCCACAACCTCCCCCGCCCTGCTTTTTAGAGGTTGCGTAATGGAAGGCCTCTTCTCCCACGTGCATGACGCCACGATCCGCACGCTGCAGGTGAACGGCTACGCGGTGCGCGAAGCCCCGGCGCAGGTTTGCTGTGGCGCGCTGCACGCGCACGCCGGTCTGCGGGACGAGGCGCGAGGGCTCGCGCGCACGAACCTCGCGGCCTTCGGCGACGACGATACGCCCATCGTCGTCAACAGCGCAGGGTGCGGGGCGATGCTGAAGGAGTACGGGCACCTGGTCGACGTCCCGGAGGAGGGGCAGCGATTCGCCGCCCGCGTGCGGGACGTGACTGAGCTGTTGGCCGAGCGGGGCCCGCGGCCCGGCGCGCCGCTCGACGTGACCGTCGCGTACGATCCTCCCTGCCATCTGCTTCACGCCCAGCGGATCGCCGAGCCGCCGGAGCGAATGCTGCGCGCGATCCCGGTGCTGCGCGTGATCTTCATGCCCGACGCCGCACAGTGCTGTGGCAGCGCGGGACTGTTCACCCTCGTGGAACCCACGATGTCGCGCGCGGTACTCGCGCCCAAGCTCGCCTCGCTCGCCGAGGCCCGACCCCAGGTGGTGGCGACCGGCAACCCGGGGTGTCTCATGCAGCTCGGCGCCGGGCTCGCCGCCGCGGGTGTTCCTGCCGCGGTGCGCCACCCGGTCGAGCTGCTCGACGAGTCGTACCAGGCCGCGGGCTATTATGCTTGAGGGATGACGGAAGGGCAGCCACAGGTCGCGCGCGTCGAGCCTGGTGACGTCACGCCGACGCTCGTCACCGCGTTGTATACCGGCGCGTTGGTCTCGCGGGTCGAGGCCGGAGTGGTGGCGCTCACGGGCCCCGGGGCCGTCACGTCCTTCCAGGGACTGCTGACGAATGACGTCGAGCTCCCCGGTGACGGCTCGTTCGTGTATGGCGCGCTGCTGACCCCCAAGGGGATGATCGTGGTGGACGGCTGGGCGGCGCGGCTGGGCGCCACGGTGAGCTACACCGTCCCGGCGCACGGCGGGGGGCGCGACCGCGCCCTGGCGATTCTCACGCGCTCGGTGCCCCCGCGCCTCGCCCGCGTGAGCGACCGCACCTCCGAGGTAGCCGTGTATCGCCTGGCCGGTCCGGGCGCGCTCGCGGTGGCGGTCGCGGCGGGCCTCGAGGTGCCGCCCGCCGCCGGCCGCGTACTCCCGCGACCCGACGGCGTGGAAACCGCGCGGGCCACCGAAGGGGCGCCGTTCGTCCTCCAGGTAACAGTCCCGGCGGAAGCGGCCGCTCTGCTCGCCGCCCGCTTGGAGGCCGCCGGCGCGGTCGCGGCCGGCCCCGCGACACTGGAGCTGAGCCGCATCCTCGCGGGCTGGCCGCGCCTCGGCGCCGAGGTGGACGACCGAACCATCCCCCAGGAAGCCCGCCTCGACCAGATCGGGGGCGTGTCGTATACAAAGGGCTGCTACACCGGCCAGGAGACGGTCGCGCGGCTGCACTTCCGCGGCCACGTGAACCGCCAGATCCGCGGCCTGTTGTTCGATCCCGAGCCGCCGGCCGCCCCCGCCGATGGCTGGAGCGTGGTCACGTACGTCGATCGCGACGTTGGCCGGGTGACGAGCCTGGCGTTCGTGCCGGAGACCGGCGTCGCCGGCGCGGGGCGCTGGATCGGTCTGGCGCTGATCCGGCGGGAGGTGGAGCCCGGCTCCGTGGTACGCGCCGCCGGCCGTGATGCCCGCGTGGTCGACCTCCCCTTCGCCTTCCCGATCGCCGCGCCCGCATGAGCGTGCTCGTCACGGGCGCGAGTGGCCTCGTCGGTAGTCACGTCGTCGAGGCCCTCGCCGCGCGCGGCGAGCCGGTGCGCGCGCTGGTACGATCGGCGAGTCGCGCCGCCGTGCTGCGGCTCGGGGCGGAGGCGGTAGCCGGCGACGTGACCGACCCGGCGGCGTGGCAGGCTGCGGCGCGCGGCGTCCGCGCCATCGTGCACGCCGCCGCGATCGTGCAGCGCCGGGCTTCGTGGGATCAGTACGTCGCGGTCAACGTCGACGGCACCCGACTCGCGGCGAACGCCGCTAGGACGGCGGGCGCGCGGCTGATCCACATCTCGTCCGTGGCGGTGTACGCCGGCTCAGCAGGCTATCCCGCGACACCCGAGCGGCGGGATGAGGACTTCCCCTTCCAGGCGATCGCGGCGCCCGACTTCTATGCCCGCAGCAAGCGAATGGCCGAGGACGTGGTGCGCGAAGCGGCGACGCATCGCGACCTGGAGGTCGCGGCGCTCCGCCCGACGGTCATCTACGGCGAGCGGGACCGTTTGTTCACGCCCCGCGTGCTCCGCGCGGCACGGCTGCGGTTCGTGCCCCGGATCGGCCCCGGCACGAACCGCTTGTCGTGCGTGTACGCGGGCAACGTGGCGTCCGCCGCCGTCGCCGCGCTCGACGCACCGCTCCAGGGCTTCCGCGCGTACAACGTGACGAGCGATGGGCCGCCCGCGCTGTCGCAGCGCGAGTTCTTCGCCGCGTTCGCGGCCGCGCTTGGCCGGCGCACCTGGTCGATTCCGATTCCCATGCCGCTCGCCGGTCTGGTGATCGGCCTGTTCACCGCCCGTCGGCTGGCGCGCGCCGCGGTGTCCTTCGCCTCGGGCGACAATCCGTACACCGACGAGCGCATCCGCGCGGAGCTGGGCTGGCGGCCGCCGACTCAGGCCCGAGAGGCGATTAGGCGCACGGTCGCCTGGTTTCTCGAAAACGAAAAGCCCGGGCACTAGTCCCGGGCATCGTCACTGTCCTGCGGTACGTGCTTACGCCCGCTTCTTCTTCTTCGCAGGCGCGGCTGGCTTGGCCGGGGCCATCTTCTTCGCGGTATCGGCCGCCATCTTGTGAGACGTGTCGGCCATCATCATGTGCGACGTGTCGGACATCATCATCTTGGACGTGTCGGCTGCCGGAGTCTGCGTCTGCTGCTGCTCGGCCTTTTGACACGCGCCCATCGCCACGAGGGCGAGGACCATTGCGAGACGCTTCATGCGGGCTCCTCTAGAGAAAAGAGTAGCGGTGCGGGGTTCGGCCGGGGGAAAACCTAGCGGCGGGCCCCCCGGAGTCAAGGCCGCGGCGCCCTGCCCGGTGTATTAGCCCGCCATGACCGACCGCCGCAGCTTCGTCGCCTGGCTCGGTAGCCTGCCGCTGGTCGGCCGGCCCCGCCCCCTGGGCGCCGTGCCTCCGATCGTCATCGATGCGACGCCGACGGCGCTGTACCAGCAGCCCGACGGCCGCAACAACCTCGTGCGGGTCGCCGTGATGGGCCTCGACGCCCCCGCGGCGCGCGCCCGCGTGACCGACCGCCGCGGTACGCTCGTGGGGACCGCGGGACTGCTGCCGACCGGTGCGAGCCTCGCGGGCGAGCTCTGGGTACCCCTGTCGCGGCCGGTCGGGGCCGAGTTCCAGATCGACGTCGAGGTGGGGAAGCAGCGCGTCGGGAGTCGACGCGTCCGGCTGGCTCCGCCCCGGCGCTGGACGCTGTATTGGATCGCCTCGAGCCACACCGACGTCGGCCTCACCGAGCGGCACGAAGAATGCCTCGAAGTGCACCGCCGGAACCTGGATGCGGCGCTGGCCCGGCTGCCGGCGCATCCCGAGTTCCGCTGGACGGCGGAGTGCGGGCTGCATCTGATCTCGTACGTCGAGAACCGGCCCACCGCCGCAGGTGAGGCGCTCGCACGGGCGATCCGCGACGGCAAGCTCGGCGTTTCCGCGGTGTTCGCACAGGTGCTGACGGGAATCCTCGACCACGAGACCTTCGCGCGCGTCCTCTGGCCGACCGGTCTGTTCGCGCGGGAGCATGGACTGGGCTACCAGGCGGCGCAGCTGGCCGATGTGCCGGGACACCCATTCACCCTCCCCACTCTGCTCGCCGCCAGTGGTGTGCGCTATCTCGCGAGCGGCGTCAACCCGGAGCGGGCGGCGCCACTGCTCTCTCCCGCCGACGCGGCACGCGCCCAGCTCGCGGGGGGCGACTGGACGACCTACCCGCAGCTCTACTGGTGGGAGGGACCGGACGGGAGCCGCGTGCTGCACTGGCGGGCCGCGCAATACGCCGACGGCCCGCGCTTCGGATTCGACGTGGATCCGGCCGAGATGGGCCGACGCCTCTCCGACTGGCTGCTCACCCATCCGGTGTTCCTGTCCCCCGCCTATCCGTACGATGTGGCGCTGCTGTGCGGCGCCACGGGCGACAACGCCCTCCTGGACGAGCGCGTGGTTGCGAACGTCGAGGAGTTTTCCCGTCGCTTCGCCTATCCCCGTCTCGTGGCAGCGCGACCGGAGGACTTCTTCCGCGAGGTGGAGCGGCGCTGGGGCGCGAAGCTGCCGGTTCGGCGTGGCGACACCGGGTGCTATCGCGAGGACGGTGCGGCGTCCACCGCCGCAGAGCTCGGGCGCTACCGCGCCGCGCAGCTCGCGGCCCGGGCCGCGGAGCTGCTCGCGCTGTGGGACGAGAAGACCGAGCCGCCGGGCGGCGGCGCGACCGAACGCATCGAGCAACGGGCCGCGGCGCGCCGGCGGATGTGGCGCGATCTGCTGTTGTTCGGCGAGCACACGTGGGGATCGCCGGCCAGCGGATCGGACCCTGACGGCGCGGACACCGTCGCGCAGTGGCAGTACAAGCGGCGGTTCCTGGACGGCGCGGCAGGCGCGGCCGACGCCCAGGTCGCGGCCGCGCTGCTGCGGATCGGCCTCAGCATTGGCGGGAGCGGGGGTGCGGGCCGCGTCGTATTCAACGCTTCGAGCTGGGCGCGGAGCGACGTGGGGCGAGTGCCGAATGGCGCGGCGCGGCGGCTCGTCCACGAGGGTCGAGAATGGCCCACGGTGGATCTCCCCGACGGCTCCGCGCTGGTGGTGGCGCGGGACGTCCCCGCGCTGGGCTACCTGGCGCTCACGGAAAGTGAGCGAGCCGCAAATCCGCCCCGGGACGAGGGGGCCACGCTCGAGGCGCAAGCCGGTGGCTTCCACGTGGTGCTCGATCCCGCGAGTGGCGCGATCCGCTCGCTGACGACGGGTGACGCCGCGGAGCGCGTCCGGCCCGCCCCATGGTCGGGGCTGAACCAGCTCGTGTACGTGCAGGGTGGCGCGCACAGCGCCCTCTGGACGGATCGCGCGCGCGACGAGCTGCGCACCGCTCCCGACCTCACGGTGAGCCAGGCGGAGCTCGTGTCGGCGCGCCGCGAGCGGCTGCCGGGAATCGGCGCGCGGCTCATGGTCGAGCGCAAGCTCGAGGGCTGCACCAGCGTCGCAACCGTGGTGACGCTGT
>Ga0209376_1005132_pt1 | contig 11055 bp, 10 predicted proteins | sample GraSoiAngelo_134_FD_185891 | JGI IMG/M metagenome (GOLD analysis project Ga0209376, IMG submission 185891) | Grasslands soil microbial communities from the Angelo Coastal Reserve, California, USA - 14_0929_05_30cm (SPAdes) (version 2) | ecosystem: Environmental > Terrestrial > Soil > Grasslands ... | reverse complement strand
GTGCAGTCGCCGAAGCTCCGCCGTTCGTCGACGCGCTCGAGCTCAACGCCGCCGGGGGCCCGACCGGCCGTCTGGTGTGGGCCGGCCGTGGTGAGATCGTGGCCGCCGCGCAGTTCCCCCACGTGGCGCTCCCCCCTGGAATCGAGCCCGACTTCGGCGCCGCCGGCGGGCCGCCGGCGAACGACGCGCCGTTTGCCGCGTTCGGGGAGAACGCGGACGGCCTCGCCGGCTTTTCCTCCGGCAGCCTCGGCTCATTCCTCGGTGCGGAAAGCGGGGCCGGAAACCCGAACGGGCCACCGCTACCCCCTGACCCGCAGGTGCCCCCTGACCCGCAGGTGCCGGAGCAGGTGCCGGAGCCGTCGCCGCTCGACTTGCTGCAGATCGCCCTGGCGCTGCTCGCCGGCCTCATGTACCGGCGCTTCCGCGCCTGACGACGTCTCAACGCTCCTTGCGCATCTCGCCGAAGACTTCCTTGGCCGTCAGCATTGCCTCCCTGATCAGCGGCACACCGACGTAGCCGGAGAGGTGCAGGAGCACCTCGATCAGCTCGTCTTCCGTCCATCCCTGGCGGCGCGCCATCCGCAAGTGGATCGCCAGCTCGGGCGTCCGCGCGGTCGCCGCGTCGGACACGACGCAGATCAATGTGCGGGTCTTGAGGTCCAGGCCCGGCCGCGTCCACAGCGCGCCGAACACGGTCTCGGTCGCCAGATCGATGAACTTCTTCATGAGAGGGTCGGCGTACGCGGTCTGGTTCACGCGCTCGACGTACGCGTCACCGAGGAGCTGCCGGCGCAGCTCGCGCCCCTTCTCGTAGGTCTCGCTCACGGCCATGGTCCTGCCTCCTTGACTTGAGATGGCGGGATTGTATTGTCATTCGACGCCCTGTGGTAGCTTCGCAGACGCGAACGACAAGGAGCGTGAGATGAAAGTCGCAACGTGGCAGGGCGAGAACCGCTTCACGATCGACCAGGCGCCTGAGCCCGTCGCCGGTCCCGGCCAGGTCGTGGTCGCCGTCCACGCCGCGGGCATCTGCGGCACCGACATCCACGCCACGCAGGGCCTCTTCCCCTGGCAGCCGCCGCTGGTGCTCGGGCACGAGTACGCCGGCGTCGTGCGCGAGGTGGGCCGGGGCGTGAGCCGCACGCTCGTCGGGCGTGTCGTGGGCTGTGAGCCTTCGTATGGCTGCGGCGCGTGCGCGGAGTGCGCCGCCGGGCGCGTGAGCCAGTGTCCGAAGTGCGTGCGCGTCGGCGGCTTTGCCGAGCTCGTCGCGCTGCCGGCGCGCGCCGTGCACGCGCTCCCGCGCGGCCTCGATTCCAGCACCGCCGCGATGACCGAGCCCACCGCGTGCTGCCTGGCCGGCCTCGAGAAGTTTCCGATGCGGCGCGGAGCGACCGTGCTCGTGATCGGCGGCGGCATCATGGGCCTCGTCACGATGGTGCTCGCCGGCCGGCGCGGCGCCAGGCGGCTGATCCTCTCCGATCCGATCGAGGAGCGCCGCCAGATGGCCAGGCGACTGGGCGCGAAGGTCGTCGTGGATCCGACCCGCGAAAACTTGCGCGAGCGCGTGATGGAGCTCACCGACGGACGCGGGGCCGACGTCGTGTGCGAGGCGGTCGGCAAGCCTCAGCTGGTCGCCGACGCGCTGACCATGACGAAGCCGACCGGCGTCCTGCAGCTCGTCGGCGTGAACCCGAAGGGCAGCACGCTCCCGCTCGATCTGTGGGACGTGCACTTCCGCGAGATCCGGATCGCCAGCGCGTTCGGCCGCGGCACCGCCTATCGCCGCGCGCTGGCGCTCATGCCGAAGCTCGGCCTCAAGGGTCTCGTCACCGCGAAGTTCCCGCTGGAGCGGATCGGTGAGGCCTTCGCCCATGCCGCCGCCGGCCACGGCGTGAAGACGATGATCACGCCGGCGAAGGAGTGAGGGCATGAGTCGCCCGCTCGACGGCATGCTGGTGCTCGATCTCGGCCAGATCTACCAGGGGCCGTACTGCGGCCTCCTGCTCGGCTTCATGGGCGCGCGCGTGCTCAAGATCGAGAGCCCAGAGGGCGATATCGTCCGGCGCCGCAAGCGTCAGGTCGAGCCCTATCCCCTGGTCATGCTGAACTCCAACAAGGAGTCGGTGGTGCTCGACCTCAAGCAGCCCGACGGCAAGGCGCTCTTCCGGAGTCTCGTGCGCAAGGCCGACGTGGTGGTGGAGAACTTCGCCGTCGGCGTGATGGACCGTCTGGGCCTCGGGTGGGACGTGCTGCAGAAGGAGAACCCGCGGCTGGTCTACGGCAGCGGCACCGGCTTCGGGCTCAGCGGGCCCTACCGCGACCTGCCGGCGATGGATCTGACGATCCAGGCGATGAGCGGCATCATGAATGCGACGGGCTTTCCCGATCGGGCGCCAGTCAAGGCCGGCCCCGCCGTCTGCGATTTCCTCGGCGGCGTCCATCTCTGCGCCGGAATCCTCGGCGCTCTGGTGCAGCGCGCGCGCACCGGCCGCGGCCAGTTCGTGGAGGTCGCGATGCTCGACGCGGCGATCATCGCGCTGGCGAGCGCGCTCGGCGTCTTCATGGACGGCGACACGTCGGTGCCGCCACGGACCGGCAACCGCCACCCCGCGCTGGCGATGGCGCCCTACAACGTCTACGAGACCAGCGATGGCTATGTCGCGATCTTCACCGCGTCGGACCGGCACTGGGAGAGCATCACGAAGGTGCTGGGACGCGAGGATCTGCTGACGAACCCCGACTACGCGACCACGCCCGGTCGGGCCGCCCGCGTCGAGGAGATCGACGCGATGGTCACCACGTGGACGCGGGCGCGCACCAAGAACGACGTCATGGCGGTCATGACCGAGGCGCACGTGCCGTGCGCCCCGGTGCGCACGGCCGCCGAGGTGGTCGCCGACCCGCACCTGAACGCGCGCGGCGTGTGGAGGGACATCGAGCATCCGCGGCGCGGCAAGACGAAGGTGCCGATCTCGCCGATCCGCCTCCATGGCGCCGAGCCCGCGGCGGTCGCTCGCCCGGCGCCGCTGCTCGGTCAGGATACCGACCGCGTGCTGGCGGAATTGCTCGGCCTGTCGGCCGACGAGCTCGGCACGCTCCACGCCGCCGGGGTGATCGAGCCCGTCAAGACCTGAGCAACGCCGGCGCACGCTTCATCGTCGTCCCGTGGCGCCGTCATCCGACTATAATGACGGGCCATACAATAGCGCGTCCCCAGAGGAGGGATCCCGGTGGAACTTTCAGGACAGGTCGCGATCGTCACCGGCGCGGGCCGCGGCATCGGTCGCGCCACCGCGCTCGAGCTGGCCACGATGGGCGCCGACATCGTCGTCGCCGAGCTGGACCGCGAGGGCGCCGAGCGCACGGCCGCCGAGGTGAAGGGGCTCGGGCGCCGCGTGAGCGTCGTGCGCACCGACGTCACGTCGCGCACCGACCTCATCGCGATGGCGGACCGGGCGCGCGCCGAGTTCGGGCGTATCGACATCCTGGTGAACAACGCGGGGATCTATCGCGCGGCCCTCCCGCTGGACGTCACCGAGGAGCACTGGGACGCGATCATGAACGTCAACGCCCGGGCGGTGTTCTTCGCGAGCCAGGCGGTGCTGCCCACGATGATTGCGCAGAAGCGCGGCGCGATCGTCAGCCTGGCGTCGATGGCCGGCAAGGTCGGGAGCAAGAACAACCTGCCCTACAACGCGAGCAAGGCCGCGGTCGTCAGCATGACGAAGAGTCTCGCCCTGGCCCACGCCGCCGACGGGATCCGCGTGAACTGCGTCTGCCCGGGCTTCGTCGAGACCGACATGTGGACGAGCGTCGCGCGCGAGCAGGGCAAGCTCATGGGCATCACGCCGGAGGAGTTCACGCGCCGGCGCGCCGACACGGTCCCGCTCGGCCGGATAGAGCGCCCCGAGGACGTCGCCAACGTCATCGGCTTCCTGGTCTCGAGCAAGTCGGGCTACATGACGGGCCAGGCGCTCAGCGTCGACGGCGGCCTGGTCATGCACTGAGGTGTGGTGGCCGAGCACGGATTCCTCGATCGCGCCCTCTGGGGTTGTCGTCGTGACCGTGAACTACAACACGAAGCGCCTTGTCTCCATGCTGCTGTGGTCGCTCTACCGATTCTTGGGCTCCGAGCTCCGCTCCGTGGTCGTGGTCGACAACGGATCATCGGACGGCTCCACTGAAGTCCTCCAAGCCTGCGCTCGCGCTGATCTGTGCGAGCTGATCCCGAACGGCGCGAACCGCTACCACGGCCCGGCCATCAGCCAGGCGCTGTCTCATTGCGCTTCGCGCGCTACGGGCGCTCGGGGCGATCGTCCGTGGCTCTGGCTATTGGATTCGGACTGCGTGGTGGCACGACCGGATGCGGCGACCGCGGCAATGTCGGCGGCCAGAGCTAGCGGCGCCGCGCTTCTCGGCGAGGCCGCGTGGAACCCATGGCACGAGGACGTGCGGTTGTGCGGGTACTCACTCCTTATCGATCCCGCCCGCGCTTGGCGCCCCGAGATTGGACCGTTCCTCGACGGAGGCGATCCGGTTGGCGACTTCGAGCAATCGTGTCGACGTGTCCAAGTGCCGATGGCCGCGTTTCCATTCACGGCGAACGGATTCATCGTGCATCTCGGCCGGGGCACGCTGGCCGGCGTCTACGAGCGCCGCGAAGTCTCGAACGTCTTCTTCGGCTGGGCTGAGGGCCATCATGCACCGCACTTCCAGCAGGTTTCCGAAGCGCCGGCCAGGTACTCGGCGCTGCTCGAGGAGTTCGCTGAGGCGGCGGGTAACCTGGGGCCGGAGCAGCTGGTGAGCGCGTGTCGCCGGACTTGAGCGGAGAACATCATGCATAAGCTGAACATCGATTCGTGGTTCTTGAACAAAGCGAAGCAGACACGCGACGGCCGGCTCAATGCCTATGACACGCTCGAGGCGCGCAAGACGGCGCTCGTTGTCGTCGACATGCAGAATTATTTCGTCGCCGACGGTATGCCGGGCTGTGCGGCCGAGGCGCGGACGATCGTGCCCAACATCAACCGTCTAGCCGAGGCAACGCGGACGGCCGGCGGGACGGTGATCTGGATCCAGACCGAAGCGCTCATTGCGGACCCACTGGACTGGGCGAACCGCAAGGAAGCGACGAGCGCCGCGAGGTGGACGGAGCGCCAGTCGCTTCTGGCAAGATCCGGCGAGGGATTTCCGATCTATCGCACCTGCGCGGTCCTGCCCGAGGACAAGATTGCGATCAAGTACCGCTACTCGGCATTCATTCCCTATCCGTCGGAGCTGGATGACCTGCTGCGCAAGCACGGCATCGATACGCTGCTCGTCACCGGCGTGGCCACCAGCACGTGCTGCGAGTCGACGGCGCGTGACGCGGCCATGTGGGGCTACCGCACGATCATGGTCTCCGACGGCAACGCCGACCACACGGATGCCCTGCACAATCACACACTGGGAAAGTTCCTGGTGACCTTCGGCGACGTTCAGGCGACCGACGAATTGCTCACGAGGTTGACGGGGGAGTAGAAGCGTCAGTTCCCCATCACGAGCCCGCCGTCGACGTTGATGGCCTGGCCGGTCATATAGTCGGAGTCGGGGCCGGCGAGGAACGCGGATCCTCCGCTTCCACGTCTCGCCGGGAGCGCGGCCTTCGAGCGCGCCCCACTCCTTGTCGATCTGCTCCCACATGGCGGTGTCGACCGCGCCCGGGCACACGCAGTTCGACGTGATCCGATGGGCGGCCAGCGCCTGCGCCGCCGAGCGCGTGAGACTCACCACGCCGGCCTTCGAGGCCGAGTACGGCGTCATCAAGTGATTGCCGCCACGATACGACGCGATCGACGCGGTCTGGATGAGCTTGCCGCGAAGCTCCGAGCCGGCGATGAGCCCCTGATCGAGCATGCGGCGGCTCGCGGCCTGCAGCACGAAGAACACGGCGCGCAGGTTCACGGCCATGACCCGGTCCCACTCGTCCTCCGTCACCTCGAGCATCGGCTGCACGCGGATGACCCCGGCGTTGTTGAAGAGCACGTCGAGCCGGCCGAACCGCCGGTACGGCTCCTCGAGCATGCGCTCGATGTCCGGATGCCGGGTGACGTCGGCCCTCACCGACACCTGGCCGAGCTCGGCGGCGAGCTTCTCGACGCCGGCGCCGTCCTGATCGGCCAGCACCAGCCGCGCGCCTTCAGCGGCCAGCCGGCGCGCGCACGCCGCGCCGATCCCACGCGCCGCGCCCGTGATCAGCGCGGTCCTTCCGTCGAGCTGCCCCATCCCGCACCTCTCTCGTCGTCATCGGCGCGCCTCGGCCGGCGGGGCCCCAGCCCCGCGACGGCCTGCAGCGCGCACTGCATTCGGTGTATATCAGAGGTCTCGGACGTCATCACCTGGCCGAGGGCGTCGGCGGCCCATAGCGGTCAACGAGAGGAGACGATCATGGCGTTCCGCATCAACCACATCCACCTGAAGTCCCCCGATCCGCGGAAGACGGCCGAGTGGTACGTGCGGGCCTTCAACTTCAAGATCATGAGCGACGAGACGCGCGTCTTCGGCGACCGCTTCGTGCGCTGCCAGAGCGAGGACGGCGGAATGGCCGTCAACATCTCGGGCGCGCGCACCGGTGAGAAGCTGGGCCCAGGCGACGCGAGCCCCCATCATGGCCTCGAGCACTTCGGGTTCGACTCGACCCACCTCGAGACCGACATCAAGCGGCTCGAAGGGTTGGGCGCCCGGCTGCTGGAGGGGCCGATCCAGAATCCCAACGGTCCGCGGATCGCGTTCATGTGGGCCCCCGACGACACGCGCGTCGAGCTGATCGAGCCGCGCAAGGCCGGCATCTCCGGCGGCTGCTGCTGAGGCCGCCGCCATCGCTCGCGCGCGGCGCGTGACGCGCGCCCGGGGCTCCACGGGCGCACATGGATCGGTGAAGCTGACGCACCTGGGTGCGGCCGGCTGGGAGATCACGGACGGTCAGCGGGTGATCCTGCTGGATCCGTATCTCTCACGCCTGCGGTATCGGGGACGCTTCGGCAACATGGACACGCCCGAGGTGCCGGGCGACACGCGCCGCGCGTTCGCGATGGGCGAAGACCTCGTGTCCGACACCGCCGCGGCCGACGCGAGGATCACTCGCGCGGACCTCATCTTGATCTCGCACTCGCACTTCAACCACTCGATCGACATGCCCCACATCGCCCGCAAGACCGGTGCGACCGTGATCGGCACCGAGAGCACGGCCAACCTCGCGCGCGCCGGCGGGGTGCCCGAGGCGCAGATCCTCACCGTGCGCGGCGGCGAGGACTACGAGCTCGGCGCGCTGTCGGTCAAGGTGATCCCGAGCCTGCACTCGGCGCTGAGCGGCAAGCACTACTACGACGGGCGCGTCGTGCCGTCTGGCTTCGCCGGCCCGCGCCGCCTGGACAACGACATCGAGGGCGGGACGCTCGCGTATCTCCTGCGTCTGGCCGGCTACCGCATCCTCTGGTTCGGCTCGATGAACTACATCGAGCGCGAGGTGCAGGGGCTGCGACCGGACGTGGCCATGATCGCGGCCGCGCGCCAGCGCCTCGAGATCCACGACTACACCGGGCGGCTGATGCGCGCGCTCGACCACCCGCGTCTGGTGCTCGCCACGCACTGGGACGAGCAATCCCTGCCCTACGGCGCGCCGCAAGACGAGCGGCTGCGCGAGGCCGAGGTATTCGTGAAAGAGGTCAAGGCGGTGTCGCCGCGGACGCGCGTCATCGTCCCCCGCCACTTCCAATCTCACACGCTCGAGCCGAAGCGCCCGAGCGCGCGAAAACCGTAGAGGTCTTCGCCTAGTAGGCGCGGCCGAAGATCGCCACCTGCTTGGCCGGCCGGCCGGTGCCGATGCAGGGACCTTCGCCGCCGGGCTGCTCCAGCGGAATGCAGCGGATCGTGGCCTTCGTCTCTTCCTTGATCTGGGCCTCGCGATCGGCGTCGCCTGCCCACCACACCCGACAGAAGAGCCCGGCCTCGATCGCCTGCTTGAGCTCGTCGTAGGTCCGGGGCTCCGACGTGTTGGCCCGCATGAACGTGAGCGCCCGCTCGTACATCGACTTGTGGATCGACTCGAGCATGGCCGTCACCGCGCCGCCGAGTCCTTCCTCCGGCGCGAACGACTTGCCGGCCTTCCCGGGCGTGTCGCGCCGGGCCAGGACGACCGAGCGCTTCTCGACATCCCGTGGGCCGATCTCGATGCGGAGCGGCACGCCCCGCATCTCCCAGTCGTTGAACTTGAAGCCGGGCGTGACGCCGTCGCGCTCGTCGAGCTTCACGCGTACGCCGCCCGCCACGAGCTGCTTCCTGACGCGCCTCGCGGCCTCGAGCACCGTGGCGCGCTCGGCGTCGCTCCGGTAGATCGGCACGATGACGACCTGGTGCGGCGCCAGCCGCGGCGGCAGGACCAGCCCCTGGTCGTCGCCGTGGACCATGATGATGGCGCCGATGAAGCGGGTCGAGAGCCCCCACGACGTCGTCCAGCAGTGCTGCAGCTCGTTGCCCTGGTCGAGGTACTTGATGTCGAACGCCTTGGCGAAGTTCTGGCCGAGGTTGTGCGACGTGCCGGCCTGCAGAGCCCGCTTGTCGCCCATCATCGCCTCGATCGTGTACGAGTGGACGGCGCCGGCGAATTTCTCGGCCTGTGACTTGATGCCGGGGATCACCGGTACCGCGGCTTCGTTGACGGCGAAGTCGGTGTACACGTCGAGCATCTGGCGCGTCTCGGCCTCGGCCTCGTCGTAGGTCGCGTGCGCGGTGTGGCCCTCCTGCCACCAGAACTCGAGCGTTCGCAGAAAGAGCTTGGTGCGAAGCTCCCAGCGGACGACGCTGTTCCACTGGTTGATCAGCACTGGTAAATCGCGATACGACTTGATCCAGTTCGCGTAGGCGTGGCCGATGATCGTCTCGGACGTCGGGCGGACGATCAGGGGCTCGGTCAGCTCCTCGCCGCCGCCGATCGTCACCACCGCCAGCTCGGGCGCGAACCCCTCGACGTGCTGCTTTTCCTTCTCGAGGAACGATTTGGGAATGAACAGCGGGAACGCGGCGTTCACGTGGCCGGTGGCCTTGAAGCGCCGGTCGAGGGCGCCCTGGATGTTCTCCCAGAGCGCCCAGCCGTAGGGCTTCACGATCATGCAGCCGCGCACCGGCGCGTAGTCCGCCATGTCGGCGCGCAGCACGAGCTGGTTGTACCACTCGTTGAAGTCCTGCTGCCGGGTCGGCAGGCTATCGGCCATCCGCCACCTCCGAGCGCACCGTCATCCCACGCGCTCGAGGATGTGGACGCCGCGCCCGCGGTCGACCAGGTACATGAGCCCGCGATCGTCGACGCACACGTCGTTGCTGCTCACGCGCGCCGAGCCCGCGGGCACGGGCGGCACGAAGTGCGCGACCTCGCGCGGCGCGTGCGGCTTCGCGATGTCCACGATGCGCAGGCCGTTGGCGAACCACGCCACCGGGATCTCGGTGGACGTGATCGCCTCGCACGGCTGATGGCAACCGGTCATGTCCGGCTGCGGGCCCTCGACGCCGTCGACCTGGAAGCTCGCGAACGGCACGGGCTTCTTCTCGTCGGTGATGTCGGCCCGGGCTCGAGCTTGGCCACGTCTTCGTCCGCCACCAGCATGACGCGCCGGCCGTTGAGCGGAAACGGCACGGGCAGCGCCGTGTGGGTCGGCGTCAGGAACGGCGGGCTCCAGTCGAGCCCGGAGACGAAGCGCGGCTTCGCGAGGTCCTCCACGTCGAGGATGACGAAGCCACCGTGCCAGTAGCTGACGTAGAGCCGGTTGCCGAGACGGATCGGATGGTGGCAGCGGTGGTGCCGTCCCGACCACGACGGTGTCTCGCCGCCGGCCGTCCACTGCCCGGGCATCCACCAGCGGCCGACCTCTTGCGGCCGGCTCGGGTCGGCCAGATCGAGGATCAGCATGATGTTTCCGACGTACCCCTCCATCTCCGGCGAGAGGTAGGCGTAGCGGCCGTCGAAGGTGAAGCGATGGACGCCGGTGCCGCCGCTGCGCCACAGCGTGATCTCGCGAGGCCGGCTCGGATTCGACACGTCGTAGATGCCGAGCCCACGCGGCGGATTCGGCGACGACGGCTGGCCGCCGTGGGCTTCGCGGTTCACGAGCATGAGGCCGTTGGCGGCGCGCACCTTGTGCGAGTGCGTGCCCGGCGGCACCTCGATCGACGCGAGCTGTCGGGGTCGGGCCGGATCGCTCACGTCCACCAGCGTGGTGCCGTGCGGCGACTTCATGTGCGCGATGAACGCCACGCGCCCGTCGACGACCACCTGCCCGCCGCCCGGGCAATCGAAGTAGCCGACCTGCCTTACGCCCCTGGCGCTGCCACCGTTCCCCGTCATGTCGAGTCTCCCTGAGCGGCCATCCGTGGAAGTGGGCGCAGTGTATCAAGACTCCGCGGTCCGGTCTGGCGTATAGTACTGCGCCATGGCCCAACCACTGGCATTCCCACGCCCGTTCGCGACGCTCCCCGAGATCCGCCGTGCCGCCCACGCTCGCCTGCCCCGCGAGGCGTGGAACTTCGGCGACGGCGGCAGCGAGTCCGAAGCCACGTTGCGCCGCAATCGTCGCCACATCAACCGGCTGGCGATCGCGCAGAATGTCCTCGTCGACGTGCGCGAGATCGACCTGAGCACGAGCTTGCTCGGCGTGCCGCTCTCGTCGCCGGTCGGCATCGCGCCGATGGGCGGCCTCGTCCTCTTCCATCCGGAAGGCGACGTCGAGATGGCCCGCGGCGCCGGCAAGGCCGACACGCTCCAGTGGCTCTCGGGCGCCACCGGCTGGCCGGTGGAAGACGTCGCCAAGGCCGGCAAGGCTCCGCAGATGTTCCAGCTCTACCACCACGGCGATCGCGGCTGGGTGGGCGAGCTGCTCAAGCGCGTCGAAGCCTCGGGCTACAAGGCCGTGGCGCTCACCGTCGACACGCAACACTACAGCCGGCGTGAGCGCGACACCCTCGCGCGCTGGAGCCCGCGCAAGGCCATGGAGGTCGCGCCCAACCCGCGCGGCCCGTTCCCCGACT
>Ga0209376_1005130_pt1 | contig 11060 bp, 14 predicted proteins | sample GraSoiAngelo_134_FD_185891 | JGI IMG/M metagenome (GOLD analysis project Ga0209376, IMG submission 185891) | Grasslands soil microbial communities from the Angelo Coastal Reserve, California, USA - 14_0929_05_30cm (SPAdes) (version 2) | ecosystem: Environmental > Terrestrial > Soil > Grasslands ... | reverse complement strand
TGCAGTAAGTCTGGGGGTTGCTGCACTGCAACAATTGGCACGCGGAGGGAAGCTCTGAGAGGCTCCTATGGCGTGCACTGCGATTCTCGACGGCTACGGCTCAAGCGCGGGTCCTTCCAGCCGGTGGTGGTCATGGCGGGTGATTTCCACTGGTGCATTTTTGCAGACGTGAGGTTCACGTACTGCACCACAAGACGACTGCTGACATGAATGGGAAACGCTAAGATGTTGAAGTCGATCAACCAACTGGCAGAGCTGACCGGCCGGGATCGACGCACCATCAAGAAGCAACTGGAAGATTTGCATTTCGTGGATGGCGAGAAGGGTGCGCATTTGTACGAGTCCACCGAGGCGTTACCGATGATATATCGGGTTGATAAATTGGAATCCGCACGCGCCAAGCAAGCATTAAGCCAAGCGTCGCTTAACGCGATACGCGAAGAAAATTTGCGCAAGGAACGTGTGCCATTGCAATTAGTTTTGGATGAAATGGATTCACTATTCCAAGCGATGGGCGCGATATTGAAAAACGTCAAAGAACTCAGCCCGAGTCGGATCAATGAGATATTCGACAAATTCCGGGCCGTGCCGGCGAAATTGAAGTGGTAGGCGTGCAGTATCTTTGCCGTCTTTTGTTTCCTCCGTTAGCTCTCAGAGGCTGTGTTACTGGCAAGAACCGACGGCTGCAAGTCGAAAACCGGGGATGGGGGATTGCGGTTCCCTGAACTCGCCACTGTGCTCGTGCGTCTCGATCACATTGCCCGCTTCCGATGCCGGAGAGCCCGCGCTTTTCTTTCTGGGCGCGACCTTCCCTTTTCCGGCCGCCATTTTTCAAAAACTACACGCGAAGAGGCGCGAGTATGATTGCGCCGTCATTGCCAATCGCTTCGACCGGGCAACCCTCCATCGCTTCTTTGCAGAGCGCTTCCTCGTCAAGGGTCTCTGGTTGCTTGTAAACGTAGGTATGACCCCCGTCGTCGTTGCGTTTGAAACTGGCGGGTGCCGTTTCGCGGCACAAATCGCAGTCGATGCATTGATCATCGACATAGAATGGCCCCGCTACGTTCTCGGCGTATTTGTTTGCGACGTCGGCCATAGTTTTTACGGTAAAAGTGAAATTCAACATTAGCAAGAGACGCTCTCTGTGCAATTGAATCGACGACGCGAACAGAATCGCAGACGAAGCCCACGAATTCATTAGGCAGTAACCGGATTCAAGCCCCGCGCGTGCCGCTTCCCCAGCCGAGTCACGAAATCCCCTTTGAAATCGCCGGCTTATTCGTGCGTTTCGATTACGTTGCCCGCTCACTCGTAAACGCGGATCACGGCATCATGTGAGCGGCTGCGAAACTTCGGTATCCCATTGCACCGGTGATTAGATCGACGCTGCTTTTGTCGCTATGCGGTCGAATTGCGCAAGCGTGCATATCATTTTCTGCGAAACGCCGCCGCAAGCTTCTTAGCAACCCATCTCAGTACCGCCCAAATCAGCCACAACGCGATAACAAACCCGACAACTGGTAGGAACAACCCAATGAGTTTCCAGAAAGACCTTGCGCCGCCTGGAATATATGATGGTACCTGCGCAATCGCTAAGAGCACTTCGTAAACGTGGATCCTCGATTGCATCGGTCTTGGATATTCAATCACAAGGCCAGTCGTGAAGATGTTGTTTTCGCGGCGGGGCGGCGACTGCGGCTTGAAGTTCTTTGATGAACCATACCACAACCGACCGAATGGCAGCACATCGGAGATTAGATCGATCTCTCGATGTTTCAAGATTGTGCTGCGCAGGTTTCACCGTCGCGGCGAGATTTTCAGTGGTAGAGGGAAATAATCGAGACTGTTCCCCTTTTGGAGTGTTTAATGCGTAGGCAAGGGAATAGTCTATGAATGCAAAACTCATACTGTGTTGTTTCGCTGCAGTGACCTTCGCTGCGTCCGTACTAAACGCTGCTCCGCGCGGACACGGCGGGCATTTTAGCTCAATATCGCCGCGAGGGGGACACGGCGCACACGGCGGACACGGCGGACACGGCAAACATTTTTAGCTCAATATCGCCACGACGCGGACACGAATTCAGCCGAGGCGGCTCGAAATTCAGCCGCACGGAGGAAACGTGCACCCCTGGCATGAAAGCTTGTCCTAAATCGGTCCTAAACTCTCGGATGCGGAGTGCCACCAGAGAATAAGCGGCAGTGCCTGGCTCCCAACGATCAGGCGCATCATTCGGGGCTTGACCGAATGCCACGCCCGCCAGCGTCAACGCGGCTATCATCGTTGTCAGTGTATTTTTCATTGTGGCGATCCGAGTTGAACGATCTTCTCCGTCGCCGCTGGCCGGATGTTCCAGTAGCGCTCGGCCTCTTTCGGTCTCACCAGCTCGCGGTAGTGCGCGAACGTCACGCGGCTGTCATGGTGACCAAGCTGCAGCGCCGTTTCGGCTGCGTTCTTGAAATGCGCCAGGTGATAGCTCGCGTAGCTGTGACGCAATGCATTGTCCGGCCACTCGTTGATGCCAGCGGCCTCTCGCGCTTGATCGAATACTTTCCAGCGATTCTCGCGTGGCGTGACGTTGCCGCGATGTTTGCGCACCGGCAGCAACCACTCGCGTAGATTCGGCTGCAGCGTTACGAACCGCCGCCGGGCCGTCTTTGACTTCTCGGCTTTGACCTCGATCAGGCCGCTCTCGAAATCGATCTCGCTCCAATCGAGCCGCTCGATTTCCGCACGGCGCAGACCAGCGAAGAGTCCGATGGCGATGTACGGCAGAACTTCCGGCGTCGCGCTCTCCAACAACCCACGCGTCGTTATCGCTCTGATCGGGAAGTAATGATCAAGCGTAATTTAAGTGTTGGGGCGGAGAAAATCTTCTTCTCTTTCGGCACAATCCTAGCGGACAATCACGGCTTCAGTTTTGAACACCGCGAATTTAATTAACTGCCTCATGCACGCGCGCCGGATTTTTTCAGTGGTCGTCGTGCTTCTTCTTCTGGGTGGACGGTGCGCAAACGCGGATCCGATGGGAGACTTTTTCAAGAAAGTTGGCCAATCAATTTCGAAGGCCTTCCAGCCTCAGCCAACACCGACGGAAACCAAGAAGAAGACGCGAGGCTCCCGGCGGCCACCTTCCCGGGAATCAAATGTCCCCGAGCCGACTCCTGGTCCGCCTCAAGAGGCATCAAAGCCTCCCAAAGAAGAGCCGTCTATTCCCGCTGTGTTGCCGGCTTTAGCCGCCCCTCCGGGAAAAGCAAAAGTTGATTTGCCCTATGGAATTCCGGTCCCAGGCCGGAAAGGCATGGTCACGAGTCCTTATACACCGGAGGAGGAAAAGTATGTCGATGTCACCGGTTTTGCGTCCGGGTCCGTCGTGAAAGATCCATACACAGGAAAGCTTTTTCTGGTTCCGTAAACTTGGTCGGGCTGGATCCAAAAATACAACTTAAGTTACCTGGCAGATAATCGAGCGATGCGCGAGGTTTATGGGTAAAACAAAAAGGAGGGGGGTTCCGAAGAGATGTTGTGCGCTAAAATCTATCGGATGGAGGCCAAGCCTGAAGTGATCGGCGAGCTGCGCTTCGACGGAAAGCGCGTGACGACTGCGAAGGCTAAGGGTCAGCAGGACAAAAAGCTGCTGAAGCGCTTGCTGGAGCGTCCAGCGATTCAGAGAGGCGGTCTCGCGAACGACGTGTTTGCGAAAGACAATCCGGCGCTGTTCCTTCGTCTGCTCTGCGAGACCTACAGGTCGCACTTTTTCTGGGCGAGCGAAGCCGAGGCCGCCTGACGTAGTCGCTCAACACGCAACGCTTGGCTTAGGTAAAACAGCGGACTAAGAATCCGCCGGGCCGCATCATTGTGCCGACCGGGCGCTGAAAAACGATCACGTTGCCAGCGGCATCGTAAACGCGAATCACTGCATCATGTGAACGGCTGAAAAACAGCGATGCTTGCCGAGAGCGTCACGACATTCGCAAGGTGAATCAAACGTGACTGGCGGCGACGTTGCCGCTGCCGCGCTGTAAAAAAACGCGGCAATGATGAGTGTTGCCGCCCGCGTCATCGCGTCCCGTTCTATATCACTTTGTCGTTGCAGTGTGGAGAGCAAAAGAGGCAGAATCCGCCCGCGTGAAGTACTGGGAAATAATCGCCGACAAACTCAGCGCGTCCGGTTGGAGCTTGGGGCTACGTCTCAGCGATCGATTCCAACGGGCGAACGATCTGGATTGTTGATGCACATCGCGTCACCATGAGTCCTTGAATTTCTCAAACGAAATGCCGTTCTGGTTGTCTAACCGCTCGCTGACGTGAGATTTACGATTCGCAAGAACGGCTCAATTATCAGCTTCAGTTGCGACCCAACCAAGAAAGTTAGCTCCAAATGAAAATCACAAAGAAACTACAAGTCATCGCGCTCGCTGCGCTTTCGCTCGGCATTGCAAGCCTGTGCTTTGCACAGAGCGATGCGCCTTATACCGAAGGCCCGGTCTGGAACATCACGATGGTCAAAGCCAAGTCCGGCATGACCGATGAATACCTCAAAGGCCTCGCCAAGACCTTGAAGGGCACCCTTGAGGAAGCGAAGAAGCAGAATCTAGTCCTCGATTACAAGATATTGCTCGGCAACGCCGCCACACCGCAGGACTTCGACATCCTGATAATGGTGGAATCGAAGAACATGGCCGCACTCGATAACGGGCGCGAAAAGTTCGATCCGATCGCCAGAAAAGTCGTGGGCACAACCGATCAACAGCAGGCGATGGCAGTGAAACGCCTCGATATTCGCGAGATCATAGGCAGCAAGCTCATGCGCGAAATCACGCTGAAGTAATCCACGCGTGCTCGATTAATTCGGGGATCTGATGCCACCGCCGGTGAGAATTGCTCATCGTCGGCGGCATCGTGGCGGCTTTTTGTTCGGCTCGAATCCCAAACGGGATCGCTCACCACTCCTTGAACTCGCCGGCGTGCTCGTGCGTCGCGATCACGGCGCCAGCATCGTCGTAAACGCGAATCACGGCATCATGTGAACGGCTACGATGCTTCGCGTAGTCGATTCGTTGCGCGATCATCACTTTTTCTCGAACACCTCCACCGCCTCCCACGCTTCGTCCGGCGGCGTCTGTTCATATTCGAGCGTGCGCTCCAGATACATCTTGGCCAGCGGATCATCGGGATAAAATTCCAGGAAGCGTGAAAACAGGATCTTCGCCTTGGTAAAATCGCGGGCGCGAAATTTCTCCAGTCCTTCTTCGTAAGTTTCCAGCCATTTCAGCAACTCCGAATCGACCTTTTCGTCTCGTCCGCCAACGAAAGTAAAAACGTCTGCTGGTTCGATTTTGCCTTTCACCTGGACACGGGCCACCGAACGAAGATAAACCTCGTCACGCACCAGCTCGGCCGCTGACGCGCCGACGAGAATATCGACTCCATACACCCGAGTAAGACCTTCGAGACGCGATGCCAGATTCACGGAGTCGCCGATAACCGTCGGATCCATTCGCTCGTGTGAACCGACATTACCAACAATCACTTCGCCTTGGTTGATGCCAACGCCCATGCCAAGGCCCATCCGGCCTTCGCCGCGCCACTTCTCATTGAGCTGTCGCAGTTCCCGTCGCATGCCAAGCGCCGCGCGAGCGCAATTTTTGGCGTCCTGCGCCACGCCAAGACTGCGCACATTCCCCCATACGGCCATAATTGCGTCTCCAATGAATTTATCGAGCGTGCCGCCATTGCTGAAGATGACCGACGTCATCCGGCTGAGATGCTCATTGAGCTGCGCGACCAAGACCCTTGGATCAGCTTTTTCGGATAGCGTGGTGAAACCAATCAAATCCGAGAACAAGATGGTCACTGGCACCCGGACCCCCTCGAGCGAGCTGTAGTAGCTGTCCGGGTTCTCGAGAATTTCTTTGACCAAATTTTTAGAAACATAGCGCTCCAGCGTCCTCCGCGTGCGCAATTTTTCCATTCGCTCAAGAAAATACTCGAACCCCAGCGAGAATGATCCGCTGAGGACGAGAGCTGCTAGCACCGGGACGGTGAGCAGCAGCAACCCGGTCTTATCGTACAACAATCGGGCCATTCCGAGATATGTGACCGTGATTGTAACAAGCGCGCCCAGACAAAGCAGCGGCTGGCGCAAGAAGGCGACAAGCGACCACGCGATAAGCCCTGCCGCGGCCACGAGCGCGAAGCCAACTCCACGCGGCGTGGGTCGCAAAAACTCATGGTCAATGGCGGCAGCCATTGCTTGCAAATGCAGTCCCGGGCCCGAGGTCACTGGGCTAATTGGCGTATCGAAAACCTCGTGCTCCACCTGCGCTGACGCCCCAATGACCACGACTTTGTCTTTGAAAAACGCGCCATCCGCGTAATTGGCGTGCCAAAGTTTGGGATCAAAAACTTCGTAGAGCGGGCGCGGGGGGAACGCGTCTAGCTCAGTAAAGCGAATCATATGCCCGCGAAAGTCGCGCGGCACATCGTTCCCATGGCCGATTTTCTCCAGACCGCGGGCAGAGAAAGATTCATAAACTTCTTCGCCCTGGTGTGGTGGCAAATCCATGATCTGGCGGTCCGTTACGCGATAATTCACGGCCCGAATTTTTTCGTCGATCGGATCGGCCCAGAAATTCACGAAGCCGACTCGGCCGTCCCGCATTTGTGGCGACGGAATCAGCGCATCGTTTGGCGTAACCACCTGGCGCGTATCGGGGCTTTGCATATCGATATTGGCGCCAAGGACGACTTTGTCGCGGTAACGATCCAGCGCGGTGTGAAATGCAGAGTCACCATCCTCGGGCTTGTCGAAAATCAAATCGAACATCACGAGCCGTGCTCCAGCCGCAAACAGCCGATCAAGCAACAGCGCCCAGACTTCACGCGACCAAGGGAACCGCTGCTCCGTCATCAACTGGAGCGCACGGCTGCCCGCGATCTCTTCAGCGGTCATTGGAGGCAAGTGCAATGTGCTTTGATCAAGTCCGAGAAAAACGAAGTCCTGTGGCGGCGCGGTCTTTCGGCCCTCACGCCGAAGCAAATCTTCAAAGCTCTGTTCGCCCCGCCAGGGCGCGGAAAGAAACGGCACATCTGGCAAGAAATGACCCAGCAAAATCAGCCCAGTCCAACAAACGCAGATTAACGTCAGGACGAGCAGCCGGGCGCGACCAAACCGATGCATGGGCGGCGCAATATACGAACCTCGGGCCATTTGAACATGGCATTCAGTGACATCGTTTATGATTCGTCATTCGGGCTTTATTCGTCATTCGAGCTTCGTCATTTGAAAATTCCTCCTTCGAGGCTAAGAACTTTCGCACGGTTTGCGGCTTCAGGTCGGCCCAAGATGCTGCGCTACCTGAAACCTCAACGTGATGGAGTTCACGAGTACGCGGATCGTAGGCAAGGACATCCACTTCGTACGCGTACCCACCGGGCGCGAAATTCGTACCACTCGGCGGCCAGTTGTTCGAGCCAATTCATACAGTTGCGCGTTTCGAGCGGGGTGTTTTCACTTGAGGTTAGTCATGGTTCTTTGAAATCGCCATTGTGCTCGTGCGTTTCGATCACGTTGCCCAGCACCGTAAACCCGAATCACAGCATCGTGTGAGCGGCTGTAGAACTTGGCGTAATCGACTGCGTTGCTGGCCGCGTCCGGAGGACCGTACCACTCGTTCCTGTCCAAAGAGTTCACGAAAATTCTTTTTCTTTTCCGTGCCCGGCGGATACCGTTCGCTCGACGGGCGCTGTTAGGACTGGTAGGTCGTTATGATTCCCTTGGCTAGTTTTGACCACGGTTCTTTTCATATTAGCTAAGCTTGATATGCAAACAAAACACGGCTTGGGCGATGTACTCATACTATGTTGCGTTTTTATAAATCTTGTGATCTTTCAAACCGCTTTCGCAAAGAACGATCTCTCTACATTGGAAGGCTTTGCGGCAGCTTTTCGTCAGGCCAACACCGGGAAGGATACTGCCCAGCTTGAGCAACTTGTATTCTGGAACGAAGCGAAACAGTCTTGGAAAACCGCTTTACAGCAGCGTCTGAAGGAAGGGCTGGGACACAAGATCGACAAAATTCAGATCCTGCCGTTCTCTGGAGAAAGTCGCGCTTTCGGATCGTTTTTAGCGCATCCCACCCTTCTGCCAACACATGTGTTCGTAGTGTGGTACGTTCTACCGCGAGACAATGTTGGTCTGCCAATCGCGGGCACGGGGTATCCGATTGGAAAGAACAATGGGAGGTTCTATATCATTGTCTCCGAACGCACCCCTGGATCCTCAATGCATTATTAACGTTTGAATAGCTACGGCGACGGAAAGCGTTTCGTTGTGCGCGCCGATGAAAAGCTGACTGCGTTTCTGGAACCGGAGTAAACGTTCAAACTGACGGTGCTTCCCCGCTAGCAAGGTTTCAGGTACAGTCCAGATATCTGGGCGTACCGCATGGAGATCGGAGTAGCAGAAGCCGCAGAAGAGGATTTCGATTTTGGCCGGCGAGATTTGCGTGAGCATCTCAATTGTTCGACGGCTCGAATGCTGACAGGGTGATCCTGCCTCTTCGCACCAAGTCGCCCAAGGCGCTGGCGCGCTCGACCTGGCTCCTTTGTCACAGCGGGGCTCCAAAACGCAACGAACACGCGCGAGCTTAGATCTGATACACCACGGTCGCCTGTGTCGTGCCGGCCGGGAGTTGGACGTCGCGTCCGCTCACGGGCACGGACGTGCCGTGAGCCGTGGCAGATTCAACGGTTGCGCCGAAACGGCAGGGATACACCAAACGCACGTGCGGCGGCGGTTGCGTGATGTTGATCTGTACGCGCCGGGCGTTGCGCTGATGCGTGAGCCGGTAGCCAAACGGTCGCCCAAACACCGTGGGCGCGTCGGCAACACCGATCATCTCGCCGTCGTCCAGCCAGTGCGGCATGACGCCAGGCGCCAGGAAAATCTGCGCATCGCCATCCTCGTTGCATTCGAAGAAAAGAATGTCCCGAAGCAAAAACAGGAATTCCGCGCAAGCCCAGCCATGTGGGATGTCGCCCATGTACCAAAACCGGTCCGGCATCTCGCCGAAATTTTTGGCGATGGGATAACAATGTTGCTCGTTCCACGCGCCGAGCACGACCTGCCAGGCACCAGGCGAGTTTTCGCGGCTGACCTGCGCGTACGCAGCGTTACCCACGACCCATTGGAGACATTGGTCGAACCGCCCCACGTCCCCGATGAGCAGAAAAGCGTGCGCCAGTTGGAGCGTTAGATACGGGCCGTAAGAATTCCACGCGCTGTCGTGCCGAAATCCACCGTCTATGAAATGCCCCCAGATCGTGTCGAGCGTCATACGAGCTGCCCCATCGATGTCTGCGCCGAGTTTTGCGCCGTCGTAGAGGCGGCATGGATGAAAATAACAAAGCGCGCCGATGATCGTGGAGTCCAGCCGGCCCACGTCGCCGGGACCGGTGGGGATGAACGTTTCCCAATGTCCGCGCCGCCGCTGTTCGCCGAGCACCCAGCGAATCGAATCCGCCGTAGCCATACGCAGCGAATCGTAGGCGCGCCAGATTTCGTCCGTCTCGCCCGCGCCTGTGCGCTGGGCCAGGTGTGCCGCTTCCCACAAGCCGGCGAGTCCCCAGAAATCATCCCAGTAATGCGGCTGGCCCTTGTCGCCGACGTGCTCGGCGCTCCAGCCGCTCGGCAGCAGGCCAAAGATGGTGCGGTTGTCGCGAATCCAGCGGGCGCCGTCGATTACGTAAGGCGTGAACAGTCCGCGCCCGAAGTTCGCTGCGCCGCCTAAGATGCGGTCGAAGCGTCCGATAGCCCAAAGGGCCTCGCCGTTGCTGTCCCACTCGCGGTCGTTCTTCTCATGTTCGCGACCGAAGAAGCCGCGCATCGAAACACCGTTGATCCGGTCAAAGCCGAGGTTGAAGGCAGACGGATGCCAGTAGGCAAGCTGGCGCTGCGCGAGATTTTTGTCGCCAGCGAGTGCACAAGCGATGGCTTCGACGGACGAGTCGCGAATCCAGAAATCATCGTAGATCGTCGGTCCCGGATGAATCTGGCCGTTGTCGGCGAGGATGAGCAGATTGGCCCGCGAGATGCGAAACAGGTTCCAGAGATTTTTTTTGTCTGTGTAGTTTTTTTAGCAGACTTTTTTGTGCGATTGCATCGCGCACCATCAAAGCAAAATTCCTGAAATGGGGCTGGATCGATTTTGTGTCCAGTATCCCAATGCTGAACATTTTCAGGGTCGGTCGCGTTGTTCGGATAGTTCGTGTCTTTCGGATCTTACGGGCTTTTCGCTCCACGAAATATCTTGTGGTCTATTTTCTGCGCTACAGAAAGGCGACTTCGTTTGCAGCGGTCGCGGCCACTTCTTTTTGCATTATGGTGTTTGCTGCAATCGCGGTGATGAACTTTGAAGACTTGCCCGAATCGAACATCAAAGATACGGGTGACGCTTTTTGGTGGGCCTTCGTGACGATGACAACGGTTGGCTACGGCGACAAGTATCCTTTGACCGCGGAAGGGCGAATTGTCGCCTGTATTCTCATGCTAGCGGGTGCAGGAATGTTCGCGACGTTAACGGGCTTCATTGCAAGTATGTTCGTCCAACCGAACGGGAAAGCAGCAGAAAGCGAAGTGCAGCAGCTCGCACAGGAAGTCCGGACGCTCAGTGACAAAATTGATGCAATGAAAGCAGCACAACCCGCCGAGCATGAGGTATTGGGAAATAATCGCTGACAATCTCAGCCAAGCCGGTTTCAGTTGGGACTGTGTTTCAGTTGCCACTTCTCCGGCGGAGATTTTATTCGGCGAGTTTTCTTCGCCGCACATCGGCGGGAATTTTGTTCCCGCTCAAGGCACCGTGGCTCTCCACCGCCCGGTTGCTAGTGCAAACCAAATTTGCCCGAACCGCGATTGAAATTTGTCCTCATGCTTATGGGCCGGAATCTCAAAAACTCTTTTGTGTTCGCTACGCTTGCTTTTTTAACTGCCTGCCAGACGCCACAAGCATCAAATCAACAAGACCGGCCCGCCCGAACTGGGCAGTCAAGCTCACCC
>Ga0209376_1005129_pt1 | contig 11062 bp, 4 predicted proteins | sample GraSoiAngelo_134_FD_185891 | JGI IMG/M metagenome (GOLD analysis project Ga0209376, IMG submission 185891) | Grasslands soil microbial communities from the Angelo Coastal Reserve, California, USA - 14_0929_05_30cm (SPAdes) (version 2) | ecosystem: Environmental > Terrestrial > Soil > Grasslands ... | reverse complement strand
CGCATTTCCTATTTTGAAGGCATCTCCCTCTATACGCAAGACGTCACTCGAGGTTGTGGCTAGAACGAAAGGGACATCATCGGCAACAAGCGCGGCTTGATAAATGGCTCCCTTGAGCTCATCCGGGAGGTCAAGGGTCCAGATCCTATCTGAATCAGAGGTCTGTGGAGAACCTGAATCGCTTGGGTGGCAAGTCGTTGTGGAACTCACGATGGTCAGCGCTGCGAAGAGCGTGAGCATCACAGGCGGATGGCGTTTTTTGCTAATGCGAACCATTTTTCTGTCTGCGATAGTCGGGCAATCTAATCGCAAACGAATGCCTTGTCAATTGGCTAGAAAATGGATCTCGACTATGCGTTCGAGACATGAGGATTTTGTACCCTATAGAGGATGCGGGGAAAACGTGGTCGGGTACCGAGTGATGAAACACAGACGAGATGCCTACAGATAGAAAGTTCTACTCTCGCCTCTCTTTTCGTGATCCTCCGTCTTTCATGATCCTCCGTCCGGTATCATGGGGTTCGTCGATTCTTCCTGTCGACGACAGGCAGCCTGAGCAAGTGATACATCTTCAATAACTTAACAGGGTGGAGAAACGTTCCCACCGGTAAGCTGAGCGGACGGGTGGGCCTAATTCGGTGAGTGCGCGGAGTGTGACTTGCGCCATAGTAACAAGCAAGGTCCGTGTGGTATCTCAGCCGGGTGCAGAGGAAGGCGGGGCTGGTCGAAGGGACTGCGCCGGCCTGAGGACGACTGAGGCTCTTGCTTATGAAATCAAAGTGATGCAACTATCCCTTACCTACCCCCCTCGAACGAGGGGGTTGCAAAAAATTGAAAATAAGCCTAGCTACGTGCCACTCACTACTGTTCTCCGCGTGATTCGTCGAGGTGAGCGAGATGAGAAGGAGCCTAAATGAGGCGCTTGCACATCGCGCGATGGACGAGTTCAACCTAAAACAGAGGAGGAGTAGATGCAAGGCATTCATCAATTCAAAATACAAAGTGGATCAATACTCCTGTTCTACTTGCTCATGGGAATCCAAATTGCGGCTTGCAGCCCCATAAAATATGAAGTGGAGATCAAATGTCCCACAGCTCAAGGTCCCACAGCTCAAGGGTTGCGGCCACCTGTCGACTGCTATAGGCGACCTGCGAAGCCCGGGGTTGACCTTGCATCGGACGGGAGTGTGTGCCAAAGCGGGTTAGTCTGCAGATTTCCCGGGCAGGCAAATTGCGATAATGATCCTAACCACATTTGTGTGATTACGAATAATGCTGGCGCGTGCTCGTGCGGATGCACCAATCCTTAATCCTTGAGGGGAGACCGTGCCGATGCCTTAACTTTTGATATAGCCGATGATGATCAAATAGCGGGTGGGAAGCCTAGTTCTTTTGAGTATATGGCGGAGAGTTTGGTTCCTCCCAATGCAATAGCAATTTCATCCCGTCATGTGGAGGTGATATTCATCATTTAAGATAACACGAGGTGCGAGCACGGAGGTTATGAGCCATGGACCAATATCAGTTGCAGACACCTCGCACCGCACATGGCTTCATGCCCGTGTCGACTCTCACAAACTGTTTCTTGCTTGGGACTTGTTTTCTGATGGTGACAGTTGCAGCCTATGCCCAAGTGGCTCCAGGTCCTATTACATCTTCTGGGCTAAACACTCAGATCAGCGCTCCAATCAACATTCCCGGTGGCAAGGTTCAGTACGACATCACCGGTGGGACGAGACCAGGCAATGGCCTCAACCTTTTTCACAGCTTTGGTGAATTTGGTGTCCCCACTAACAACATTGCTAACTTTCTCAACAACTCGGGTCTTGCGACCTCGAATATTCTTGGTCGAGTCACGGGTGGAAATCCTTCGAACATGTTCGGCACCATTCAAACCACTGGCTTTGGGAGTTCGAACCTGTTTCTGATGAATCCAGCCGGGTTTCTCTTCGGACCAACGGCCACGCTAAATGCTGGTGGCATGGTGACCTTCACCAGCGCTGACTATCTAAAGTTGACCGATGGCGTGCGGTTCAATGCAATCCCTAATGCAGTAGCGGATGCTCTGCTGACCGCAGCCCCCGTCGCGGCCTTCGGCTTCCTCGGTTCCAACCCAGGAGCCATTAGCATCCAGGGCAGTCAGCTCACCGTAGCCTACGGACAAGGCATCTCTCTCGTTGGAGGGGATATCACAATCGGGGGTGCTACCCTTGCTCCGAAGACCGTCCAGCCTGCGTTACTTTCCGCGCCGGGCGGTCAGATTAATCTCGTCAGCGTCGCGTCACCTGGTGAGGTCGTCTACCCCACTATTCAGTTTGGGCCGAATGTCAACGGGCAGTCGTTCACCAATATGGCATCCATTACTCTGTCTGGAGGTTCAACGTTGGATGTTTCTGCCAACGCAGCCGGCACGATCAAGATTCGCGGTGGTGAGTTTGTGATGCAAAACGGGACAATCTCGGCCGATACGATCGATGCGAACGGAGCCCCCATTGCCGTTGACATCCAGCTCACCGGAGACCTGTCGATAACGGCCGATGTTAACCCCGCCATCACTGCCAGAACCACCGGCTCCGGCGATGCCGGTGAGATTCGTATCGCCTCCAAGAACATGGAAGTCTTCACGAGCATTGAGGATGTTTTCACCGTGATCGATTCCCACACATCAGGAAGTGGAAGGGGTGGCAATGTCACAATTACCACGGGCGATCTTCAGATGACGGGGGATCCATTTGGCATCACTTTCATGATCGACAGCGGCTTCATCGGATCAGATGGAGGACATGGTGGGAACGTGACGATCACAGCGCATAGTATCGAAATGCAGGATGCCAACATCACTTCCGGATATGCCGTGGCGCAGCTCTTTGGCGAAGACGCCACCGGGGCTGCCGGCAATGTCAGAGTGACGACCGACAGCCTCCATCTGAACTTCTCCAGTATTGATGCCAGTGGCGCTTCGCTACGAGACCGCACCGGAAGCATCGGACGCGCAGGCGATATCACCGTCACGGCGCGTGATATTCAATTGGAAGATAGTTCTCTTAGTTCTCAAGGATTCGAGCGAGGCGGTACCATTACCGTCAATGCGGACCACCTTGTGATGCTTGATTCCGTTATTACCAGCCAGACGAATCTATTGGCCGGTGGCGGAGTGACCGTCTCAGCCAACGTTGTCGAGCTAAGGCAGGCGAGCCAACTGGTCAGCAGTACGGGCGGGAACGGAGATGCAGGTCCCATTCACGTGACGGTCAACGATCATCTTTCGCTCTTGGAAGGGGTGAACTTCTTCCGGCCGAGCGGCATCTTCACCAATTCGTTTGGAGCGTTCGGCAGCGGTCTTGGACATGCGGGAGACGTCTTCATCACGACCCCGCGATTGGAGATGAGCAGTGGTGCACGGATCAATACGGCCACTCAAAGCAGTGGACGCGGGGGGAACGTGACGATACAGGCAACTGATTCGATCACTATTTCCGGCGAGTTCCCCACAAAAATTTTGGAACCACTTTTCAACCTGGGAACCATTCATCCCAGCGGCATCTTTACCTCAACGGTCGGCGGGAAGTGCTCAGGATCATGTGGTGATGCAGGGCGAATTTCCATCACCACAGGGTCGCTGAACCTGGGTAGCGGTGGGCGGATTAACAGCGGCACGAGCAGCACTGGGCGTGGAGGCGACACCTCGATCCATGCAACAGACAACGTCTCATTGTCTGGGACCCTGAGTGATGGCACCCCTGCTGGTGTCTTCAGTCGCACGATTGGAACGGCACCAGGATCAGGAGCCGGCGGAGACATCACGTCCACAGCCGGTCAAGGAGTAACGCTCAGCAACGGCGCTGCCATTTCAGCCAGCAGTTCGGGCCCGGCCAATGCGGGGAATATTACCATTAATGCAGGGAACTCATTCCTCATGCAGAACAGCTCGGTCACCACACAGGCAACCCAAGCTGGCGGGGGCAACATTACGGTTAATGCCGGGGACATGGTCCGGTTGACCAACAGTCAAATCAATACCTCGGTCGCCGGCGGCCCGGGCGGCGGGGGCAACATCACCATTGATCCGAATTTTGTCATTCTCCAGAACAGCCAAATCTTGGCTCAGGCGTTCGCCGGACAAGGGGGGAACATCACCATCACGACAGGAACATTTCTGCCGGATGCGAACAGCCTCGTGGATGCCTCGTCGCAACTCGGCCTCAACGGAACGGTCACGATCCAGTCGCCGACCTCCAATCTGAGCAGCGTCTGGGCGCGCCTCCAGCAAAACTATGCGGAGGTAGCGGGCTTGCTGCGCGCCCGCTGCTCGGCGCAGGTGGGCGGCACATACAGCAGCTTTGTACTGGCTGGCCGGGACAGCCTACCACTGGAGCCGGGCGGCTGGCTGCCGAGCCCTATGGCGGCGCTCAGCGCAGGCGAGAGGCCCGTGGCACGAGGCGAGGGGGCACAAATCGTCGTTGCGTCCAATGCGTCTCTTGCGTCTATAGCGTCGCTCGCGTCGATACGGGGATTTGGTCAGAACATCTCATGGTCAGGGATTGGGAGGATGCCGAGCCGATTCGCTTCGGTCCTCGACACAGGTTGTGGGTCCTAACCGACTTTCAGGTTGAATATCCTCTCTCGCGTGGTTCATCATGGGCCCCCGTGAGTCTTCGCCCTAAGCATATTGGGGTATTCCTTGGATGGGTGTCCTGGCTCGGTGTCGTCATGGTCATGACGGTGGTCACCAGCCCTTCAGTGCGCGGTCAAGCCCTTCCTCCTGTCTTCGATCCGACCCTCCGGTCCGGTGAGCCGCCGGCCCCCTTGCGCAAAGAGTTTAAACCTCCTCCCCCTCCCCCGCCCAGTCCCGTGCTCCCTCCGGTTCCGCCAGCTCCTGAAGGGGAAGTGGAGAAGCGGTTCCCGGCGGTCCGCGTCTTCGTGCACGAAATCCAGGTGATCGGCAGCACGGTCTTTTCCGATGAAGAACTGGCCAAGGCCACAGCTCCGTTCCAAGGCCGGGTCATCACATCACAGGATCTGGAGCGGCTAAGGCTGGCGCTCACGCTGCTGTATGTGAGCAGGGGCTACATCACGTCGGGTGCGATCATCCCGGACCAGGATGTGACCTTCGGCGTGATCACAGTGCAGATCGTCGAGGGGAAACTGACCAGCATCGAGATCGAAGGGAACGACTGGTTTCGCGCCGCCTATCTGGAAGATCGGATCGCGCTCGGCATCAGGGCCCCTGTGACCATGGAGCCGTTGCAGGAGCGGCTGCAGTTCTTGCAGCAGGACCCCCGCATCGAGCGGTTGAACGCGGAGCTGCGGCCCGGCGCCCAGCGCGGGGAGAGCGTGTTGAACGTCCGGGTGACTGAGGCTAGTCCCTTCAAGGCTTGGCTGGAGTTCAACAACTTTCAGACGCCGGTGGTCGGCGCAGAGCGAGGCTTGGCGACCGTCGCCCATCGGAACCTGACCGGTCATGGCGATCCGCTGAGCTTCACCTACGGGCGATCATCCGGGGTCAATCCAATTATTGATAGTTCCTATCAGTTCCCGCTCACTGCCTATGAGACGACGCTCACGGCCTCCTATCGGCGCAATGACTTCCTCGTCATTTCAGCCCCATTCAAACCACTGGACATCAAGGCGCAAGCCGAAATCATCGGCTTCACCCTGCGCCAGCCGATTGTTCGGACGCTCAGCCAGGAGTTTGCCCTGGCCGTGACCGGCGAGTATCTTTACAACAAGACTACGCTGTCGGGACAACCCTTTGAATTTGTCCCCGGGATGAGGAACGGCGTGGGGAATGTCGCCGCCTTGCGCTTTATCCAGGAGTGGGTCTCGCGGTCCCAGACGACGGTGATCGCGGCCCGGTCACGATTTACGGTGGGCCTCGACCTGTTGGACGCGACGGTTAACTCCGGTCCAGTGGCGGACGGGCAATTCTTCGCGTGGCTGGGCCAAGTGCAAGGAGTCCAGCGGCTAGATCAGTGGTGGGGGCTGCAATTGCTCGGTCGAATGGACCTTCAACTGGCCAATGATCGGCTCTTTCCACTCGAACAGGTGCCGGTCGGCGGACGGTTCAGCGTACGAGGGTACAGGGAAAACTCCCTCATTCGGGACAATGCGTTCCTGGCCTCAGTGGAGTCACGCTTCCCGTTGCTCCGCTCAGCCGATGGGGAGGAAATTCTTCAACTGGCGCAGTTCATCGACTTTGGCCGGGCCTGGACCGCAAAAGGCCCGACCCCTGATCCCCAGACGTTGGCCAGCGTCGGGGCGGGGCTCCGGTGGAGCATTCTCCCGAAGGATCGCGCGCACTTCGAGGTCTATTGGGGGCAACAACTGAACCATTTCCGAACCGGAGAAGGCAACATGCAGGACCACGGCGTGCATCTGCAACTGGTCGCTGAGGTGTTTTAGGAGGATGTTGCAAAAGGTAAACGGCGCGGAGCGACCAGAGGGATTCCCTTGCTCCCGGAGCGTGCACGATCAGAAGAGAATGTGCAGGACAACCAGGGAGTTCCTGTGCTCCCGCAGCGCGCGGCCTCAGAAGGGGAAGAACAAGAGGTAGCCAGACTGCCCTTTGTGCTCGCAGAGCCCCCACGATGAAACGGTGGTCGCTCGATGCGCGCAGTAAAGGGCAGTCAGGCCACCCTTCCAAAAGCGAGTGAAGAAAGGAAGAAGCGACGGCCGCAGTTGGAACTCCCTGGTCGCCCTGCTACAGGTGGAGGATGTCAGAGCAAGAGGTGCCGGGGCACCTGTTGCGGTCAGAATGCAAGGGATCGATGACGACCGCAGTGGGGATCGTCCAGCCTGCCTTGACAGGAAGGCTGAAGAGGCGCTCGGTGGCCTTTTGAACATCCTGGACTGTGGAGGAAGAGGAAAGGGCAGCCTGCCTGCCCTTTGTGCTCGCAGAGCCCCCACGATGAGGCTGTGGTCGCTCGATACGCGCAGTAAAGGGCAGTCAGGCCACCCTTGCAAGAGCGAGTGAAGAAATAATGAAAAAGCAAAGGAACACCATGAACGCGTATCACCAACGGAGGCAACGGCGGATCATATCCCGGCTCTGTGTCGCTCTTGGGTCTCTCGTCCTCTTGCTGACTGGCCCTGGCTCTGTCGCGAGCACGGTCTCTTCAGCACCCTCATCGTCTGAGTCTCCCATGCAACAGGGAGGGCAGTCCTTCCAACGAGGATCTTTCGAACAGGCGGTGCTCAAGTGGAAGGAAGCGGCCCTGGCCTACGAGCGGGAGGGCAAGATCGTTGAACAAGGGCAGGCGCTCATGCAGCTCTCGCAAGCCTATCAGGCGCTCGGCCAACACAGGAAAGCCTTGGAGAGTTTGGAATTGGCGCTGGCGCTGGCCCGACAGTCGGATGATCGGCGGCAGTTCGCCCTCATCATGGCCCAGCTTGGGCAGGTCTATCTGTCGTCGGGACAGTTGGAGGCTGCCTCTCAGATGCTCCACGAGGCCCTCGGGCTTGCAAATGGGTTGGGCAATGCCGGGCTCTCGGCGGTCATCCTGAATGATCTCGGCATTCTCCTGGCGTCTCAACAACAGTATGCCGACGCCCTCAAGACTTATGAAGAGAGTCTGTCTCTCGCGGAAACCGTAAGGAACCGCCCCTTGGCGGTCCGGGCGCGGATCAATATGGCGAAGGCGACTCTCCAGCTTGGTCGGTACCAGGACGCCAAAGACTGGCTGGACCTGGTCGTGAGCCAGCTCCAGGAATTGGACGAATCACATGACAAGGCCTATGCCCTGATCAACATTGGCATGGGCTATCAGGATCTTCGTGGTCATCTTGGGAAACTTGATGAGGTTCTGTTGTTGGAGTCCGCCAAGCTCTTTCGTGAGGCGACCAACGTGGCTCAGCACCTCGGAGACCCTCGAGCTGCCTCCTACGCCTGGGGCTATCTGGGGCGCCTTTACGAAGCGGAACGCCGCTATCAGGAGGCTCTGCCTCTCACCAATCGGGCGGTCTTCTCGGCCCAGTTGGCCAACGCGCCTGAATCGCTCTATCGGTGGCAGTGGCAGACAGGACGGTTGCTCACCGCGCTAGGACAACTGGATGACGCGATTTCAGCTTATAGCCTGGCGGTCGAGACTCTGCAGCCCATCCGCCAGGAAGTTGCGCTGGGCTCCGAGGGTCTCCATTCCTCGTTCCGGGAGACCATCAGGCCATTGTACTTCGAGCTGGCGGATCTCCTCCTGCAACGAGCTGCCTTGACAGAGGGACAGCAATACTCCGAACCCTATCTTCTCAGAGCGCGTGAGGTCGTGGAGTTGCTCAAGGCCGCCGAGCTCCGTGACTACTTCCGCGATGAATGCGTCGATGCCCTCCAGGGTCATATCGAGAAGCTGGATCTTCTCTCCAAGACGACCGCGGTCCTCTACCCGATCCTCTTTGCGGATCGTACGGAATTGCTGGTGAGCTTGCCGAACGGAATGGCGCGCGTGACCGTGCCTGTGACCGCCGAACGACTCACGCAGGAGGTCCGGGCCTTTCGCCGCCTGCTGGAGAAGCGCACCACGCGCGAATACCTGCCGCATGCGCAGCAACTCTATAATTGGCTCATTCGTCCTCTGGAGCCGAGTCTGGCAGCCTTCCCCATAGACACCCTGGTTGTGGTGCCGGACGGCTCCCTGCGGACGATCCCGCTTTCGGCCCTGCACGATGGGAAGCAGTTTCTGATCAGCAAATACGCGGTCGCAACGACGCCTGGTCTCAATCTAACGGATCCCCGTCCGCTTCGGCGGACCCGCCTCAAAGTTCTCTCCGCCGGCCTGACCGAAGGGGTCCAAGGATTTCCGCCCCTGCCAAATGTCGCGCTGGAGCTGCGAGCCCTTGAGGCCTTGTATGGAAGGCGTCCGCTCCTGAACCAAGCTTTCCTCTCCTCCAGCCTGGAGAAAGAGATGCGGGAGCAGCCCTTCACCATTGTGCACATTGCTACGCACGGCAAATTCGAAAGCCGCGTCGAGGATACCTTTCTCCTGACCTTTGACGACAAGTTGACGATGAACCGGTTGAGCCAAGTAGTGGGATTTTTCCGTTTCCGGGACGAACCGCTGGAATTACTGACCTTGAGCGCCTGCGAGACCGCGGTCGGCGATGATCGGGCCGCGCTGGGACTGGCTGGTGTCGCGATCAAAGCCGGAGCTCGCAGCGCCCTGGCTACGCTCTGGTTCATCAATGACGAAGCCTCCTCTCGGCTGGTGGTGGAGTTTTACCAGCAGCTTCAGAAGGATCCCTCGGCGTCCAAGGCTGTCGCGCTTCAGCGGGCGCAGGTGACGCTCATTCAGGACCTCGCCTATCGGCATCCGGGCTATTGGGCGCCGTTTCTTCTTCTGAATAATTGGTTATAGTCTTGTGGTCCCTCGTGCACCCTACCAAACTGCTCCGCTCCATGCCGGTGATCGGCCTGCTGGCGGGGCTTCTCGTCGGACTCAGCATCCTCGGCATCCGAGAAACAGGCCTCTTTGAATCTCTTGAGTTGAAAGTCTATGACTGGCTCGTCCGATCACGGCCCGAGCCTGGTGGGCCTGATCCCCGCATTGTCCTCATCACGATCACCGAAGAAGACATTCGTCGCCAAGGACAGTGGCCTATCTCGGACGCGACCATGGCGACGGTGTTGGACCGACTCGTGCAGTACCAGCCGCGCGCCATCGGGTTGGACATCTATCGGGATATCGAAGTCCCGCCGGGCCGCGAGAAACTGGATGCCCTGCTCGCCAGACATCACCACATCATTGGGGTCACGAAGGTCGGGGGAGGGGATCAGCCCACGATCCCTCCGCCACCGGTCCTGGACAGCGCTGAGCGAGTCGGCTTCAGCGAAATGCTCGTGGACGCTGATGGGATTGTGCGCCGCGGCCTGTTGTATCAGGAGTCTGAGGGCCAGGTCCTCTCCGCCTTTGGCTTACGACTGGCGCTGCTCTATCTCGACGCCGAAGGAATTCATCCGAATTTAGACTCTGCCGATCCTCGGAAGCTGCGGCTTGGACCGACGACCCTGGAGCGGTTTGAAGCCTCGGACGGAGGCTACGTCCGCGCCGATGCAGGTGGGTACCAGATTCTGCTGGATTTCAAGGGCGGACGACCCAAGCCCGCGACCTCCTCCCTGACGGCCCTCCTGTCTGGGCAGGTTGATCCCCACGCCATCACCGGCAAAGTCGTGCTAATCGGCGTGATGGCCGACAGTGTGCCGGACGATCTCTACACACCCGATGGCTTCATGCGAGGGGTTGAGTTGCATGGGCAGATCGTCAGTCAATTGCTCAGAACGGCACTCGATGGCGACGCCCCGATTGCCACGACCAGCGAGCTTCAGGAGATCTTCTACATCCTGCTATGGGGCCTGTTGGGCGGGACCATCGGTCTCTGGTGCCGATCCACCTGGCGTTTTGTGCTTTGGGTCGGAGGCGGCCTTCTGCTTGTCGGCTTCACGGCGGCCTTCGCCTTTTGGCAAGACTGGTGGATTCCCTCTGTCCCGCCGACTCTGGCTTGGGTCCTCTCGGCCTCCCTCGTCACAACCACGGCCTTGGCTCAGGAACGGAAGGAGCGGGCCCTGCTGATGCAGCTCTTTTCCCGCTACGTCTCTCCTGAGGTGGCAGAGGCGATTTGGGAGCAGCGGGATCAATTTCTGGAGGGTGGCCGGCCTCGCCCGCAAAAGATGATCGCGACCGTGCTGTTCTCCGACCTCAAAGGCTACACCTCCGCCGCGGAGAAGCTGGAACCTCGGGCTCTCATGGACTGGATGAATTCGTATTTGGAAACGATGGCGCAAGTGATCATCGAGCACGGAGGCGTGATTGATGACTATGCCGGGGACGGGATCAAGGCCAACTTTGGGGTTCCGCTCCCCAGGAGTACCGATTTGGAGATCAGTCAGGATGCCGTCAACGCGGTGCGCTGCGCCCTCGCCATGGAGCAGGAGTTGCGCCGGTTAAACGAACGTTGGCTGGCTCAAGATCTTCCGACCGTCGGGATGCGGATCGGCATCGGCACTGGCCCGGTAGTGGCAGGCAGTTTAGGCAGTGCCCAGCGGTTGAAGTACACGACGGTCGGCGATACCGTGAAT
>Ga0209376_1005128_pt1 | contig 11062 bp, 8 predicted proteins | sample GraSoiAngelo_134_FD_185891 | JGI IMG/M metagenome (GOLD analysis project Ga0209376, IMG submission 185891) | Grasslands soil microbial communities from the Angelo Coastal Reserve, California, USA - 14_0929_05_30cm (SPAdes) (version 2) | ecosystem: Environmental > Terrestrial > Soil > Grasslands ... | reverse complement strand
GAGGGCACTGACCGCGTCGGTCAGCCAGATCTCGCCGCCCACCCCCGGCTTCGCGCTCGCCAGGACGTCGAAGATCTCCGGCTCGAGCAGGTAGCCGTGGACGGCCGCGAGGTCGCTCGGCGCCTGGTCCGGCTTCGGCTTCTCGACGATCGCGATGACCCGCATCGCGTCCGCGTCGACCTTCGTCCCCGCGACCATCCCGTAGCGCGAGGTGTCCTTCGTGTCGACGCGCACGCATCCGACGACGCTCCCGCCGCCGAGGCGCTCGCGGGCACGCATGAGCTGCGCGACCGCCGGCTCCTTCGCGAGGACGATGTCGTCGCCCCAGATCATCGCGAACGGCTCCGCGCCAACGAGTGGGCGCGCCATCAGCACGGCGTGCCCATTGCCCTTCTGCTCCTTCTGGACGACCGTCCTCACCTGGGCGAGCTTCTCGGGCCGGTGCAGCAGCTCGAGCTCGTCCTTGCGGAACTCGATCTGGAGGCGCCGCTCGATCTTGGGGTTCGGTCGGAAGTAGGACTCGATGCTCTCCTTCCCGGGCCCGACGACGATGACGACACGCTCGACACCCGATGCCGCGAGCTCGCTCACCACGAGCTCGATCACCGCCGTGTCGACGATCGGCAGCAGCTCCTTCGGGACGGTGCGCGTGATCGGGAGGAAGCGCGTGCCGAGGCCGCCGGCCGGCACGACGCCGTACTTGATCGGCTTCACCTGCGGTTCGTGGCTGTGCGTCATCGACGCTCGACGCTCACCTCGAACGCCGCGGGCTGGGTCGTCCGCACCGCGATGGCGGTGACGGCGAGCAGCGGCGGCTTCCGATCGCCGGAGGTGTCGATGTCGAGCTGCGTCGTACCGTCGACGACCTTGCGCTCGAACGTCGCGCCGGCAGCGGTGAAACGCAGCAGCTGCACGATGAACTTCTGGGCGACGTAGTTCGTCGAGCGCACGAATCCCTCAGCCTGCCAGTCGGAATCCTTCTCCGCGTCGTCGCTGAAGACGCCGGGCAGCTCGATGTCGTCGACGGCGAAGCCATGGAGCGAGAGGGCGCCGTCGGTCACGTACTCGAAGCGCAGCAGGATCTGCTTGCCCGCGTACGCGGAGAGATCGACCTCCTGCTTGATCCACATCGGCTTAGCGCCGCCGGATGTCCCGGTGAAGCCGTTGCCGAGGTTCTGGCCGTTGGGATCCTCCTTCGTCGTCGCGGACGCGGGAAGCGTCGTCCAGCGCGTGCCGCCGTCCGCCGAAACCGCGACGTACCCATAGTCGTAGTCCGTCTCGACCTCGTACCACGTCCAGAACGTGAGCTTCGTGCTCGTCGCCTTCGACATGTCGACCGTGCGCGTGAGCCGGCTGTCGAGACCGTCGGCGCGATCGGACCACCACATCGCGGTGCCGGAGTGCGGATCGGTCGGCACGACCTTGCTGCGCAGCGTGCCGCTGAACTTCACGGTCGCGAGGGCGCGCGGCAGCTCGACGTATCGAGCCGCGTACGAATGCACCGTGCTCGCGAGCTTGCCGCCGAGCGACACGCGATCCTGGTCGGTCGCGGTCGCAGCGACGCGCGCGACCGCGCCGCTCGGGTAGGTCGACGCCTTATCGACGGAGGGCGTCCCGAGGAACGCGTTCGCCGCGACGAAGTCCGCGTACAGCTCGTCGAGGCTCTTCTGGCCGCGCTCCTTCAGCACCGCATCCATATCGGCGGGTGTGTCGATGCCCTTGTCGATGAACGCGTTGATCAGCGCGTCGCCGCCGGCCTGCTGACGCAGGAAGTCGAGGAAGAGGTGCGCCTCCCCGTAGTGCGGTTGTGACTGCTCGAGCTCGGGCCAGTCATTGAGCTGCGTGTCCGGCAGCTGAAGGAAGGTCTGCGCGTGCGGCTGCCCGAAGCCGTTGGCCTGCTCGCAGAGCTGCGCCTGACCCTCGTTGAACCATACCGATGACCTCTTGTGATGGCCGAACTGGATCATGTGGCAGAACTCGTGCGCGACGACGGAGTTCAGATACGCGGATCCGGCGCGCGCCGCTTGCGAGTTGACGTACACCATCTCGCGTTCGGCGCTGAACTCGTTCACCCACAGCGGTAGCTCGTCGGTCGAGCTGAAGTAACCCGCCGCGGCGCCGGGGATGCGCGCCATCATGATGTCGATCCGCGGATCGCCATCGACGCCCGGCGACCACTCCGAGCCGTACAGCCGCCGGTTGGTCGGGTAGATGTTCGACTCGAAGAACGTAGCGTTCTGCCTCAGCTGCGTGAGGTCGACGGTGATGTCGTCTTGGACCCACCACTTCGCGTGCTCGGTCATCACGCGGAGCGTCGCGGTGATCCGGAGGTTCTTCTTCGCCGCGAAGTCGTACGTCCAGAACGGCTTCGACGTCCCCACGTCCTCGACCGGCGGCGTCGTGCGGACGGGCGTGAACTCCTTCGCCGGCTGGCCATCTCGGCCGCGCATCGCTCGGGTGAGCGCGAACACATCGGCGACCGGGAGCGGCTTGTTCAGCAGTGCCTGCGTCATGTCGGGCAGCGTCGCGGTGCCGCTGCCGACCGGCGTGAGCGTCGTCGAGGCGCTCGCCGACGCACTCGGTGAGGCCGACGGCGTGGTGGTCGGCGGCGTGCACGCCACCGCGAGGGCGAAGAGGATCGCGAGCGACCGCCTCACGAACGGACGTACCCGTCGGCGAGGGTCCGCGTTGCGACGACCCGCCCACCCTGGTGATAGCGGCGCGGTACGCGTCGGCTGATCGAGGTCACGATCTCGTAGTTGAGCGTGCCCAGCGCGCGCGCGAGGTCGTCTGCGCTCTGCCGCGCGCCACCCTGCGCGCCGATGATCACGACCTCGTCGCCCTCGCGCACCTCGGGGACATCGGTGACGTCGACCATGACCTGATCCATGCAGATCCGTCCCGCGACCGGCAGCGCGCGACCGCCGACCACGAGCTTGCCGCTCTCGCCGAGCGAGCGCGCGAGCCCGTCACCGTAGCCGACCGGCACAGTCGCGATCCGACCGTCGCGTGGCATCCGGTATTCGTGCCCGTACGACACGCCGGTGCCCCTCTTGACGTCGGCGACGCGGCGCACGCGCGAGCGCCACTCGAGCGCCGGCCGGAGCGCGAGCGCGCCGACCAGATGCGGGGCGGTGTGCAGGCCGTAAAGCGATACGCCCGGTCGCGTGGCGTTGATGCCGGGCAAAAGGCCGAAGGCGGCGACGCCTGCGCTGTTCTGCGCGTGCACGTAGCGCGGCGGTTCGCCGATCGCGCCGAGCACCTGCGCGAAACGCTGCAGCTGCTCGCGTGCCGTCGCTAGATCGCGCTCGTCCGCGGTCGCGAGGTGCGTCATGAGCCCTTCGACCCGCACGGTCGGCAGGTCGCGGATCGCGGCGAAGCGCCGCGGAGCATCCTGAAGCGGCGCGCCCAGGCGGGTCATACCTGTATCTACCTTGAAGTGGACCACCGCGGTACGACCGGCGGACGCGGCGACGTCGCCGAGCTGCTTCGCAGCCTCCGTGTCCCACACGACGAGGACGAGATCCGCGGCGATCGCGGCCTCGGCCTCGGCGCGGTCGGTCGCGCCGAGGAAGACCAGGATCGGCGCGCGGATGCCGGCAGCGCGGAGCACGAGCGCCTCCTCGACGGTGACGACCGCGAGCATCGCCGCGCCGGCCTCGACAAGGGTGTGGCCCACCGCTTCTGCACCGTGCCCGTACGCGTCCGCCTTCACGACCGCGATGACATCGTTCGTCGCGCGCGCACGCAGCGACGCGAAGTTCGACGCGATCGCGTCGAGATCGACGTCGGCGACGGTCGAGCGGATCGGCGCGCGCAGGCTCATCGCGGACGCCGCGCCGCACGTCGCGGCGAGCGCACCACGCGCAGCCGCTGGGGGATCGCCGACGAACGCGCGCGCGCGATCGTCGGCCGCTCGCCCGGGCTGGTGAGGATCTGGCGGAGCGCGCGGGGCAAGGCGTCGACGATGTCCGTCGCGAGCGCGCCCGACTCGCCGATCTCCGCCGCGAGCAGCGCGCCCGCGCGCCCGTGCACCCACACCGCCGCCGCAGCGGCGGCGAGCGGCGCCAGGCCGCGCGCCGCGAACGCCGCGACGGCACCGCCGAGTGCGTCCCCCGAGCCGCCGATACTGAGCGTCGGGTTCGGCGCATCGTGCACGTATGTGCGCTTGCCGTCGGTAACGACCGTGACCGCCCCCTTCAGCACGAGTGTCACATTCCACTGCGCCGCCTGGCGCTCGGCGAACGCGACGCGCGCTGTGTCCTTCGGCACGACGCGGCCGGATAGGCGCGCGGCCTCGCCGTCGTGTGGCGTGAGGATCGTGCGGGGTGGGAGCACCGACGGCCAGTCCTCGGTGCGCGCGAGCGCATTGAGCCCGTCGGCGTCGACCACCGTCGTGGCGCCCTTCGCGTTCCGGAGCACCGCGACGACGAACTCGTCCGTGCCCGCGGCGTGCGCGAGCCCCGGCCCGACGAGCAGCGCGCGGATCTTGTCCGAGAGCAGGGTCGACAGCTGCGCAGCCGCGCCGGTCGCGATGAGGCCCGGCTGCACCTCGGCGAGCGGGAAGAACGTGAGGTTCGGATCCTGGCCGGCGACCATCTCGACGATGGAGCGGCCGGCGGCGATGGTGACGACACCCGCGCCCGAGCGCGCGGCCGCGCGACCAGCGAGGAGGATGGCGCCCGGGTAGCGATGCGACCCGCCGACGACGAGCACACGTCCCCGCACCTCTTTGCTCGCGTCGGGTGGAAGCGGTCGCAGGACGGACCGCACGACGCTCGCGTCGAGCGGGATGGGCTCCGTCAGCGCAGACCTACGGCGACCGCGACGGCGAGGTCGCGGATGTGCGAGATGCTGACCGACAGCGGCTCGCGAAGGCCGAGCGCGCGGGCGCGCTGCTCGGCGCGTCCGTGGAGCGTGACCGTGGGCTGACCCATCGGCGTGCGCTTGATCTCGATCTCCTTCCAGCCGACACCGCGCACGCCGAGGCCGAGCACCTTGGACACCGCCTCTTTCGCCGCCCACCGCCCGGCGAGGTGGAGGATGTTGCGCCGGCAATAGCGCTGTTCCCATTCTGTGTACACGCGCCCGAGAAAGCGCATGTCGTGCCGCTCGAGGACTCCTTTGATACGGTGCGTCTCGATGATGTCGATGCCGATCTCGCTCGGGTTCACTCGACCGTGACGGCCTTCGCGAGGTTGCGCGGCTGGTCTACGTCGTTCCCGCGCTTGTCGGCGATGTGGTACGCGAGGAGCTGCAGCGGCAGGACCGCCAGCACCGGCGAGAGCAGCTCGTGCACGGCGGGCACGCGGATGATCTCGTCCGCGTGCTGCTCGATCTCGGTGTCGCCATCGGTCGCGAGCGCGATGACGATGCCGGCGCGCGCGCGGACCTCCTGGATGTTCGAGAGCATCTTCTTGTACACGGAGTCTTTCAACGCGATCGCGACGACCGGCAGCGTCTTGTCAATGAGCGCGTTCGTGCCGTGCTTCATCTCGCCGGCGGCGGTGCCCTCCGCGTGGATGTACGAGAGCTCCTTGAGCTTGAGCGCGCCCTCGAGCGCCGTCGGGTAGTTCACGCCGCGGCCGAGGTGCAGGAAATTCGGAGCGGTGGTGTAGCGGTACGCGAGCGCACGGATCTTCCCTTCCTCGCGCAGCACCGCGTCGATGAGCGTGGGCAGGTGGAACGCCTCGGCGAGCAGCTGTGCGGCGACGTTTGCCGCGATCGTGCCGCGGCGCTGTGCGAGATACACCGCGAAGAGGAACAGGTCGACGAGCATCGCGGTGTACGCCTTCGTCGACGCGACGCTGATCTCCGGTCCGGTGTGCAGATAGATGACGTCGTCCGAGATGCGCGTGGCCTCGCTGCCCATGACGTTGCAGAACGTGAGGAGCCGCGCTCCGCGCTCCCTCGATGCATTCATCGCCGCGAGCGTGTCGGCGGTCTCGCCCGACTGCGTGACCGCGATCGTGAGCTGTCCCTTCGACACGACCGGGTCGCGGTAGCGGTACTCGGACGCGATCTCGACGTCGCATGGGACCTTCGCGAGGCGTTCGATGAGGTACTTGCCCACGAGCGACGCGTGCAGCGCGGTGCCACAGGCGACGAACGTGATGCGCGGCAGCGCCTTCACGAAGTCGTCCGTCATCTTCACGTCCGCGTCGAAAACGACGCGGCCGGAGGTGCGATCGACGCGGCCGAGGAGGGTGTCAGAGATCGCGCGCGGCTGCTCGGCGATCTCCTTGGCCATGAAGTGCTTGTAACCTGACTTCGCCGCGCCGACCGGATCGAGCTCGATCTTCTTGGGGGCGCGCTCCACCGTCGCGCCGTCCTCAATGCGTCGGAAGCGCACGTCTTTCTGGGTCACGACCGCCAGGTCGCCGGGCTCGAGGAAGGACATGTCCCGCGTGTGCTCGAGGAGCGCGGTCATGTCAGATGCGACGAAGTTCTCGGCCTTCCCGTGCCCGACGATGACACCACCCGCGTTGCTGATGCGCGCCGCGACGATCGTGCCGGGGTGCGTGGTGGAGATGAACACGAGCGCGGCCGCGCCATCGAGCCGCGGGAGGACCGCGAGTGCGGCGTCCTCGAGCGACTTGCCGGTCTTGAGCTCGTCCTCGAGAAGATGCACGACGACCTCGGTGTCTGTCTCCGACGAGAACTTGTGCCCGGCCGCGACGAGCGGCGCCTTCAGCTCCTGGAAGTTCTCGATGATCCCGTTGTGGATGACCGCGGTCGCGGACGTGCAGTCGACGTGCGGATGCGCGTTCTGCTCTGTCGGGCGGCCGTGCGTCGCCCAACGCGTATGCCCGATGCCGGTCTTGCCATCCGACGGGTGCGTCGCGACGACCGCGGCGAGGTTATCGAGCTTTCCTTCCGCGCGCATGACGTCGAGATGTCCGTTCTTCTGAAGAGCGACACCCGCCGAGTCGTAGCCGCGGTACTCGAGGCGTCTGAGTCCGGCCATCAGCAGTGGAAGCGCCGTGCGCGGACCGACGTAGCCGACGATCCCGCACATCAGACGAACTCCTCGCCCCTCATGCGAGCTCCCGCAGCGCGATGTCCTCGAGACGCTGCGCGGTGCTCGCAGCGACCTGCGCGTCCCGCGCCTCGACCATGATCCGCAGCACCGGCTCGGTCCCCGACGCGCGAACGACGACGCGACCCGCGGCGCCGAGCTGCGCCTGCGCCTCGCGTAGCGCGTCGGTGAGCGCCGCGCTCGATTCCCACTCGCCGCGTCGCGCGGCGCGAACGTTGCGCGTCACCTGCGGCCATGGCACGAGATCCGCCGCGAGCTTGTGCAGCGGCTGGCCCTCGGCGTGCACGAGCGAGAGGACCTCGAGCGCGGTGAAGATGCCGTCGCCGGTGGTGTGATGCTCGCGGAAGATGACGTGGCCCGACGGCTCGCCGCCGAACTGCGCGCCGGTCCTCGTCATCTCCTCCCAGACGTAGCGGTCCCCCACCTTCGCGCGACGGAGCTCGATCCCCGCGCTCCCAAGGAGCGCCTCGAGCGCACCGTTCGACATCACCGTGCCGACCACGACCGGCGGGTTCAGCTTGTTGTGTCGCGCGAAGTGGCGCGCGGCGAGCGCGAGCACGACGTCGCCATCATGGACGCGGCCGGTCGCGTCGACGGTGATGACGCGATCGCCGTCGCCGTCGAAGGCGAAGCCGATGTCCGCCTTCTTGTCCACCACCGCGCGCGCCAGCGCCTGCGGCGCGGTCGCGCCGCAGCCCTCGTTGATGTTCTTCCCGTCGGGCTGATCGAAGAGCGCGAGCACCTCGGCGCCGGCGCGCGCGAACACGGACGGCGCGACGCGGTACGTCGAGCCGTTCGCACAGTCGAGCGCGACACGCACGCCGGAGAGCGGCGGTGCGACCGACCCGAGGAAGGCTTCGTACTCCTTCACCAGACCCCGGGAGTCACCGACAAGACCGATGCCAGACTCCGTCGGGCGAGGCATCGAATCGGGGCCGGTCATGAGGCGCTCGATCTCGTCCTCGATCTCGTCCGCGAGCTTCTGGCCGCTGTGGTCGAAGAACTTGATCCCGTTGTCGGGCGCCGGGTTGTGCGAAGCGCTGATGACCGCGCCGGCGAAGAACTCCTTCTTCGCCGTCAGGTAGGCCAGCCCGGGCGTCGGGATGTGACCCACGAGGCGTACGTCGATGCCGACGGAGCAGAGGCCCGCGGCGAGCGCCCCCTCGAGCATCCGGCCGCTCCGGCGGGTGTCGCGACCGATGATGACGGAGTGGCCGCGGCCGCCCAGGGCGTGGCCGGCGGCGCGACCAAGCCGCAGGGCCAGCTCGGGCGTGAGCTCCTTGTTGGCGACGCCACGGACGCCGTCGGTGCCGAAAAGGCGGCTCATCGCGCCCGTCTGTGGGTCATCTTCCTTTAATGGTGAGCGTCACCCGTGCCGGAGTCACGCTCTGCAGGGTGACGAGCTGGGACAGCCGCAGGGCGACGTCAGCCGGCGACGAGCCGGCCCCGCGACCGCTCGCGTCCACGGTCGCGGCGAACTGGTCGACCGCCAGCGCCGCCAGCGTCGGGGCCGGTCCGGCCACCACGATCGCCACGGTCGACGGGTCGGTCGTGGCGTCGAGGCCGGCGGCGAGGTTCTGCACCTGGACCGCGATCGTGAATGGACGCGTGCCCGCGAGCGGGACGACCGTGACCGTCACCGTCGCGTCGACGGGCTCCAGCATGCTGACCCCATCGGGGAGGAGGAGCGGCACGCGCGCGATGCGCGTCTGCGTGAGGCCGCTGACGTCGACGGCCGCCGTCTCGACGCGCTCCATCGCCGCGAGCACGCTCTGCTCGCCGCGCACCGTCACCGCGACGGGATCGGTCGTGACACGAGAGATCCAATACCCCGTTGCGACATTGCCGCGAACGTTCCAGAGCACCGGCAGCGTCCGCGTCGTCGCCGTCGGCAGCAGTGGAACGCTGATGACGACGACACCGGGTTCGACCTGCAAGCCATCGATCGGTAGTCCGTTCGCGTCGACGGGGACAGGCGGAGCGCTCTGCGTCAGATCGGTCGTCACGTCTCCGAATCGAACGGTCGCGAACACCGCCGCAACGAGCGCGACGCTGGACTCCGGTCCGGTGATCTTCACCTCGGTCGGTGAGATCGAGCCGGTCGCCGGCTGCAGGCCCTGAGGCGGAGAGTTCGCGAACTTCACCTGCACCGCGACCGTCCGCGAGGTGATGCGCTCGAGGCGCACCGAGACGGTCCCAGGCGACACGTCGACGACCTTCACCGCGTCGTTCGCCGTCACGACGAACACCTTCGCGTCGTGGGGCTCGGACGATCCGGGGTCGATACCGGCGAGGTCGAGCGTCGCGCGCAGGTCCGCGACCGACAGCCGGTCGACGACGCCCTCAGGTCCGCGCAGGGTGACCGCGACGTCGCCGAGGTTGCCGCGAAGGACGTAGCCGTTCGGGACCGCGGGCTTCTCGACCGGCACGCGACCGTCGAACGGCACGACGATCTCGCGCGGCGACGCATTCTGTACCGATGCGAGCCAGAAGAGGACCGCGATGAGCAGCGCGGTGGCCTTGAGCGGCAGGTCGTGCATAACGATGCGCCGCAGATCGATTCGCCGCGGCCAGCTTGGCCGCATTGCGCCGGCCCGCACGGGCTAGGACGCCTTCGAGCGGAACGGCAGCGGCTGGATGCGGCTCCGCAGCAACGACAGCAGCACGCGACGCAGCCGCTCCTCGTCGAGGCCGCCGATCATCCGCCCGTTCGACGCGACCGAGATCCCCTGGGTCTCCTCCGAAACGACGACCACCACCGCGTCGGTCTGCGCGCTGATCGAGAGCGCCGCGCGGTGCCGCATGCCGTACCGGTGCGAGCGATCCTGCGTGTCCTCGAGCGGCAGCAGGCACGCCGCCGCGACGATCGTCTCGCCGCGCACGATCACCGCGCCGTCGTGCAGCGGTGAGCGGGTCATGAAGATCGACGCGAGGAGCTCCGCGGTCAATTTTCCGTTCACCGGCACGCCCGTCTCGCTGTAATCCTGCAAGCCGGTGGCCCGCTCGACGACGACGAGCGCGCCGTGCTTCGCCTCGGAGATGAGGAGCGCGGAGCGAACAAGCTCGTCGACGATGTGCTCGACCTCTTCCTCGGGCAGCGGCGCGAGGAGGCGATTGAGCGGACCGAGCTGGCCGAGCTGGCCCAGCGCGCGCCGAAGCTCCGGCTGGAAGACGACGACGATCGCGGTGAGGCCGAAGACGAACACCGCCTGCAGGACGATCTGCGTGACCTGCAGATGCAGCAAGACGGCGAGGCCGTAGATGCCGACGAGGATCAGCACGCCGAGGAGCAGCTGCACCGCGCGCGTGCCGCGGATGAGAACGAGGACGTAGTAGATGAAGATCGCGACGATCGCGATGTCGAGGACGTTGTTCCAGCCACAGCACTGGAAGCGAAGGTCGCCGATGAGCGGCATCTATTCGGCCTGCGCCGCTTGCTCGACCTCCGCGGCGAGCTCGTTGCGTCCATCCAGCCGGAGGGCCTCGACGAGCAGACGCATCTTCGTTCGTGTGAGATCGCTCTTGCCCATGCTCTTCGTCACGTCGACGAGAAGGCGCTGCGCGTCGTGGCGCGCGATGCCCGACGCGATGAGCTGCAAGAGGAGGTCGGACGCGGCATCGATTCGCCCTTCGGCGATGTAGCGCCGCGCGGCCTCGAGCGCGGCCTGCCCACCCCGCTGGTCGCCGTTCGCGAGGTACTCCGCGGCCGTCGCTTCGACGGTCCTCCCATCGGCCTCGACCGGGACTGCCGGCGCGGGCGGCGCGTCGACGGACGTGTTCTGCGCTCGCTTGCCGTCGGCTGGCGCTTCCGGCGCGCCCGTCGGCTCAGCCGCCTTCGCCCAGGGATCTTTCGCCGGCATCTCTGCCGTCGCGGGCGGCGGTTGGATCGCCGCCAAGCGCGCGGCGGCCGACGCATCGTTCGACGTCGTCGTTGGTGCGTTCCACGCATCGGGAGCCGGCTCGCGCGGCGACAATCGTGGTTGCCGCGGCGTACCTCTCTTCGCAGCCACTGCTAGAGGAGCC
>Ga0209376_1005126_pt1 | contig 11062 bp, 9 predicted proteins | sample GraSoiAngelo_134_FD_185891 | JGI IMG/M metagenome (GOLD analysis project Ga0209376, IMG submission 185891) | Grasslands soil microbial communities from the Angelo Coastal Reserve, California, USA - 14_0929_05_30cm (SPAdes) (version 2) | ecosystem: Environmental > Terrestrial > Soil > Grasslands ... | reverse complement strand
GTCGGTCGAAACCGGCAGCCGCTGTCCGTCCAAAAGCGCGAATACTGGAAGGTTATGAATCAGCGCCAAGCTATCCACCGTGCTGAAAACGTCTGGTCGGTACAGAGCCAAGGCAGAAGGGGCATTGAGCGTTTCTTGCGCCGCCACAGAAAAGTAAAGACAGACAAAGCCGACAGCGATAAAGAGCACACGCTTCGCCACGAGGCAATTCACGGCCAAAAAAGCCGGAGCGTCAATGAAATCTTGTTCAAATCGAGCAAGCCCATGTGATTGGTGATTCGTTACACCGTTACATCGTTACAAGCGGTACATCGGCCGCTCGGCATTTGTAACCATTTAACCTTTGTAACTGTTTTAACACTTCAACGGTTCAACGATTCCTTGAAATACTTGATCGTCTTTTGGATTCCTTCTTCGAAACTGACTCGTGGTTCCCAGCCGAGAATTTTTTTTGCCCGCCCGATGTCGGGCTGGCGCACTTTCGGGTCGTCCACTGGGAGCGGTTTATATTCAATTACCGATTTTGTTCCCATTATGCGAATGATTTCGTCGGCGAATTTTTTGATCGTCATTTCCTGAGGATTGCCAAGGTTAACCGGCTCGTGGAAGTCGCTCATCGCGAGCCTAAAGATTCCGTCGATCAAATCGGAGACGTAACAGAACGAGCGCGTCTGCAAACCGTCGCCGAAGACGCTGAGCGGCTCGCCGCGTAATGCCTGCCCAATAAATGCCGGTACAACGCGCCCGTCGCGCAAACGCATTCGCGGTCCGTACGTGTTGAAGATGCGCACGATTCTTGTGTCCACGCGGTGATAACGATGATAGGCCATGGTGATCGCCTCGGCGAAACGCTTGGCCTCGTCGTAAACGCCACGCGGCCCGATCGGGTTGACATTGCCCCAGTAATCTTCCTTTTGCGGATGCTCAAGCGGATCGCCGTACACTTCCGAGGTGGATGCGAGAATGAATGCCGCTTTTTTGTCCTTTGCCAGACCGAGCGTGTTATGCGTGCCAAGCGCGCCGACTTTTAGCGTCGGAATCGGCAGTTCCAAATAATCGATCGGGCTCGCCGGCGACGCGAAATGAAAGACGTAATCAATTTTTTCCTCCGGTAGAAAAATGAAATTGGAAACATTGTGCTTGATGAACCGGTAATTCTCATTCCCCGCCAGATGGCCAAAGTTCGCCGTGTTGCCAGTGATCAGATTATCGATGGCGATCACGCGATGACCTTCCGCCAGCAAACGGTCGGTCAAATGCGATCCCAAAAAACCGGCGCCACCAGTCACCACGGAAACGGGCTGGGATTTTTGCGCAGGCATGGATCGTTTATCTACTCAGTCGTCCGGCCGATATCCAGCAAGAAACAATCCCTTTGTCAGTCTGGAATTTTTCAATTGACCATTGTCGATCCACCGGACGCCATCATTTGCTCAGGTTAACCGCGTCGGTGCTCAGTTCGTGTGCCGAACTTCCACCCCCACGACGAGCTCGTTTCCGTCGATGTTTCCATCGTTGCCAGTTTGCCGAAACATCGAAACGTGTTCAACATTCAACGACATGCGCATTCTTTCAGGCATTCAAGCGAGCGGCGTACTGCACATCGGCAATTACTTCGGCATGATGCGGCCTGCCATAGCGCTCCAGGCAGAGGGCGAAGCGTTTTATTTCATCGCTGATTACCACGCGCTCACTACGGTGCGCGATCCGAAAGCGCTGCGTGAGAACACGCGCGGGGTCGCGCTCGATTTCCTGGCGTGCGGACTCGATCCGGAACGTGCCACACTTTTTCGGCAATCGGACGTTCCGCAAGTGACCGAGCTGGCGTGGATTTTATCAACGGTCGCGCCGATGGGTTTGCTGGAACGCGCGCATTCCTACAAAGACAAACTTGCGCGCGGCTTGAGCGCGACAGCCGGATTATTCAATTACCCGGTGCTGATGGCAGCCGATATTTTGATCTACGACAGCGATGTCGTGCCGGTTGGCAAAGATCAGAAACAGCACATCGAAATCACGCGCGATCTTGCTGCAAAAATGAACGAGACTTTTGGGCCAATTTTTAAATTGCCCGAACCGCGTATTGAAGCCGCAACGGAAGTGGTTCGGGGTCTTGACGGCCAGAAGATGAGCAAAAGCTACGGCAATAACATCGACATTTTCAGCGACGAAAAAGAGACGCGGAAACGCGTGATGAGCATCGTGACCGACTCGACGCGGGTGGAAGCGCCCAAGGACCCCTCAAGATCGACAATTTTCCAACTTTACTCGCTGGTTGCCTCAAAGGACGAAATCGCCAACATGCGCGAACGATTTCAAAAAGGCGGCACCGGTTACAGCGATTTCAAGAGGGAATTGTTCGAGAAGCTTTGGGAATATTTCGCCCCAATGCGCAAATGCCGCGAAGAAATCCTCGCCGACAAATCGTATATCGACAATGTCCTCGCCCGCGGCGCGGAGCGCGCAAACCAAGTTGCTGATCACGTTATGACGCGCGTTCGCGCTGCTGTTGGCCTGTAGGGAGACCCGAAACCTTTCGGGGTTGCACTTTCAGAGGACAACATTGCAGTCAGACGCTTTGGTCATTTCGCGGAACACGTTGAATAAACCAGTCGACGATTGCCGACAGCGTGTGCGCGCCTGACTCGTCGTGCAATTCCACGCTGACGGGGATCAATGCGCGGCCCTTGTTTGCAATGTCCGCAGTGACTGATCAAGCTTCTCCTGGGGGGCGTTCGCAACGAACGTGACTGCGCCGCTGGCCGGCTTGCGGAATTTGGCTTCGAGGCGACGGACGACGGCGACGATGCCTTCGACCGAAGCTAAGCGGTGAAGCAGAAACTCGCCGCTCGATGCCTCAGCGAGGGCAAGCTGCGCACTCGCGTGAACCGTCCCAAGGTGATTGAGATACTGGCCACCGGGTGGGAGCCGGAGTAATTGCGATGGTTCGGCAGCCTTCTGAAGTCCGAGAAAGCTGTTGAAAGGAAGTTCTGTGACGCTGGCTTTCATATCATGGTTAGCAAATAGGCCTTTTTAATCTTTCGACGAATAAGTGCAACGCTCGTAAGACGCCGCTACACTTGCTCGCAATGGCTAGTCTTCGATTTCACATTGTTCCCAATGCGAAAACGAACGAGGTCGTGGGCAATCACGGCGGCGCGATCAAGATCAAGCTGCGTGCGCCGGCGATGAAAGGAAAGGCGAACGCCGCGCTGCGCAGTTTCCTGGCGGCAGAATTGCAAATCTCCGAACGCCAGATCGCGCTGAAACGCGGTCAGAAATCACGCGACAAGCTGATTCGTATCGAAGGACTAAGCTACCAAGATGTGCGGCGCCGTTTGCTCGCGAGAACCTGAGAGAATCGACAGTTACTCGATGATGATTTTGCGCGATCTCAGCGGCTTTGAGTTCGGCGCGCGGGTTTGGTTTGCTGCGGCGGTTTCGGCTGCGTCTGTGCAGCGGTGTCGCGGTAAAACAAAACGCCGTGCGCGCGCAGATTGGTAATCAGCGCGTGCAGATCATTCGCCAACTGCTGATCGTTTAGCAGTGCCGCTACCAAACCGTTCCCCTGCGCCGCGGCGCGCAGCACCTTTTGCAGGTTGTCAGCTGCCTTTTTCGCCGACGTCATTGTAGAATCCGCCTTCTCGATCACGCCGTCCAATTTCTTTGAGGATTCTGCCAGCGAACCAGTGGCCTGATTCAAATGTTCCATGCTTGCCTTCAGATTCTCCATGTTCTCGGAAGAGAGCGTGTCTTGATTCAGCCGCGCCACGGTGGTGTCGACCTTTTGCACAGTGCCGCGGAGATCGTTCACGAGCGCGCCGCCTTCGCGGGTGAGATCGTCAATGCCGGTCTCGCGTGCACCATCGACATAGGCATTCGGCGGCAGATACGCTTTTGGCAGCCCGGGCGGTATCGTTACATTTACGAACCGATCGCCAAGCAAACCGGAACTTCCCACCGTGAATTTGGTTCCTTCAGGGATCTTAATGTAATCATAAATTTTCAGCGGTACAACCACGCCACCACCTTCGCGAACCAGCCGCGGACCGCCTGCGACTTTTCCAATTCTCGCCCCGGCGAGCAAGACATCGGTGCCTTTCAACAGTCCGCTCGCATCTGCGAAGCGGACCGTCAGCGGATAATACGTCTTGAAGCCTTCCCCAAGGCGGCCGAATTGCACAACCAGCGCGCCTAACATCGCCAATCCCACAAAAACGAAAACGCCGACTTTAAATTCCAAACCTCGCTCGTGCCGGTTCATCTTGAATGGTTATTGTCGATCTTGGCGGCATTTTGGCAAGAAGCAACGATCTCAAAATCGCCATCTTTCTCTCGGTAATTTAAGAAATCGCCGCTCCTTGTTCCGAGCGACCGAGGAGGAAATCCTGAATGAGCGGATCGGTCGATTGCTGAAGCTGATTCGCCGTTCCGTTAAAATAAATCCGGCCCTCGTGCAGGTATGCGATTCGGTCCGCCACGTCAAACGCATTTTTCATATCGTGCGTGACAACGACACTGGTCATCCCGAAGCGCTGTTGCAGCCGGCGAATCAATCGATTGATGCTGTCCGCTACCACGGGGTCGAGGCCGGACGTGGGCTCATCGTACAATACACAGGAGGGCCGGCGAATGATGGAGCGTGCGAGCCCAACGCGTTTCTTCATTCCACCACTCAAACTCTCCGGCATCTTATCTTCCTGTCCCTCCATTTCCATCACTTCAAGTATCTCGGCCACTTTTGAACGCAAAACTTCCGGGTCGCGCTCACCGGCCTCGCGCAATGGGAAGGCGATATTTTCTTTCACAGTCATCGAATCAAAGAGCGCACCGCCTTGAAAAAGAATGCCGACCTTTTTGCGGATCTCCCCGAGTTGGCGTTCGCTCATTCCGATAATGTTTTGGCCCTGGATCCAAATTTCTCCCGCGTCCGGCTGCATCAAGCCGACGATATGTTTCAACAAAACGCTTTTGCCGCCGCCGCTGCGCCCAATAATCGCAAGGGTCTCGCCCGTGATGACCTCCAGATCGACGCCGCGCAAAATTTCCTGTTGCCCAATTCTTTTCTCCAATGCCCGCACCGCAATCATCGGCGAAGACTTGCTCGCAACCAAACGAGGCTTAATGGAGGGCTCGAGAGATGGCGGCGCTTCGATCATCGCAACGCATAAACTCACAACTCACAACTCTCAACTTTCAATTCATTATTCCAACGCTCTATCACTCCACTCACTGATACCCCGCCGGGTAAATGATGTTGAACGACATGGTGAGGAAAAAATTGCAGACCAGAACCGCGAGCGAGGCGTTCACCACCGCTTCAGTCGTGGCCCGGCCGACGCCCACCGCGCCTTCGCGTGTGGTCAATCCTTTGTGGCAACTGATGAACACGATGAGTATTCCAAAACAGAACGCTTTTGACAGACCCATGATGATGTCGCGGCTGCGCGTCCAGCGCACCATGTTCGCCATGTAGTAGGTGCCGTTAATGTCGAGCATGAAAATCGCCACGAAATAGCCAGCGGCGATGCCGACGGCGATGCACTCCGCCACTAGCAGCGGCATCGACACCATCATAGCGAGCGCGCGCGGCACGACCAAATAATCAACCGGGTAAACCGCGAGCGCGCGCAACGCATCGATTTGCTCGGTTACTTTCATCGTGCCGATCTCGGCCGACATCGCTGCGCCGACGCGTCCGGCCACCATGAGAGCTGTCAGCACCGGGGCCAGCTCACGGCAGAGCGCTACTGAAACTACTGCACCTACGGCGGAGCCCATTCCCAGCTTGTTAAATTGGAAAAATGTTTGTGCTGAAAAGACCGCACCAGTGAATCCACCGGTGATTACGACAACGAGCTGCGAAAGCAATCCAACCTCGACGATTTGATTAAGAAACAACTTCCACCGGAGCTTGTGCGTGAAAATAGAACGAAACGTGTCAGTTGTGAGCAAAACGAGCTCGCCCAAATATTGGAAAAACGAGAGCAGGGGTGCGCCCAGGGCATTAAAGACTTGAACCATCGTTCCCGGTGATCAGTGACTAGTGGTCGGTCATGAGCGATCGCAGAGTTTAGCCAGCGGATGCAACGATGCAATTCTTTAAGCCGCGAGCGGTGCAGAGGGTTTGCGCACTACGTAAAGACGCGATAAAAGATGTCGATCCAAGGAATGAAGCGGGCCACTCACTTTCTGTTCGCAGGCAATCTTCTGGTTGGCGCGATATTCTTCGGCAGTTGCCAGACTATGCCGGAGGGAATTCACCAGGCACGAATCGAGATGGCCCAGCACATCGCCGCCGAACCTGCGGGAGATTATTTCATCGGCCGACGTTACTACAAACCCGACTTCAAATTTTGGGGGTACGTTCGCCGGCCGGGTCAACCATGGAGTACCGCGCAGTTGGTCATGCTGAATGAAAAACAAAAACTGGCGCCGGATCGCGAACGGCTCGAGTTCGGCAGCGACAACAACTACGAATACAAACTCTACGGCTATTTCAGCAGCGACAAAGTTTACGAGCCGGCGAGCAATGGAATTTATCCCGAGTTCGTTTTGCAGGGGTACGAACTGATCTCCACCAATCCGCCGCCGATCTTTAAAAGTCAGATCCGGGGAAGCCCAAGCCCGACCGAACTGCGTTACACGGTCGAAAGACCCGAATAACGTTTCCTGTTGTCATTCCGAGCGAAGTCGAGGAATCTCTCACTGTTATTCCAGCCGCACAGGATCATACGAACAGCAATTCCGGACGAGGAAGAGACCCCGCTGGAGATGATAAACGGCGCCAACGCGCGCCACGGAAAAGCGCTCTCGTCGAGAAATTCTTGCGTTATCTCGAGGTCGAGCGAAATGCTTCGCCACGGACAGTCAAAGCGTACTGCGAAGCGTTGAATGCCTTTCGGGCGGAAACCAAAACGCCCTGGAAAAAATGCGCGGCGGAAGATTTCCGGAATTATCTCTTCGCGCTGATGAAGCGCGGCCAGGCCCGGTCGTATGTGCGGCTGCAATTCTCCGCGCTGCGCACGTTTTATCAGTTTCTCGCCGCGCGAAAAGGCTTGCGAGTGCATCCGGTGCGCGAAGTGCAATTGCCAAAGATCGAAAAAAAGCTCCCGCTGGTGCTGACGCGCCAGCAAGTCGACGAGTTGCTCACAGCGCCACTCAAGATCGACAAAAACCGGGCGGCGCCAAGCTGGATGCCGTTGCGCGATGTAGCGATTATGGAGCTTTTTTACAGCAGCGGTTTGCGTTTAAGCGAACTGGCTGCGCTCGATGTCGCCGACGTCGATCTTTACACTGAGTCGGTGCGCGTCATGGGCAAAGGCCGGAAGGAACGGGAGTGCCCGGTTGGTTTGCCCGCGCTGGAAGCGATCTCGCGCTACCGCGCCGCGGCCAACGTGCATGCGGGCCCGCTCTTCATCAACAAGGGGCGAAGGCAAATGTCCGTGCGCTCGATCTGGCTGGTGTTGAAACGCTATGTGCAACATACTTCGATTCCCATTTCAATTAGTCCGCACAAGCTGCGCCATAGTTTCGCGACGCATATGCTCGATCGTGGTGCCGATCTGCGCAGCGTGCAGACGTTGCTCGGCCATGCCAGCCTTTCGACGACCCAGATCTACACACACGTCACGGTCGAGCGTTTAAAGAAAGCTTACGCAAACGCGCATCCGCGCGCGTAATTATTCGCTGACGACCTTGGCCAAGTCCGCCTTCTCCTGTCCAGGGCGGAAGCTGAGCTTGCCATCGGCGACCGCAACCTCGACATGGTCACCGGTTTTGACATTGCCTCGGAGCAATTCTTCCGCGAGCGGGTCCTCGAGATAGCGCTCCACCGCACGGCGCATTGGCCGTGCGCCATACTGCGGGTCGTATCCTTTCTCGATGAGGAATTCCTTCGCGCTTTGCTTCAGCTCGAGATGGACGTCTTTGGCTTTGATGCGACTGAGCACTTTATCCACCTCCAGATCGACAATACACAGCAACTCCGGTTTGCCGAGCGGATGGAAGACGATTGTTTCATCAAGCCGATTGAGAAACTCCGGTTTAAAGACGCGCTTGGTTTCATCGAGAATTTTCTCCCGCATCGAGTTGTAATCGTGTCCTTCCACCGGGGCGCCGAAACCCATCACGGTTTGTTTCTTGAGCAGATCCGCGCCGACGTTCGAAGTCATGATGATGATCGTATTGCGGAAATCGATCTTGCGCCCTAACGAGTCGGTGATCTTGCCGTCCTCCAAAATCTGCAAAAGCAAGTGCATCACGTCGGGGTGCGCTTTCTCGATTTCGTCAAACAGAACCACCGAGTACGGCCTGCGCCGCACCGCTTCAGAAAGTTGGCCCCCTTCCTCGTAACCCACATAACCCGGCGGCGAGCCGATCAAACGAGAGGCGGTGAATTTCTCCATGTATTCCGACATGTCGATCTGAATCAATGCGTCGGGATCGCCGAACATAAACTCCGCCAGGGTCCGCGCGAGATAAGTTTTGCCGACCCCAGTCGGGCCGAGGAAGACAAAGGAACCGATGGGGCGTCTGGGATCTTTAAGGTCAGCCCGCGAGCGCCGCAACGCCTTGCTGATTGCTGTGACAGCTTCGTCCTGGCCGACCACGCGCTGCTTTAGCTCGGCTTCCATCCTCAGAAGCTTCTGCGTCTCCTCCTCCTCCATGCGCTGCAGCGGAACGCCAGTCACTTTCGAAATGATGTGCATCATGTCGTCCGCCGTGACCACGACCTGTTTCTCTTCACGCTCCTCCCGCCACTTGCTCAGAATTGCGTCGAGCTTTTCTTTCGTGTGTTTCTCTGTGTCCCGGAGCGCAGCCGCTTTTTCAAAATCCTGCGCCTTGATCGCACCTTCTTTTTCCAGCCGGATACCTTCAATTTCCTTCTCGATCTCTTTAACATCGGGCGGGCGCGTCATCGCATTGATGCGGGCGCGCGCCCCGGCTTCATCCATGACGTCGATGGCCTTGTCCGGAAGAAAGCGGCCGGTGATGTAACGATCAGAAAATCTGACCGCGGTCTCCAGCGCTTCATCGGTGAGTTTTGCCTTGTGGTGCGCCTCATATTTCGGACGCAGACCTTTCAAAATCTGGATTGCTTCATCCACCGTGGGCGCATCGACTTTTATCGTCTGGAAGCGGCGTTCGAGCGCGGCGTCCTTCTCGATGTATTTACGGTACTCGTTCATGGTCGTTGCGCCGACACACTGAAGTTCTCCGCGACTCAAGGCGGGTTTGATGATGTTCGAAGCATCCATCGCGCCCTCGGCTGAACCCGCGCCCACAATCGTGTGCAGCTCGTCGATGAAAAGGATGACGCTCTTAGAACGGCGAATCTCGTCCATCACCGCTTTGATGCGTTCTTCAAACTGACCACGGTATTTTGTGCCGGCGACCATCAATGCCAGATCGAGCGTGATCACTCTTTTATCGCGCAAAAGCTCGGGCACATTGCCGTTTGCGATCTCTTGCGCGAGTCCTTCAGCAATCGCCGTTTTGCCGACACCCGCTTCGCCGATCAAGACCGGATTATTTTTCGTCCGTCGGCAAAGCACTTGGATCACGCGCTCGATTTCATTGCGCCGGCCAATCACCGGATCGAGCTCGCCTTTCCTCGCCAAATCAGTCAGGTCACGTCCAAATGCGCGGAGCGCAGGAGTCTTGACATCGCGTTTTGTTGGTTCGCCACTTTCCTGATCCGCATCGGACGGCATAAAATTCGGATCGAGCTCTTTGAGAATTTCGTTGCGGGTGCGTTCGATGTCGAGCTCCAGACTCTTGAGTACTCGCGCTGCTACCCCTTCGCCTTCGCGTAATAGCCCGAGCAAAATATGTTCCGTCCCGACATAGGAGTGGTTGAGGACCTTGGCTTCCTTCCCAGCGAGGGCGAGCACCTTTTTGACCCGCGGCGTATAGGGAACGTTGCCAACCATTTTGGTTTCGGGGCCGGAGCCGACCTGCTTTTCCACTTCCATGCGCACGGTCTCAAGATCGAGACCCATTTTTTGCAAAACATTTACCGCTACCCCCTGCCCCAGCTTGATCAGCCCCAAAAGCAGATGTTCGGTGCCGACATAATTGTGATTAAACCGGTCCGCTTCCTTGCGGGCAAGCGCTAGGACCTGTTGGGCGCGGGGTGTGAAATTATTCATCTTCGCTGGCCCTGGCAGTCGAGCCATTCCCAGACTCCCTGGCCATCTTACTAATATCAGGTTTGGGGAGCAGTTTCAAACGGTCGCGAATAATTTGGGCGCGCAGATAATCGCGCTCTTCCGCATTTAATTTTTGCTGCGAGCACTTCTGCAAGTGCGCGGGCTGCGTATCAATGAACAATCCGTCGATCGACAAACGGTGATCTTGTGGAAATGCGCCCAAGTCGATGCCGAGCTTGATGATCGACAATAAATTGAGCGCTTCCTTTGAAGCCATGGCATGCGCATAAGTCAGAACGCCATAAGCGCGGCCGATCTGGTCGCAAAGCGTGTTGGGTTTTTTCTGCAGCAGAATCTGTCGTGCGTCGTGTTCCTTCTCGATGATTGTCTCAATCACTTTGCTCAGGCGGTTGATGATGTCTTCTTCCTTCTCGCCGAGCGTGGTCTGATTCGAAATCTGGAAGAGGTTGCCCATCGCTTCAGTCCCTTCGCCGTAGAGGCCGCGCACCGCTAGGCCGATTTTGCTCACCGCCTGAATCACCTGATTAATCAGCTCACTCAGCACGAGCCCTGGCAAGTGCAACATCGCGGAGGCGCGCATGCCCGTCCCTACGTTTGTAGGACACGCGGTCAGATATCCAAGCCGCGGATCGTACGCAAACTGCAACTTCTCTTCGAGCGCGCTGTCGATTTTATCGACGAGCTTGAAAGCCTGTTTTAACTGCAAACCGGAACGGATCGATTGCATGCGCAGATGATCCTCCTCGTTAATCATAACGCTGAGAGTTTGCCGGCGGTTCATCACTACTGCGCTGCCCACGCCCTTGGCTGCATGCTCGCGACTAATGAGATGCCGTTCGATCAAAACCTGCCTTTCCAGCGCCGAGAGATCCTGCATGTTTTCCGAA
>Ga0209376_1005123_pt1 | contig 11066 bp, 6 predicted proteins | sample GraSoiAngelo_134_FD_185891 | JGI IMG/M metagenome (GOLD analysis project Ga0209376, IMG submission 185891) | Grasslands soil microbial communities from the Angelo Coastal Reserve, California, USA - 14_0929_05_30cm (SPAdes) (version 2) | ecosystem: Environmental > Terrestrial > Soil > Grasslands ... | reverse complement strand
GCGTGCGCGCGTTCGTCTCGTGGGCGGGCGACACCGTTTCCAAGTCGCTGTCCCTTACACTGCCGATGAGCCGGCCCTATGCCGTGCGGGCGGTGTTCTTCGCGCCCATCGCCGCGAGCGCCGTGGTATCCCAGATCCTGGGCGGGGCCGGCCTCACCACCCAAGAGCAGGGCGACCTCGACCAGCTCGGCAACGCGAACGGGCGGTTCGACCTCGGCGACTTCCTCGCATGGGTCGACGCCACCGGCGCGCCGCTCACCGCGGCGCAGCGGGCCGCCGCGCAGGCACTACGGGCGAAACGGGGTGCGCGGTGAGCCGACTGACCGGGACGGTGGCGCTACTCGTGCTCGTGAGTGCGGCGTTGACCTGCCGGGAGAGCACCGGGCCGGTCGCCGGTATGCTGAAGGTAGATCTCACGACGCCGAACAGCGGGGGGGACGGGGCGATTCTGCTCACGGTCACCGGACCAGCTGTGCTCACGAGCGCGACGCCCGGCACGGGGCTGCGGCTATTCGCTCAGCCGCTCGGCACTACCACGCGGTTCGCCCTCACGGGGACGCTCGCCCAGGGGACGATCCTCACGATCGGCGTGCCGAACCTGGGTCAGGCGAGTCAGTACGTCGCGACCGTCCAGAGCGTCGCCGCGCGCAGCTACGACCTGCGCGCCCTCGCGGGCTACTCCCTTACGGTTTCGCAGTAGGCGGGCCGACGCTCCGTACGAGCAGCGCGCCGGGGCCATGAGCGAAGGAGGCCGTGGTGATGGTCAACGTGTCGCGCCCGGCATCTGTAGCGGTCAGTGTCATCGGCGCGACGCCCGCCGTGGCACTGGGGATGGTGATGCTGACGACGCCATCGCCCGTGACCACGCCGGTTACCGTTCCGAACGTGGCGGGCGGTGTGCCGACATCCCCGGCGAACCAGCGCACCACCCGTCCGAAGGCCGTATCGTGAGCGGTCGAGTCGAACTGGAGCGAGACCCGGAGACCGGCGCCCAGGGCAGGTCGCGCCGGGACAGCGCGCCGCGGGGCGACGTACTCCCACCTGCCGAGCAGCAGCGTTGTGCCCTGCACGGGGTCGGGATGCGAGGCGTGGCAGCCCTGCCAGGCGAGCGCCGTGGCGCACACGGCGTGGACTGCCCTCATGGCAGCCCCAGCGCCGTGCAGTCGCCCGGCCGCGACCCGAACGCCGGTGTGCCGTCGGGGAGGCGTAAGCTGAGGATGCGCGGGCGCGCGACGTTCATCGCCCACTGCGCGAACGCTCGCGCCGCGGGACCCGCGCGCGACTCGCGCACGACATACAGGGTGTACGGGTTGGTAAGCGCGGTATCGGCCGCAAACAACACGCGCAGTCGCAGGCCGGTGAGCCTCGCCAGCGTCGGCAGGTCGGCGAGCGCGTACGCGTTGCGCTCGTCCGCCACGTGCAGCGTGGTCGTCTGGTCGGCGCCCGACTGGAGGTACCACGAGCCCGCCGGCCGCCCGCCCGCCCGGTCCCACAGGACCAGCTCCTTCACGTGCGTGCCCGAGGAATCCCCCCGCGAGACGAACGGCCCGGCCGCCGCCGCGATGCGACGGAACGCGTCCGCGGCGCTCGACGCGGCGGCGATCCGTGCCGGATCGGCGGCGGGGCCCACGATGGCGAACCGGCTCGCGACGAACGAGCATGCGAGCAGCGCGTGCCCGGGCACGACGAGCAGGCGTTGTTCGAGGCTGGGCGCGTGCGTGATCACGACATCGACGTCCCCCCGCGCGGCCGCGGCGAGGATCTGGCCCGAGGGGCCGACCACGACAGCCGGCTTGGGCTGCGCGAGGGAGTCGAGCAGCTCCAGCGCGCCCGACTGCTCGACCGTATACGTGGTGCCGAGCCGCAGCGGTGGAGATGAACTCGGGCCGGCATGGCAGGCGGCGAGGAGGCAGACCGCACTCAAGCATTTCACACGGCAAATCTGGCCTGACGAAAGCAGGAAAGGCAAAAGCTAGGGCGGCTACGGCTCCATCATCGTCATGATCACCGGGTCCTTGACGCCCGCCTTGGTCAGCTTGACGAGGGCATCAGAGGACGTATCGAACTTGTGTTTCGAGTTCTTGATCTTGTGGATGATGAGCACGTCGGACAGCTTGCTCTCCACCATCTGAATGACATCGGCGTTGGTGAGCGTACCGGCCGCCTCGGCCTGCGCGACTCTCTCTCCTTCAGCCTGCTTCTGCCCCGTCTCGAAGGCCGCCCGCTGGTCGATCTGTTGCATCGCCAGGACCAGCTCCTTGGCCATCTGGCACTCGGCTATGGCCTTGTTGACGATGTCGCCCGGCCGGAGCTGGGCGGCCTCCCGGAACTGCTCTAACGCCTGGTCGTACTCATCCCGCATCATGTGACTCATGCCCATGTTGTAGTAGGCATGTCCCAAGACCTTGTCTTTCACCTTCGGGGTGTTCTTGCAGGTCTCGAGGTTTTGTTGGGAGGCCTGGAAGGTGCCCTCGACGTCCTGCGCCTTGAGCAGCTGGGACGCTCGTTTGAGACCGCAGTCGTCATCGTCGTAGAAGATGAGCTTCCTCTGTTCCGACCATGGAAGGAACATCCGATGAACGTCCAGCACAGCCGCTCGGACGGCGATGTCCAATACGTCGAATTCTGCGGGCGCCTCAGGATAGCTGATCGACATAGCCGCTGGTGGTGAGGTTGTGCTCGGCGAGGATCGCGCCGAGATGCTGCCGATCGACGACCTCTATCTGTTGGGACACGAAGTCGCTGATCAGAGCCTCGACGATCTGGTCGGCGCACGTCCCGGAAGCCGGGCCGAAGGCGATCTTGCTGATCTTGAGGCCGAGGCCCGGAGGATGCTTCAGCGTGACCGATGTCGTCGGGTTGGACAGCTTGTCGAAGAATTGGGCCTGTGCGGCTGAGACCGTTGCCAGCAAGACCACAACGAGTGCGACCATCCGACGCATGTTGAGCCTCCTTCGTACGCGGGCGCACGAGCGCCGTCATCGCGTGAGCGTGAGCAGGTAGCTCCCGGTATCGTTGTTGCGGGCAGAGACAGTGCCGTCGTTGGTCCCCACGATCACGGTGTAGGTGCCGCTCGTGGGCGCGGTCACAGTGATTTGTGCCGCCGAGGCCCCGATGCTGTTCCCGAGGAGCACGCCGGTCGGCGACACCAGGCGGATCCAGGGCTGAAAGCCCGCCGTCGCGGGGGCCACCTCGCTGATGCTCAGCGTGATGACTTGGCCCTGGGTGGCCGTGAACGACCACAGGTCCAGGTCGCCCAGATAGATGGTGCCGGCGTGGTTGACTCCGTCCGTCATGGGGCCGCCTTCGTCGCCCGCCGAGGTCTCAAACACGCCCGGCCCCTTGGCGAGCGTGAGCAGATAACTGCCGGTATCGTTGTTGCGGGCAGAGACAGTGCCGTCGTTGGTCCCCACGATCACGGTGTAGGTGCCGCTCGTGGGCGCGGTCGCGGCGATCTGCACCGCCGAGGTCCCGATGCCGTTCCCGAGGAGCACGCCGGTCGGCGACACCAGGCGGATCCAGGGCTGAAAGCCCGCCGTCGCCGGGGCCACCTCGCCCATGCTGAGCGCGATGTAGTCGCCCTGCGTGGCGGTGAACGACCACTGGTCCAGGTCCCCCAGGTAGATGGTGCCGGCTTGGGTGGCCCCATTCGGCAGGTCGCCACCCTCGTCGCCTGTCGAGGTCGCAAACGTGCCCGGCCCCTTGGCGAGCGTGAGCAGATAACTGCCGGTATCGTTGTTGCGGGCAGAGACAGTGCCGTCGTTGGTCCCCACGATCACGGTGTAGGTGCCGCTCGTGGGCGCGGTCGCGGCGATCTGCACCGCCGAGGTCCCGATGCCGTTCCCGAGGAGCACGCCGGTCGGCGACACCAGGCGGATCCAGGGCTGAAAGCCCGCCGTCGCCGGGGCCACCTCGCCCATGCTGAGCGCGATGTAGTCGCCCTGCGTGGCGGTGAACGACCACTGGTCCAGGTCCCCCAGGTAGATGGTGCCGGCTTGGGTGGCCCCATTCGGCAGGTCGCCACCCTCGTCGCCTGTCGAGGTCGCAAACGTGCCCGGCCCCTTGGCGAGCGTGAGCAGATAACTGCCGGTATCGTTGTTGCGGGCAGAGACAGTGCCGTCGTTGGTCCCCACGATCACGGTGTAGGTGCCGCTCGTGGGCGCGGTCGCGGCGATCTGCACCGCCGAGGTCCCGATGCCGTTCCCGAGGAGCACGCCGGTCGGCGACACCAGGCGGATCCAGGGCTGAAAGCCCGCCGTCGCCGGGGCCACCTCGCCCATACTGAGCGCGATGTAGTCGCCCTGGGTGGCCGTGAACGACCACTGGTCCAGGTCCCCCAGGTAGATGGTGCCGGCATGGGTCGCTCCGTTCGTCATGGGGCCGCCTTCGTCGCCCGCCGAGGTCTCAAACACGCCCGGCGCCTTCGCGAGCGTGAGCAGATAGCTGCCGGTCGCATCGAAGCCCGGGTCGTTGGTTCCGACGACCACGCTGTAGGTGCCGCTCGCCGGTGCGGTCACGGCTAACTGTGCCGCCGAAACCCCAAAGCTGTTGGCGAGGATCGTTCCGGTCGGCGACACCAGCCGGATCCACGGCGTAAAGTCCGCCGACGCCGGGGCCACCTCCCCGATGCTCAGCGCGATGTAGTCGCCCGCCGCGGCGGTGAAGGTCCAGGTGTGAAGCTCGCCGGGAGCCGAGATAGTACCGCTGTAAGTCTGTCCGTTGATCAGGGACCTGGGTGCGCTCCCGCTCACCGTGAGCGTGAGCGGTGTCGAGCGGTTGCCGGGGGTGCCGGTCCCATCCACGGTCAGGTTGTAGACCCCAGGGGCCACGGCAGCCCCAACGCTCACCGTGAGCGTGGAGCTGGTTCCGGTGGGCGCCGCCGGGTTGAACGACCCCGTGACCCCGGACGGCGCGCTGCCCAAACTCAACGTCACCGCGCCGGTGAAATTCGTGCGCGTGATGGTGACGGTTGTGGTGCCGGTCATGCCCTGGACGATGGTGAGCGCCGCCGGTGAGAGCGATAGCGCATAGTCCGGCGTCGCGCTCACCGTGAGCGTGAGCGGAGTGGAGCGGTTGCCCGCTGTCGCGGTCCCATTAACGGTCAGGTTGTAGACCCCGGGCGCCACGGCAGCCCCGACGCCCACGGTGAGCGTCGAGCTGGTCCCGGTTGGCGTTGCGGGATCGAACGACCCTGTGACCCCGGTGGGCGCGTTGCCCAAGCTCAACGTCACCGCGCCGCTGAAATTCGTGCGGGTGATGGTGACGGTCGTACTGCCGTTCGCGCCCTGTCCGATCGTGAGCGCCGCCGGTGACAGCGACAGCGCGTAGTTCGGGGCCGCGCTCACCGTGAGGGTGAGCGGCGTCGAGCGGTTCCCCGGGGTTCCGGTCCCGTCCACGGTCAGGTTGTAGACCCCGGGCGCCACAGCGGCCCCGACGTGCACCGTGAGAGTGGAGCTGGTCCCGGTTGGCGCCGCTGGGTCGAACGATCCGGTGACGCCGGTGGGCGCGTTGCTCAAGCTCAAGGAAACAGCGCCCGTGAAATTGGTGCGCGTGATCGTGACGGTCGCGGTACCGGTCGCGCCCTGTTCGACCGTGAGCTCCGCGGGTGTCAGCGACAGCGTGTAGTCCCCGACCGCGCTCACGGTGAGGGTGAGCGGCGTTGAGCGGCTCCCCGGGCTTCCGACGCCGTCTACCGTCAGATTGTAGACCCCTGGCGCCACCGCGGCCCCGACGCTCACCGTGAGCGTGGAGCTGGTCCCCGTAGGCGCCGCCGGATTGAACGACCCCGTGACTCCGGCGGGCGCGCTGCCCAGACTCAGCGTCACCGCGCCCGTGAAGTTGGTGCGGGTGATCGTGACGGTCGCGGTTCCGGTCGCGCCCCGTTCGATCGTGAGCGCCACCGGCGCGAGCGACAGCGAGTAGTCCGGCGCCGCGCTCACGGTGAGGGTGAGCGGCGTCGAGCGGTTGCCAGGGCTCCCGCTTCCAGCCACTGTCAGGGTGTAGACCCCGGGTGCCACCGCCGCCCCGACGCTCACTGTGAGTGCGGAGCTCGTGCCCGTGGGTGCGGCTGGATCGAACGCCCCGGTGACCCCAGCGGGCGCGCTGCCCAGACTCAAGGTCACGGCGCCAGTGAAGTTGGTCCGGGTGATGGTGACCGTGGCGGTGCCGGTCGCGCCCTGCCCGATCGTGAGCGCCGCCGGCGCGAGCGATAACGCGTAATCCGGCGCCGCGCTCACGGTAAGGGTGAGCGGCGTCGAGCGGTTGCCAGGGGTCCCGCTTCCAGCCACCGTCAGGTTGTAGACCCCGGGCGCTACCGCCGCCCCCACGCTCACTGTGAGTGCGGAGCTCGTGCCTGTGGGTGCGGCTGGATCGAACGCCCCGGTGACCCCGGTGGGCGCGCTGCCCAGACTCAAGGTCACTGCACCGGTGAAATTCGTACGCGTGATGGTGACGGTCGTGGTACCCGTCGCGCCTTGGACGATCGTGAGCGCCGCCGGTGCGAGCGACAGCGCATAGTCCGGCGTCGCGCTCACCGTGAGCGTGAGCGGCGTCGAGCGATTGCCCGGGCTCGCGCTTCCAGCCACTGTCAGGTTGTAGACCCCGGGTGCCACCGCCGCCCCGACGCTCACCGTGAGTGCGGAGCTGGTCCCCGTAGGCGCCGCCGGATTGAACGACCCCGTGACTCCAGCGGGCGCGCTGCCCAGACTCAGCGTCACCGCGCCGGTGAAGTTGGTGCGGGTGATAGTAACAGTCGAGGTGCCGGTCGCGCCCTGCCCGATGGTGAGCGCCGCCGGCGCGAGCGACAACGCGTAATCCGGCGCCGCGCTCACCGTAAGGTTGAGCGACGTCGAGCGGTTGCCCGGGCTCCCGCTTCCAGCCACTGTCAGGTTGTAGACCCCGGGTGCCACCGCCGCCCCGACGCTCACCGTGAGTGCGGAGCTGGTCCCCGTGGGCGCCGCCGGATTGAACGACCCCGTGACTCCAGCGGGTGCGCTGCCCAGACTCAGCGTCACCGCGCCGGTGAAGTTGGTGCGGGTGATAGTAACGGTCGAGGTGCCGGTCGCGCCCTGGCCGATCGTGAGCGCTGCCGGCGCGAGCGACAACGCGTAATCCGGCGCCGCGCTCACGGTAAGGCTAAGCGGTGTCGAGCGATTGCCCGGGCTCCCGCTTCCAGCCACTGTCAGGTTGTAGACCCCGGGTGCCACCGCCGCCCCGACGCTCACCGTGAGTGCGGAGCTCGTGCCCGTGGGTGCGGCTGGATCGAACGCGCCGGTGACCCCGGTGGGCGCGCTGCCCAGACTCAAGGTCACGGCGCCGGTGAAGTTGGTCCGTGCGATGGTGACCGTGGTGGTGCCTGTCGTGCCCTGGATGATCGTGAGCGCCGCCGGCGCGAGCGACAACGTGTAGTCCGGCGCCGCGCTCACTGTGAGCGTGAGCGGCGTCGAACGGTTGCCCGGGGTCCCGGTCCCGTCCACCGTCAGGTTATAGACCCCGGGGGCCACCGCGGCCGCCACGCTCACGGTGAGCGTCACGCTGGTCCCGGTGGGCGCCGCCGGGTCGAACGACCCGGTGACGCCGCTGGGCGCGCTGCCCAGACCCAGGGTCACAGCCCCTGTGAAATTGGTTCGGGTGATCGTGACCGCTGTGGTGCCGTTCGCCCCTTGGACGATCGTAAGCGTGGCTGGCGCGAGCGACAGCGCGTAGTCGGGGGCGGGGCTCACGGTGAGGGTGAGCGGCGTCGAGCGATTGCCGGGGCCCCCGGTGCCGGCCACCGTGAGGTTGTAGACCCCGGGCGCCACCGCGGCTGCGACGCTCACGGTGAGCGCTGACGTAGTCCCGGTGGGAGCTGAGGGACTGAATGACCCGGTGACCCCGGTGGGCGCGCCGCCCAGGCTCAAGGTCACGGCGCCGGAAAAGTTCGTGCGCGTGATGGTCACCGTCGTGTTGCCGGTGGCACCCTGGACGATTGTGAGCGCCGCCGGTGCGAGCGACAGCGTGTAGTCGGCGGCCGGCCCCGTGCCGCCCCCCTCTTTGCCGCAGCCAACCACTACGAGGGCCAGACTGGCGACCAGAACGAGACCAGGACGCAGCCAGTGCTTCAGAACGGAGTGACGCATGATCCCTCGCCCAGTCGGACCTGGTGTGGTGACACCAGGCGTCGCATCCGGCGCAAGGTGTGAGCAGGAGCGTCCGACGCCCGCTGCTCTTCCGCCTGAAGCACAAAAGCAAAAACCGGCCACGTGGGTTGCCCCCACCCAGCCGGTTTCGCGATTCCCTCCCCCCGAGGCATTGGCGAGCCGCACGACATCGCGCCTTGGGGATCACAGCATCTGAGTTGCGCACCAACATGGACGCTGGGACGACAGTCCGCTAGAATGCCGTCGGAGCGCAAAGTCGTGCCAGCGACACATGGTGATTGCGTGACCTCGCGCCATTCCGCTGGTTGCACCGCCGCTTCTCCAAGTGATACTGTTACGGCTTCGTGGGTTACGGCTCCGCCCGATCGCCCCCCGGTGGGCAGGGTGGCGGCCATCCTGCATTGCGCGAGTCCGCCGGAAATGCCGTCATGACGCTTCGAGGCATTCGAACGGAGCACGGTCTGGAGGGTGGCGAGCTGGAAGCGCTGCTGGGCGACCGGAGCGCCCTGGACCATCTGTTCAGCGTGACCTATGAGGAGCTGCGACGCCTGGCCTCGAGCGTCCGGCGCAGCGACCCGAACGCGTCGCTCAGTCCCACGACCTTGGTGAACGAAGCCTGGCTCAAGCTCCGGAGCTCACCCGGGCTCGCCAACATCTCCCGCCTGCACTTCAAGCGCATCGCCGCGCGCGCCATGCGCCAGGTCTTGATCGAGGCCGCCCGTAGGCGGAAGGCTCACAAGCGCGGTGGGGGAGGACTGACGATCGTCACGCTGGGTGAGGCCGTCGATCAGACGCCTGCCGGCGCCGACGAATTGCTGGGCCTGGACGCCGCCCTCGAGCAGCTCGCCCGTCTGCAGCCGCGCCAGGCGTTGGTGATCGAGAGCCGGTTCTTCGGCGGCCTCGACGTGGCGGAAAGCGCGGAGCTGCTCGGCGTATCGGAGGCCACCATTCTCCGCGACTGGCGAGCCGCCAAGGCGTGGCTTGCCCATCAGCTGCGGCGAGCGAGCTGAGCCCCCAAGATGGATGCCGCGCGCTGGGAACGGATCCAGGTCCTATTCCATGAAGTAGCGGACCTGCCGGGACCCGCTCAACGGGCATTCCTCGAGACGGAATGCCGCGACGACCCAGCGCTCATGGCCGAAGTGCTGGGCCTGCTCGAGGAAGATGCGCGGGGCGAGTCGTTGCTGGATCGCGACGTAGCCAATGTGGCTGGCCAGGTGCTCGAGCAAGGGATCCCCCCGGCCCTCCTGGATCAGGATTTTGGTCCCTACCGAATGCAGCGGATGCTCGGCGAGGGAGGGATGGGGGTGGTCTACCTCGCCGAACGCGCGGACCTCGGCAGCGTCGCTGCCATCAAGATCCTGCGCGACGCGTGGCTCTCACCGGATCGCCGGGAACGCTTCGCCAGCGAGCAGCGGACGCTCGCCCAGCTCAATCATCCCGCGATCGCGCGGCTGTACGATGCCAGCACCCTCCCCGACGGGACTCCCTGGTTCGTCATGGAGTACGTCGAGGGCGTCCCCCTGACGAAGTTCTGCGAGGAGCACGCCTCCGCGATGCCGCAGCGTCTGCGCCTCTTCCGTGCGGTGTGCGAGGCGGTGGAGCACGCCCACCGGCATCTGATCGTCCATCGCGACTTGAAGCCCTCGAACATCCTGGTCAAGCCGGATGGGAGCGTGAAGCTGCTCGACTTCGGCATTGCGAAGCAGCTCGACAGCCTCGAGGGGCCCGTGGATCGGACCCGCACCGGGCTGCGGCTCATGACGCCGGCCTACGCTGCGCCCGAGCAGATCCTGGGCGAGCCTGTCGGCATTCATACCGACATCTACACCCTCGGCGTCGTGCTGTATGAGTTGCTGACGGGGCGGCTGCCGTTCGATTTGGCAAACCGGACGCCGGGCGAGGCTGCGACGGTGATTGTCGAGCAGGGCCCGGAGCGGCCGTCGGCGACCGCCAGGGAGACCGCAGCTGGCGGCTCCCCCCTTCCTTCAGTCAGCAAGCGGGCCTGGGCGGATCTCGACGTGCTCTGTCTCACCGCGATGCGCAAGGAGCCTGAGAGGAGGTATCGGACAGTCGAGGCGTTGATCCGGGATGTCGATCACTACCTCGCCGGCGAGCCGTTGGAGGCCCGGCCGGACACGTTGGGATACCGGCTGGGCAAGTACGTACGGCGCAATTGGCGCCCGGTGTCCGCCGCGGCCGCCTCCTTCATCATCGTCATCAGTCTGGTCGTCTTCTACACGGTGCGGCTCGCGACGGCGCGGAACGCCGCCGTTGCCGAGGCGGCTCGGACCCAGCGCATCCAGCGCTTCATGCTGAACCTCTTCCAAGGAGGCGACGAAGCCGTCGGGCCCGCGGACAGTCTGCGCGTCGTGACGCTCGTCGACCGGGGCGTGCAGGACGCGCGCAGCCTCGATGCGGAGCCCGCGGTGCAGGCCGAGCTGTACGAGACGCTGGGAAGCATCTACCAGAAGCTAGGCAAGCTCGACCGGGCGGATTCGCTGCTCCGCACCGCCCTCGCCCAACGCCGCGCGCTGTTCGGATCCGACCATGCCGAGACCGCCAAGAGTCTGGTGGCGCTCGGCAGCTTGCGGGTGGACCAAGCAGAGTACAAGGAAGCGGAGCGGCTGATCCGGGAAGGCCTGGAGATGAGCAAGCGGCAGCTTCGGCCAGGCCACCCGGCGATCGCCAGCGCCACGGTTGCGCTCGGGCAGGCCTTAGAGGAGAGCGGCCAGTACCAAGAAGGGATCAAGGTGCTCGAGCAGGCTGTTCGGCTGCGCAGCGCCGCGGGAGGCACGCCGACTGCGGAGCTGGCCGCCAGCATGCGCGAGCTGGCGAACACCCACTTCTACGCGGGGCACCTTGCGGTCGCCGATTCGCTGGACCGGCTCGTCCTGGCGATGACCCGCACGCTCAACGGGGAGCGTC
>Ga0209376_1005122_pt1 | contig 11066 bp, 12 predicted proteins | sample GraSoiAngelo_134_FD_185891 | JGI IMG/M metagenome (GOLD analysis project Ga0209376, IMG submission 185891) | Grasslands soil microbial communities from the Angelo Coastal Reserve, California, USA - 14_0929_05_30cm (SPAdes) (version 2) | ecosystem: Environmental > Terrestrial > Soil > Grasslands ... | reverse complement strand
TCATCACCAGGGACATCGGGCGAATGGACGCCCTGCTCCTGGGTCGCAAGACCTACGACATCTTCGCCGCGTACTGGCCCAGAGCCACGACCGACAAGGAGATCGCCGACAAACTCAACAACACGCCCAAGTATGTGGCCTCCCGCAGCCGCCGCAAACTAGAATGGAACAATTCCACTCTCATCCAAGGAGACCTTTCCGAGGAGGTGGCCCGCATCAAGCAAGAGCACGGCGAAGTCCACGTGATCGGAAGCGGCAACCTCGTCCAGACCCTACTCCGGCACGACCTGGTCGACCGGCTCAACCTATGGGTCTACCCGCTACTGCTCGGCACCGGCAAGAGACTCTTCGGTGAAGGGACCATGCCCGCGGGTCTGCGCCTTACCAGCTCTCAGGCGTTCCCCAAAGGCGCGATATGCTTGGCGTACGAGCGCGTCGGGAAGCCCAAGCACGGCGACCTGTCCGTCGAGGCTGAGCAGACCACCTGAGACGAGGGCGGCTTCGCCCATCAAGGGCAACGCGGCGACTCGGCTATTTCAAGCCCAGCGGTTCCCACTGCCCGTGCCGCCCAGCGGACCTCATTCCAGACTTTACGCCCAGTTCGAGGTGGTGGGCGACGACGTTTTCCCGCGCCGCCTAGTGGTCAACGTCGCCGGCCCCGGCGGGTCCAGCGTTCCAGATGTCCGGTTAGGCGAGCCCACAAGCCGTGTTCGCCAAGCACCTTAGCCGGCATCCGGCGGGGCGCGCTCACCCTACGCCCCTTATCTAACCTGACAAGGGACCGGAGTAGGAGAACGGTGGACCGGACTCGGGGAACATCGGAACGCACCCCCCGGCAATAGTTTCTGCGACGATTCCCCCCCCACGTTTGTACTTGGACATAATCATCGAAAGATCATGCAGAACGTAGAACGCCCTGCCTACTGTCAACCATGCCAGAGACCCACCAATCACTAGATCCGGTACCGAGCAGACCCCGATTTCGTAGGCAGAATCTTAGTGTGTGAGAACTGCGGACAGAGAAAACTCGAGCCACTGGGTCCAGGAACGTGCTGCCAAGACTGTTGACAAGCCTACAAGCAATGTGGCTCTTGGACCTCCGAGAACGTCCCGATGAGCGCCAACGAAAACGCAAGCGAATCAATCCAGTAAGGAAATCTCCCGAAAGGCCGAGTGTCATACGCAAGCCCCGCCATGGATGCTTGAACACGAAAACCCGCTACTTCTCGGGAGCAGACTAATCGGTGTCACACACACACACAAGGTTATTGCAGCCACAATGAGATAGAGACTGCGGGTCCGCTACACAGCCACGATCATGGTACAATCATCGTTCAGTCGTAAATGTTGCGGATTGGGCTAGCAGCTATGCACCGGAAATCAGACAACGGTAAAGAGGGCATTTACCAGAGCGGCTTGTGTGGCAGGTCGTACCAGTATCGTTTGGAGCAGATCCCAAATTCTGATTCTGGGATGTAACGTCTCATGAAGGCGTCAATCCCAGATGAAAAGAGAGAGTGGGCACGAAGCAAAGATTGGCTCACGCTTTCTCTTTCTATCTCCAAGCGTTGACTTATGTCTGCGATCAGTACAAACGTGACGTGAGTCTCAGTTGGATAATTGTCGTACAGACACTTTTGCACTCTGCAATCAAGCTCGATCAGTGCCCTATCTTTTTCCCCGCAACTGAAATTGAAGACCGTAAGATCCTCATCGCCCTCATTACTAGGCCCATTGATGGATACACTTTAGCTAAGGGAAGAAAAATTGATTTCAACCGAGGCATTGTCGCTTGCTCCTTCTCGCGAAGGGCCGCAATAGTAGCCTCCGACTCCGCGAATACAATACCATGTTTCAAAGCAAGAAGACGAAGCAAATGATAGTTCGGAATATTCGGGGGAAGGGCATGGTAGCATTCAAACGACGCAGCATATTCGACCCGGGCGAGAAGTTTGGCCGGAATATCCTCTACGAAATGCTTGTAGGCTTCTAGGCCCGATTCCGCAGCTTTCCTGACCCATATCTCCATCGGGTCGGTGAAAACCACCTCTAGCCCAAGACTTCTCAGCGACCTAGCAAACTCTCCCGCAAATCCGCCAAAGACCAACACAGTGATGTTACTAGTGGGAAGACCGAGTTTCTCGAAAAGATGTCTGATTCTCGAGGCGTCGAACTTGACGAGGAGTTGACTATAATGATATCCAGGGTGCTTCGAGAAAGGCCTCGGGTCGGAAAGGAATTCTTCAACGGAGTCGGAACTATACGCGTCCTCAATTGAAGGTCGCAACTCTAGAGGTTCAATAATTGGCTCGGTCGAAGGAACTACTTCTCCTAAACCTAGAACTGAGCCGTCTTAATGAACTTCTCCCACTCGAATCTCTCGAGATCTGATTCCTTAATCGAGTTCCGCTTCTGCTAATCTCTCATGATGCATGGCAATGCTCCATGTTCATCCAAGGCACTCGGTCTTGCTATGCAAGTTGTCCAGAATTTGCTGATATAGTTGGTCCCTCTTCTTATCTGAGTAGCTGTCGTAGGATAATTCTAGGATTCGATATCCTCTTTTCCGGAGAAGGGTTCGCAGTTCTTCATCCTTCACCATCTGCGCGATTCCAAGGTGGACCCGGCCATCGACAAACACTAGCAACGGTCTCGACTCCAGCGGTAAGTAGAAATCGGCCGTGGCTACTGGTATCTCGACTTGTGTCTGGTAACGTATTCCATCGCCTTGTAGTTTGAACGCAAGTTCTTGTTCCATTCGTGAAGGGTTGGCGTGTAGTCGTTCGCACCAGCCGCTCCGCTGACCCGACATCTTTGGCATTGAGCTAACGTTCGGTTATTTCTCAGACACGAAAACGAAACTGCTTGAATTGTGAGACGGCTGGCTCATCACCCGACGAAGTGGAAGGTCAAGGTTGCGTGGGCCAACTCCAGCTAATTTTACTTGGCTAAGACTTCGATAGAGAGCGGCTGGATTAGCGGATCGTCCTTGAGTAATGAGAAGTCGGTGTCAAATGTAAGCATTTTCTGACACTGAAGATCCCTAGCAAGCAATGCGTGAATGAAGTCTACCTGGTAAGGCCCATGATATTGAAAGAAGTCGTGAGGTTTGTGACACACCGGGCACTTAGGTTCCATGGTAACACGTCCAAATGTTCGTTTGCTGAGCTCATACGCCCTACTTAGGACCCTACTCGTGCGCGTTATGGGGTCGGAGAAGACCACATGCTTCATTCCTAAGACAAGGCTTCCATAATTCGAGAATACACCTATGACGTAAGCTTTGACAGCGTCTGCGGTTTTGGCAGTCCGGATGAAAGGATCTCTCATCGCTTGGTCTATTATGAACTTCGTTATTTCGAGAAATACCCAGTTCGAAATAACTAGAGTTTGTTTACCTTGTCTCACTTGCTCGAAAAGAGTCTTGGCCGCTGGATTCTTTGGGTCATTGGAGTCTAAGGCAGAAATCCAGATGTTTGTATCAAAGTAGACTCTTTCCGGCATGGAGGCTATTCTCTTCGAAGACGCCTAATGGTTTGTACAGAGTCATGTTCAGAGTCGGATTTCATGATTGTATCGAAGAGTCCGTAAAGTCGGTTGAATGAGTCATCCGATGTAGGGGGCAATTCGGAGAGACCAATTGACTTCGCGAATGCAACTCTTGCATCTTGGTCTTTTGATTTGGGAATCTTTTGCAGAGGACGTTTCTGATTGTCTCTGGCGATGATCTGAAACCAATTGACGAAAAAATCCCTTTCGGGGGGCAGTTTTGCAACACGAAAGTGCCTATTGCGAATTGGCGGCAAGTAGCGCTTCTCAGACGAGCGCCAGAAGTCCTCATCCAATGGGCGCACGGTGGACCAATAGTAGGATTGCATGGAACGTTTGTTTCTGGTTTGAAATTGTGGATTCGCCAGTATGAGTTTGTGCTTCGTTGGCCGTAAGCGTTTCGAGATGTGGCTGCGGCAGCCCATTCTCCCGTCCAGAAGGTCTTTTCCACCAAGGCCATGGAGATGCGTGGGATTGAGATGATCCTTTGAGTCGAGCCTTGAAATCATGAATTATCACCGAGTTGTTTGATTAGGACATCTATCAATGCCTCTGCGGCATTAATTAGGAATCTGTTCTTCATCATCTTGGGTGTTAATGGTCTCAATCTAAACGAAAGCTCCACAAATTCGGGATGATAGCTAATGAACATTGACTTCGTCGATGAATGAGGCCTGATTCGGGTAACTAGGTATGTGGGAGTCGAGAGCCGCTGGATATTAGCAAGGGCCGAATTGATGAGAAGCGAGTTAAAAATGCGAGAAATGGCTGCTAATTGGGTTTTCGATTCAATGTCTGTATGTGAGCGAAATTCTATGTCAAATTGGAGCCCTTTCGCACCGGACTTCACGAATAGGTTCGCTATTCTTGAAATCCATCTCTCGACAGTGACGAGAGTATCAATTGAACCACCCATCATCTCAATGTGAAAAGATCCGTTCGGATGAATGGTTATGTCCGCATTGTGTTTGGTTCCAATCGATAGGCTATCAGTATCCCGACGGTCTATTGAAGTTGGTCTGAATTGATTTAGAAAACTGAGTTTTGAGGCATAATCCATGACTTTCTTACCGGTCGATGGAGTAACCGCCTCTTCCTTTGTTGTGGCTACCTCAACTGTGAAGAAAATGAATTTAATCATGTTCTGGGACGTAGCCGTTGAATACTCGTCCATTTTTAAAGGAGAGAGAAGGGACTGTTGACCTCTGAATAGAAAGGGTGACGAGGGCTTGCCAGATTTGGACGACCCCTAACTGAACGTCCAAGTCGCAGAGTCAGACTTGGTAATCAACTTATGAAACCAGCCCGAGCTAACGTCTGCTGACATCTGCAGAACTAAGTAATTTGAGCGACCGGAGAATCACAGCTCCAGCATAGACCAAGACCAACGCAAGTATGAGAGAAATGAGTGTGTCGATGAGACCCATCTTGGTCGCACACTACTTCTGGGAGTCCTTCGTCAGGCAGTCAAGCTTCTAAGCAATCTCGCAGTCTGAGCCAAAGACCTCCATTTGCCGACGTTCTCGATGCCTTTGGCGATTTCTGCGGTGGTAGGTCGCGGAATCTCCAATGCCTCGCGACGGTACCTTTCATCTTGACTCATACGGAAAAAGAAGCGTCGTAATGTCTCATCGCCCGTCGTAATGTCTCATCGCCCGTCGTCGCCTCTTCGAAAGCGTACTTTTCCAGTGAATAATGAGAGTTCTGATTTGACTCTTCCGACTGACTGAGACCCAATTCCTTGAGGACAGCGGAAGCAATCTGCGCGAAAGATTCCCATTTTCCTATGTCATTGAAGATGGATACGATGAGTTCTGATTCGTTACGCTCAAAATCCCTGCCGCTCAGCTTTCTCAGAGCGACGACAATGCGAGGCGAGTACTCCCGGGTTTCAGAGACGCTAAACTTGTACGGATACAGGTCTACAACAATCTCATTAACTGTTTGAAGAGTTTCCATGAAAATAGGATACGGAAGGGCCGCTCATAAACTCGTGTCAGAGATAGTCTTAACATCCGGGGGCAAGCGCGTCCTGCTCTTACTGCTCTGTTGGCCCCTTCCCAAGCGAAGCGCACTGGCAAGTTAGGCCAAAGGGAAAAAATATCTCGAATGGCATTGTATCCCTGTGCGGCGAGCGATCTAGTCATCAATGAACTAACACGGTCTCTATGAGACGACTTCTTGTTGTTCTTTGAACAAGTTGCGTTTTGCGGATAATCCTGATTGGTCTGACCGTTACTCTTCGGCCTATCATTTCACATACAACAAGGGAAAGGCTGAGAGTAGTCGCGAGCTTCAAGCCTCATTGAGGCGGATAGGATGCACGGATTCCTCGCCCCGACAATCGAAGACCCGTCGGCTGGTGTAACGCGGCTTCCCGCTACGGCTACCCTGGCATCCAGTGGCTGATGAGCCCCTCAAAGGGATTGTTTTGTGGGACCCACTGGTAGGGTGTGCTACGCTTCAAGGTCATCCAAGTTGGATTATCTGATCTTGGGGCTTCGAGAGTTCCTGGTACCCGTTCGATGTTACAAGAACATCTTGCTCTAGGTTGCAGGTGCCGAACTTGCTGGTCACGGACGGCTCTATGGTGAAGATCATGTCCTTCTGCACTGGCTTCTCTCCCTGCTTGCCATACCGGTTCGGCCACCTAGGACCTAGCAATGGTCCAATCTCGTGAGTACTCCTTCCCAACACGTGTCCCAGGGCGTGCTTGTATTCTGCGAAGCCTCTCCTCACGACCAGCCTTCGTCCAGCCTCGTCAACCTTGTAGCCCGGGACACCAGGCTTGAGAATCGAGAGGGCCGCGTCGTTTGCCTCTCTTGCAGTCTTGAACATGCGCGCCATTCCTTTCGGCACTATTCCGGGTCCGACGAAATAGTTTCGCTGAATATCGCTGCAGTAGCCGTCGTATTTGACCCCAAAGTCGAGCTTGACAAAATCTCCCCTCCTGATCCGAGCACCATAGTAGCCGACGTGGCCCATTGGATTGTTGCCTACCAGCACGGAGGGACAGCGATCAATGGCCCAGGCAGGGCTGAGCTTCTTTTCCTTGAGAAGCTTGTGCGCAAACTCGTGGACCTCCTTGTCCTTCTTCCCGGGCTTGATCGCATCTTCCAGATCGTCGTAGATCTTCTCGCATTCCCGGATAGACTTCTTCACCAGCTCGACCTCGCCTGACACCAGTCTAGCCCGCAAGGCGATAGCAAGATCCTCCGCTGAGACCAATCGTTTCGCGTAATCCTTCAAGGCGCCTCTGAGATACGTGTCCATGCCTGATGTCAAGCCATCAGCAGCACCCTCATCGTGACTCTTGTTCACAGCAATCTTCTGCGGCTTTCGCTTCTTGACGAAATCTCTCAGCTTGGGTGCCGCTCCCTCACTGCCATAGCCGATTATCTCATCGTAGAATTTCTGCTGTCGGATCGTCTCAGACTCCAAGCTCCCGACAATAGCGGTCCGTCGACCATTCCGCTCGATGATTGCTGCGGACCTCCATGTCAGATCGCTGAACCGAAGATCCTGGGCCAGCGGGTCTTCGTTTCCCTCCCGGGTAAACGTGATCCACATGTCAACACCCTGCTCCTCCATGGTGTCCTGGACGAACTTGAGCTTCCTGCGGAGAAACTCCATCCTGAGAGGCGCGCTATCCAGTTTCACGTTGTTGCTGTCGTTATTATTGGACTTATCATTTTGCCTGATCTCTGAAACAAATGTCTGCTCGCTCAACACTCGTTTATACGATGCAGACCCTTCCATTGTCCATGGAACGAACTGCTCAGATTGAAGTCCGAGAACTCAAGCCGGAGCTGCTCTCAGACTATCTGAAGTTCTTCGATAAGGCCTTCTCCGATTTCCCCCACTGGGCAGGCTGCTACTGCGGCTTCTACGACACTCCAGGAAACAACTGGGACGCGACGGCAAAGGCTGGGCCCGAGCATCGAGCCGCACGGTCCGAGCGGATAAGCAACGGCAGAGCCCAAGGCCTCCTCGCCTATATCGACGATGAGCCTGTAGGCTGGTGCAACGCTCAGTCCCGAGCCAACTTCGCAAACATGCGCTCCTACCGGGTCACCGTAACGGATCCCGACGAGCCCGTTGGATCCATAATGTGTTTCCTGGTCGCGCCCGAGCATAGAGGAAGAGGCGTCTGCACAGCGCTCCTCAAGGCTGCATGCGACAAGTTCCACCGTGACGATTTACAAGTAGCCGAGGGCTACCCTGTCACGAATCCTTCGAAACGCGCTTGGGAGATTCCATGGGCGGAAGAGAACTACAAGGGACCCCTGAACGTGTATCTAAAGAACGGTTTCAAGATTCATCGCCAGCTCGAAAGGTTCGCGATCGTAAGAAAACAGATCTGAGCCTTCACAGTAAATGGCACGCCGCCAAAACGGTCTGGGTCTTGACTCTTTATGCACCCTTTGTTATACTTCAGCGAATTGGAGGCGCCAACTCCGTTCAAGCGACTAAAGCTGGACTGGTAGCGATCTCCATTTTCCGAGCGAGGTCAAGCAGAGCGTCCACTCGCCTCTCAAGATCCGGGTAGAGACTGAGGAGCCCCCGCCCGCTACCTCCTACGAACAGTCCCACTATGTGGCCGGTCGTACTGGCTCTCGGGGGTGAATTGGCTTTGATGAGAGCGGAGGCCAGAGCCAATGGCTTCCTAGTAAATTCGACTCCGACTCTATCGGCCCAGAGTTCGCGCTCCCTGTGAACAGCGGCCTCAACGAGGCGTAACACCGGGTCGAACGGAAAAGCAGCTCTGGCAAGCCTAGCCATGCCCTTTGCGGTAGAGTCACCGTTCTTGATGTGAGACAGTTCGTGGGCGACTACTGCCTCGGTTTCATCTGGAGACAATGATGCGACGAGTTCCGGTGATACAGCCACGACCCCGTGCCCGTCCAAGCTAATTGAGAAAGCGCTCCCTAGCGTAGCCTCTCGAAGAGAGACTCCCTGGATTCCCATCCTCGATGTGAGAAGCGTGAATCCAGTTCCGATGCTTGGGAGTCCAACGGGGCCCGTCATTCGTTCCAGTGTTTTCGTGAATGCGTGTTTGCGAGCGATGAGAGTCATGATCGTGGCAAACGTGATCGACGCCAGCAGAGCTCCGCCAAAAACTTCCCTGATCGTCAAATCCCAAAAGTCTGCATACTGGTTGAGGAGAGCGACGCACAGCACGAGACTCGATCCTAGAAACGACCAAGAGAAGAGCGAGGAGACGAGCATAGGCTGGAGTAGCTTCGACCGTCGAGCAGGATCATGACTCTTGACGGAATACAGAGCATAGGAGACAAGATAGACAACAGCTGTGGCAGCAAGAACACCGAGTGTCGCTGTAGAGAGAAAATAGGCGCGGAAAAGTTCCAGGTCTACCGTTTTGTCCCCCTCTGGATCTTCTCCTCCAGACGCTTCAGCTCCTCCTTGGGAATATCATCCACGTAATCATTCAAGGTTGAGAGGACGCTTGGGCCGAACGCAGCTAGTAAACGGTCGACGACTCCCTTAACGACCCTGCCCTTGACCTTCTCCTCGGAACGGATCATGTAGATGTACCGAGAACCGCCTCTTCCGACCTCCTCGTCTCTACCAAGCACGCCCTTCTTGTAGAGCCGGTCGAGGGTCGTGCTGATGGTCGAGTATGCAAGTCCGCGTGACGGCTCTAGATCCTTGACCACTTGTCTCGCCGATGCTCTGTTCAGCCGGAGGACACTACCGAGAACCGCTGCTTCGAGATCGCCGAGCTCCATGACTAATCTATCGAAGAGCGCACCTGAATATAAGCTTCTATTGATGTCAGAACTACGCGGTTCGCTTAGTATGAAACTACAACGGTCAAACATTCTATACATGTAAAAGCTTTTAACGTGGCACGCCCAACACCGGGCCATGGTCACCTGGAACCCCCGTAACATCATAGCAACCGCAGTCCTTCTCTCAGCACTAGTCGCAGGAATCATCGGACTTGGCGTGAGCTACGCCTATCGGCCTCCTCCAGCAGCGCAGACACGAGACTTCTACCTCTTCGCAGTAGACCAATCATTCAACTCCAGCCTAGCCACGGGACTAAAAGCCGACTACGACTTTTCAGCCAACGTGATCACAGTCAACAAAGGCGACACGCTCATGATCCACTTCTACAACCCGACAGACGAAGCACACACCTTCACCATGGGCTCACCCTACACCAGCGACGTGGTTCTGCCCGCGATGACTAGCAACCTGATAAGTAGCGCAAACATTACCATCACCGCGACCCAAGCAGGAATATTCCACTACTACTGCAGATTCCACAGCCCGTCAATGTCAGGAAACCTTGTAGTGCAAGGGTAGGAATCGCCCAACCCTCCTGCAAACCCCTAACCAGTCGGGGGTCCATCCCCCCATCACGAACGTCCCCGCATTAACTGCAACCAAACAATCTAAAGAGAACGGATAATCGTTACGCTCCATCGATGACCGTGCTCCAATCTCTAGGGCAATACTCCAGAATCTTTCTCCTCACCCTCTCTGGAATCAACTTAGCGCTCGGTCTCATCTTCTACATCTTCCCAGGCACCGTAATCTCATACTGGCCGTGGCCGGTGAAGGAACTGGCAACAAGATTTCTAGGAGCAATATTCCTCGCAATATCTCTCGGATGCTGGTCCGCAATACAAGCGAGACTGTGGCAGAGAGCCAAGATCCTGGTTCTAGTCGGCGGCTCATTCTTCGGCCTGACCGGAATAGTCTCGATCGTCAGAGGAGCCACGGTAAGCAGCAATGCCACAATCTGGGTATGGACAGTCTATTTCCTAACGGCTAGTGCTGGTTGCCTGATTATTCTCGTGAACTACAGGTGGCATCGAAAAGAGACCGAAGTCATCGGAAGGACACTTGCTCCGCGACTTGCGAAAGTCTTCTTCGGAGTCCAGACGAGCGTCGTGGGAATCTTTGGAATCATGATGCTCCTATTGCCCAGCTTGGCGCAAGAACAGTTCTGGCCATGGAAAGTTGCTACTCCAACACTACAGACCTTCGGCGCCCTATTCCTCGCGACATGCCTGGCGACAGGCTGGGCGTTTCTCCAGAAAGACCCTGCAAGAATCATCGTGTTGCTTCCCCTGGACGCGATCTTCCCCTCGCTTGCTCTAATCGCGGTCGGCATCAGCTGGAACATTATTGTAGCCGAAAGCCCCAGCTGGACGGTGACTGCTGTTTGGCTCGTGCTCTACTCCTTTGTAGCAGTAGGCTCGACACTTCTCTATCTCACAATAAAGCGAGGAGCCTCGGTCCAATAACAGCGACTCCGATCGCTAGAAGCCCGGCTGCCGGTAGAGTCACAAGCCAAGGAAGAACCATACCACGCAAGGCCCAGCGGATCGATTCCTTGAGGCCACTGGCCCCCGCGGTCGCGCCAGCGTGGACGTGGGTCGTGGACAACGGCGCACCGAAATAGGCTCCAGCAGACACCAAGGCTGCCGTGGCAATCCCAGCCCTCAGCCTCTGACCATGGTCGAGGGGAAAAGCTCGCCCTA
>Ga0209376_1005120_pt1 | contig 11067 bp, 14 predicted proteins | sample GraSoiAngelo_134_FD_185891 | JGI IMG/M metagenome (GOLD analysis project Ga0209376, IMG submission 185891) | Grasslands soil microbial communities from the Angelo Coastal Reserve, California, USA - 14_0929_05_30cm (SPAdes) (version 2) | ecosystem: Environmental > Terrestrial > Soil > Grasslands ... | reverse complement strand
GCCTCGAGAGATCCCTCGAAAGCATCGACGAACCGCAGTTGCGTCAAGCCCTGGACAACCCGGAACACTATCCTCGAACTGGAATCCGCTGACTGACGCGGACCCAAACATGAACGAACGGTCTCCCAGTGGCGGGACGAAGTGAAGGGATACCACCTCAGCCGTCCACCTCGCCGAGGAACGCATCCTTCGCCGCCCGCAGGTGAGGATTCACCCAAGGATGCCCTTGCGCGAATCAAACGCGGCTTCGCGGGGCCCTTGATTGACCGCGATTCGCATGGGAAAAGAGCGCCGTCGTGCGGATTCGCTCTATACGAGGCAATTTTAGGCCAGTTCCGTCCTACGGATTCAAGGGCGCGGGCATCTAAGGCGACTACCAGGTCCTTCAACGCACGCACGAGCAAATCTTAATGGACCGCCTTGAAGCCCATGACTACAAGGAAGGCAGCGTCATCGAGATTTCTGCGAAGCGGTTGCGCCATTCAATGCAGACGGCGGTGCGGCACTATGCAGACCTGCGGACGAATCGAGGCCAGAAGGCTGCCCAAGAGGCGTGGGAGACTCCGATCGTTAAGATGAGGGATCGTGGCGTCTAGGTGTCCGCAAAACGTCCGACATGGCATGACCGAAAACCACGATCCCGCCTCAGACACGTGCCAATGGAGGAATACCGGACCCGGAGGGATTCGCTATTTCATGGAGTGGACTCGTCAGAGGGGGTCATTGCTTTCGATCCGACGGTTCGTCTGACACGTCACCTGACTTCGATCCTCGGAGATTCCCACGCCGCCTTGGCGACATCCTTGGCGCGTCCGCTGCGGTACTCTACGTAGTGCCCGAGTGCGACCTGCGGCGTGTCCCGGAGCCGCTTCGTCCCCAAACAAGGCGCGGGAGGAACTGAATCTCGCGCTCAAGGTAATCGAGTCCGTGGTTTTTGAGTCATAAATAGGACCTTAAGTACCTCGAAATGAGGATGGCTTGAACCTACCCAGGCTGGAACCATTCAATTCCGCGTGCGGCACGTTGCCATCCCGTCAAAGAGAACCGGTAATTCCTTGGGCCGAGGTCGCCTTCTCTTGCGTGAAAATGACAGCGCCTCGTAAGGTCAGTCGACAACAACTGCGGAAGGAGCCGCATATCGTGTGGAATGAATTCATCCGCCTCCTCGGAAAGTCTGACTACCGCGACCTTTCAGAGATACAACGGGCCGCTCAGTTGGTCTACAATTACGAAAGCGAAGTTCAGAATGGCGGCCACTCGTTGTATTTCCAAACTCTCCCGATCGAACGAGTCAGGGACGCGATCGCGGCTCTACGGCTGCTTGGGGCAGACTGCCAAGCTAGTGTCCTCGCTCGCGCGGGCGCGCGGTTCGACAGCACACCGCGTGTAACTACTGAATCAGATGATGAATACGTGGAACGGGCGGTGGATGATGAGTTCATACTACTGCTGGATCGCGATTTCTACGAGTGTCAGCCGGACCTCCAGCAGGTCTTGGAAACCTTCCTGGCCCAGAACCAACCCGAGTTTGTGGTGGTAGCAGATTGACGACGCCGTGGGAAGGGGACCGCGCAATCGGGGCGGGGTGCACCACCGATGTCAAAATGCCGCCTGTCGCGTTCCGAAGGCCTGGTCGCGACACCGGGATTCGTTCAAGAAGGTTTCAAACCCGCGTGTGGCGTGCTCCCATACCGTCAAGATGGCCGCAGCGGAAAGGGAAAGGTGCCCGCGTAAGAGGGCGGGCATGAGGGGACAGACAAAGGCAGCCGTGCGCGTCCTGGACACGAAAGGCTTTCGAGTGTGCCGATAACCCCCAAAGTGTACCGACCCCATGGGTGGAGCGCCCAGGGCAGGATTCGTTCTTATGGAGGGACCAGAGCCAATTTTACGGGTTATCACCTCATGCACAGCAGGTGCGCTAAGAAAGGTCCCAATTACAAATAGAGTCCAAGGAGGGTAAAGGGAGGAGGCCGAGCGGCCTCCTCATGAGGGGACAGGACGATCTGGAAGTCTACGAGTTCTGCTCAGCCTACACCGCCGCCCTCGTCGGAAGACTGTCGGACAAGACCCTCTCTGACAACCCCATCTGGAGAGATAGCGGACCCGGAGGGATTCGGAATACGGGGGGTCCGTCGCCACTGGCGGAATCTCCAATGAAGATTTCGGCCGGTATCGCAATGACCGGTTCCACCCTCTCTTCGTCGGCTGCTATCGAGTCGATGATTTCCTTCGTGACGCAGAAAGCCAATCATTCAGGCAGGAAGGCCGGTCGGATGTCACCACATCGCGCACCAGCGTGGACGAGGAACATGACCTTGAACCCGTGAAGCAGAGCCATGAGTCCGAGAGTCTGCCGCCGCCAGAGCGTTATTCCTTCCCGATCCGTCAGCATCCGTGGTCCCGGGTGTGGATGGAAATTCATGACCACGGTCTTCTTACCGATCATGAAGTCGCGGTGTGCGGGCCAATTGCGGAGCTCCTCCGCCGGAACGATCTGAATTCGTCGGCCTCCGGCTGAGAGAGCACGTGCCTCGACTTCGAGACGAGCCACTTCGACAGTCCGCTCACCGCGTAACCCAACGAGCCTTGCCTACCCGTCGGATTGAGTTGGAGGTCGCTGTATTTCTTCGACCGGTCGTCAGTCGACCGCCTTGCAATCCAAAGCATACGCAACAGGTTCGGACGAATCGAGGCCTCGAGCTCGTGCGCGGTCAGCAGCAATTCGAGCAGCGTCGGCATCCTCCCGGCGGATGCTTCTTTCTCCAGGAGATAATGTGCTTGGCCTCGGAAGATCGGATGTTCCCAGAAGGGGGTTTCGAAGAAACGTCCTCGTCCTTCGAGACACTCCTTTAGGTCCTTGAGGTCTTCGGGACCCAGCGTCCGGAACGCCCGATCGAGAAGGGCTGCGAGAATCCGCAGGAACTCCAGGTTCTCCTTGTGCGATGAGACCTCTTCGCCGTAGAACGCACGATAGGACCACTTTCCCAACTCGAAGACCTTGGTTTGATCGTCGATGTCACCGATTGCTTCCATCCACAGACGCAGCGAGGAGCCGATTGGCCCTTCCCCGTGCTCGGGTGGTGATCCGTCGGGGGGTGGACGAATCATGACCCTCCTCTCATCGGTCCTTTGCAGTAGCCTCCAAGGTTAAGTAGGTTGCAGCGAGGGGAGTAAACCTTCCGCTGTCCGGAGGCCACGGACCCGATAGGGAAAAATTTCCAAACCGCCTCGGCTGATTGCCGGTCCACGCCGTGTCAAGGCGTAGCCCGGCGAACAAAAGGTTTAGGCGCGTTCGGCTGGCAGGTCACACCGGGCGGAAGGGCGGGTGCCATCGAGAAAACCGACAGGGGTCGGTAAACCGCTCGCGCCAGCTTCACTGGAGGGAATCGCGACCGCGCGCACGCCATGGGAGGGTCTATATCGCAAGGGTTGCGTTCCGAGAGATCGTCCTCCGCCGCGAAATCGACTCCCCTCACTCTCGAATTCGTCGCCAGATGGCGATGACCCCGTTTCCCTAGACAGCGAACGGCTCCCAGCCATCTGGGATTGCGATCGGGCGTTCTCGATGGAGCATGTAGCCACCCATGGGCGCTACATACTTGACCTCCCAGATTTCTTTCTGCGGCGGCGAAGGCGTTGACATAGACTCCCTCTTGGCTAATTGGCCCGCTTCTCAAAAGGGAAGGTGCCGGGCTTTCAGCCCGGCTTGGTGGGGAACGAGGGCTTCGACAACGTAATCCGAACAGAAGGGGGGCTCGTGATCCTGCGAAGTCAGGAGCTGTCGTCAGCCTTTGAACAAACGACGAAGAAAACCTCCCGTACTCGGTTTCGGGGATTGGGTCTTCTTCGTTCTCGGCGTAGGAGCATCGCCTAACCCATAGAAGGTAAACGCTTTTTCGCCTGCACCGAGGCCGGGACGCACGATTCTTCGGACCGAATCATATGTGCCACCGTAATGTACTTCCAAGCGATCGATGGGGACTCCGACTGAATCCAAGACCCGCAGGAGTTTCGTGTCGTCCGAAATCACCACATTGGTGAGTTCTCCTGTAAGCGGATCTCCTTTTGTCTCTTCTTGCTGTACCTCATCGGGACGCCGCTCGGCACCATCTGGCCCTATGAGGGATTTCGGGGCGAGGTCCCACCCGACGACTTTGCCACTTGCATCCTTCACCCGAGCCACCCCAACATCCTTGAAATCGCCGGCAGCAACGAACGAGCGAGACCGGAGAGTCCCGTCGGGACGACCGTACTCCATCCCGAGCGCCCAAGTGGTGGATTCTGCGTAGGCGAGACAGACATCAGCCCCGAGGAACTTCGCTGCTTCCGCGGCCGATTTGCCCGCGAGGACTGCGCTGCCCCGAATCATCGTCCAACCTTGAAATTCGCATCCCGCTGCGGCGTCTTGTGTGGCGGACATGTACTGATCGATAAGCTTCAACGCCTCTTCGAAGGTGAGGTCGGGAAGGATTCGCTTCGCAGGGAAGCCCGTAAACTCGAACAACCGAATTGCGAGGCCCCGCTCGACCTTATGTATCGCCAACCATCCCCAATGAAATCCCAACGACTCCCTCCGACCTTCGTATTATCTTCTGGGCGCTCATAAAACTGAGCCGCCCTTCGGCTGACACGTTGAGAGGTAAATGCCCCTTGGGAGGGCGGGCTTGGTGGGGATCGAGGTACTTCGACAACGTAATCCGAACAGCGGGGGGGCGTACGGCTCACCGGATAGGTTCGCGGGCCCCTCCTCGAGATACGGCTACACTGGACCAGCCATCCATCCCCGATATGAGACGAGAAGACAATCCGCACGTCCCTTGAGCAGCTGCGCGGTCGCTTTCTCCCGTGGGGCACGCCCGATTTCCATGTCTTCGTGATTACGAAGGACGAACTCCGGGGCTGGATTCGGGCTCTCGAGTGGGTGCTCGGCAAGACCGGCATGGACCACGAAAGAGTCTTGACGTCCTCGGCGCTGTCTTGAGGCTTCAAGCGATATGGCTTCCAAGCGGGATCTTTACCAGACCTTGGCCCAGGAGAGCGTCGCAAACGCGAGGTGGTTCCTGGCTGATGCAAAGCGGCTCAGGCGGGTAGGTAGCCGAGGTCATGGAGCCGCTTTCGGGGTTCTGTCCATCGAGGAGTCATCAAAGGCCCTGATCTACCGAATGGTCGCTGAGGGCGTGCTCCGAATCGTCCGGAGGAATCCGAACCACATCACGACGTTCACGGAGAACGAACTCTTGAACCATCAGTTCAAGCAGCAAGTGCTGGCGAACGCCTTCGGGGAGTACCTTCGATACGGACCATTCTACGAGGCTGCGGAGAGCCTACGGAAGCCGAAGTTCTCCAAGACTGAGGTGCGAGAACTTTTTCTCCGTGCGGTCCACGCTCATCGCATCATGCAGGTCGATCTTCGGAGCGGAGGTAGGGCGACGCAAGAGGTCCAACGACTGGGCAGCCTCTTGGATCGCCTCAACGACCTGAAGAACCGTGGTCTCTATGTCGATCATTCATCGGGAAGGATATCGACGCCGAAGGACACGCGAACGCGGGACCTCGGAGAAGTTTTGGATCTCGCGGAAGGCGCATTCAAGATCGCAAGTGAGGCCTTGCACCGAAGCTATTCGGATCGCGAGAAACAGCTGCAGAGAGAAGCAAACAAGGCCATCCTCTCCACTATCCGGAGAGCTCAACGGCGGACCGACAAGAAAGGGAAAGGGCCAGGTGGGCGACATGAATAACGGACCCGTTTCGGTCGAGTTGAAGTATGGAGTTTCTGCCTTCTTTGTGACCTGCGGAATTGCCTTGATGGGGGTCTCCGCCATCAACCCGACTACATTCACCCCTGGAATCACCCTCTTGTTCCTCGGCATCCTCGGTTTCATCGCCAACCGCCTCGTGTACGAGCTCACGGAGAGGACTTTCCACGATGACGATAACATGGGACGGGCCCTGAGTGTTCTGCGGATGGCTCTGATGGTCGCAGCGGCCGTAATCGTATTCCTGCTGTTCCGGTCCTTCTTGCCTTTGTGAGGAGGAGAGGGCCGGGCCGTTTTGTGCCCGGCGTTGGTGGGGAACGAGCGCGTTTCTATGGCATAAGTCGAACAGACGGGGGGCTCCTACGGGGTGAGACTGATATTAGTAGACGTACCTATCGCGAGACGTAGATGTCTCTTGCCCACGTAGTGTATGTTGAAGCCGAAACTCCGGGGGCCAAGTTGTGGCTGAAGGCAAACTACGATGCGCTATCCGTCGCGTTCCGAGAACTTCACTCCGATACTGTTCACAGGTTGGGTCTCAAAACCGAGATGGTTGCAGGAATCGTCTTGTACGTCAGTCCAGAGAACTTGCCCAGGATTGAGTTGACCGTCCCCGACGAGGAGCACGCTCGCAAGACGACCGAGGACATTCGTCGAGCGATCGTCAGATGTGGGGGAAACGTTGATGAATTCGAAGTAGGAAGCTATGGGTTGGACATAATAGCTTGATCTGGAAAGTGCTACGGCCGACTGGGAACGGGCCGGGAGGCCCGGCATATAGGTGGGGAACGAGGGCTTCAACGACATAATCCGAACAGAAGGGGCCGCGGCCGTGAAACCGCCACAACCTTTGAATCTCCTAAGATCGTTCGTCTACTGACGAGAATATGGTCAAGTACAGGCTCCGACTGACCGAGCCTAAACTGCTGAACATACTTCTCGCGCAGAACCCTGATCGACTACGAAAGGTCGCGATTGAAGTTTGCAAGTTTGCCTTGGAGAGATCCGATCTCAGTTCCCCGCCCGTTGAGGAGGCCATAGCGTTCTTGGAAAAGGGCCAGCCGGTTCCGGGCCATGTCACGGCAGACCTTGAGGACCTTGTGGATCGCCTGGACGGGCAATATTTTGACCTGAAGGACGCAGCGGAGGCGGCTGACCCACAAGCCATCGCTCTACGCCGAGATGATCCGAACGCGCCGTGGCATCTAATGTTCCACAAAGCGAGGTCGGCGGCGTCGGTCCTATTTGCGTGCGAGGAAGACCCGCTGTTCGCTGCCGCGGAAGCAGCCGACGAGGCCAGGGTCGCGGCCCACGACGACCCAGACGGAGTGACGAAGGTCGTAATGGCGGCACTCGGCCTAGTCCCGCAACCATAGGAAAGTGCCCGCCTTGCAGGCGGGCGTTGCGTGGGGAACGAGGGCGTCAGAACGTAATCCGAACAGAAGGGGGCGTCCTCCGCCCCTCGGGCGCCGTGGACGACACACGATTAAGGTGCCAAAGTGCATTATGCAAATGGGGGGACCGTCCGATCGGGAATTGGGTTATCAAGAGGCAGCGTTCGAGCGAGGATCTGCACGATGAAGGTCAACTTCGCAAGAGGCTCGATCGGCTCGCGGACGACAAGGACCCGTCCATACTGCTTGTTCATCCGTCGGGGCAGGCGCTGTCAATCGATCTCAAAGGAACACTCGCCCACGTCGAGTTCATTCCCCGTGCGTGGCGCGATCCGCTACTCGCCGCATCGACTCTCCCGACTGACAAGATCTCGAAGCAGGCGTACGTGGAGTTTAGTATTGGCGGCACCCCAACCGAAATCCTGAGGGACCTCTGCGTGCCAGTCCAAACTATGATTGACATCGCGGTCTGCTTTTACAGGGACAACAGTCTTCTCCAGTCCATCAATTGGGTCCCGCTCGATTGGCCCTGAACCTCAGGAAACCACTGAATCTGGTCAGAGTAAGGGTCCGGCAAAAGGAAAGTGCCCGCCCCTCGCGGAGCGGGCTTGGTGGGGACGAGGGCGTATTTCACGTAATCCGAACAGAAGGGGGCTTCTGTCGTTTGTGCCTGGGTCGGACAAATTCCCCGCGCGAGTGGGCGAACAAGTGCGCCGAAAGCAGATTCGAAACCACACCACCACGCGTTCCAAGTGAATGACAATAACCTTCATGCCCATTCCTGGTAACTTACCACTGGATGTGCCAGGCCGCTCTGCCGCAGCATTGGCTCGACGCAGCCCCTACGCCCGCCGAGCGAGCGCGCAGGCGGGCGGCCCTAGACCGCCTCGCCGTCGTCCGGGACGGCTACCGCGTTTACGACGGCCCAGCGGTGCTGGACGTGATCCGGAGTTGGGATCGGAGCTTCGAGTGGGTGCCGGGTGAGGATCGTGGTGCGCTCATCCAGGACCGAATGGGACGGTTAATCGAGGCGAGTGCCCTCCTGGGCCGCCTTGTGGTGCCCTGACTATTCTCCCCCTAAAGGGGCAAACTGATAGAAGAGAGAGTTACCACTGCCCGGCACCATATGACAAATGAACAGATCGGGAAAGGGCCGAGGCCTCGCGGCCCCGGCATGAGGGGACAGGCGACACGGAATCGGCGTGAGCTGCTGCCGGGAACCGGCCGGGTCGAAATGTGTACCGAGCCTATGGGTGGAGCGCCCAGGGCAGGATTCGTTCTTATGGAGGGACCAGAGCAAATTTTACGGTTATCTCCCCATGCACAGCAGGTGCGCTAATACAGGTCCCCATTACAAGTAGAGTCCAAGGAAGGTAAAGGGAGGAGGCCGCTCGGCCTCCTCATGAGGGACAGGACGATCTGGAAGTCTACGAGTTCTGCTTAGCCTACACCGCCGCCCTCGTCGGAAGACTGTCGGACAAGAACCTCTCTGACATCGTCACATGGAGGGATAGCGGACCCGGAGGGATTCGAACCCTCGACAGCCGGATTAGAAATCCGGTGCCCTATCCGTGCTAGGCGACGGGTCCGGTTCGGGGACACAATGACATCCTAATAAACCATCGACCTCAGGCCTCGATGTCACGCCAGACAACAGAATTTCCCACGAGAGCGCCGTTAGAGGTCCGCAAATCCTGGCACGCCGCCGAGGGTCCCGGCGGCTCGTACGCTATTCACAGCGGCGCGTGCCACCTCTCGCACCGCGGCGTCATGCAGAACGTCGAATGCATGGTGGTCGATGCGCGCCCCCTTCGGCGTTCGTGTCGTGAATCCTAGGATCGTGTCCCCGTCGGTCGACATGTGTGCCGGCCGGACAGCGAGGGCGATCCCATCGTGGGCGAGCTCGACGAGCCGGGCGAGCTGTTCGTGATCCAGGGGTGCGTCCGTTCCGAGCACGCCGATCGTCGTTCCGGATCTCGTCTTCGAACGCTTGAGATATTCCTCGGCGACGTCGACCATCTCGCGAAATCCTTTGCCGTCCCGGCGGACGGTTCCGCCAATCGTCCGGTTCTCGAATGGGTCGTAGACGTTGCCGACGCAGTTGGTCACGACGATGGCGCCGACTGTCCAGGAGCCGACGTGGGCTACACTGCTGCCAAGTCCGCCTTTCGTCCCCCCCGTTGGACCGAAGAACGGTCCCACGGTCGCACCCGTCCCCGCGCCGACGTTCCCTTGCGCCACCGGCTTGGCCGACGCATCCACGCACGCGTCGTACCCGAGGTCTGTGTAGTCCAAGGCTTCCGTGTCGGCGAATTCGAGGTCGTAGATGTTCGTCCCCATGATCGCCGGCATCGACCCGCCGCCTTTGCGGGAGGCGAGCTTGTGCTCCAAGAGAAAACGACGGATGCCCCGCACCGCATCGAAACCGTAGACGTCGCCCCCGGTCAAGAGGAGCGCATGGCGCTCGATGAACGTCTTCCCCAAGTCCGAGGCGGCGGTGTCATATGTTCCGGGCCACCCGCCCCGCGCGTCGGCGAAGGCCATGGCGGGCGGCTCGAGGAGGACGACCGTCGTCCCGGTCCTGCGTTGGAGGTCTTGCGCATGGCCCACCCGGACGCCTCGGATTGCGGTGAGCGTCGAGTTCGCGGCGATGGACTCCACCCGGAACTTCGTTGGGACCGCGGGCGCCATATATAACGGATAGGAGAGCGCGTCGACGGACCTACGCAGGCATATCCGCGATGGAGAAGGTGACCCCGCGCGCCGCGAGCTCCGGCACGATCAGATCCGGCGGAAGTTCTTCCGGGGCGAGGACGCCAGTTCGGGGCAGGCGTTTCGTGTGAATCAGCATCACGGCCGCCGCCGATGCCGCAGCGGTCAGGAATCGTTCCGCGGTCGTGCCGCGACGCCGGTTCGCTTCTCGATGTTCCATCGTGAGCGAGGCCCGCACAGCGGCCTTCCCGCCACCGATTTTGGTCCCGTGCACCTCGACGACAATGCCAAGCGCCCCCGAAAGCGGGCCGATCAACGTCGACGGTTCCGGGATGGCCGCGAGGAACGCCTCGCGGAACGGAATCTGCGTGATGCCGACCTTCACCTTGTGGTCCGGCCGCAGGAGCCCAAGGGCGTCGAACGCGTGGATCGCCCGCACGAGTTCCGGATTAATGTCGTGCTTGTAGTCGACCCAGCCGATCGGCTTTCCCAGGTGCGTCGGCAAGGTGAGGACCTCCTCGTGCCAGAACGAGTGAACGCGCCGTCTCCCGATCGGCGGCGGGAATTCGTAGTCCTCTTCGCCGCTCGCCGGTCCTCGTTCCCGGATTTCGTGGCCGTCCCAGACGATCGGATTGGACAGCGCCGCGCTGATGAAGACCTCCCGCGAGTAGAGCGGGAATCCGTCGGTCGCCTTCTCGCCGGTCGCGGCCTTGCGAATCAGGATCCGGTCGATCCCGGCGAAGCGGTCGGCTGCCATGCGCGCCATGACGTTGGAGATTCCCGGATCCGAGCCCATCGAGACGATCGCGCTGATCCCGCGATCCCGCCATCTCGAGTCTAACGCCAGTTGATCTAATACCCCGCTCTCCTTCCCGGCGACCGGAGGACTATAGCCCGCGCTGTCGACGTACCCGCATCCGGCCGCGAAGCACGCGTCCATCACGCGGAGGTTATGCTCCGGTAGGGTCGCGTTCACGGCGACGTCGACGCCTGCGAGGATCCGTCGCAAGGCGTCCGCCTGGGTCACGTCCGCCTCGAGGGCGGTGAGCGACGCGGTCTTCCCGAGAGATTGGAGCGCCCGGGAGCGGTCCCCGCGCTTGTCGACGATGACGATCTCATCCACGCGACGGTCGGCCGCCAGTTCGAGGGTGATGATCCTCCCGAGTCCCCCTGTCCCAAGGACCGCGGCCTTCACGCGCGCATCG
>Ga0209376_1005100_pt1 | contig 11096 bp, 6 predicted proteins | sample GraSoiAngelo_134_FD_185891 | JGI IMG/M metagenome (GOLD analysis project Ga0209376, IMG submission 185891) | Grasslands soil microbial communities from the Angelo Coastal Reserve, California, USA - 14_0929_05_30cm (SPAdes) (version 2) | ecosystem: Environmental > Terrestrial > Soil > Grasslands ... | reverse complement strand
GTAAACACGAAACCCGGCGCTGCTGACCAGTCGCGTTAATGATGGATCCGTTGTTTGCAACGGCGGCATCAGTGCGTCGCGCGTTGTTCCCAACAAAGTGCTCAACGAGACAATCGTGTCCCCGCGTGCGTGCAGCCAATCGAGGATGCGCGGCAATGCAGCCACGGTTTGGGAACGATCGCCACCAGCGTCATGCAACAAAATGATGCTGCCATCGCGGCGCTGTTGCTTCACGCGTTGCAGAATGATGTCGGCGCCAGGTTTCGCCCAATCCTGCGGATCGATATTTTCGAGGACAACCAGATAGCTCAATTCCTGCGCAATTTGCAACGGCATCAGGTCGCTCATCTTTGAGGGCTGCGTATCGGCGGCATAAGGCGGGCGAAACAAAGTGGTCGCGCGGCCGGTAATTGTTTCGATCAAAAGCTGGGTCGCATTCAGTTCGAGCCGGACATGCTCGGGCCAGGCCAGCGCAAGGTTCGGATGATAATACGTGTGGTTCCCAATCTCGTGGCCTTCGTTGACGATTCGCCCAACGAGTCCCGGATATTTTTCCGCGTTCACTCCAACCAAAAAGAACGCGGCCTTTGCGTTTGCCGCTTTTAAAATATCCAAAATCTTCGGTGTCCACTTCGGATCAGGGCCATCATCAAACGTAATCGCGACCTGATGTTCGCCACCCGCGCCTTGGTGATAAAGCGTTGGGAACTCGGGAAACTTTGTGTATTTGGCGGTGAGATAACCCTCCGAGTCGACCGCAAGTTTGCGCATCCCATCAGCGCGACTTTCATCCACGGTTACGATCTCGCCTTCGCCGACGTCGGTGATTGTGTCGGTGCCTTTCAAAACCTCGAGCGCTTCGCGGGTCTGATTGTCGATCTTGAAATCCTTCGCAACAGCCAGCGAGTCCCAGATTGCCGGATCTTCCGTCCCAAGACGATAGAGCGCGAACCCACCAGCTTTTTGCCCGCGCACCTCGCGCAGTTCGTTTAGAAACGTGACCACATCCAGAAACCAGACGGCGTGCTCCTTGTCCGCGTCCTCGAAATAAAAAAACGGATTGTAACTTGGTCCGCTAACTTCCGTGCTTTCAATCTCGGCATTGTTCGCCCGGCTCATCGCCTCCGGGAAGCTGATCAACTCCGCTTTTTTGCCGCCAATCGTCCAATCGTAACCATAACTGCCGAGTGTGATAATCCATTGTTTCGTGTCGCTGCCTTCAAGCAAAACGTGCAACCAACCCTCAAACCACGGTCGCGACCCAAGCGGCCCGGGCGGATCGATGTCCGATGTTTCGTCGAAGAGCGAGGCGACGAACCGATCGACGTTATCCGAGAGCTCGTCGAAATCGATGTAATCAAGCTCCTGGCCCGGTTGAACTGTGAGCCAAAGTTCCTTGTCGTCGTTGTGCAGCGCATCGCAAAACTTGTCGATGAACGCAGTGATGTCTTTTTTGTAAACGGGATCGATCTGTTCCCAGTCGACCACGACCCCCGCAGCTTTCGCGTCGCGCAGCGCCCCGATCACTTTTGCGAAGAAGCGTTCTTGTCGATCCGGCGGGCCGTGCGCGAGATTTTCCACCGCTTCAGGTTGCCACGTGTCCCCTACCAGATTCGTCAGCAACGGCATCAGCTTGATTCCTTTGCTCGTGCAAAATTTTGGCACGCGAATGTCGGAGTCGATCGAAATATCACCGAGGCCGTTTACCACCGTGATCCATTCTGGACACAAATGTGTGATCAGTGACGCGTGCTCTTCGAGCGATGCGTAACTGTAGGGATCGCCGTTGGTATAAAACGCGAGGCGCACTTCGTCCGGCGGCGCTTTCTTGCGCGGCTTTGCTGGAGGCGCGGGCGTCGCGGTCGCTCCAGCTAATTTTTTCGCCGCCTGTTTCGCCGCGGCGAATTTTTGCCAAAGCAGCGAACTCGGCGGGATCTGGCTGGCGGGGTTCGCTTTTTGCAGGGCTTTCAACTGCCCTTTCAACTGCCTCAACGAAAACGGCACCCGCATCTGCGGCGCGACAAAAAGCGTTTGCACAAAGAGCACGGTCCCGAGAAACGCGAGCACGCCTAAAATGAGCAACGCCAGCCGCAATCGCGGCCAGCGTTTGCCGGCCGGATCGGAAAAAACAAACGGCGTCAGCGCGCCCGGAGGGATATCGTGCATGAGCCGCCTATTTTCGCTCACTACGTACGAAATGAAAGCCGCGAAAAATTGTCTTCTGTAGCGGCGCTCTATGAGCGCCGCATGCTCGACCGGCGGTCACAGACCGCCGCTACAGTTCTCGCCAATTCCCGCGCGTTTTCGCGCAACAATTCCGCGGCGCGTTTCATGTTTTCTTCCTGGCTCATGCCCGATCTCGCGTTTTGAAACACGCCCTCGAAAAGTTTTTGCACTTCCGCATCGTCACTCGCGCGCCCGACCATCGCGAAAATCCGTTTGCCAAGTTTGCGCGCCAGTTGCGCCACGCCCGCCGGCGTTTTTCCTTCAAGTGTTTGTCGGTCCAGACTTCCCTCGCCGGTGATGACAAGATCGACATCTTTCATTTTCGATTCGAGCCCAACAGATTCCGCGACCACATCGAAGCCCGGCCGAATTTTCGCGCCGCAGAAACTCATCAACCCAAATCCAAGCCCGCCCGCCGCGCCCGCGCCAGGTTCATTTCGGTAATCGACGCCGAATTGTTCAGCAACAACGTCCGCCAGCCTCATTAATGCGCGTTCGAACTTGTCGATCCGATCGGGCGTCACGCCCTTCTGCGGACCAAAGACTCGCGTCGCGCCATTGTTACCGAGCAGCGGGTTCTTCACATCAACTGCAGCAACAATTGGTGGCAATTTCAGATTGCGCGGCCTCTCAATCCGCTGCAGCTCTTGTAAACTTGACGGCTTAAAGCCGTCAAGTTTCGTCCCGGCCGCTCCGAAGAACTGGAAGCCGAGCCCGCGGGCCATTCCGAATCCGCCGTCATTCGTCGCACTGCCGCCAAGTCCGATGCTGATTTGTCGCGCACCTCGCCGCGCCGCATCCAAAATCATTTCCCCGACACCCAAAGTGTTTGCAAGATCGATATCGAACTCGTTCGGCGGTAAACGACGCATGCCGGCGGCTTCGCTCATCTCCATCACCGCGAGTTTCTGATTGTCGATCCAGGCGTAACGTGCTTCGATCTCGCGACCGAGCGGATCGTGCGCTTTACATTTCAACCACGAAGCGCCAAGCGCTTGCGAAATTATCTCCGCGGTTCCCTCACCACCGTCGGCCATTGGCACGATATCGATCTTCGCGTCGCGCAAAACGTCGCACAGACCAGCGGCGATGTTTTCCGCAACCTCTCGCGCACCGAGCGCGCCTTTGAATTTATCCGGCGCGATTAAAATGCGCATTTCCGTTGCTGTCGTGGCGAGCGAAGTCGAGACATCTCTTAATATTTCTGAAATAGAATGAGATTCCTCGACTCCGCTCGGAATGACAAATTGAGAGTGGTGCTTAGCCCTTTAGCTTCTTTTCCAGAATTTCGCCGGCCAGCTGCGGATTCGCTTTGCCTTTCGACAATTTCATTACCTGGCCTTTGAGGAAATTGAGCGACGCCGCATTGCCGGCTTTGAAGTCCGCCGCCGGTTTTGGATTGGCCGCGATCACTTCATCGCAAAATTTTTCGATCGCGTTCGTGTCGCTGAGTTGCTCAATCCCTTTTTCTTTCACGATCGCGGCTGCGCCTTTGCCACTGGAAAACATTTCCGAGAAAACTTCCTTGCCCTGTTTGCCGCTGATCTTTCCGGTGTCGATGAGGTTGACTAGCTCGTCGAGCGCTTCCGGCGGAATCGGACAATCGTTGATCGTTTTTCCAGCGGTGCTCAGCGCGCTTTGCAAATCGTTCAGGATCCAGTTCGCGACATTCTTCGGTTTCTTCGCGCCTTTGGCGGCCGCTTCGAAATAACGCGCAAGATCGACGTCGTCCGCCAGCACGCCGGCGTCATACAGCGTGACTTGATATTGATCGATGAAACGCGCGCGCTTTGCTTTCGGCAACTCCGGGACGCGTGCGCGCGCATCAGCAAGCAGCACCTCGCTTTTTACCGGGACCAAGTCCGGATCGGGAAAATAACGATAGTCATGCGCCGATTCTTTCGTGCGCATCAGGAACGTTTCGCCAGCGGCATCGTCCCACCCGCGCGTTTCTTGTTGCAATTTGTCGCCGCGCTCTAGCGCTTTCGTCTGCCGCTGAATTTCAAACGCAAGCGCGCGACGCACTCCGCTGATCGAATTCATATTTTTGATTTCGATCTTCGCGCCGAGCTCCGCCTGTTTCTCCGGCCGCACCGAAACGTTGCAGTCGCAGCGCAGTTGTCCTTTCTCCATGTCGGCATCGCTGACCGCGCCGTAAATCAGAATTTGTTTGAGCGAAGTGAGAAAAGCGAACGCTTCCTCCGGCGAATTGATTTCGGGTTGGGTCACGATTTCCATCAACGGCGTGCCGGCACGGTTGAAATCGATGCCGGTGCTTGTCTCAAAATGAAAGCTCTTGGCCACGTCCTCTTCGAGATGAATGCGGACCAGATGCACTTCCTTGTCCGGCGTCGCGATATTTTTCTGCGCATCTTTTGGATAAGCGAGGTCGTGCAATGGCACCTTGCCGTTACTGCACAGTGGCATGTCGTACTGCGAAATCTGATAATTCTTCGGCATGTCCGGATAAAAATAATTTTTGCGGTCGAACTTACAGGTCGACGCAATGTCGCAGTCAAGCATCAGCCCGGTCAGCACGGTCATCCGCAGCGCTTCCTGATTCATCACCGGCAAGGCGCCCGGCAAACCGAGACAGACCGGACACGTGTGCGTGTTCGGCGTCGCCCCAAATTCCACCGGACTCGCGCAAAACATTTTGGAGCGCGTCTTTAGTTGAACGTGAACTTCAAGACCGATCGTTGCGAGGTACTTCATTGCGGCTTCTGCGTCGCGTAGTTGAGCGCCGCGTTCAGATCGAATTTCTTCAATCGAGCTCGTAGATCCGGGTCGTTCGCCGCATCGATAATGCGATGATCTTGAATCAGCTCGAGCAATTGCCCCTGCGCGAGCATTTGCGAGATCTCCGGGTCATTGCGCAGGGCAATGATTTTGGGATGCTCACTCAGTTCTCGTGCGCCTGAAAAAGATAAAAATCGCTCCGCATTTTGAGGATTGGCCGCTATTGCTCCAACCTTTTCGATTACATCGTAGGTCTTTTGTGGAACAACATCGATTTTCTTGACCGCGTTACCGATCACTCCCATCTCGAGCGAGTTTTTCAGACGCGCCAAAGATGTCGTTAAAGGCGCCTGGTCTTCATTCGCTTCGCCCAAAAAGCGCCGCCGCACATCGACAGCATGCAGGACACTGGAGTCATTTGCCTGTTCGCGAACCTGCGCGTCAGCCACTGAACCAATCGCTCGGACAGCGACCACGATCAGCCACACGAGGAACACACCGAAGAACACTCCGAGAACCGCTCCGGTCGATCCGTAGAGCAATCGAACGATCATCGAATCATGTTGGCTCGTTCGCCGAAAAAGGGCCGAGCCAATCCCACTGATGAGCGCGTAAATGATCAACGCAAAGATCGCGCCGGCAAAGATCGACAACAACGCGTCCGGCATTCTGACAAAGATGCCGAGCAGTGGCGCAAGAAATTTGCCGCCGAAAAATGCGGCGAAGTATGCGGCGATGAGCGCGCCCAATCGCGCCACTTGCCGCGGCAAGCCGCGACGCCAGCCCCGCAAGATTTCGAACAGAATCAAAGCGAGCGCGAAGGAAACAAAGACGAGTTGCCAAAGCGGTGACCCGGCGGCGGCTTGAAGTTGCGAGTTCATTAGGTCGAAAAACTAATTGCACGCTGGCGGAGCGCGTGATCGCATAGCACGAGTGCGGCCATCGCCTCGACCATCGGGACGGCGCGCGGCAAAACGCACGGATCGTGACGACCGCGGGCCGCGAGTTTCGTTTGTTCGCGCGACGCACTGACCGTTTTCTGTTCGCGTGCAATCGTCGCAGTCGGTTTAAACGCCACGCGAAAATAAATCTCTTCGCCGTTCGAGATCCCGCCCTGGATGCCACCGGAATAATTCGTCGAGGTTCGAATCTTGCCGCCGCGCATTTCAAACGGATCGTTGTGCTCCGAACCGCGCATGCGCGTGGACGAAAAACCGGACCCGATCTCGAAACCCTTCGTCGCCGGCAAGCTGAGCATCGCCTTCGCAAGATCGGCCTCGAGTTTGTCGAAAACCGGTTCGCCCAAACCGACCGGCGCGTTCCGCACCACGCATTCGATCACACCGCCCAACGAATCGCCTTCGGCCCGAGTTTTCTCGATCAATGAAATCATTTTTTTTGCCGCCGCTTTGTCTGGACAGCGGACAATGTTTGCATCGACGTCGCTAGTTTTTACCTTCGACCTGTCGATCTTCGCCGCGAGCTCGTGGATTTGCGTGACGTAAGCGACGATCTCGATCTTCGGATAAAACCAGCGCAGCACTTTTCGCGCGACCACAGCGGCGGCCACGCGCCCGATCGTTTCGCGCGCGGAAGCGCGTCCGCCGCCCTGCCAATTCCGGATTCCGTATTTTGCTTCGTAGGTGAAGTCGGCGTGCGACGGCCGGAATTTTTTTGCGATCTCCGCATAATCCTGCGGTCGCGCATCTTTATTGCGAACGAGAATTCCAATCGGCGTGCCGAGCGTTTTGCCTTCAAACATTCCGGCAAGAATTTCGCAACGGTCTTCCTCCTGCCGTTGCGTCGTGATTTTGCTTTGACCCGGGCGCCGCCGGTCGAGCTCGCGTTGAATGTCGGCCTCGGAGATGTCAATCTTCGGCGGACAGCCATCGATCACGACGCCGATGCCGCCGCCGTGCGACTCGCCGAACGTCGTCACCCGAAAGAGTTGGCCGAAGGTGTTCACTAATTGTCCTTTTTATTCTTGCGCAGGTTTGGAAACTTCATCGACGTGTGGCCGTGCATCCAATCGTAACCGACAAGAACGAAAGCCGCGCTAAACAGAAATGCGAACAAGCCTCCCAACAACCGGAAACCAATTGGCTCGTCCTGAGTCGTTATTAGTCCCCATGCGAAGCCAACCAACAGGCACAGTCCAAACACAAAAATAAATGGCCCAAAAATCTTCCTGAAACGACTGGAGGTGTTACCCATCGAGCGGGGAAAATAAACCAACAGACAAAAAGCGCGAGTGTGGATCGCGTTGTCCTCAACGCGATGTTAAAAAGGCGGCGAAGCCGCGTATATTTAGCATCGTCTTCGGAGAAGCCGATCCACCTAGATCGCTTCGAGGGCGGTCTTTAAATCGTCAATCAAATCTCGCAAATCTTCGACGCCGACTGAAAGGCGAACGAGCGAATCGGTGACGCCAAGCGCTTCGCGTTGTTCTTTTGGAACGGATGCGTGGGTCATGAGCGCGGGATGATTGATCAGACTTTCGACGCCGCCCAAACTTTCTGCGAGCGCGAACAGGTGCGTGTTTTCCAGGAATCGACGCGTTCCCTCGAGATCCGCTTTCAGAACGATCGTGACCATTCCGCCAAAGCCGCGCATTTGGGTGCGCGCGAGATCATGCTGCGGATGCGATTTTAAACCCGGATAGCTCACTGATTTCACTTGCGGCTGTTCTTCCAACCAGCGCGCGATCTCGAGGGCATTCGCGCAATGCCGCTCCATCCGGAGCGCGAGAGTTTTCAAGCTTCGCAGCACCAAAAAACTGTCGAACGCGCCCGCGATTGCCCCGACCGAGTTTTGTAGAAACCACATTCGATCGCCGAGTTCCTTGCTGTCTCCGACGACAGTGACTCCACCAATCATGTCGGAGTGCCCGTTCAAATATTTCGTCGCCGAATGGACAACAATGTCGAAGCCGAATTCAATTGGCCGCTGAATCCATGGCGTGGCGAAAGTGTTGTCGGAAACGGATAAAATTTTGTGTTCGCGCGCGGCCTTCGCGATCGCTTCCAAGTCGATGATCTTGAGAAGCGGATTGCTCGGCGTTTCGATCCAGACCATTCGCGTGTTCTTCTTGATCGCCGATTCGAAGCGCGACGCATCCGTCAGATCGACATAAGTAAAATCGAGATTCGCGGAGCCACGCCGAACTTTTTCGAAAAGACGAAATGTACCGCCATAAAGATCGTCGCTGACGACGACGTGCGATCCGCTTTCGAGCAGATCGAGCGCGGTCGCCATGGCCGCCAGACCCGACGCGAATGCAAAGCCGCGCGTGCCGCTTTCCAGATCGGCGACGCATTTTTCGTAAGCGAGCCGGGTCGGATTAATCGAGCGCGCATAATCGTAGCCTTTGTGTTTGCCGGGACTTTCCTGGACGTAGGTCGATGTTGCGTAAATCGGCGTCATGATCGCGCCCGTCGTCGGATCAGGCTCCTGGCCGGCGTGAATCGCGCGGGTCGCGAACTCGTGTTGTCTCTTCATGTCGATTTATTTGAATGCGCGCGCTAATTGTATTCGCGCTGCGGCGGGACCGAAGACTTCGGCATGTTCAACCGCAAATAGGAAAGCAAATCGGTCCGCGTGATGAGACCGAGAAATTTGTCGCCTTCCATAACAATTGCAACGCGGCCGCGATCGAAAACTTCGAGCAAGTCGTTGAACTTGGCGTTCGGCGGGAGCGTTTCGAGTCGATCGGTCATCGCGTTCTTTACCGGATCGTTAAAGTGCGTTGCGTCGCGATGCACTTTCACCAGCACGTCGGACTCATCGAGAATGCCGATCGCGCGTCCACTTTGATCGACCACGGGCAATTGCGAAACGTCAGCGTCGCGCATCCGTTTGAAAGCGGTGAGCAAGGTATCGGTTGGTCCGACCGAAATGACTTCACCGGCTTCATATCGATGCGAAATCAAATCGTTCAGATCGCCGTGCGGCGGCCGGTGAATGAATCCCTGCTCTGCCATCCAGAAATCGTTGTACATCTTGGAAAGATATTTGTTCCCGGTGTCAGCCACGAAACTGACGACACGTTTCGGTTGGGTCTGCTGCCGGCAGTAACGCAGCGCGCCCGCGACCAGCGTTCCGGTCGATGAGCCCCCGAAAATTCCTTCTTTCCGCAAAAGGTCGCGCGCTATCGCAAAACTTTCTTCGTCGTCGATCTCGAAAGCGTCAGTCACGAGCGACATGTCGGCGATTTCGGGGATGAAATCTTCGCCGATGCCTTCGACCGCCCAGCTTCCGGATTCCACCAGTTTTCCGGTCTTAACATATTCATAGAGCACCGAGCCGGTGGGATCAGCCAGGACCATTTCAATTCCGCGACGCGGTTTGACGCGATTAAAAAAGCGGCCGAGACCGGTCAACGTTCCGCCGGAGCCGACGCCGACGACAACTGCATCGACATCGTGGCGCATTTGTTCCCAAATTTCCGGACCGGTCGTGCGCTCGTGCGCAAGCGGGTTCGCGGGATTGCCGAATTGGTTCGCGTAAAACGCGCCTGGAATTTCTTCGGCCAACCGCGCGGCGACGTCCTGATAATATTCGGGATGCCCACGCGTCACGTCTGATCGAGTCAGCCGTACTTCGGCGCCGAGCGCGCGCACGTGCGAGATTTTTTCCTGCGACATTTTGTCAGGAATAACGAGAACGACGCGGTAACCTTTTGCCGCGGCAACAAGCGCGAGACCGAGTCCGGTATTTCCGGCAGTCGCTTCGATCACGGTGCCGCCGGGTTCGAGTTTTCCTTCTTCCTCCGCGGCCTCGATCATCGACAATGCGATGCGGTCTTTGATCGAGCCGGTTGGATTTTGATTTTCCAATTTCAAAAAGAGCTGACAGGGGCCGGTGTCGAATTGGGTAATCTCGACCAGGGGCGTCTCGCCGATGAGCGAAAGAATCGCTGGCGGCTTCTTGGTTGACGTTGGCGCTGTCGGAACTTCGAGCATGTCTAAAAGAGGGTGAGGGTTTCGCCCGGATAGTCGATCACGACTTTGTAATTGCGGAGAAAATTGTAGCCGACGATGCCATCGAGCTTCGCGCCGATGGCCGCGTTCAACATCGTGAAAAAATCTGCGACCACGGCGGCCATGTTGTCGATCTTAGCACCGCCGAGCTGAAATGATTCAATATTTCCAGCACGAACATCGACGGGCGCGCCGCCAGTTGTGACCGGACCAACCGGCGAACCTTCGATCCCGAGTTGTTTCGCAAGCTCGGGCGCGATCGCGGTCGTCGATGTCCCGGTGTCGATCGCAAATTGAAACGGCCCGCGTCCGTTCGCGTGGACATCGACCAAAATGAGCGGCTTCGCTGGACTGGCCAAACGAATCGGCACTTCCGTTTTCGCGCTGCGCCCAAGACTTTCCACCCGCTTCGGATCGTCAAAACGAATTTCACAATCGCGGTAATCGATCGTCACTCGAAAATGTTTCAGAAAATTGTAGCCGAGATCGCCGTCGATTTTCGCGCCGACGGTCTTGCCGATTTGGGCAAGATCGACAACGCCAACATCGACATCGTGTAATTTCGTTTCCCCGACCGCAAGCGATTGGACTTTGGCCAGCGACACGGAAACTTTGCCGCCGGCGCTTTGACCTTCCTTGGAGCCGATCACCTTTGCTTCGAGCTGTTTCGCCAGGTCCGACGAAAGCAACGACGTGCCCGCGCCAGTATCGAGAATAAAATCGAACGGACCACGATCGTTTACGCGAACCGGTAAAAGAATGAGCGGTTGCGCACCGCCGGCGAGACGGAATTTATTGCTGTTCGGAGAAAGCGTCGCGGCCGTCATTCAGGCAACTTGGGTTCGCCCATATGCGACCATTCCGATTTGCTGTCCTCGAGAAATTGTTGCAGCACCGGAAAACGAACTTCGCCGTAGCTCAAAGCATAGCGAAGATCGCCCCCTCTATAGACCCAGGTTGTCGGGATCCAAGAAAGCGGCATTCCGGCAAATTGCTTGATCTTCGCATCTCCGCGGCGCGGGCCAGGGTCGGCCAGAATCGTCACGTTCGGTTGATCGGCGATTTGGAATTTGGAGAGCAACGATTTTCCGTCGCCGCCGTCGTTCCAAACCGAAACGAAATAAAATTTCACCTGCGGATTGTCTTTCACCA
>Ga0209376_1005099_pt1 | contig 11097 bp, 5 predicted proteins | sample GraSoiAngelo_134_FD_185891 | JGI IMG/M metagenome (GOLD analysis project Ga0209376, IMG submission 185891) | Grasslands soil microbial communities from the Angelo Coastal Reserve, California, USA - 14_0929_05_30cm (SPAdes) (version 2) | ecosystem: Environmental > Terrestrial > Soil > Grasslands ... | reverse complement strand
TTCAGGGTTGGGACAGCGTCAAAACGAACATCTACATCAATTTCCTCCAGAAGGCCTTCTCGGAACGAAATCTGGAATCGACGAACGTCGCGATCCACGTCAACGGAGACACCGCCTGGCTCGTGTTCGACTGGACCTTCACGGCGAAGTTGTCGGCCGGTCAGCCGATGGCATCAAAGGGATGGGAGAGCCACGTCTACCGGCGCACTCCCCGCGGGTGGTCCCTCGTCGCGCTCCATTACTCGGTTCCGCCGCCACAACCATGAACGGGACCCGAATCCGTTCCAGATGCCGCACGTCCCGGTGACGCCGAAAAAGAAGTACGTTGCGCGGGAGCTCTCATGCACGTGCTGCTGTCGACAATGGGTCGCGTCGCGTATCGCGCGCGATGAGTGGTTACGTCAGCTTCAACAGCTGCTCCATCACCAGCCGCGGCTCGCGGTCGGGATCCTGTTCCACGCGGCTCGCGTTGTTGAACAACATGGTGTCGCGCGCCGTCGTCGAATACGCAGGCCACTTCGGCAACCCCGGCGTATTCGGATTCCCCGTTCGCGCGAACGCCACCCATGCCGCGCTCACCTTGTCGGCGAGCGCGTAGGCTTGCGGCATCTTCGAGATCAGCGGCCCCGCGACCTTGATGTTGTTGAACACGAAAGGAACTTCGATCGTGTGCGGCGACCGCATATGTCCCCCGCCCTCCGGCGTTTCCCAGTCGAAACGATAGGCGAACGCCGGTGCCGCGGCCTGCAGCGCCTTGCGCCTGGCGAGCTCGCGCGAATAGGTTCCTCTCGGATGATCCGTCGCAATCAGGATCCACAGATCCCACGGCGTGGCGTCTGGGTGTGCCTTGCGGAACACCTCGATCACCCGCTCCGGGTTCATGCCGAGGCGTTTCTCGGCGCGCGCCCGCAGTCCGGCCTCGTCGAGCGCGAGCGTCTCTGGCGTGGGCCGATCGTAGAGTGTATCCTCGGTCCGCGCATATCCGATGAGCAATGGAATGTTGGCGGAGAGGGCCGGACCACTCGGATCCCACGGATGGTTCGGTATGACCGCGCCGTCAACCGTCGGCGAGTTGGCCACCATACCCGGTTCGCCGAACGTCAGCTTGCTCGTCACCGCCGCGTTGGCGGCGAGCAGTCTGGCCATCGGCACGTTCTGCAGCTCCCGCGCGTGCCCTTTGGCGAGGCCCAATTCGGCGATCAGCAAATCCGTCGTGCGAACGGCATCTTCCCGCGTCGTCAACCGCAGCACCGCGCCGCTCTCGATGATGGCCCGGTGGAACAGTCCCTTCGCGGACGGCATCGCCATCAACGTCGCAACCTTCCGCCCGCCGCCCGACTGCCCGAAGATCGTGACGAGGTTCGGATCGCCGCCGAACCGGTCGATGTTGTCGCGCACCCACTGAAGCGCCGCGACGATGTCGAGCAGACCGACGGCGCCTGACGACGCGAAGTCCGAACCTTCGGACTCGCCGAGGTACGTGAAGCCGAACACGTTGAGGCGATGGTTGATCGTCACCACGACCACGTCGCCGTGGCGCGCCAGGCTGGTGCCATCGAGGATCGGCCCCGACCCCGACCCCGTGGCGAAGCCGCCTCCATGCAGCCACACCATCACCGGCCGTTTCCTTCCGTCGCTCAGGCCCGGCGAGAAGACGTTGAGCACCAGACAGTCTTCGCTTTCCTCACATGAAGGGCAGGCTGCTGCCGAGCCTCGCGCGGGTCCACTACCGCGGTTGACCGTCTGCGGCGCAGTGGGTCCATAGGCAAGCGCATCGCGCACGCCTGTCCACGGCGCCGGTTTGGTCGGAGGCATGAAGCGATTGTTCCCCGCAGCCGTGCCGCCGTAGGGAATCCCTTTGAAGACGTTGACGCCTTCGCTCGCGATCCCGCGGATCCTGCCCGCCGACGTTGTCGCGATCACGCCGTCGGGCTCCGCGGCCGCGAGCGTCGGCCATCGACTTGCCTGCGTTGCCGCAACCAGCATGGCCGCCTGTTTGACAAACGCTCGACGGCTGGAGACACTCGCCATTTCCATCCCTCCTTCGCGCCCGATGCGGCCAGATTATGCCAGGGATCGGATTCGGTTTTTATTTCGATGGCGCCGCCGCGCGAGTCGGCTCGTACGACTGGAATGTCGCGCCAAACGAGCGCTGTGGAATCGTCGCGTTTAGCTCGCGATAACCGCCTTCGCGCCACACGATCAAAGGGACCCGCGTATCGAAGCCCGATCGGATGACGTACCAATACTGCTGGTGGTTGCGGACCCGAATTCCGTCAACTGCGACGATGACATCACTCATGCGCAGGCCAATGCGTTCGGCGCGGCGACCGTAGTCGTGGAAGACGATGCCGTCCGTCGGTGGATTCGAGAAGGCGGTGAGCGTGACCCGTTCAACGCCCTGCGGAAACGTCTTTCCCGCGATGGCCATCGCCTTCGCCTCCAGTGCGGCGTCATGGGTGCGGCGCGACTCGAGCAGATAGTGCGACGCCAGGTCCGTCGAATTTTCGTAGCGTTCCCTGATTGCCTGATACAGCTCTTCGGCGCGCGCATGTTCGCCGCGGCGGTCGAGCAGCGTCGCGTACGCCGCAAGACCCGCAGCCGAATAAGTGTCAGCCGCATCGCGCGCGAGCGCCGTCGCCCGTTCGGCGAGCCCGCGTTCTTCATAGTAGGTGATCAGCCATTCGAGGCGCTGCGACACGGCAACGCGGCTGCGCGCCTTGCTGATGTAGTGCTCGTACGCGATCGCTGCCTCGCCTTCCTGGCCGTCGCGCAGCAACTGATCCCCGACGCGGTTGCAGTAGTTCTCCTCGATTGTGCACATCACGCGCGCGAGGAGCAGCAGCTCCGCCGGCGTGGCAGGGACCTCGTCGTAGACGTATCGTGCCGCGTTGAGGTCGTAGTCGAGCAAGGTACTTAGTACGCCGCGCGCCTGCGCCATCGTCGGCTTCGGCTGGTTGTCGGGCCAGAGCGTGTACCACGCTGCCCATGTGTCATACGGTGCAGTTTGCGACCAGAGCTGCACGGCTTCAATCGGCACCGGACGTTCACATGGCGTTTGAAGGGCCCGCCAGCGGAGCTCGAAGGCCGTCCCTGTAGGTACATGCGGCCGGAAGAACGCATCGTCTCTGGGGAACGTGTCGGCCTTGTTCGCGAAGTCGGGTTTATGCCGGAGCAGCATCCAGGCCGGTGCGGAAATCAGCTCGGGATGGTCGGCCAGGAGCGCGCGGGCGGTCGTGATCGCGCGCGCGTATTCGGTCTGGTTGCGCGCCATCGAAACCGCGGCGATGGGATAGAGGCGCAACGAGGCCAACCGCGCATTCGCAGCGGTTGCAATTTCTTGACCGCGTTGCGGCAGCCCGAGCATGTAGTCGTTGTGATGCGCCCATCTCGCGACCGACTCGCAAAGGTGTCGTTGAGCGAATGCCGCCCACAACCCCCAGTCGATTACCTGAATCGATTGGCCGCTCGACGCGGTGCCGATCGGTGACGTCGGTTCGTTGAGCGCCGCGATCAGCGCTTCGTCGGTCGGATCCTCTTTGTGAACCTCCTGCCACAGATGCCGCGCCTCTTCGAGCTGCTGCCGAACGTTCGACTCGGCAAACCGGTTTCCAGTTTCGACGTCGGCCGACCCGAGCAATGTCAGCCGCTGCTGATCCCAGCTGCCGTCGACGGTAACGATTCGGTCATAGGCTTCGAGAAACTTGCCGTAGCCTCGGCGCTGAAACACCGCGCGGAGGTATTCGGCCTGCTCGAGTCGGGTCAGCGTCGATGGTGCGTGGATCGCGCGCCAGTCGCCGGTGACGCGCAAGCGAACCGCGCGCCCCCATGCGCGCACGCCGGCCGACGGCGATGCGTCGAGCCCGTCGGCGATCCGCAGCGCGTCGCGCTGGCGGCCGACGAGGGCGGACACGATCGCAGTCGCGAGCGAACGCGACACGCGGACGGTCGACGGCTGCAGCGCCTGAGCCACCGCGAGGTGCACGGTCATGCGATTCAGCGCCGGCCGCACGTCGCTGAAGTCGCGTGCGACCTCCTTCAGCGCCAGCGCGCCGACGACGAGCGCCGCCAGGTCGTGTGCGCTCGCCGAGCGGGGATTCTGCGCGAGACGAGCCGAAACCCGCTCGCTCGCGGCGAGCAGGTGGTCGATCGACGGATCGGTCAGCGCCGTCGCGAGCGACTCGTCATCGTCGGTTGCCGTTTCGGCCGTGGGTGAGAGCAGCGCGCGTGCGATCGGCGCGTATGTCTTCGCATCCCACACGTGATCGACGATGCGCAGCTGACGCGGGAGTCCAGATATCGACGTCGTCACCTGGTACGTTGCATTGGTCTGGAGCAGCTCGTTCGGAGGCGCCAGACCACGAACCCGGACGTCCGACGCTGTGGACAGCCGCCTGTGCGTCGAAACAGAGCTGACGTCGATGATGCCGCGCACCACTTGCTGGACGATCCACTCTTGTTCAACGGTATACGGCGCTGGAGGTGGCGCGGTTTGTCCGAGTGATCGCCGTGCTGTGACGATGACAGCTGCAATCAGAATGGCCCAGAGGACCGCGAAGTATTTCGTCTGACGTGACATGCTGCTATCCGTGCCTCACTTGCCGGGGGGCGGCGGTTCCAGAGGACAGCACTCGCAAGCGTTACAGCCACGATCACGATGACGGCGAGCTGTAATGTCCGGATGGTCCGAGGCGAAACCGAGGGCTAAGTAAAAGGATACAACGAGCGTTCTGTCGAAAGGAATCCGACCTCGAGATCAAATCGCATACACTCATCGAAATTCAGAGCCGAGGCTTGTCATGCACAAGATTGCCGTTCACGTCACCGTCCTGCTCGTCATTTTTTCACCGGCGTTCGCGCGTCCGCTAGCGTTCGCGCAGACGACGAACAACGCGCAGCTCGTCGAGATGGTGACGCGCATGGCAAGAATCGGCCGCGCCTCGTCGCCGACCTTTTCTCCGGACGGCACACGACTCGCGTTCGTGTCGGACCGGACCGGCGTGCCGCAGGTCTGGGTGACTGCCGTCGATCGCGGCGCGGCGCTGCAGGTGACGAACGGCGACGACCCGGTCGGACGCGTGATTTGGTCGCCCGACGGCAAGTGGCTGGCCTTGTCGCTCGCGCCGGGCGGCGGAATGAACACGCAGATCTATATCGTGCATCCCGACGGCACCGGACTGCGTCGGTTGACGGACGGCGGAAAGGAAACCAACAACCTCGGCGGCTGGACGCGTAAGGGCGGGCGCATCACGATGGGATCGAACCGCGCCAATCCGTCTGCGATTGATGCGTACCTCATCGATCCCACGAGCGGCGAGCGAGAGCTGGTTTCGGGCAACAACGGACTGCAAAGGTTGGAGGACGTCAGCCGCGACGGCACACTCGCGCTGATCGATCGTCTGCGCGGTCGCGGTGACAACGATCTGTATGTCGTCGATCTCGCATCGCACGCTGAGGCCGTCGTCACTCCTCACGATCCGCCCGGTTCGTTCGCGGGCGCGTTCGCGCCCGATGGCCGGTCGATCTATCTCTCGTCCGACAAGGATCGCGATACGGCCGCGTTCGCGCGCATCCGCATCGAGGGCGTCGACCGCATCTCGCCGCCGCAGATTATCGCGGCACGAGACGATGCGGAGCTCGACGGCTTCGAGATCGACGACCAGGGGTCGATCTCGCGTCGGGACGGCAAACGGCGGGACCGAAGCTGCCTGGTGAGATCGTCGGCGGGCTCACGTTCTCCAAAGACGGTAAACGGCTCGCGATGACGATCTCCGGCGCCACCGCCCCGCCGGACGTCTGGGTGCTCGAGATTCCCAGCGCCCGCCTGCGACAGATGACGCGGACACCGCATGACAGCGTCGATCTCTCGAAACTGGTTCGGCCCGAGCTGGTGACGTTCAAGGCGCACGACGGCCTCGGATTGAGTGGATGGCTCTATCGTCCCGCGAGCCGATCGGGTCCGACGCCATTCGTCGTCAGCTTCCATGGCGGACCGGAAGGCCAGGAGCGTCCCGGCTTTCGAAGCGACTATCAGGCGCTCGTCGCGCAAGGCATCGGCGTGTTCGCCCCGAACGTGCGCGGGTCGTCAGGATTCGGCAAGCGCTTCGTGAACCTCGATAACGGCCCGCTGCGGTTCGAGGGAATCAAGGATCTGAAAGACTGCGTCGATTATCTCGTCGGCAATCGCATCGCCGATCCGAAACGTGTTGGCATCACCGGCGGCTCCTATGGCGGCTATATGACGATGGTCGGTGTCACGTTCTACCCGGACCTGTTCGCGGCCGGCGTCGACCTGTTCGGGATGGTCAACTTCTTCACGTTCTTCGAGCATACCGAGCCGTGGATGGCGGCAATCTCGACGACCGAGTACGGCGATCCGAAGACGCAGGCGGATCTCCTCCGCGATCTGTCGCCGCTCGGAAAGCTGGATCGAATCAAAACGCCGTTGATGGTTCAGCACGGGGCGAACGATACCAACGTCCCCGTCGTCGAGGCGGAGCAGATCGTGGAGAACCTGAAGCGCCGCGGGGTGCCAGTCGAGTACATCCTGTTTCCGGACGAGGGCCATGGATTTCGGAAGGAGAAAAACCGCATCACGTCGACCGTGAAGATGGTGGAGTTCTTCGTTGCGCAACTCGTCGCCCGCCAGCCGGCCACGACGCCAAACGAGGGGAGCACATCGGTGAACATCGACGGGAGTTCGCGCTGACGACCAGAACTGTCGTCGTAGTCGAGTACGACGAGGAATGGCCGCGCCTGTTCGAGAAACTTCGCGCGCACGTCTGGCCGGTGGTGGCGAGTCGCCTCGTGTTTACCCATGCGGCCCCGCTCACAGCGTTGAGAGCACGTAGCGCGCGTCAGCGACGAGCACGTTCGCCACATCGGCCGGAAGCCGCTTGGTGCAGACATCGATGAAGTCGGACAGCTTGTTGCGGACGACTGTCACGTTGCCGCGGTCGAGTGCGGCCTGCGCGTCGTTCAGCTTCGCACGCAGCCTGTTCTCGGTCGCCGGATCGATCTTCCCCTGCGCAGCGTACAAGTTGACGGACGCGATCAGACTGCGGATCGTGGCCACGACATGGAACGTCACCGAGCGTTGCGACATATTGCCGGCCACGTCGGACGCGGACGCAACTACCGTGTGCGCGCCGAGCGACAGCGTCAGAAGCTGGATCTGCTGAGCGTTCGTTGCGAGCGCTCCGTCAAGCGTCCCCCACGGGCTGCCATTGACGAGGCCCGACACGTCATCTCGCGCAGAGAAGCTCAGCGCCAACATGTCGCTGTGCAGATAGTCGCGCTCGACGGGCGCGTCGAGCTGTAACGCCGGCGCGCCTGTGTCGATCGTGATGAGTGCGGACGGCGGCACGGGCTCGACGTTGCCGGCGTTGTCGGTCGCGCGAGCCGTCACCCTCGTGGCGCCTTCCGCCGCGACGGTGAACGCGCCGGCATAGCGCTGGAACGGAGCGTCGTTGATCTGGTAGTCCACGAACGCGACGCCGCTCTCTCCGATCAAATCGGTCGCCGCGAGCGTGACTACGACACTCGACCGGTACCATCCGGCCGGTCCGCCGGTGCCCGACAGGTCGATCGTGGTTACAGGCGGCGTGAAATCGCCCGGATCTTCGATCCGCGCGACGAACGCGTCGTCGAATCCGCCGTTGCTTCCCTGCAGCGGGTTGCGCAGCGGGAAATTGGTGGAATCGGTGAATCCGGTGACGACGACGCCGCCGATCGGGTCAACGGCAATCCGCTTCCCGAAATCGCCAGCCGATCCGCCGAGGAACGTCGACCACTGCAGCAGGCCGCCGGCGGACAACCTCGCGACGAAGGCATCATACTCGCCGCCGCCGTGAGTCGGCTGCAGCGCCCGCACTATCGGAAAGTTTGTCGACGAAGTCGCTCCGGTGACGTACGCCTCTCCAGAGGGCGTCAGGGCGATCGAGACTACCGGGTCGCGTCCGACCGTGTAGACGTGAGGGCCCATTTCCGATCCGCTTCCGCCAAGGAACGTCGAATAGACGAGACCGTTTCCCGTTGCAGTGAGCTTCGTGACGAACGCGTCGCCATCGCCTCCGCCGAACGTGGATTGGTAGGCATTCGCGGTCGGGAAGTTCCCCGACAACGTGTAGCCGGCGACATGCGCCTGACCGCTTGCGTCAACGGCGATCGTACCGCCGTCTTCCGAAGCCGCGCCTCCGAGATAGGTGGCATACGTCAACGCGCCTGCCGGCGAGATCTTGGCGACGAAGAGATCGCGCATGCCCGCGAACGTCGCCTGGAGCGGATTCACAACCGGGAGATCAATCGACATCGTCGCACCGACGATGTAGACGCTGCCCGTTGAATCGACGGCGACAGCAGTGGCGTAGTCGGAGCCGGTGCCGCCGAAGTAGGTCGAGTACTCAAGGGCAGAGCCATCGGGACTGAATGTCGTGACGAACGCATCCCACAGTGCGGATCCGCCGCCGTAGACCGTCGTTGGCACAACTGGATCGACAGCCAGCGCGTAAATCGGCGAGCCTGGTCCGCCGAACGTCCATGTCGCACCGCTGTCGCCGCTGACGGCGACGCCCCCGTGAGCCGATGCCGCATAGACGATGTTGTGTGCGTGGGGCGGGATCACAACGGACGAGATCGAGTCGCCGAATAACTGAACCCATTGATTGCCGCCCGAGGTGGTGATGAAAAGACCGGCGTCGGTGCCGGCATATACAGTCGAGGGATCGGTCGGGTCGACCGCAAGCGCCGAGACGCGGCTTTTCAATCCGCTGCTGGCCGACGTCCACGCCGCGCCGCCGGTCGTCGTCTTGAACACGCCGAAATCGCTGCCCGCGTAGATCGTGGACGGCGAGGACCTGCTGAGCCCCAACGACCAGATCGTCGCGCCCATACCGACATCAGTCCAGTGATCGCCGCCGTCGATGCTCTTCGAAACGCCTCGGGAATAAGAGCTCTGCACGGCCGCCGCGTAGATCGTCAGGGGCGCCGTCGGATCGATGGCGAGTGACGTCACCGAAGCTCCATAGACGCCGACACCCGTCCACATCGCAGCGCTGTCGGTGCTGCGCAAGACGGCACCGTCGACTCCTGCATATACGGTGGATGTCGTAATCGGATCAATCGCGAGGGCGCGTACCGGAACTCCGAAGTTCGCACTGTCCGTCCACGTCTGGCCGCCGTCGACGCTCTTCGCCACACCAGTCTCGGTGCCCGCGTACACGACGAGAGGACTCACCGAGTCAATGGCAAACGAGATCAGAGACGAAGCAATCAGCGATGACAGGGCGCTCCACGATTGGAAACCATTCGTGCTCTTCCATGCCGCGCCGCCGCCAAGCTGTGGCTGGAAGGCGCCGCGCGTCGGGAAATCGGGTGAAATGGTCTGGCCGGTCACGTGAGCCCGACCTGTACTATCGACGGCGATGCCGTACGCACAGTCCTCTCCACGGCCGCCCAGGTACGTCGAGTACACGATCACACCCGTGGCATCAAGCTTCGTCACGAAGCCGTCCGAGAAGCCGCTGAGCGTCGATTGCAGCGCGTGGAGCGTCGGAAAGTTGCGCGACGTCGTGGATCCGGTCACATACGCATTGCCAGCGGCATCCACGGCGACGTCTTTGGCGTACTCGTAGCTGCTGCCGCCAAGATACGTTGCGTACACGAGCTGGTCACCCGTCGGATTCAGCTTCACCACGAACGCATCGAGCGAACCGCCGCCTGAGACGAGCGCTCCGTTCGCCTGCGGGAAGTCGAGCGACGTCGTTTCTCCGGCCAGGTAAATGCTTCCGTCGGCACCGACGGCTACTCCCATCGATGCGTCGCCGGCGCCACCGCCCAGGTACGTTGAGTAGGTCAGCACCGGATCGATGACGAGTGGCAGACGATGGTCGTACCGCCCGACGCGGAATCCAATATGGCCAGCTTTGTCGACGACGAAACCGCCTTCTACCGGCCGCCGCACGTCGTTGACGTCTTGATACACGACCGGGAGCGGCTGCTGCAGAGTGCCGCGCGTGGTCGCGATCCTGAGACCGCCGTCGGCATCGATCGCGACATGCGTGGCGCCGTCGAACGCGATGGCGATGTCGCTGACGCGCGCGCCAGGCGCGAGGACGAAGTCGTATTCGAGCTGTCGCTGATTGCCGTAATAGATGACGTTCACGCCAGGGTAGACGTCGCGATACTCCACTTTGTGATAGCCGTGAATGCCGGTCTTCCACAGCCGCGGATCGTTGCCAATCAGATAGTTCGTCGTCCCGGGAAGCGGCTCGAGACCGGCTGGCGCGGAGGGGTGTCGATGACCGCCGACCAATCGCATTGAGAGCGCAGTCGCCGCTGAGGGCATTGCTGACGAGGACGCGAGTTGCAGCGTCGTTTGGTTCGCCGAGAGGTAAACGGCGTAGTTCGGGCCACGCGCGATGAAGCCGACGCCGCCGGCGCCGACGCTCGGATCGAAGCGCATCGGCAGCTGCAAGGACGCGGCTCGAGCCCGTTCACGGGCGTGCGGATCAGCGGTACGGCGCGGCATATGTGTTGACGTCCGGGCCGCAGGCACGGCGACGATGCCTGCGGCGATGAGTGCGCTCAAGACGCACGTGATGCGGGTTCGATTGTCGGACACGGGCCGATGCCTCCTTTGGATGCACCGGCCCACGAACAAGATCGAAGCCAGGAAAAATGTGTCGAGAACGCTCCGTCAAACCGCCGCCTTCGACATCGAATCCGACGTCTGCCACTGTCGAAATCGGTCACGCGATTACATACGTGTGCCTCCTTTTGCGCCGGGCTGCACGCGGTGGTGAGGGGAAGCTTGCGAAGGGCGCAGCTGCAGGAGTCCGAAGAAGCGGTTCTTGGACTCTACGCCGATCGCGACGTTACGGTCCGCGCGCCGGCTGCTACTTGAGCAACGCCACGGCGAGCGCGATCACGGCGACGATCAGTGCGGCGCCGGCGGCCGACACCGCGTAAGCCAGCAGGCGCGACGCGCGCAGGTCAGCCGCGCGCGCCACGACGTTCGCATCCCGCGCCGCGGGTTCCTCGTCAAACAGCGACTGCCGCATCACGCGCTTGCCGGCAATCACATCCTCGATCCCGGCC
>Ga0209376_1005098_pt1 | contig 11102 bp, 7 predicted proteins | sample GraSoiAngelo_134_FD_185891 | JGI IMG/M metagenome (GOLD analysis project Ga0209376, IMG submission 185891) | Grasslands soil microbial communities from the Angelo Coastal Reserve, California, USA - 14_0929_05_30cm (SPAdes) (version 2) | ecosystem: Environmental > Terrestrial > Soil > Grasslands ... | reverse complement strand
CATCTTGCGGTACAGGGTCTTGTAGTCGGTTCGGAGAAGCCGCGCCGCCTCGCTCTTGTTCCCACTGGTGGCCTGGAGGACCCGGTGGATCGCCCGCCGCTCGGCATCCGCCGCCGCCGCCTCGGCGATCTCCTTGAGAGAGGAGTCTCCTAGAGCGGAGTCGAGAGGCGCCGGCGCTCCACGGAGTGCGGTCGCCGCAGATGGGTCGACGGGCAGGACCGAGAGATGCTGCGGCTCGATCACGTCCGAAGCGAGGAGGATGGCCCGGCGAATGACGTTCCGGAGCTCCCGCACGTTCCCTGGCCAGGGGTAGCGCAGAAGGACCTGAGCCGCCGCCTCCGAGATTTTGCGGCACGGGCGGCCGAGCTCCATGCTGGCTTCCGGGAGAAACTCGTTCGCCAGATGGAGGATGTCATCTCGCTCCCTGAGGGGCGGCAGGCTGATCCCGAATTCGTTCAGACGGAAATAGACATCCTGGCGGAACCGGCCAGCCCGCACCTCTCGGTCGAGGCGGACATTGGAGGCGGCGATGATCCGCGCGGCCACTCGGACCGGCCGCGTGCTGCCGAGCGGCTGGACTTGTCGTTCCTGCAATGCACGCAAGAGCTTCGCCTGCGTGGGGAGGGGAAGGTTGACGATCTCATCGAGGAAAAGGCTTCCGCCCTCTGCCAGCTGGAACTGCCCCTCCTTGCGCTGATGCGCTCCCGTGAACGCGCCCTTCTCATAGCCGAAGAGCTCCGACTCGATCAGGGTGTCCGGGATCGCGCCGCAGTCGACAGCGATGAACGGCTTGTCGCGTCGGGCACTCAGCTGATGGATCGCGCGCGCGACGAGCTCCTTGCCGGTGCCGGTCTCGCCCTCGACGAGAACAGTCAGCGGAGAGTCGGCCACCTGCTTGATCTGCTCGACGATCTTCTCCATTTGGCCATTCGGGCCCATCAGAAACCGCAAAGGGCTCTCGATGACCTTGTTGGTCACCCGCAGTTCGCGCGTGCGCTCCTCGACGATGGCCTCGAGCTCGTTGAGGTGGCGCTCTAGCGCCAGCTGCTGTGCCTTGATGCGGCGACTCAACGCCCGCATTTCAATCGCCCGGCGTAACGACGCGACGAAGTAATCCCGGTCGATCGGCTTCTGGATGAAGTCGTAGGCCCCGCTGCGGAGGGCGTGGACCACCAGGTCGTGCTCGCCGTGACCGGTGATCATCAGGGTGGGTGTGTCCGGCCGGTGCGTCCGGATCTCGGCCAAGAGGTCGAGACCGTCCATCCCTGGCATCTTGATGTCGGTGACGATCGCGTCGTAGTCCTCGGCCGTGATCCGCTCGAGTGCGGCCGCCCCCGAATCTGCCGTGTCGACCGTCACCCCGGCCATTCGGAGCCGGAGAGCCTGGGGAAGCGCCTGCAGCAGGGCCAGGTCGTCGTCGACGATGAGCACGTGACCCTGGCTCATGGCTCGCCCCTCAGCGGCGTCGGGCGGAGCTCGCGCCCGAGCTTCTCCACGACCCGCTCCAGTTCACTGGCGCAGCGCTCCAGGGCCAGCTGCCGGTCCTTCACCCGCCGATTGAGCGCGTGCGCTCGAATCGCGCGGTACAACAACGCCACGAAGTGATCGCGGTCGATCGGCTTCTGGATGAGGTCGTAGGCCCCCCCGCGCAAGGCGCGAACCCCGAGGTCGTCCTCACCGTAGCCCGTGATCAAGAGGGTAGGGGTGTCGGGCCGGCGCTCTCGGATCTCGGCCAAGAGCGCCAGACCGTCCATCCCCGGCATCTTGATGTCGGCGACGATCGCGTCGTAGTCCCGGGCGGCGATCCTGTCCAGCGCGACCGCCGCCGAATCGGCCGTGTCCACCATGACCCCGCTCATTCGGAGCCGGAGCGTTTCGGGAAGCGCCTGCAGCAGGTCCGGGTCGTCATCGACGATGAGCACGCGAGCCTCTTCGCGCCCCAGCTCCTCCGCGATCTTCTCCAGTTTGATGGTGCAGCGCTCCAGGGCCAACCGTCGGTCCTTCACCTGACGGTTCAGCGCGTGCGCTCGAATCGCGCGAGACAACGCCGCCACGAAGCGATCCCGATCGATCGGCTTCTGGATGAAGTCGTAGGCGCCGCCGCGCAGCGCCCGCACGGCGAGCTCGTACTCCCCGTGGCCGGTGATCATGAGGGTGGGCGTGTCGGGCCGGCGCCCCCGGATCTCGGCCAAGAGCGCCAGACCGTCCATTCCCGGCATCTTGATGTCGGTAACGATCGCGTCGTAATCCCGGGCGGCGATCCGGTCCAGTGCGGCCGCCGCCGAGTCGGCCGTGTCCACCGTCACCCCGCTCATTCGGAGCCGGAGAGTCTCGGGAAGCGCCTGCAGGAGCGCCGGGTCGTCGTCGATGACAAGGACGTGCAGCGCCGTCATGCCGGTGAGGCCTCCTCTGGATCGGCGGAGGCGAGGGGCAGGTGAATGAGGAACGTGGCGCCTTCGCCGGGTGGGCTCGAGACCGAGATCGTACCGCCGTGCTCCTTGACGATCCCGTAGGTGATGGACAGGCCCAGGCCCGTGCCTTTCCCAACCTGCTTGGTGGTGAAAAACGGATCGAAGATCCGCCGCTCGAGCCCCGCTGGAATCCCCTTCCCGGTATCGGCGAACGCAATCTCCACCGACGCGGAGCCGACCGAACCCGAGATGCGAATCGCTTTGTGTGGCGAGTCGGCCACCGCGTCGCGCGCGTTCGTCAACAGGTTGATGAAGACCTGCTCCAGCTGAATCGGATTCCCTACGACCACGGGATCCTCTGAACCCAGGTCGACCATGACCTTGATCTCACGCAGCCTGAGCTGCTCCTGCATGAGGGAAAGCGCGCGCTCGATCACCTGCGTGAGAGAGATCGGCTCACGGCTGACGGGAGCCGCCCGTCCGAACGTGCGCAGGTGCGAGATGATCTCCGTGGCCTTGTGGACCTGCTGTGTGGTGCGGCGCAACTCGCGGACGATCTGGCCCCGGTCGGTCGCGCCGAGCTCGATGAGGTCGATCGCGTTGCCCACGAACAAGCCGATGTTGTTGAGCGGGTTGTTGAGCTCGTGGGCGACGCCAGTGGTGAGCTCGCCGAGCGTGGCAAGCTTTCCGGCCTGGACGAGCTGCTCCTGCTTGTCGCGCAGCTCCTGTTCGCGCCGCTGCATCTCGGCGGTGGTCTCTCGCAGGTCTCCCATGATGTGAATCATCGCCTTGCGGGTGGCCTCCAGATGCAGCGTGTCCTTGTGCGAGTCCTGAAGGATGTGCAGCAGGGCCCGCCGTGAATTGTCGAGCCGCTCCGTCTGGCGGGCCAGTCGTCGGCGGTCCCGTTCGTAGTCGGCCAGGATGTGAAGCATGGCCTTCCGCTGGTTGGCGAGGCGCTTGTTGAACTCGTTCAGGTCGCCCATGATATGGAGCAACGCGCGGCGTTGCTCGTCGCGCGCACGCAGGCGGCGTTCCAGCGTCTCCACTTGGGCGCGGAAGCGGCTCTCGGCCGCCGCGGTTGCCCCGGGCTCCGTGACCGTCGCCTCGCGATGCTCCGTGACGATCTCTGACATCGCGATCCGACCCTCTCCGCGATCAGTCCTTCGACTTCTTCCGCAGGCTCTCCAGCTCCTTTTCCAGGGCGATCATCTTCAGCTCGCGCCCGACCACCACCTCCTCGAACTTCTCCAGGTCCAGGATCTTTTCCTGCAGCTCGGTCTTGGACTTCTCGAGGTCGCGCACCACCTGCGCGTAGGCGCGCATGTCGCGCAGGATGCCGATGGCGCCGATGACCTTGCCGTCGGGGTTGCGGAGGGCGGAGGCGTTGAGGGTGGTGGGGATGACCTCGCCGCTGGCGCTGCGGGGGTTGAGCCGGGCGTTGCGGGTGACGCCGCGCTCGACGACCTCGCGCAGGGCGGCGGTGAACTCCCGAGTCTCCTCGGGGCTGATGAAGCGTGACAGCGACTGCTCGAGCACCTCGTCCTGGCGGAAGCCCAGGAGCTGGGAGACGGCGTCATTGGCCTGCAGGATCTTGCCCTCGAGGTCCGAGACGAACACGGGGTCGGGCGCGTTCTTGATCAAGCTCTCGGCGTAGGCGCGGGCCTTGTCCAGCTCGCGCATGTCGCGGAGGATACCGATCGCGCCGATGACCTTGCCGTCGGGGTCGCGGAGGGCGGAGGCGTTGAGGGTCGTCGGGATGCCCTCGCCGCTGGCGCTGCGAGGGTTGAGCCGGGCGTTGCGGGTGACGCCGCGCTCGACGACCTCGCGCAGGGCGGCGGTGAACTCCCGGGTCTCCTGGGGGCTGATGAAGCGCGAGAGCGACTGCTCGAGGAGCTCGTCCGGGCGGAAGCCGAGGAGCGTGGACACCGCGTCGTTGGCCTGCAGGATCTTGCCCTCGAGGTCGGAGACGAACACGGGGTCGGGCGCGTTCTTGATCAAGCTCTCGGCGTAGGCGCGGGCCTTGTCCAGCTCGCGCATGTCGCGCAGGATCCCGATGCCGCCGATCACCTTGCCGTCCGCGTCGCGCAGGGCGGAGGCATTGAGGGTGGTGGGGATGCCCTCGCCGCTGGCGCTGCGGGGGTTGAGCCGGGCGTTGCGGGTGACGCCCCGCTCCACGACCTCCCGGAGGGCCGCCAGGAACTCCCGGGTTTCATCGGGCGAGATGAAGCGCGAGAGCGACTGCTCGATCAGCTCGTCCGGGCGGAAGCCGAGGAGGGCGAAGACGGCGTCGTTGGCCTGGAGGATCTTGCCCTCCAGGTCGGAGACGAACACCGGGTCCGGGGCGTTCTTGATCAAGCTCTCGGCGTAGGCTCGGGCCTTGTCGAGCTCGCGCATGTCACGCAGGATCCCGATCACGCCGATCGCCCGACCGTCCGGATCGCGCAGAGCGGAGGCGTTCAGGCTCGTGGGGATGACCTCGTCGCTCGCACTCCGAGGGTTCAGGACCACGTTTCGCATGACACCTCGCTCGACCACTTCGCGCAGTGCCGCCGTGAACTCTCGCGTCTCCTCGGGGCTGATGAAGCGCGAGAGCGACTGCTCGAGCACCTCATCTTGGCGAAACCCGAGCAGCTGGGAAACCGCATCGTTGGCCTGCAGGATCTTGCCTTCGAGGTCGGACACGAACACCGGGTCCGGGGCGTTCGCGATGATGATGTCGGCGTCCAGTGAACCGCGCGACTTCACGCTCCTGCCGTCACCCTCGACCGCGTCCCCTTGCGTACCGAGTTCCAGCCGTCCAGCCATGTTGGGCCTCCCCACGCGCCGGCGTCGCGGCCGGTCGACCTTCGGGTAGCGACCAGGTGTAACGAACATTTCCGGACAGCATGTCCGGCGCCAGACTAACGACAGTGCAACCCGTACACAAGCAAAGAGTTTCTCGTCGTGGATCCTGCAGCAACGAGGCCTTTTTGCTGAACGGATAACCTAAAAAAGTCAACCCAGGAAAATCTTTTCACACCAGCCGGCGCCAGGGACGGTGCACTCGGGATGCTTTGTGGGCCCCAATCCCCCGTTCATTCTTCTAGGAGCACGCAGTGTCGGGGCTCGGCGCTCACGAACACCTCATCGCCCTCGGTCATCGGCTCCGCCGCGGCCGAGCGGACGATGAGCTGCCGGCCCTCCCACTCCAGATGGTATTGGGTGAAGTCGCCCTGGAACACGCGTTGCCGGATCCTCGCCGGCCACACGTTGACGGCGCCGGCCGGCCGCGCGCGATCGATGCGCAGGCGAACGGTGCGCACGGCGACGAGCACCTCGGCCCCGGCCCGTCGATCGGGAGCGATACCGTGGACGAGGGCGCCGCCCGGCGTCTCGATGACCACGACCCCGTCGCGCTCGAGGTCGGGGCGGCGGCGGCCTCGGATCAGGTTCGCCGACCCCACGAAGTCGGCGACGAACGTGTTGCGCGGGCGGTCATAGATCTCGCCCGGCGTGCCGACCTGCTCGATGACGCCGTCACGCATCACCACGATCCGGTCGGAGATCGCCAGCGCCTCCTCGAGGTCGTGGGTGACGTACACCGAGGTGACGTCGAGCCGGCGCTGGAGCTCCTTGAGCTCGACGCGCATCTCGGCGCGCAGCTTGGCGTCGAGATTCGACAGCGGCTCGTCGAACAGGAGCACCGAGGGCGAGAACACGAACGCGCGGGCCAGCGCCACGCGCTGCTGCTGGCCGCCGGAGAGCTTCGACGCGCTGCGGGCGCCGAGGTCGCCGAGCTGGACCAGGTCGAGCGCCTCGCGTACGCGCGTCGTCACCTCGACCTCGGGGAGCCGACGCACGCGGAGGCCGTAGGCCACGTTCTCGAAGACCGTCATGTGCGGCCAGATCGCGTACGACTGGAAGACCATCGAGAGCTCCCGGCGCTCGGCGGGGATGTTCACGGCGGGCGAGGACGAGAACACCGCGCTGCCGCCGATGCGGATCTCGCCCGACGTCGGCCGCTCGAGCCCGGCGATCGCGCGGAGCGTGGTCGTCTTGCCGCAGCCGGACGGGCCGAGCAGCGTGAGGTGCTCGCCGGCGCCGACGGTGAAGCTCACGCCGCGGACCGCGACGACCGTCCCGTAGCGAACGACCAGGTCGCGCACCTCGATCGACGCCTGGCTCACGCTCACTCGCCTCCGGCCTGGACGGCGCGGCGGGCCACCGCGAACATGATCGCCAGGGCCGCGGCCACCGCCAGCGTTTGTAAGAGGGCCAAGGCCGCCGTGAGCTCCGAGCTGGTCGAGAACCACGATTCGACGATGGCCGGCGTGATGACCTTGGACTTGGGCCCCATCAGCAAGATCGACGCGCCCAGCTCGCGGACGCTGGCGATGAAGAGCAGGAGCCACGCCGCGACCAGGCCGGGCTTGAGCAGCGGCATGGTGACCGTGCGCAGACGGTGGCCCCACGTCGCCCCGCACATCTGGGCCGACTCCTCGAGCGAGCGGTCGATCTGGAGGATCACGCCCGAGATCGTGCGGAGGCCCAAGGGCAGGAACACCGTGAGGTACGCGATCAGCAGCAGCCACAGCGTGCCGTAGATCGGGATCGGAAACACCAGCCACGCCCACAGCATCCCGAAGGCGAAGACCAGGCGCGGCACCGCCTGCGGGAACATCAGCACATACTCGATGAGGCCGGCGCCGGGCAGGCGCGAGCGGTAGATCAGCCACGCGAGGAATCCCATGAGCACGACGCCGAGGCTCGCGGTGGCGAAGCCGAGGAGCAGGCTGTTCCAGAGCGCCGAGCGCACCGCATCCAGCGACAGCGCGGTCGCGTAGTTGGCGAGCGTGAAGTTGTCCACGCGGGGGAACACGGTCGTCAGGCGCTGGAACGAGGCGTAGACGATCGTCAGCACCGGCAGGATCACGGCCACGCCCAGGTAGCCCACGCACACGCCGAGGAGCGGCCAGCGCAGCCGTCCGACGTCCATGACCCGGGGCCGGAAGGCCTTGCCCGTGATGGTGGCGTAGCTGCCGCCGCTCACGATGCGCCGGTAGACCCACACCATCGCGAACATCACGGCGAACAGCGACACGCCCATGGCCGCCGCCGTCGGGAAGCGCGGCGGATACTGTGACACGAGCTGGTACATCGCCGTGGTCACGACGTAGAAGCGGCTGGGCAGGCCGAGGACCAGCGCGGCCGAGAACGAGCCCAGCATCTCGGCGAACACGAAGACGGCCGCGCCGAGCACGCCCGGCAGGACCAGGGGCAGCGTGACGCGCAGCATTGTCCGCAACCGTCCGGCGCCCAGCACTTGCGACGCTTCCTCCAGCGCCGGGTCCATCGACTTCATCACGGCGCCGATCATCACGAAGGCGACGGCGCCCTCGAAGAGGGCCATCACCCAGGCGATTCCCCATGGCGTGTTGATGTCGACGAGGTGGCCGTCGCCCCCGAGCGCGCGCCAGAGCTGATTGACGAACCCGCTCGCCGGGGAGCCGATGAGCGCCCAGGCGAGCGCGCCCATCAACGGCGTCACGTAGTACGGCAGGGCCATGAGCTGTTCGAACGCCGCGCGGCCAGGCACGTTCGTCCGCGAGAGGATCCATCCCATGACGAACCCGAAGACGATGGCCAGCACGGTCGCCATGCCCGCCACCAGCAGCGTGTTGCCGAAGATGTGCGAGTAGCGGGGGAGGTCCGCAAAGTTGGCGAGGCCGTAGGCCTCGGGTGGGCGGGCCTGCGGATCGCCGACGCTCAGCGAGGCCTGGAGGAGATAGGCGATCGGATAGAGGACGAGGACGGCAGCGCCCCCACCGACGAGCACGCTGACAAGGCGCGGGCCCGGCCGCCAGGACCGGGCCCGCTGCAGGTACCTCACCGCGCTGAGGCTCACAAACCCATGATCGAGTTCCACTCCTTCACGAACACGGGGTGGCTCGCCACGTAGTCGTTCCAGTCCGTGGGGAAGAGGAGCTTGAAATCCGCCAGCCGCTTGCCCGTGGGCATCGGCGGGGCGTCGGTCCGCAGCGAGCCGTAGAGGAGGATCTTCTGGTTCTGGTAGACCGCCTGGCCGCGCTTGGCCAGCGCCCAATCCACGAAGAGCTTGGCCGCCTCGGGATGGGGGGCGCGATTGACGACGCCGATGAAGAACGCCGTGGCCGGCAGTCCGTCGGGCGGCGCCACGAACTCGATCTCCGCGCCCTTCTCGGCGAAGAGCGTGTAGCCGGCGTACTCGGCGAGCACGCACATGCGGTCGTCGCCTTTGGACAGCCGGTCGAAGAGCTGGGCGCGGGCGTCGAAGCCCTTCGGCCGCTGCTTGGCGAACTCCTGCCAGAAGTCGTTGCCGTAGAGCTTGCGCAGCACGTACCACTGGGCGTGCTGCATGCCGGAGGTGGCGAGCTTGGCGCTGACCCCGTCCTTGAACGCCGGGTTGAGGATGTCCTTCCACGTCTTCGGCGCCTGCTCGGGCTTCACCTTGGCGCGGTTGTAGGAGATGCCGGCGAAGCTGACGCCGCCCCAGGTGTAGTGACCGGCGGGAGCCGACTGGTGCTCGGCCTTGTACGCCGTGAGCTCCGGTGAGACGTGCACCTCCCAGCCGCCCTTCTTCTGGAAGTCGATGGCCGGCGAGATGTCGGAGAGCTGGAGCACGTCGACGCCGAAGCGGCCGGCCGAGCGCTCGGCGGTGATCTTCGCGTAGAGCGCGCCGGTCTGCAGCCGCACGTAGCTGGTCTTGATCTTCGGAAAGTCCTTCTTGAACGAATCGAGCAGGACGCCGATGCCGGCCTCGCCGTCGTGGCCGTAGTAGACGACCTCGCCTTCCTGCTCGGCCTTGGCGACGTCGGCGAGGGTCTGGAAGTCGAGCACCTTGGTGGCGGTCCGCGACTGGGCCGCCGCGAACGGCGCGTGAGCCAGCGGGGCCGCCGCCGCGGCGAAGGTCGCGGTCTTCAAGAAGCCGCGTCGATTCATTCAGAGATCTCCTCTTTCGATTTGGGGATGTCGGGGCGACGTCTCGCCCGCGTAGCATAAGCCACCCGGCCTTCCCTGGCCATCTGCGGTATCCTAGCGCCGTCCAAATTCCCCGGGTGAGGTGCTGCATGCTCTACGAGCTGCGTCGTTACGATGTCGCCGCCACCAAGCTCCCCTCGCTCATCGACCGCTTCGGCTCCTTCACGGTGCACAAGTGGAAGGAATACGGCTTCCGCTTGATCGGCTTCTGGACGCCCGTGGTGGGCGAGAAGAGCAACCAGGTCGTCTACATCTGGGGCTGGGAGAGCTACGAGGAGCGGACCAAGAAGAACGCCGCCTGGCGGGCCGACCCCGAGCGCGCCAAGAAGTGGGCGGAGACCGAGAAGGACGGGCCGCTGGTGAACCGCGTGTACAACCAGCTCATGGAACCGACCTCGTACTCGCAGATGGATCGCGGCGAGCCCTACGGGCCCGACGCGTCGAGCCGCAGCCCGTACCTCTTCGAGCTGCGCGAGTACCAGGCGATGCCGGGCAAGATCAACAACATCACCGACCGGTTCGGCAACTTCACGTGCGGCGCGTTCAAGAAGCACGGCTTCCGCCAGGTGGGCTACTGGCACAACCGCATGGGCGGCAACGACCACCAGCTCATCTACCTGCTGGCCTGGGAGAGCCTGGACGAGCGCATGACCAAGTTCGACGGGTTCGCCAAGGACCCGGAGCGCGCCCGGGTGTTCGCCGAGAGCGAGAAGAACGGGCCGATCGTGCAGCAGGTGACCAACGCCATCCTGCGCCCGACCGCTTTCTCGCCGATGAAGTGAGGCGATTGCAAGAACAGGGGCGGGGCGTCACGACCGCAGCACGCGGACGGGCTGGCCGGCCAGCCAGGCCTTGACGTCCTCGAGCGCCTGTCCGTAGAAGATCCGGTAGCCTTCTTCGGTGACGTAGCCGAGGTGCGGCGTGATCACCGTATTCGGCAGATCGCGCAGCGGATGGTCGATCGCGAGCGGCTCGTCGTCGTACACGTCGAGGCCCGCGCCGGCGATCGTGCCCTTCCGCACGGCGGCGACGAGCGCGCTCTCGTCGACGATGGGGCCACGCGACGTGTTGATCAGATAGGCGGTGCGCTTCATCAAGGACAGCTCGCGGGCCCCGATGAGCCCGCGGGTGCGGTCACTGAGCACGAGATGAATGCTCGCCACGTCCGCGCGCGCCAGCAGCTCGTCCTTGGCCACCAGCTTGGCGCCCACCTCGGCGGCGCGCGCCTCCGTGAGGTTCTGGCTCCACGCGATCACGTCCATCTCGAAGGCGCGGCCCACCTTGGCCACGCGCGAGCCGAGCCCACCGAGTCCGATCACGCCGAGCGTCTTGCCGTTCAGGCCGAGCCCGCAGCTGATCTGCCACCGTCCTTCGCGGGTCGCGCGGTCTTCGACGGGGATGCGACGCACGAGGGCGAGAATGAGTCCCCACGTCAGCTCGGCGGTCGGATAGGGAAGCCCGGCGGTGCCGCAGACGACGATCCCGCGCGCGGTGGCCGCCGCCACGTCGATCGACGCGTTGCGCATACCGGTCGTGACCAGCAGCTTCAGCTTGGGCAGCCGCTCCAGGAGCGCGCGCGGAAACGCGGTGCGCTCACGCATCGCCACCACGGCCTCGAAGTCGGCGAGCCGGGCGGCCACCGCGCCCGCGTCCTTGAGGTGGTCGGCGAAGACGACGACGTCAGTGCCGGCGGGC
>Ga0209376_1005097_pt1 | contig 11102 bp, 13 predicted proteins | sample GraSoiAngelo_134_FD_185891 | JGI IMG/M metagenome (GOLD analysis project Ga0209376, IMG submission 185891) | Grasslands soil microbial communities from the Angelo Coastal Reserve, California, USA - 14_0929_05_30cm (SPAdes) (version 2) | ecosystem: Environmental > Terrestrial > Soil > Grasslands ... | reverse complement strand
ATCGTCGGCCTGATCAGGACCGGCTACGCAAACCTCAACCGGAGGCTCCGCGGGGCGGGCGATCGGGAGACTGGACAGATACCGCCGGACCCCCAGACTGTTTAAATAAGAAACCATCAAACTGGGAGGAGTTTTTATGGGTAGAGAGGCACCTGGTCTCGCCGCGGCCGCGGCTTTCCTGCTCATCTCGGCCGCATGCGGTGGCAACACCGCCACCACGACTCAGACCGACGTTGGCGTCACCAGCAACTCGATCCTTCTCGGCACGACCATCGCGCTGTCCGGTCCCGCCGCCGCCTACGGAACGATCGCCAACGCCGAGAACGCGTACTTCACGTACGTCAACAACACCCAGGGCGGCGTCAACGGCCGCAAGATCAACTTCAAGATCCTCGACGACGCCTACAACCCGGCTCAGACGGTGCCGCTCACCAAGCAGCTCGTCGAGCAGGACCAGGTCTTCCTGATGTTCAGCGGACTCGGCACCCAGGCGCAGACCTCGGTGCGCGACTACCTGAACACCAAGAAGGTCCCGCAGCTGTTCGTCGCCACCGGGGCGACCACGTGGGGCAAGGACTTCGGCAACTTCAAGTGGACGATGAGCTGGCAGCCGCCCTACCAGGGCGAGGCTCGCATCTACGCCAAGGACGTGCTCCAGAACCACCCCAACGCCAAGATCGGCGTCCTGTACCAGAACGACGACTACGGCCAGGACTATCTGAAGGGCCTCACCGACGGACTGGGTGACAAGGCGTCGATGATCGTCGCCAAGGAGAGCTACGACGTCACGGCGGCGGACCCGTTCGCCCAGCTGACGAAGCTAAAGGCCGCCGGCGTCGACACGCTGTTCCTGTTCTCGACCCCGAAGCCCTCGATCCAGTCGCTCGCGTTCGTCTCCAAGGTGGCCTGGACCCCGACCATCTATCTGAACTCGGTGTCCAATCCCCAGGTCTACATGCTGGCCGCCGCCAAGGCGGGCGCGGCGTTGAAGAACGTGACCAGCGTCGGTTACATCAAAGACCCGACCGACCCGCAGTGGGCGAACGACGACGGCATGAAGCTCTACAAGCAGGTCATCGCCAACTGCTCGACGTGCAACGTGCAGGACGGCTTCAACATCTACGGCGTCGCCGTGGCGTACACGATGGTGGGCGTCCTCAAGCAGGCCGGCAACAACCTGACGCGCGCCAACGTGATGAAGATCGCATCCACGCAGCTCAACGAGAGCAACCCGTTCCTGCTCCCGGGCGTCAAGGTCACGACGACCTCGAACGACCACTTCCCGATCATGCAGGAGCAGGTCATCACCTGGTCCGGCTCGTTGTGGCAGCTCCAGGGCTCGATCATCGACGAGCGGGGTTCCATCAAGTAATCCAGAGAATCGCCAACGGCGTGCAGCCGTACTGGCTGCACGCCTACCTCCTCGTCTACTTTCCGCTAGGGCTTTTCGCCGACAGCAAAGTCACCGCCGTGTGGCAGCAGGACGTCCTGGGCGTCCTCACCTTCATCGCCCTCTACCTCGCCGCCCTCAAGGCGCCGCCCGGCTCGCGCGCGCAGGTGTGGACGTGCGTCGCTGTCGCGACCTGCTTCGAGGTGTTCAGCTCGCTCGTGTGGGGGATCTACCGCTACCGATTCCACAACGTCCCGCTCTTCGTGCCGCCGGGGCACGGCATGGTCTACCTGTTCGGCCTCCTCGCGGTGCAAGCCCCGCTCGTCCAGCGCCACGGGCGGCGGGTCGCCTATTTCGTCCTGGCCGCCGCGACGGCCTGGTCGCTTGCCGGGGTGACGGTCCTTCCGCAGCTCACCGGGCGCGTCGACGTCCAGGGCCTGATGTGCCTCCCGGTCCTGGCCGTGTTCCTGCTCCGCTCACAACGCTGGCCGCTCTTCGCCGCGATCTGGGTCATCGTCGCCGTGCTCGAGATCGCCGGCACCTCGTTCGGGAACTGGTACTGGGTGCCGGTCGCGCCGTGGACCGGGATCCCTTCCGGCAACCCGCCGTCGGCGATCGCCGCCGGCTACGGCATCATCGACGGCTCGGTGCTCGTCGTCCTGTGCGCCTCCTACAGGCTGGGCTTGAACACCATCATCACGAGGATCACGAGCACGATGATCCCCAGGCCCGGACCGAACCTCCGGCTCAGGCCCGCCAAGCGCGCGTACTCCGGCGAAGAGGTCTGACCCGCCTCGACCAGCCGGATCTGGTTTCTGAGCATCGGCGAGTAGAAGCCCACTCCCAAGACCACGATGGCCGCGAACAGGATCAGGGCGATCACGATCCAGAGGGCGGTGATCTTCCACTGCATGAACACCATCACCAGCCCCGTCACCAGCAGCACGCCGTAGGCCGGGTTCGCGATCCGGTCGTCCAGGAACTTGACGCCCTTGAGCGCGAACCCGAGGTGCGCCGGGTCGTTGGAGGCGCGAATCGACCACACGCCGTAGGTGATGTTCAAGCCCACAGCCACGATCGCGGCCAGGATGTGGAGGAACTTGAACACCAGGTACCAGGTGAACATCAGCCTTTCACCTCCACGATCGCGCTGCCGACGGTCGTGCGCTTGCCGCCCTCGTCCTCGCCCCAGACCTCCAGCTCGACGTTCCCGCCTTCCACCCGGGTGACGCGGCCGCGGCAGCGATACGGGTGGCCGGGCATGTCGACGCCACGGTAGCTGACCTCGAACGCCTTCAGGGTCCCGTCCTCGCCGAGCCAGTCGGTGATCAGCTGACCCAGGAAGGCAGCCTTCAAAAGGCCGTGCAGGATCACGCCCGGTAGGGCGACGCTCTGCGCGTAAGCCTGGTCGTAGTGGATCTCGTAGAAGTCCCCCTGCGCGCCCGCGTACTGGACGAGCTGGCGCGTTGTCGGGTGCTTGACCAGCTCGGGCAGCTCCTGCCCGACTTCGACCTTCATCGCCGTATCGCCGTTCCGCGCAGGCGCGCCACCAGCTCGCCGCGCTGGTTCGTGTAGTCGGTCTCGAAGATGATGAAGAGCAGGTTCCCACTCGAGCCTGCTTTCTCGTAGACGTCGGCCACGCGGCCGCGCGCGCTGATCTCATCGCCGATCTTCACCGGCGCGAAGTACTCGAAGCGATTGCCTCCGTTCAGCCAGCCCTTGCCGTATTCCTCGGCCTCGCCGAGGTGGAGCGAGACCGGCGCCAGCGCGACCAGGAAGGTCGGCGGCGCCTCCTCCTTCCAGCGTGGGTTTGGATCGCCGACCGCCTCCACGAAGCGGCGGACGTGGCCGGCCTCGACCGTGGCGATGGTCGTCGGGCCGTCGACGCCGATGCGGGCGCGCAGGCGATCGATGACCGACGTCGTCGTGCTCATCGGCCGCGAGGGAGCCCCAGCACCCGCTCGGCGATGATGTTGCGCTGGATCTCAGACGAGCCGGCGTAGATGGTCTCCGCCTGCGCCCACATCCAGCCGTACTGCCAGCGGCCGTCCTCGACGGCGAACGGCGAATCGGGCGCGAGCGCCCCGTACATCCCCTCCGCGCCGATGGCCGCCTCCTGAAGGCGCTTGTCCATCTCGCTCCAGTAGAGCTTGGTGACGCTGGCCTCGGGACCCGGCGCGTGGCCATGCTGAGCGCGCGTCAGGTTGCGCAGGCCGATGAGCCGGAAGACGTGGGCCTCGATGCGGGCCTGGGCGATCTTCTGTCGCGTCGCCGCGTCGCCGCCGGCGCCCCGGTCGCGCGCCAGCGCCGCGAGATCGTCGACCGCGCGCTCGAATCGGGCTGCCTGCGCCAGGCCGCCGCGCTCGAAACCGAAAACCGTCATCGCGATCTTCCAGCCGTCACCTGGAAGGCCCACGAGGTCCCGCTCGTCGACCTCCGCGCCCGACAGAAAGATCTCGCAGAACTCGCCCCCGCCCGTCATCTGTTTGATGCGACGGACCTCCACTCCCGATTGGTGCATGTCGACGAGGAAGAACCCGATGCCGCGGTGTGGGTCGGCGCTCGGGTCGGTGCGGGCGAGCAGGAAGCTCTTGTCGGAGTAGTGGGCCCCGCTCGACCACGTCTTCTGGCCGCTGAGCACCCACTTGCCATCGCGCTTTTCCGCGCGGGTGCGCAGGCCCGCCAGGTCGCTACCCGCGTCCGGCTCGCTGAAGCCCTGGCAGAAGATCAGCTCGCCGCTGAGGATCTTCTCCACGTACGTGTCCTTCTGCCACTGGCTTCCGAGGCCGGCGAGCGTGGGCGCCAGCAGGGTCACTCCGAGGCGGCCCAGGATGCCCGGCGCGCCCACACGCGCCATCTCCTCCTGGTAGATGGCCTGCATTACCGGCGTGGCGCCGCGGCCGCCGACCTCCGTCGGCCAGCCGAGCTTCAGCCAGCCGCCCTCGTACAGCTTGCGCTGCCAGTCGCGCTGGAGGTCGGTGTCCTCCTCGTCGCGGTAACCGCCTTTGCCGTCCTGCCGCCACGCGGCCGGAAGGTTGGACTCCAGCCAGGAGCGGACCTCGTGCCGGAAGGCTTCCTCCTCGGCCGTGTATCCGAGATCCACGGTTAGGAAACTAGCAAAAAGAGGCAAACTGGATACGGTGGCATCCGAGGTCCTCTGCGGGCGCTGCGGGGCGCTCCTCACCAACCCGAACGCGCCGTGCCCACGCTGCGGCTCCCCCGCGTCCGGCGGCTACTACGGGCCGGGCGCGCGACCCCGCAAGAATCCGGCTCTCGCCGCCGCGTTTGCCGTCATCCCAGGGTGCGGCCACTTCTACCTCGGCCAGAACGTCAAGGGGCTCGCCTACCTGGTCGGCATCGCGGGGCTTCAGTTCTTCGGCTTCGACCTCGACCTCACGGTGATCGGCGCCGCGGTCGGCGTGCCCATGGAGCTTGGCGGTGGCGGACTGTGGCTGTTCAGCATCGTCGACGCCTACCGCACCGCCAAGCGCATGGAGTCAGGCGGAAGCTAGGAAGCCCTTCGCTTTCGCGTCGTCGTCGTCCGCTTCCGCCGGCCGCCGCTCGTCGACGCCGCGCGACGCCGTCGCGCCGGCTTGGTGCCGAGAGCCTTCTGCACCCGGCGCGAGAGGGTGCGAATCCCGCGCTCCACGCCCTTGCTGGACGTCGACTTGTTCGCCTTCTCGGTGAGCTTCACCACCTGGCGCTCCAGTTGGCGGTTTTTCTTGATCAATTCCGCGACCATCGTGTTCAGCTGACTGACGAGATCTCCACCGCCGGCGCGTCTGCGCCCCGGGCGGCGATTCTTCGAACCAGGCGGCCTTCCTCGACGTCGAGGCCCTGACTGCTGTGCTTCCTCGGGTGCCATTTCGTCTCCTTACAGAAATAAATCAGGCGCAGCAATCTTAGCTGCGCCCGATTAGAAAATATTTTCCGAAAGAATTACGCCGCGGCCAAAAGCTGCTGCTTGGAGAGACTCTTCAATCCCTCGCGCGCGAGCTCGTGCGCGGGATTCGCTTTACGGCTCACATAACGCACGACACGCCAGCCGCGCCGGCATCGCTCGCGTACTTCGTGCACCGCGATGCGAAAACTGTCGCTTGACGGCATGCGGCTGCGGACCACCGGAGCGCAATCCGTGCGCACGATCACACGGTGATAGGGCCAGCGGGCGGCGGCAAGATCGAGCGCGCCCGCGCACACATGCGCCTCCAGCTGGGCCGAGCCTCCGAGATGCGAAAAGCCGAACGACTCCGTGTAGACGGCCCGCCCACGAACAAAAACGGCCAGGCCACACCCGGCCCGGCCATGCTTGTCAAGCGCGGCGTCCACGTAGATCACCAGGCACTCCCGCAAACTGCATTCCTCCCGGTTTTTCGCCTGCCGGCTGCCCGCCAGGCCAGGATTTCGGAAGAGCCTAACACGATGTTGCGGGCTTGTCCCCCGGTGGATACTACATTTAGGGTCAGTCGGCCGGCGGCAGCTCGGTCCCCATCGCGTGGTAGCCGCCGTCGACGTGCAGGAGCTCGCCCGTGGTCATGTCGAGGTACTCCGAAAGGAGAACGCAGACCGCCCTCCCGACCGGGGATTTGTCCTGCAGATTCCAGCCAAGCGGTGCCCGCTTCTCCCAGACCTCCTCGAAGTCCTTGAAACCCGGAATGCCGCTCGCCGCGAGCGTGGCGAGGGGTCCCGCGCACACTGCGTTGACACGGATCTTGTAGCGCCCAAGGTCGCGCGCCAGGTATCGCGTCACCGACTCGAGCGCCGCTTTGGACACTCCCATCCAGTCATATTTCGGCCACGCACTCGTCGAGTTGTCGAAATCGAGCGTGACCATCGAGCCGCCGTGCTCTTTCATCAGGGGCAGAAATCCACGCGCCATTTCCTTGAATGAAAAGGCGCTCACCTGGAGTGCAGTGGCGACGCTCTCCCAGGGCGTGTTCAGAAACTGACCGCCAAGAGCGTCAGCGGGCGCGAACGCAACCGAATGCACGAGGCCGTCGACACGGTCCCACCGCTTCGACGTTTCTTCCACCGCGCTGGAGATGTCGGATGCTTTGGTCACATCCATCTCCAGGATGTCCGGCACGGGATCCAGCTTTTTCGCCGTCATCTGGGTGATGCTCATCATCCTGCCGAAGCTCGTCAGCAGAATTTCCGCGCCTTCGCGCTGGCACTCTTGGGCGATTGAAAAACCGATGCTGCGCCGGTCTGACATGCCTGCGATGAGGATTCGCTTCCCTTGCAGAATCATGGGCGAATCCTAATTCCTAGCCTGGGTCGGCGCCGGTCGCCACCGGCGCGTCGCGGTGCGACCAGTCGCTCCACGACCCGGCGTACAGTCGCGCGTCCGGCAGCCCCGCGACCGCCATCGCGAGCAGGTGCTGGCTGGCATTGACCCCAGATCCGCAGTAGAAGACAGCGCCATGCTGGGCGCCGAGAGTTCCGTATCTCCGGCGCAGCTCGTCGGGTGACTTGAAGCGTCCGTCTGCTTCCAGGTTCTCGAGAAAGGGCGCGCTGAGCGCACCGGGGATGTGCCCGGCTTTCGGATCGATTGGTTCCTTCTCGCCGCGATATCGCTCAGGCGCGCGCGCGTCGATCAGCGGCACGCCCTGCAGCGCGCGCACCGCCTGGAAGTCGAGCACCCGGCGCTGGTCGGGCGGGCCGGCTGTGAAGTCGCCCCGCGTGACGTCCGGCGCCTTGGTCTCGAGCGGTCCCCCCCACGCCTGGATGCCGCCGTCGAGGACCGCCTGCGCGCCGTGGCCGAAGTAGCCGAGAAGGAACCAGAGCCGCGCCGCCACCGAGGCCCCCGCGTCGTCGTAGACGACGACCCTCGTCGTCCGGCTCACTCCGGCTTTGCGCATCTCCCGCTCGAACTGCCCGGCGGCCGGCAGCGGATGCCGGCCTCCTCCCTCCTTCCCGGTGACGTCCTCGAGGTCGACGAAGACGGCGCCCGGGATGTGGCCCTTCGCGTACTCGTCGCGGCCGCTGCGGCCCTGTAGATACCAGCGGAAATCGATCACGCGGAGATCCGCGTCGGCGATGTGCTGGCGCAGCCAGTCCGCGTCCACCAGCGGACCGAAATTCATCTAGGCGTGGATGACCCGCGTGTCGTGGCAGAAGTGGACTGTGTGCGGATGCATGGCGTGCAGCCGGTCGAGCGAGCGCGTCCAGCTCTCGCGATCGGCGTGCTGCCCTGGCCAGTGGCTCAGGTCGGCGGCCGCCCTCTCGACATAGATGTCTGCCGTGTAGGCGGCGTCGCCGATCATCACCGCTCCGCCGCCGTCGGTGTCGACCACGACGCTCTGGTGCCCGATCGTGTGGCCCGGCGTGGCGACCACGCGCACGCCCTCGGCGATCTGGGCGTCCCCGTCGACAAGCTCGAAGCGCGCCCCCGCGAAGTCGAACCACTGGATCGATTCGCCTTCCCTGCGCGCACGTTCGAGCTCAGAGCGCTGTATGTAGAAGGGCGCCTGCTTGAAGACCGCGTTCTGCCCGCAGTGGTCGAAGTGGAGATGGCTGTTGATCACGATCTTGACGTCGGCGGGGCTCAGGTCATGCTCGGCGAGCGCGTCGGCCGCGCGCCGGTTCACGACTTTCCACTCCCGGATCAGGCGCTCGTCGCCCCACCCCACGCCGCTGTCGACCAGGATCGCGCCGGCTTTGGGATGTTTGATGACGAAGCCGTGAACCGGGATGTCGTTGAAACCCCCGATCTGCGCGAGGTGCAGGCGGACGATCTCGAGCGTCACGCCAGGAATGGCGACGCCGCGAAGACGGCGAAGAGGACGGCGACGTACACCATCGAGTAGCGCCACAACCGGCGCGTCCAGCCGCGCCTCTCCAGGTCGAGGATGGAGATGCCTACCAGCCCGGCGCCCAGCACGATGGCCCCCGCGAGGTAGACCGGTCCGGCCGAGCCGGTGAAGAACGGGACCAGGCTCACCGCCACCGTGAGCGCCGCGTAGACCAGGCTCTGGCGTTTGGCCGACTGGTCGCCGGCGACCACCGGGAGCATCGGCACGTGCGCTCGCGCGTAGTCGCTCTTCAGGAGTTGGGCGAGCGCCCAGAAGTGGGGCGGGGTCCAGAAGAAGACGACGCCGAAGAGCGCCAGCGCCGTGAGGTCGAGGCGGCCCGTGGCCGCCGCCCAGCCCACGAGCGGCGGCATGGCCCCCGCGGCGCCGCCGATGACGATGTTCTGCGGGGTCGAGCGCTTCAGCCAGATGGTGTAGACGAAGACGTAGAACAGCGCACCGAACAACGCGAGCACCGCCGCGAGGAGGTTCGCCCCCACCCACAGGACCGCGAACGCGAGCACGATCAGGACTATCCCGAGGACGATCGCGTGCCAGGCCGGGATGCGTCCGCTCGGCAGCGGCCGGCGGCGGGTGCGGTTCATCTCCGCGTCGATGTCGCGGTCGAACCAGCAGTTGAGTGCGTGCGCTCCCCCGGCGGCGAACGTGCCGCCGACCAGAACGGCGAGCATCGCCGGCAAGCTCGGCCGCCCGTGCGCCGCGGGGATCATGACCCCGACGGCGGTCGCGTCAAGCAGGAGCACGACCCGCAGCTTCAGCAGGCTGAGGTAGTCGCGGAGGACGCTCATGCCGGCCGTTTGTCCACGCTGAGCCGGGCGAGCGCGGGCGAGCGGTCCGCGCGCGGCAGCGTGAGCAGCGCGATCGCCAGCATGCCCGCCCAGACGAGGGTCGCGATCGCGACGTGCAGGCCGTTGAAGAGCGCGGCGCCGGTGAGCGCCGCCCCCGCGCCGACCGCGACCTGGAGGAGGAGGACGGCCAGCGTCGCCATCGCCACCGGACGCAGCTCGGCTCGTCGCATCGCCGCCCAGAGCGCGTACACCATCAGCGCTCCGATCGCCAGCACCGCGCCGCGGTGGAGCATCGTGAAGGCGTTCGCGCCCGAGAGGTCGAACGCCAGACCGCCGCCGCACAGGGGCCAGGCGCGGCATGTCTCGTCCGCCTCGCTGGCGACCACCGTCGACCCGGTCAGGAGGAGAACGTAGGTGCCCAGGGCGGCGGCGAAGGGCTTCACACGGTCGGGCAAGCCTGGCGACGTGGGCAAGGCGAGGATCGCGGTCGCGAGCAGGCAGCCCAGGATGATCATCGCCAGGCCGAGGTGGACGAGCACCAACCACGGCGCGAGCTCGTTGGCCACGACGACGCCGCCGATCGCCCCCTCGGCGGCGATCGCAACGAGCGAGCCGGTGGCGAGCCAGGCGACGACCGGCCGGCTGCGCCGAAACACGATCCATGCGCTCACCACGGTGACGATCAGCAAGATCCCCGTGACCGTGCCGACCGTGCGGTGCGAGTACTCGATGATCGAGTGGACGTCCGCCGCCGGGTAGGGACGGCCGTGGCACAGCGGCCAGTCGGGGCAGCCCAACCCCGACCCGGTGACGCGGACCACGCCGCCAAGCGCGATCTGGAGGTAGGCGAAAAGGGCGGTGAGGAACGCAAGGCGGCGGAAATTCGCGGCTGAGATCACTCAGTGGGCAGTCTACTGACTGCCTAAGTTGGACAGCTCCGCGGCCAGCACGCGCGGGTCGAGCTGGCCGATCTGCTTGCGGTCGATCGTGCCGTCCGCCTTGACGAACACCGTCGTCGGATAAGCCGTCACGCCGTAGGCGCGGCCAACGCCCAGGTCCGCGTCCAGGAGCGAGACGCGCTGCACGCCGATGGCGGCCAGGTACGCGCGTGCCGTCGCGGCGGATTCACCTTCGTTGACCAGCACCAGCCGCACCCCCGCCGTCGCGGCGACGGTCTGGTCGAGCATCGGCATCTCCGCCCGGCAGGGCGGGCAGTACGTGGCCCAGAAGTTGATCACCAGCGGCACCCCGGCGAGGTCGGCGAGACGGACGGTGGTGCCAGCGGTCGTCCGGAGCTCGAACGCCGGCGCGGGTCGGCCACCCGGCTCCGGCGACGCCTCCGACCGGCCGATGGTGCTCAACGCCTGGAGCACGTCGGGCGCCCCCCACCCGTCCCCTCCCGACGCGAGCTGTTTCAGGCCCTGCGGGCTCAGCGTCGCGACGAGCGACGGCGGGATGTCGTTGCCGACCTTCGGAGCGCCCCGATAGACCAGCCGGATATAGCCATGACGATCGATGAGAGCCAGCGTCGACGTGTGGGTGTCGCCGGAGGCGAGCTCCACGCCGAAGGGCTTCCAGAACGCCGCGACCTGAGCGTCGCTGCCGGTCGCGAAGGTCCAGTCCGCGCCCACCTGCCGGGCGTAGGCGGCGAGCACGGCCGGCGTGTCGGTACCAGGGTCGGTCGTCACCTCGGCCAGCATCAGCGTGCCGGCCTTGTGCCTGGACAGCTGCAGCATCAGCGCGGTGTAGAGCGGGCAGGTCTCGTGGCAGGTGGTGTGAAACGCCGCGATCACCACGTCCTTACCCGCGATCGCCTCGAGGTTGAACGGACGGCCGGCCTGGTCGGTGAGGTCGAACGGCGCCATGGCCACGAACCTTCCCGCCAGCTCCCCGAGACCGAGGTTCACGTCGTCGTTACCCGCGTAGACCGCGCCGGGCAGCAGCCCGCCGGAGCCGATGCCGAGCAGCAACGGTGTGACCTGGCCCCTCTTGACCTCGATCCGCACGGCCTCTGCCTGCGTGCCCAGACGCACGCCTTCGTACACGCCCACCGCGATCGCGACCTCGAGCAGCTGGCGCTGGTCGGGCGCGGCCGGCACGTTTCCGCCGACA
>Ga0209376_1005085_pt1 | contig 11118 bp, 8 predicted proteins | sample GraSoiAngelo_134_FD_185891 | JGI IMG/M metagenome (GOLD analysis project Ga0209376, IMG submission 185891) | Grasslands soil microbial communities from the Angelo Coastal Reserve, California, USA - 14_0929_05_30cm (SPAdes) (version 2) | ecosystem: Environmental > Terrestrial > Soil > Grasslands ... | reverse complement strand
CTTGCCCGAGCGGCTCCGCGCCGCGATGAACCAGGCCCGCAAACACCGCGATCAAGGGCGCACGCTCCTCCTCTCCACCATCCTCGCAGACCTCAAGAACCGCGAATTCGAGCTCCAGCACCCCGTCTCCGATGACGAGGCGGCCGAGGTCGTGCGCCGCGGCATCAAGCGCCGCCGCGAAGCGGCCGAGCAGTACGCCGCCGCCGGGCGCCCCGACCGGGCCGAGCTGGAGCTCGCCGAGGCGAAGGCGCTCGAGCAGTTCTTGCCCGCCGCGGTCGACGCCGCCGAGATCCGGCGCGCCGTGCGGGAGGCGATCGCCGCCGGCGGGAAGGATCTCGGAAAGGTCATGGGACAGGTGATGCCCCAGTTCAAAGGCCGGGCGGACGGCAAGCTGGTGAACCAGATCGTCCGCGAGGAGCTGGCGGCGGCCGTATGACAGCCGGGGGAGGAGTCGCGCCCTCCGTGCTGGAGACACTCGAGTTCCCTGCCGCGCTGGAGCGGGTGGCGGCGCACGCCGCCGGGCCGCTCGGCGCCGCCCGCGTGACGCGTCGCACCCCCGCGACCGATCCCGCCGCCATCCGCGCCGCGCTCGCGCAGGTGGCCGAGCTCGCCGCCCTCCTCCTCACCGACGACGCGATTCGCGCCGAGCCCGTCCCCGACATCACCGCCGCCCTGGAGCTGCTCGGCGTGCCGGGGAGCGCGCTCGAAGGTGCCGCGCTCGCGCGGCTGGGAGGCGCCCTCGCCGCCGCTCGGATCGTCGCGGGCGATCTGGCCCGACTCGCGGCCGACGCGCCGCGCACCGCCGCGCTGCGGGTCGATCCGCCCCCGAACGAGCTCGCGCAGCGGCTCGCCGTTTCGCTCGACGCGGACGGTCAGGTGCAGGACGGCGCATCCCGCGCTCTCGCGCGTGCCCGCCGCGCCGTGCGGGAGGCGCGCGCGCGCCTGGTGCACAAGCTCGACGCCATGCTCGCCGGGCTCGATCCCACGGAGCGCGCGCCCGATGCGGCCGTCACCGTGCGGGAAGGTCGGTACGTGATCCCCGTCCGCTCGACCGCTCGCGCGCGCATCGGGGGCATCGTGCACGACGAGTCGGCGACCCGTGCCACCGTCTTCCTGGAGCCGCCCGAGGTCATCGAGCTCGGGAACGCGCTGCGCGCCGCCGAGGTCGAAGAGCAACGGGAGGTCCTGCAGGTGCTGCGGGATTTGACGGAGCTGTTGCGCCCCCATCGCGACGCGATCGCCGCGGCGTGGGAGATGTGCGTCGCCTTCGACGACCTGTGCGCCCGCGCGCGGTACGCGGTGGAGGTGAACGGGTTCGCGCCCGCGATCGGCACGGGTCCGCTCGAAATCCGGAACGGTCGTCACCCGCTGCTGGCCTCACCAGGGAGTGAGGTCGTCGTGCCGTTCGATCTCGTGCTCGCGCCCGATGAGTGCACGGTGCTGGTCTCGGGCCCGAACACCGGCGGCAAGACGGTGCTCATCAAAGCGGTGGGCTTGCTCGCCCTCATGGCGCAGAGCGGCATCATCCCGCCGATCGGCCCGCAGTCGACCCTCCCGGTGTTCACGGGCGTGTTCGCCGACATCGGGGATCGCCAGTCGATCGCCGCGAGCCTCTCCACGTTCTCCGCCCACGTCGCCGCCCTGCGCGATATCCTGGAGAGAGACGGGGCCGGGGCCGGGGCGCTCGTGCTCCTCGACGAGATCGGGAGCGGCACCGACCCCGCCGAGGGAGGCGCGCTCGCGACGGCCGTGCTGCAAACGCTCACCCGGCGCCGGGCGGTCACCCTGGCGACGACGCACCTCGGCGCCCTGAAGCAGCTGGCGGCGGAGACGGTGGGGATCGTGAACGCGTCGCTCCAGTTCGATGCCGATACGCTGACGCCGACCTACCGGTTGTTGAAGGGCGTGCCCGGCCGGTCGTACGGGCTGGCGATCGCGCGCCGCCTCGGCATCGCCCCCGACGTGCTGGAGATCGCCGAGCGGGCCGTGCCGCGGGCCGAGCGCGCGCTCGATGCCCTGCTCGCGACGGTGGAAGCCAGGGCCCGAGAGCTGGAAACCAAGGAGCAAGAGCTGGCGGCACGTGACGCCTCCGTCCGCGCCGACGCGGAAAAGCTCGACCTCCGCGGCGCGGAGCTGGCGGCGCGTGAGCGGGACGTGAAGGCTCGGGCGCAGGGCCTCGAACGCGAGGCGCGGGAGCAAACCCGCGCCTATCTGCTCGAGGCGCGCAAGAAGGTCGAAGAGGCGCTGGGTCGCGCACGGGCGGCCGTCGACGAGGCGACCGCCAAAGAAGCGCGGCGACTGGTCGAAAGCGCACTCGAGGAGACAGCCGGTGGTACGGCCGGGGAAAAGCCCAGGGAAGGGTGGATGTCGTTGGACGAGTTGAAGCGCGCACGTAAGGCCTCTCCCTCCACCGCCCCGGCACCGGAGGTCGAGGCGGCCACCGAAATTTCTCTCATCGGCCTTCGTGTAGCTGAGGCCGAGCCGCTGCTCCTCAAAGCGCTCGACGACGCCATACGCGCCGACCTTCCCTCCCTCCGCGTGATTCACGGCAAGGGAACCGGCGCCCTGCGCCAGCGCGTGCACGAAGTCCTCTCCGCCGACTCGCGGGTGAAGCGGTTCGGCTTCGCCCCGCCGAGCCAGGGCGGTCACGGCGTCACGGTCGTCGAGTTTCGCGCGTGAGCCTCATCCCCGACGACGTGATCGAGCAGGTCCGCGAGGCGGCGGACATCGTAGGGATCATTGGCGAGCACGTCGAGCTCAAGCGCACCGGATCCGATTTCCGCGCCCCGTGTCCGTTTCACGGGGGCACGCACCGCAACTTCGCCGTCATCCCCCGCAAGGGGATGTTCTACTGCTTCGTGTGTCACGCCGGCGGGGACGTATTCACGTTCTTCATGAAGAAGCTCGGCATGGACTATCCCACGGCGGTGCGCGAAGTGGCCCGCCGGGTGGGGATCACCATTCCGGAACGGGGGCCTACGGGTCCCGATCCCCGTGAGCCGCTCTACAGCGCCGTGGCCGCGGCGGCCGACTGGTTCGCCCGCCAGCTGCTGGAGAGCCCCGAAGCGCAGGTGGCCCGCGATTACCTGACGACGCGGCACCTGGACCTCGAGACCGTCCAGCCGCTCGGCCTCGGGTACGCCCCCGGGGGGAAGGCGTTCCTGGCCGCAATGAAAGGCTTGGGCGTGCGTGACGAGGTGTTGCTCGAGGCGGGTCTGTTGGCTAAACGGGAGGATGGCACGCTCGCGCCCCGCTTCCGCGGCCGGCTGCTCTTCCCGATCCACGACCTGCGCGCCCGCGTGGTCGCGTTCGGCGGGCGCATCCTTGGCGACGGAGAGCCCAAGTATCTCAATTCCTCCGACACCCCGATCTTCCACAAGGGAAAGCTGCTGTACAACCTGCACGTCGCGAAGCACGCGATGCGCAAGGCGGAGCGCGCGATCCTGGTCGAAGGATACTTCGATGTGCTCCGCCTTTCCCTCGCCGGGATCGAAGAGGTCGTGGCGCCACTCGGCACGGGGCTCACCCCGGAGCAAGCCCAGCTCGTGAAGCGCCACGCTCCCCACGTGATCCTCCTGTATGACTCGGACGAGTCCGGCCTGCGCGCCACCTTCCGGGCCGGCGACGAGCTGCTGCGCGAGGGACTGCGGGTGAGCGTCGCCACGCTCCCGGCGGGCGAGGACCCCGACACCCTGGTGCAAAAGAAGGGTGCCGCGGGCCTTCAGGAGATCCTCCAGGACGCGGTCGATGTGCTGGAGCGGAAGATCCAGATTCTCGACCGCAAAGGATTCTTCGGCACCTTGCCGGGCCGGCGCCGCGCCCTCGATCGACTGCTCCCGACGATCCGGGCCGCGACGGAGCCCATCACGCGGGAGCTGTACATCTCCCGGGCCGCGGAGGCGGCGGGGGTCCGAAAGGATGTCTTGGAGCGAGAAGCCGAGATGCGGGATGCGGGAAGCGGGATGCGGCCCACCGCCCCCACCCATCCCGCATCCCGCATCTCGCATCCCGTCCTGCCCGCCAGCGCCGAGAAAGCCCTCCTGCTGCTGATGCTGGAAGGCGAGCCGTGGCTGAGCCGGGTGACCGAGGCCGTCGACCCCGAGGAGCTCGAGTTCCCCCCCTATCGGGCCGTGTTCGAGAGCGTCGCCGACGACGCGGTGCTCGCCCTGGACGACACGTCGGCGCGCGCGTACGAGCAGCTCAAAGCGGAGGGACTCGGGGCCCGGGACCCCAACGAGATGTACGAGCTGGCCGTCAACTGGATGGAAGCGCGGCGACTCGAGCGGCAGCTGGAGCAGCTCGACGATCAGCTCCCGTTCGAGACCCCCGAGCGTCAGGCGTCCCTCATTGCGGAGAAGCGCCGCGTGTTCGACGAGCTGCGCCGGCGCTACCCGCGCTACAAGATCGCGAAGAGGAGGAGAGGTGCACCCGGAACTTGAAGCGTTGTTGGCGCTACAGGAGAAGGATCAGGCGGTGACGGCCACCGACGCAGCCCTCGCGGCACTCGCCCCCGAGCTGTCGACGCTCGATGAGGCGCAGGCGGCGTCGGAGCGCGCGCTCGCGGTCGCCCGGGGCGGCATTCAGGCGGCCATCGATCGGCGCGACGAGCTGGAGGGCAAGATCGCCAACTATCGCTCCATGCAGGAGCAGCGGCGCCAACGCCTCGAGTGGGTGCGGGGCGCGAAGGAAGCCTCGACCCTCATGGCGGAGCTGGACCTCGCGCGCTCGGTGCTCGCGAAGGAAGAGGCCGAGTTCATGCGCTCCGGGGACGCCGTGACGGAAGCGGAGCGCAAGGCGGCGGAAGCCGAGCGGGCGCTCGACGACGTGCGGGCCCGGCAGGCCCCGCTGCGCGAGGCGCTCGCCGGCAGGCGCGAGCAGATCGCGGCCGAGCGCGAGCGGGCCCTCGCGGAGCGCGAGCGCGCCACCGCCGGGCTCAGCGCCGCGCTCCTGGCGCGCTACGAGCGCATTCGACGGGGCAAAGCGCCCCTGGCGCTGTACCCCCTGCACGGCGACGCCTGCGGCCACTGTTTCACCGCGGTCCCGACGCAGCGCCGCGCCCTGATCCAGCGGGGCGCGTCGATCGAGGGCTGCGAGGCCTGCGGCGTGCTGCTGTACGCGCCGGAATGATCCCCGCCCGCTGGGCGGTCGCGGCGCCGGCCGACCCGCAGCAGACCGCGGCCCTCGCATCGGACCTCCACATCCCCGAGCCGCTCGCCGCCATCCTGGTGCAGCGCGGGCTCGCCGCGCCCGAGCATGCGAAAGCCTTCCTGCGCCCCGACCTCGAGCGGCTCTCGGACCCGCGCGCCTGGGCCGATATGCCGCGGGCGGTCGAATTGATCGTCGCCGCGGTCCGCTCGGGTGCCCCGATCCTGGTCCACGGCGACTACGATGTGGACGGCCAATGTGGCGCGGCGCTGCTCACCCGGGTGCTTTCGAGCGTCGGCGGCAGGGCCCATGCATTCGTCCCGCACCGGTTGCGCGACGGATACGACTTCGGGCCGGCCGGGCTCGCGGAGGCCCGCCGCGTCGGCGCCGGGCTGATCATCACCTGCGACTGCGGCATCACGGCGGTGGAGGCGGTGCGCGCCGCGCGCGCGGCCGGCATCGACGTCATCATCACCGACCACCATCTCCCCGGCGACGAGCTCCCCCCCGCCTCGGCCGTGCTCGACCCGCGGCGCGCCGACTGCCCGTCGGAAGACAAGGAGCTGTGCGGCACCGGCGTCGCGTTCAAGCTCGCGCAGGCCCTGGTCCCGACGCTGGGCTTGTCCCCCCATCTCCCGCTCCACTTCCTCGACTTGGTGGCGCTCGCGACGGTGGCCGACGTCGTGCCGCTGACCGGCGAGAACCGCATCCTGGTGCGCCACGGGCTCAAGCTGCTCGCGCAGTCGCATTGGACGGGCGTGCGGGCGTTGGTCGAGACGGCGGGCCTGACGGGGAAGCCGATCAAGTCCGGCCACGTCGGGTTCATACTGGCCCCGCGCTTGAATGCGGCGGGGCGGATCGGGGACGCGAACGACGGGCTGCGGCTGCTCCTCTCGGACGACCCGCAGGAGGCGGCGGCGATCGCCCGCGAGCTCGAGACGCTGAACGCCCGGCGCCAGGCGCTGGACCAGCGCATCCTCGACGAGGCCGTGGAGCTGGCCGAGCGCGTGCTGCAGCCGGACGACCGCGCGCTGGTGCTCGCGGCCGACGCCTGGCACCCGGGGGTGATCGGGATCGTCGCCTCGCGGCTGGTGGAGCGCTATGGGCGGCCTACGTTCCTCATCGGCTGGGAGGAGGGGAGCGAGGTGGGGCGGGGCTCGGGGCGGAGCATCGCGGGCTTCGATCTGCACGCCGCGCTGCATCGGGTCGGGCACCATCTCGAGAAGTACGGCGGCCACACCATGGCGGCGGGGCTCACCGTCCGCCGCGAGCGCTACGAGGCGTTCCGTGTTGCGTTTCTCGCCGTCGCGGGTGAGCTTCTGCACCCCGATGACCTGGTGCCCGCGCAGCGGGTGGACCTGGAGCTGCCGTTGGGCCTCGTGAGCGACGAGCTGGAGAAGCTGATTCGCTACCTCGAGCCGTGCGGTCCCGGCAATCCAGCCCCGGTGTTCGGCGTGCGCCAGGCCCGCGCGGTCGGTGCGCGGCGTGTCGGAACGAACCACCTGCGCTTCACGCTGGACGACGCGTCGGGGGTGCTCCCCGCGATCGCGTTCCAATGGGCCGACGCGATCCCCGACCATTGGCTCGCGGAGCGGCTGGACGTCGCCTTCCGCCTGGAGCGCGACGAGTGGCAGGGGCGGACGACGCTGCAGGCGCGGGTGGCGGCGATGGCGCCGAGCGAATGAACGCGGAACGCGGAAGGCGGAACGCGGAACAGACGCTCACCCTTCCGTTCCGCGTTCCGCGTTCGCACTTCCGCGTTGGGAAGGGGGCCGGGCAGGGCATGATCCGCATCATCGCCGGCGACTTCAAGGGCCGCCGTCTCAAGACTCCGTCGAGCGACGCCGTGCGGCCCACCGGGGACCGCGTGCGCGAGGCGTGGTTCTCCATTCTCCAGCGCCCGCTGCGTGGTGCGCGCGTCCTCGACCTGTTCGCGGGCTCGGGCGCGCTCGGTCTCGAAGCGCTCTCGCGCGGGGCCGTGAGCGCGGACTTCGTCGAGATCCACCGGCTCGCCTTGTCGTCGCTCAAGGCCAACATCACCCTCCTCAAGGTGGATGACCGGACGGTGGTCCATCGCGTGGACGCCCTGGCGTTCGCGGAACACCTGCACGCCGGGCAGTACGACGTGGCGTTCGCGGACCCGCCCTACGCGAGCGGGCAGGCGGCGCGGCTCGTCGCCCTGTTCCGCGTGAATCCGTTCGCGCGCATCATCTCGATCGAGCATCCGGCGAATCAGCCGATTCCCGGCGACGACACCCGACGCTACGGCGATACCGCCGTCACCTTCATCTACGCCCCATGACCGCTCCCGCGTCCCGCGTCGCGGTCTACCCGGGATCGTTCGACCCGATCACGCGCGGGCACGAGGACCTGATCCGCCGCGCCCGCTCCTTCGCCGATCGCGTGATCGTCGCCGTGGCCGTGAACGTGGCGAAGCAGCCCCTCTTCACCCTGGAGGAGCGGGTGGCGTTGATCCGGCAGGCGGTCGAGGATCCCAGCGTGGAGGTCCGGTCGTTCGACGGGCTGCTCGCCGCGTTCGCCCGCACGGCGGGAGCGACGGTGATCGTGCGGGGCTTGCGGGCCGTGAGCGATTTCGAGTACGAGTTCCAGATGGCGCTCATGAACCGCAATCTGGCGCCCGGCATCGAGACGGTGTTCCTCGTCCCGGCCTTCGATCTCACCTACCTGAGCTCGAGCCTCGTGCGCGAAGTGGCGCGCTTCGGCGGCGATGTTTCGCAGCTCGTCCACCCCGCGGTGCAACAGGCGCTCAGAAAAAAGTTCGGGAAGTGACGTTCCGCGACTCGGTGTACGAGCGGGCGCGCCGCGCCGGTCGCCGCATCGTGCTCCCCGAGGGGAGCGACGAGCGCGTGCGCGCCGCTGCTGCGCAAATCGAGGCGATGGGGCTCGGGAGGGTGGACCTCCTGGAGGGTACCGCTCCCTGCTCCCCGCTCCCTGAGATGGTTCGTCTACTGCGCGCCCGGCGGCCTGACCGGTTCCCCACCGACGCCGCCGCGGCCGCCGCCCTCGAGCATCCCCTCACGTTCGGCGCCGCGCTCGTCGGGCTGGGCCGCGCCGACGTCATGGTCGGCGGGGCCACCTTCCCAAGCGGGGATACAATCCGCGCCGCGGTGTGGGCGGTGGGCACCGCGCCGGGGATCACGACGGTGAGCGGCGCGTTCTACATGGTGCGGGACGACGCGGTGCTCACCTTCACCGATTGCGCGGTCGTGCCCGAGCCGAGCCCGGAGCAGCTCGCCGAGTCGGCGGTGGCGGCCGCCCGCGATCGCCGGCGGATCGTGGGCGACGAGCCGATCGTCGCGTTCCTCTCCTACAGCACGAAAGGCAGCGCGGCAGGACCGCGCGTGGAGCGCGTGCGCCAGGCGCTCGAGATCCTCACGCGGCGGCGACCGGAGTTCGCGTTCGACGGGGAGCTGCAGACCGACGCCGCGCTGGTCGCCGACGTGGCGGCCCGCAAGGCGCCGGGCTCGCGCGCGGCCGGCCGCGCGAACGTGCTCGTGTTTCCCGATCTTGACAGCGGGAACATCGGATACAAACTGGTGCAGCGCCTGGGGGGCTGGGAGGCGATCGGGCCGATTCTCCAGGGACTCGCGCGACCCGTCGCCGACCTGTCGCGGGGCGCGACGGTCGATGATATTGTGGACACGGCGGCGGTCGCGGTCCTTCAAGCGGGAGAGCGGTCATGAGCTTCAGTCTCAAAAAGGACAAGCACGGCGTGGTGGTGGTCGGTGTGGACGGGCAGCTGATCGTCGGCAACCGTCAAGAGCTGAAGCAGAAGGTGCTCGATGCCCTCGATGGCGGCGGCAAGAAGTTCGTCATCGACTTCACCAAGACCGGCTACATCGACTCCTCCGGCCTCGGCGTCCTGGTATCGCTCTCGAAGAAGATCCGCGAGCAGGGCGGGGACCTCCGGCTGTGCGGCCTGAACGAGGACCTGCAAACCCTGTTCGAGCTGACCAAGCTCGACACCCTCTTCGCGATCGTGAGGACTCCCGAGGAGGCGCTCGCCGCCTTCTAGCCCGTGACCACGCCGCAGCCCCTCCAGATTCGCCGGCGGGCGACGGGAGGTGAGACCGAGATCGAGCTGTCGCTCGACGTGCCGAGCGACCTCGAGTACGTCGGCCCGGCGGTGGAGCTGATCGCGGACGAGCTGCCCGGCGGCCCCCTCTCCCTCCGCCGCATCCGATTCAACTTCCGCACCGCGTTTGCGGAAGCCCTCGCCAATGCCATCGCGTACGGGAACCGCCGCGACCCGGGGCGCGTCGTGCGCGTACGGGTCGAAGTGGCGCGCGACGCCGTGCGCCTGCACGTGACCGACGAGGGCAACGGGTTCGACCCCGCGGACGTCCCCGATCCCACCCTCCCCGAGCGCCTCGAGCGCGAGGACGGGCGCGGCCTGTTCGTGCTGCGGAGCCTCGTAGACCACGTCGCCTTCAATGAGAAAGGGAACTCGGTGTGCCTGACGCTCCGAGCGGGCTGACCCGCGTCGAGCGGCTGCTCCCGCTGCTCGAGCGGCTGGCCGGGACGCGCCTGCGGCTGCGGCAGGCGAGCGAGGCGACGCCGCAGGGGTCGGCGCGGCTCGAGCCGATTCCCGAGACCGAGGGGGTGTGGCTCGAGATCGCGAACGGCGCTGGCCCAGGGGTGGCGCAGGAGTTGGCCGAGATCGTCGGGGCCGTGCTCGCGGCCGAGCGCGACGCCGCCCAGGTCGCGGCCGAGCTGTCGGAGCGCTACGAGGAGATCGACCTCATCTACACGATCAGCGAGATCCTGGGCCATACGATCCGGCTCGACGAGGCGGCCGACCGGATCCTGCGCGAGGTGTCGACCGTGGTCGGCGCCCGGCGCGCGACGCTGCTCGTGCACGACGCCGAGCAGCAGATGCTGCGCATCGTGGCCGCGCGCGGCATGGACGTTCAGGACGTGGAGCCGATCGAGGTGGACGACGCGTGTTCGGTCGCCGCGCGCGTGTTCCGCGAGATGCGGATCGTGAGCTACGACCCGACCGACCCCACGGCCCCGAACCCCGGCTGCCCCGAAGGCCGGAACTATCGCGGCCAGGCGTTCCTCTCGGTCCCGGTGCTGTACGCCGCGCCGGGGGCGCGCGGCAAGCCGATCGGCGTGATCAACCTGACGGACCGGGTGGGAGGCGACGCCTTCACCGCGGGCGATCGCAAGCTGGTGGCCGCGATCGCCAACCAGATCGGCGCGGCGATCGAGAACGCGCGGCTCGTCGCGCGCGATCTCGGCCAGCAACGCGTGCTCCGGGAGCTCGAGCTGGCGCGCGATCTCCAGCTCAAGCTCCTCCCGTCGCCGGGCGTGCTCGGGTCGCGCGTCGACGTCGCTGCGCGCTGCCGTCAGGCCGAGTCGGTGGGCGGGGACTTCTACAACCTGCTCAACCTCCGGGCGGACCGCATCGGCGTGATGATCGGAGACGTGACCAGCCACGGCTTCAGCGCCGCGCTGATCATGGCGCTCGTCATGGCGGCCTCCGGCATCCATGCGGAATCGGCCGAAACGCCGACCGAGGTGCTGCACCGTCTCGAAGAGTCGCTCGCCGATGAGCTCGCGAGCACGGAGATGTTCCTCACCGTGTTCTACGCCGTGGTCGATCCGAAAGGCGGACGGATCACCTTCGCGAACGCCGGGCATCCGCATGCGTTTCTCGTGTCGACGCGCACGGGCGAGGCCGTCCGGCTCGAGGCCACGCGCCCCCCGCTCGGTCTCGCCACCGCGCCGGGCGCGGATGCGGTGCTCACCTGGGCGCGCCGGGAGGCGATCGTCTGTCTCTTCACCGATGGCGTCGCCGAGGCGCTGGGGGGAGCCGGGGGAGCCGGGGGAGCCGGGGGGACCGGGGGGGCCGGGGGCGGCGCGCCCGGTGAGCGCTTCGGCGAGGAGCGCGTGCTGGGCCACGTGGCCCGATTGAAAGACCGTCCGGCGCGCGAAATCCTCGAGTCT
>Ga0209376_1005081_pt1 | contig 11121 bp, 7 predicted proteins | sample GraSoiAngelo_134_FD_185891 | JGI IMG/M metagenome (GOLD analysis project Ga0209376, IMG submission 185891) | Grasslands soil microbial communities from the Angelo Coastal Reserve, California, USA - 14_0929_05_30cm (SPAdes) (version 2) | ecosystem: Environmental > Terrestrial > Soil > Grasslands ... | reverse complement strand
TAAAACTTTGCCATCCAGCGCTTCTCACGGTCCACCTTTCGGTAACTCACCTGGTGCTGGTCTCGCCAGCCTTCTCAAGCGCTCCGTAACATTCAGCAGCGCGCGACCGTCATGGTATGCAGCTTTCCAGATTCGCCCTTTATCTTGAGACGTCGCTTTCCCATTTGTGCCGGTCAACTCATATACGCCGTGGAACTGGGAATCGATTTGGTACTCCTTGATGAAGCGCCACTTTCCATCGGTGCAGTACGAAGAGGTCTCACCTTTATCGCTGAGGCCCCAGTAGAATCCGCCGTACTGTTTGTCCTACATTACGTCGCTCATGTAGTTCACGCCCTGGTTAACGATGGCCAGAAACTGCTCCTTTAGCTCGGGCCTTCGCATAGCCACAGCAATCCAGGTCATGCGTCCCTGAAAAACAGAAAATTTTCCGTCACCTCTCGCGAGTGGCGTCCAGTCGCGCGCAAAATTGGAGCGGAATCCGCCGTTCTCGTTATCAACCGTTCGCGGGAACCACACCTCCAGCACATCCTTGCGCAGCATCGCTTCCGTTCGTCCGCCAACTTCAAGTAGTTCTCTCTCGTTGCCGGGAGATAAGCCCCCGTTTTGGCTGTGGCGGCCTGTGCGTCGCGCAACAGAGGAGGCACACCCAGCACACCGGTGCACGCCCAGCTCGTCATAGCCAGCACAACCGCTCGAAAAATATATCTGCAAGACAGCGAAGCGCTAGGTCGCATCGCCTCTCCTACGTTGGACGAACTCGCCCCGGTTAGACGGTGTCGGCGGTCGGGTGTAGCCATGGACTCCGGTACTCGCGGCGCAGCATTCGATTCGCCTCATCATCACTCACCACGCATTGACCTGGCGCATCCCACGTCAGTGTGCGCCCTAGGTTCATGGCAATGTTCGACAGAATACAACTGGCAGTGGAGATATAACCCTGCTCAATGTCGGCCACCGACCTTCCCCTTGACGCCACTGCGGCCATGAAGTCCTTCATATGCTGGCGAATCGCCGGCGCACAATGTTTCTCGAGATCCTTTTCTGTTTTGTCCTCAGGATACTGATCCAATTCGTAGACAACGTCTTGATGAATGGGACGCTCGCCTTTTGCCGAAGGGTTGAAATCGTAACTATACACGCTGGCCTTCAGTGTGCCCTTGTCGCCGTAAAAGGTCGCGCCCCAGGGATACTTCGGGTCCGGAGCATCCCCCCAGGTACGGTGCTGCCACACTATCTTTAGGTCATCGTATTCAAACGTAGCAATCTGCGTATCTGTAATGTTGGCCTTGCTGCGGCGCTGCACCAGAATTCCCCCGCTCGAACTGATGCGCTTGGGCCAGGCCAGCTCTAGCATCCAACGCGTCATGTCGAACATATGGATACACATGTCGCCGATGATGCCGTTGCCATACTCCATGAATGCCCGCCAACCCCGCGGGTGGATAAGCGGGTTATAGGGCCGCATGGGAGCGGGACCGGTCCACATTTCATAATCCAGGTAGTCGGGCGGAGCCGTGTCCGGTGGATTACTTTCGTTCCGCATGTGGTAATAGCAGTAGATTTCCACTAGCCCGACTTTCCCCAATTTGCCTTCGCGGATCACTTTGTCTCGGGCATCAATCAAGTGTGGCGTGCTCCGTCTTTGCGTCCCGACCTGCACCACCCTGTTGTATTTGCGGGCCGCTGCCAACATGGCCTGGCCTTCGATGACGTCAACGCTGATGGGCTTTTGGCAGTAGACATCCGCGCCCGCCTTCACCGCTGCGATCATGGGCAGGCAATGCCAATGATCGGGAGTCGCGATCAACACGATGTCCAGATCCTTTTCCGCCAGCATGGCCCGATAGTCATTGAAACTGCGGGGCTTCTTTTTCGAATCTTGTCGGTCGGCAACCAACTCGACCGCCTCCGCTAGCATGCGCTGGTCCACGTCGCACAACGAGACAACTTCGACGGGAGTGGTGCCAGGCGCAATTTGGAGTAGCCGAAATAAGTCCGTCTTCCCATACCAACCGCATCCAATCAGGCCGACGCGCTTCGCTTTAGGACCAACCTGTTGCGCGCGAGGCAGTGTCGCCAAGCTTAAAGCTGCGGCACTGGTGCGCAGGAATTGACGGCGATTCAGGCTTTTCATTGCTTTGCTCATGTTGTCCTTCGCCAAAGCTCCGGCGGACTTGAAATCAATAACATAGCTGCGGCCATCTCCACCAGGGTTCCGGTGTAATTCCCGGCCTCATTTCGATTTCATCGCGGGTTCGACTCCACTTGTAGCCTTCCCAAACCATGTTCATTCTTGTCAAGCGTCAAAATTCGAGAATTGTTTGCCATGAATAGCATGTGGAGTGGGCTGTAATATTGTTACGCAAACCAGGTCCAAGGTCTTGCGGAGTTTTGGTCCAATAACAACGGCAGGTGCAACTTATTCCGCGCCAAGAAAGGCGTAGCGGAGCAGGAAGAGCACGCTGAGAACCCAGATCAGCGGACTGATTTCGCGGTGTCTTCCGGTCCCGAGCTTAACGAAGGTGAAGGACAGGAGGCCAAGACTGAGGCCCGTAGCGATGCTAAAGGTCAGTGGCGTGGCCACGAGCGTGAGGAAGGCGGGAAAGGCTTCGCTGAAATCACGCCAGTTGACGCGGGCAACAGCGCTACACATGAGCGCCCCAACGAGGATGAGGGCGGGAGCGGTAGCGTAAGCGGGAATCGCAGCGACCAGCGGCGCGCAAAACATCGCCATCAGGAAGAGCGCGGCGATGACCACATTGCCGAGTCCTGTCCGCGCACCAGCCGCGACTCCGGCAGCGCTTTCGATGTAACTGGTGACTGTGGATGTGCCGGTGAGGGCACCGAACAGCGTGCCGAAAGCGTCGGCCAGCAACGCGCGGCTCGCGCGTGGCAGCTTCCCGTCGCGCAGGAAGCCGCCTTCCTCGCAGACGCCAACCAGCGTGCCCACATTGTCGAAGAGGTCGACAAAGAAAAACACGAAGATGAGTTCGCCAAGGCCCAGTTTTGCAGCCGAGCGCAAGTCCAACTTCAGAAATGTGCCGGACGGATGCGGCAGCGAGAAAAAATGTGCGGGCCAGTGACTGCGTCCGAGAGGAATGCCGGCGAACGTGATGACCACGATTCCGAGGAGAATAGCGCTGCCAACGCCGCGGGCCATCAAAATGGCGATGAGAATAAGTCCAGCGGCTGCGAGAAGCACTTGCGGGTCGGAGGATTTGCCCAGTCCGACGAAGGTGGCGGGATTGGCGACAATGATATTCGCGTTGCGCAAGCCAATGAAGGCGATGAATAAGCCGATGCCGGCGGCGGTGCCGTATTTAAGGCAATCGGGAATGCCGTTGACGATCTGTTCGCGGATTTTGCTAAGCGTCAGGAGCAGAAAGAGAAGTCCGGAAAGGAACACAACGCCGAGAGCGGTCTGCCAGGGCACGCCGCGGCCGAGAACAATTGAATAGGTGAAGTAGGCGTTGAGGGACATGCCCGGCGCCAGCGCGATCGGGTAGTTGGCCCAAAGGCCCATGATGAGCGTGGCCCCCGCGGCGGAAATACAAGTGGCGAACAGAACGCCGTCAACAGGCATGCCCGCTTCAGCGAGGATCCGCGGGTTGACCACGACAACGTAGGCCATGGTCATGAAGGTGGTCAGCCCCCCGAGCAACTCGCGACGCACGGTGGTCTGATTTTCTTGAAGATGAAAGACGCGCTGGAGCAAGAAGTTTCCCCTTAAATAAAAAGGTGCACGACTATAGGCCGACGGAGATTGGGTGTCAAACGGACCGCGCCCGCATGTATCTGGAGTTCCCGCCAGAGGCATTTGCAGCCGCCGGAGTTTTTGAAGGCTTCCGCTTGGCGTTCAAGACGATCAGTCCAGGCTTAACTGGATTACCGGTGGGCCATACCGCTCCGGACTTTAGGCCGGGGCGGATGTCAAAGCATGAAAAGCTTCAAAGCTGGATCTGAGCCGCGGTTATTTCGATATACTTTGCCGTAGAGTCCCCGCGAACGGAAGGCCAGGAGCAGCTGATACGAAATCGAAGAATTATTGTCAGAATTTTGATTTGAAGGCCCGCAAGTTGTCATGGCGCGCGGTCGCAATCATTTCCGCGAAGCACGGCGAGTCGCCAACTACTATTTTCGCCAAAATCTAGATTCGCGAGCGATGGCACTGTACGACCAGTCTTCCACGGGTCGACAGTGTTTTATTCTGTGGCAGTGATCGAGGAAACCGGAGGCCTCCATGAAACTGGATCACGGATTATTGAGGAGTCTCCCCAAGGTTCTGTTGCACGAACACCTGGACGGTGTGCTGAGACCGAAATCCATACTTGAATTGGCAAGAAGCCTAAAATACGACCAACTTCCGACTGAAGATCCCGAAGAGCTGGCACGCTGGTTCCACCAAGGGGCCAACCAGGGAAGCCTGCCAAAGTACCTGGAAGGCTTTGCACACACAATCGCTGTTATGCAAACCGAAGAGGCGCTCGAGCGAGTGGCTTATGAACAAACGGAAGACCTCAGCCGGGATGGCGTGGTCTACTTTGAGACCCGCTTTGCTCCGGTTTTCCATACTCGGAAGGGATTGAGTCACCAACAGGTGGTCTCTGCCGTCCTGAAGGGCCTGGAGCGAGGCAGAAAGGACTTTGGAATTTCCTCGGGGTTAATTATCTGTGCCATGCGCAATATGGACGTGTCGCTCGAAATGGCGGAACTCGCTGTTGACTTTCGCGAGCGGGGAGTTGTGGGATTCGATTTGGCGGGTGAGGAAGGTGGGTTTCCTCCCAAGAAGCACGTGGAAGCTTTTCACTATATTCAGCGACAGAATTTCAACATCACCATTCATGCTGGCGAGGGATTTGGGAAGGAATCGATCTGGCAGGCCATTCAATACTGCGGGGCACACCGCATCGGTCACGGGACACGATTAATCGATGATATTGCCGTCCGAGACGGCAAGGCAGTGAAATTGGGCGACCTCGGGCAATACATTCTCGACAAAAGAATTCCGCTGGAGATTTGCCTTCTCAGCAACGTCCATACGGGGGCTGCGCGCAGTCTGTCCGAGCATCCCTTTAAGATTTTTTTTCAGGAGAAATTCCGCGTCACGCTGAACACCGACAACCGGTTGATGAGCGACACGACCATGACCCGAGAATTCGAGGCCGCTCAGGATACTTTTGGCCTGTCCCTGGAGAACTTCGAAAAGATCACTATCAACGCGATGAAGAGCGCTTTCCTGCCCTATGGCCAGCGTTGCGATTTCATCTACTCCGTAATCAAGCCGGGTTATGCCAAGGTCCGCAGCTCTCTACCGACAAAGTCACACTGAGGACTCGGAGCGGCTGTTTTAATCGGGGACACGCGGGCCAGTCACAGCTTGCCATGATTTTTATCCGCTCCTCTCGCATGAATGAATCATCCACCATCGGGTAGGCAAGCCGGACCATTCATGGATTGCCCCGGCGCCAATTCCGTTGGATACAACAACGGCCGGTCACGCGGGAGCTCAGGGGTTCGAGTCCCGTCGTCCCCGCCAAACTCGCGTTATTTACTGCTTGGTAGCATGGCACGGGACGGGGTCGAGGAACTCTTACAAGTTTGAGATACTTTCGAATAGGCCTCGCGCGATGGTTGTCAGTTGCCTGGGCCGGATAGATTCGGTTCCATCTTTCGACAAGAGTGCACCCTCCGAAGCCTTCTTGTGCGATCGAGAGGATCGTTAGGGAGGCGATGTGTCAGCTCCGCAAGGCCACCGAGGAACCATCCTGGTAGCCGATGACAACGAAGCTAACTGCGATCTGCTCTCTTCTCTGCTGAGCGCGGAGGGTTATCAGGTTGTCTGTGTAGCGGATGGCCAGCAGGCGCTAGAGCAGCTGAATAGCGACACTATTGATCTCGCACTGCTGGATGTGGTGATGCCCCGTCCAACCGGATTTGATCTTTGCCAGACGATGAAGTCCAAGCCGGAAACCCGCTTAATTCCCGTCATATTGCTCACCAGTTTGAACAGTGACGCCGACCGCATCCACGGGATCATGTGCGGCGCTAATGATTTTCTCAACAAGCCCGTGAATAAGCACGAATTGCTGGCTCGCGTGTATTCCCTGCTGCGCTTGAAGCAATTCACCGACGAGCTGGACAACGCCGAGACCGTACTGTTCAGCCTCGCCCTGAGTATCGAGGCGAAGGATCCCTATACCGAAGGGCACTGCGACCGCCTTTCGAAATATTCAGTTGCGCTGGGGGAGAAGCTGGGGTTGCCTGAGGACCTGCGCGTAGCTCTGCGCCGAGGCGGTCTGGTGCACGATATCGGCAAGTTGGCCGTGCCAGAGCACATCCTGCTCAAGCCTGGACCGCTGACTCCGGAAGAACGAAAAATCATGGAACAACATACCATCATCGGCGAACGAATTTGCAGTCCGCTCCGATCCTTTCGCCATGTCCTGCCGATCATTCGCCACCACCATGAAAAGTGGGACGGTTCGGGGTATCCAGACGGGCTGGAACGCGAGCAAATTCCACTCACCGCGCGCATCCTTCAAATCACCGACATCTACGACGCGCTAACGACTGACCGGCCATACCGCCAGGCTCTTCCCTTGGAGAACGCCTTTACCATCATGAGGGAGGAAGTAAAACGCGGCTGGTGGGACGCTTCCATTCTCGACGAATTCGAAACAATCGTCCTCGGCTCCGTGCCGCTGCAGCCGGCGCGGTAGTTCAACTAACCATTATTTCCAAGCTAGCTGGCAAGGCGGTGTAACGATGCGATGGCGACTCGAGAGGAGCCTGATCCTCGCGGGATTCCTTGCGGCCGCGGTCATCCTGCCGCTGGTTGGCTGGGAATCGTACCGGGATACGGTCCGCGTTGCAAAAACCGCCCAGGCGCGGAGGCACAGCTACGAACTCGGCAGGGTACTCGATGAGACGAGAGCTCGAGTCGTTGATGCAGAAACTGGGCAGCGCGGCTTTCTCCTCACGGGAGATGCGGCCTACCTGGAACCCTATCACGAAGCGATAAAGAACCTCGATCGGGTAACTGACGAACTGAAGAAGCTCACTTCCGACAATCCGGAGCAGCAGAAGCGCATCGCCACGCTCGAACCACTCATTGCCGGCAAATTGGCGGAACTCCAGAGGACGATCGATCTCCACAGGAAGCGCGGATTGGCAGGCGCAACCCAGGTGGTTCTCGGAGGCCAGGGAAAGCAATTGATGGACAGAATCCGGGCGGTACTCACGGAGATGGCAGACCAGGAGAATAATCTCCGCGATGTTCGCTCTCAAGAGATGGCGGAGGCACTGACCGGCACGAGGCGTATAGTTCTGGCCGGAAACCTAGTAAGCCTGATGCTGCTGTTACTGGTTTTTGCAACCTCGATCCGTGAGCTTTCCCATCGAAAACACACACAACAAGCCCTGGCAAAAAGCGAAAAGTTGCTCTCGACCACTCTCGGAAGTATCGGTGATGCGGTGATTGCCACGGACATGAATGGCGCGGTAACTTTTATGAATTCCGTCGCCCAGTCGCTCACTGGTTGGACAGGGGCGGAGGCCATGGGCAAGTCCATGGACCTGGTGTTTGACATCGTGGACAAAAACACGCGGAGCCCCATCGAGAACCCTGTCAAGAGAGTCTTTCGCGAACGGAAGGTCGTCGGTTTGGCCGACCACACTCTCTTACTATCCAGAGGTGGCAGGGAATACGACATTGAAGATACCGCGGCGCCCATTCTCACGAACAGTGGCGAAGGGCTTGGGGTGGTGCTCGTTTTCCGGGACATCACCGCAAAGAATCAGGCAGAAGAGGAAACCAGACGGCAAAAGGAACTTCTGCAACTGATTCTGGGAAGTATCGCCGATGGTGTGGTTGTGGCCGATTCGGCGGGGAAGTTTCTCCTCTTTAATGCGGCCGCCGAGCAGGTCTTGGGCATCGGTGCCACGGACACGACTCCCGACCAGTGGTCTGATCAGTATGGCAGCTATTTGCCTGACACCGTGACCCTGTATCCATCCAACGAACTGCCCTTGGTGCGGGCCATGCGGGGCGAGAGTGTTGACGCCGTAGAACTCTTTATCCGCAACGCGCAAGTGCCGGTCGGCCGGTTACTTAGTATTACGGGCAGACCTCTCAGAGGCGAGGGAGGCGCCCTGCAGGGCGGCGTTGTCGTTTTCCACGACATCACCGAGAGCAAACGAGCGGAGGAGGCGCTTCGCCAATCCAAGGAGCGATACCATCTGCTATTCGACAGTAATCCACATCCCGTGTGGGTTTATGACCTGCAGACCCTGGCCATCCTAGACGCCAATCGTTCTGCCGTCCGGAACTATGGCTACCTCCGCGAAGAATTTCTGTCCCTGACGATGAAGGACATTCACCCACCGGAAGATGTACCAACACTGCTCGAAAGCACCGGGAAGGCGCCGCCGGACACGGAAGCCGCCGGCATCTCGAAACATCGCAAGAAAGACGGAACTCTGATCGATGTTGAAATTACCTCGCATCCCTTCGTCTATGGGGATAAAAACGCCCGCCTGGTCGTGGCAACGGACGTTACCAAGCGTAAGAAGGCTGAGGAGGCCCTGCGGGAAGGTGAAGAGCGGTTCCGTCTGCTGGTTTCGGAAGTGACGGATTATGCGATTCTGATGTTGGATCCGCAAGGAGTCGTTGCCAGTTGGAATGCGGGGGCCGAACGCATCAAGGGCTACCAGGCTCAGGAGATCGTGGGCCAACACTTTTCCCGCTTCTACCCAACGGAGGATGTGGAACGAGGCAAGCCTGCCTATGAACTGAAAGTTGCCACAGAGCTCGGGCGATACGAAGACGAGGGTTGGCGCGTGCGCAAGGACGGATCACGGTTCTGGGCCAACGTGGTGATTACCGCGTTGCGCGACGGCACCGGACGGTTGCGCGGGTTCGCAAAGGTCACGCGTGACAGCACCGAACACAAGCGCACGCACGAGCTCATCATACACGCAAAGCAAGAAGCGGAACGCACAAGTAAGTTCAAGGATCAATTCCTCTCCACCATGAGCCACGAACTGCGCACGCCGTTGAACGCCGTTCTTGGTTTTTCCGACCTGCTTGCCGATGAGCGTTACGGCCCGGTGAACGACCGCCAGCGGCGCTACATCGACCACATACATACCGGCGGGGAACACCTTCTCAGACTAATCAGCGATATTCTTGACCTTTCCAAAATCGAAGCTGGCAAAATGGAGCTTACTCGCGAGGATGTGACGGTCGCGTCTGCCTTTGCCGACGTGATCAGCAGTCTTTACCCTCTGGCGGAAAAGAAATCGCAAGCATTACTCCAGCAGGTCGAGGGTAATTTGCATGTTCACGCCGACGCTATGCGATTTAAGCAAGTGCTCATGAATCTTGCTGGCAACGCGATCAAGTTCACACCAACGGGTGGCCGGATTGAGCTGGCCGCCCGTCAGCTGGAGGACCAAGTCAGGGTGGAAGTGCGCGACGATGGCCCCGGAATTCCACCCGAACAACAGCAGCGGATCTTCGAAGCGTTCTTTCGCCTGACACAAGCGGGCACCGCTACGGAGGGCACGGGGTTGGGACTTGCCATCACCGCGCGCCTGGTCGAACTGCACGGAGGTAAACTGGGGATCGAAAGCCAGCCCGGCGGTGGTACCTGCTTTTATTTTTCTCTTCCTCTCGTTGCGATCGCTCCGGGCCAACCCGATCAGACCTCCGGAGTCGTGCCCAGGGCGCGCAACGCCCCGCGCATTCTCGTCGTTGAGGACAATGCGGCGACCGGGCAACTCATCCAATCCCAACTCGCTTCTTCAGGCTATGAGACCCTGAAATGTGATCAGCCGGAACGGGCCTCGGATATAGCCGCTGAACTGCAGCCAGATGCCATCACCTTGGACCTGCTTATGAGTCCGGTTCACGGGCTGGAGGTTCTACTGCAATTGAAGAATGACCCACGCACGGCAAGGATACCGGTTATTGTGGTGACCATCGTGGATCAGCCTAGCATCGGAACCGCTTTCGGTGCCGACGAGTATTTGATTAAGCCAGTAGATAAGGCGACCTTGCTAGCTGCTGTGGAGCGCTGCCTCCGGTCTCGTGGGGGCGCAGCGCCAACAAGAACCATCCTGGTGGTCGAAGACGATGTATCCACGCTTGAGATGATTGTCGAGTTGCTCAAAGCATACGGCTACGCTGTGAGTACAGCGGCGGATGGTGAACAGGCCCGTATCAGCGTAGCCCAATTCCTGCCCGAGCTGGTCATTCTAGACATAGTGCTGCCCAAGATGAGCGGTTTTGAATTGCTCGCCGAATGGCGTTCCAACCCTCGCACAGCCGAGCTCTCCGTGTTTGTCCTGACCAGCAAGGATCTAACCAAGGCAGAGGAAAAGTACATTCACGCGCATGCCGAATCGCTTTTCCGGAAACAGAATTCCTGGCGAGAGCCGTTGATCAAGCAACTGGAGCGCGTGGTGACCTCGCCATCTTTGGAGAACGCTTGAAACACAGTGTCCTGGTCGTCGAAGACAATCAGCTCAACCGCGAGCTGCTCCGTGACTGGCTTGAAATGGAAGGTTACGAGGTCTGCTCTGCGGCCGACCTGAAAGCCAGTTACGACGTTCTTGGGAAGCACATTCCCAATGCGGTCTTACTCGATATCAATCTCGGTAAAGACGACGGCCTTGATCTCCTCGCATGGATGCGCCAAAAACCGGAGCTGAGCGGAATTCCCGTGATTGCCGTGACGGCACACGCTCTGGTGGCCGAACAGGAGCGGATCCTGCAGGCTGGGTGCGGAGCGTGCCTCTCAAAACCAATCAATTTTGAACGGCTTCGAGAACAGTTGAAACACTGGTTGCAGGATGGCAGGGTGTCTCAGCCGAATTCCTAGCTCCCCCATTGTGCCGTGGTCACGTTGGACTCCATGGGCCACCTGCGGAAGGATAACGTGCCTGCACGGGTTCTTGTCGTTGACGATGATGCGCCCACTTGCGAACTCATTGCGGAAATCCTGGGCTCGGCGGGTATGCAGGCGGCCTGTCTCACCGACAGCACGGAAGCAGCCTCACGTCTACGAACAGACAAGTTCCATGCCATTTTTCTGGATGTCCGCATGCCGCCACCGG
>Ga0209376_1005077_pt1 | contig 11124 bp, 10 predicted proteins | sample GraSoiAngelo_134_FD_185891 | JGI IMG/M metagenome (GOLD analysis project Ga0209376, IMG submission 185891) | Grasslands soil microbial communities from the Angelo Coastal Reserve, California, USA - 14_0929_05_30cm (SPAdes) (version 2) | ecosystem: Environmental > Terrestrial > Soil > Grasslands ... | reverse complement strand
CCTCGTCCCCGACGAAGGGCGCGGCGCGCAGGACCGCGTCCCCGAGCCCGAGTGGACTTGGCTGCCGCACGTACATGATCCGGGCCGCGCTCATCAGCGCCTTCAGGTCCTCCAGGGCGGTTGGCCGGCCCGACTTCTCCAGATGGTTGTCCAGCTCGACGTTGGTGTCGAAATGGTCCTCGATCGCACGCTTCGTCCGGCCGGTGACGATCAGAATCTCCCGCATCCCGCTGGCCACGGCTTCTTCGACGACGAACTGGATCGCAGGCTTGTCCACGAGCGGGATCATTTCCTTCGGCTGGGCTTTCGTGTAGGGCAGGAAACGAGTGCCGAGACCGGCCGCCGGAATGACCGCCTTCACGGACGTAGCCCATCCGCGGCGATTGATAAAATCCTTAAGGCTCACTCTTTGCCCTTGGAAACCCTCCGATCGGAGCCTTCTAGGCGCAAGAACCTCCCCGTCGGCTTGTCACTGGTCGGCGGGGAGGCCGGCCGGTGACGATCAGGATCTCCCGCATCCCGCTGGCCACCGCTTCTTGGACGACGAACTGGATCGCAGGCTTGTCCACGAGCGGGATCATTTCCTTCGGCTGGGCTTTCGTGTAGGGCAGGAAACGAGCGCCGAGACCGGCCGCCGGAATGACCGCCTTCACGACAGTGGCAAAGCTCAGTCCTTGCGATAAACCCCATTGCTGAAGCGAGGAAATCGGATGAATGGGCTGTCGCGCAGTCCGAAGGGACGACAGACGGAGATCGTGCGCGTCGGAGAGAAGTCTCAAATAAGAACGGCGTGGTCGGCAAAATCGAGATCACTGTGAGATTCCGCCCCTGTCCTCCGCTTCCGCGTCCCAGACAACGAACACGACTCGACGGTGGCCACTATCTCATACACGTTATGGCCATTGGCACGAGGCGTAACTTGGCCGGGTCGGTCCCATGGCTGAACGGTCGTTGACTATTCATCATGTCGCCCCGCACTTCTTCCCGGAAATCGGGGGGCTCGAGCAGAGTGTCGGCCGGTACACGGCTTGGCTTGTGCGGCGCGGTCATCGTGTTACGGTTCATGCATCAGCCTTGACAACGAGGGGCGAGACCCTACCGCGGAACGGGGAAATGGACGGTGTGTCAATTCGGAGGTATCCGCCTGTGGTTCGATCCGGTTACTACCGATCTCTGTTCTATCCCGACCTCGAGGCCGCCGAGGTCGTCCATTTGCACGGATATGCGGTACGGACCAACGACCATGTCGCCCGCACCTTCGAACCGAGCCGGATCGCATTCTCCCTGCACCACGGAGTCCGGATGCCTCACCCGACATCGACGACGCGCCTCCTTCGGCGGGCATACGACGTGACCACCGGAATCCCTACCCTTCGGCGGATCGGCCGAATTCTCGTCGCGGCGCCAGGCGATGTCTCCTGGCTGACCCAGCGAGGGATTTCTCAGGAGAAAATCACAGTCCTCCCGACGCCTCTCGCCGATGAGGACTTCATTCCCGGCGACCCCTCGTGGGCGCGAACGCGCGTCGGTCGAGAGCGGTTCCTCCTGTACATCGGACGACTTCACGAGGACAAAGGCGTAGCCTATCTCCTGGAAGCCGCGGCGATGCTTCCGGCCGAGGCCCATCTCGTATTCGCTGGGCCGGATGACGGGATGCAGGCAATCCTAGAAAGAGGCACGCGGGATCTCCATGTGCAAGACCGCGTTCACTTCCTCGGCGTTGTGACGGCCGAGCAGAAACGGTCGCTCCTTGCCGCGTGTGCCAGTTTGGTCCTCCCCAGCGCATACGAGGCACAAGGCCTCACGGTCCTAGAAGCATGGGCTCAAGGGCGCCCCGTCGTCGCATCCCGCGTAGGAGCCCTGGCTGAAATCATTTCTGACGGGAAGGACGGCTTGCTTGCGCCCTATGCAAACACTCCGCGATTGTCCTCCGCTCTGAACGAAATCTGGGGTTCCGAGAGCACCGCTCGGGCTCTAGGGGCACGCGGGAAGACGATTGCAGCGCGATTTCGGCTCGAAGAGCTCGGTCGAACGCTCGAAGGCATCTATGACGGACTGCGTCGGAACTAACCGGCGACTCAGCTACCCCATGGCCCGCTCGTAGGCTGCAACGTATGCCCCGGCCACCCGATCCGGGTGCGACTGCTCATCGACGAGGCGGTGAAACGCATCTCCCATCGCCCGGGTCCGATCGACCGATTTTCGGGCTTCGCCGATTGATTCGAGAATCTCCGGCACCTCGTTGGCTAGCCATCCGGTCTCTCCAGGTCGCACGACATCGGGGATGTTGCCAAAGGGCGGTGCGACGACAGGCTTCCGAAATGCTGCGGCGAAGTAGATCGTTCCGGAGGTCGTCACTTGGCGATATGGCTGGACGATCAAGTTACAGGCGGAGAACCATATAGGTAGCTCATGATCGAGGAGGCGATGCGGGAAGATCCGGAGGCGTTCATGGTCTTGCGAGCTTCGCTCAAGCCGCAGTCGGAGCGAGGGGTCCTCGCACTCACCAAAGATCAGCCAATACGTTTCCTGCGACCTGTCCGAATCGATGGCGTCGAGAACCTTGTTCGTGCCCTTGTACGAAGCGCGTGGACCGAAGTGGCCAACCACGAAGGCGTCTGTGGGTAGGCCCAGGCGTCGTTTCGCAACTCCCTCCGGTACCGAAGAATCCCAGAGTCCATTGAAACTGATATGGGGAATGACGACGTCTTCCGCGCTCCAATCCGAATCCAACCTGCGTCTGGCCAGCTGATTCCGGAAGTCCTCCAATGACCGAACGCTATGCCAGACCGCTATATCGACCGATTGCAGGTATCGCAGCGTCACCGCCACGTCATCGCGAAACATCCGGTCGTGCGGTAGGACATTATGTACCGTCCATACCTTCGGAAGTCGCCGCGACAGAAGCCATCGCGTCACCCACGCGTTGTCCGAAACGTGCCAATGCATGTGTAGGACGTCGGGCTTCCTCGCCAGCGACCGACGGACACGAAGGACGTTTCGAGGCCATCGAAGGTAGGGCGGGGGCGCAGATTCGACCGTCACACCGCGGGCCTCCAGAGCGGCGTTCAGACGACGCAGATAAGCGTGATCCGACGTTGGGATAGAGAGGACGCGCACGGTCACAGCTTCCGAAGACGGACCGTCAACTCGGTCCTTCGCCAGATAGGCAGCCGCGACCGAATCCGTCCTACCTCGTCTTCCGAGGTCAACGGAATCCGACCAAGATACTTCCTGAAGTGCCACATCAACGGAAGGCGCCAGTTCGTGATGGCGCGATGCTCCGTTGCGAAAAGAGGGTTGGACTGGAGATCGCAGCCGTCCCGCGTCCAAATGTGAAACGAATCCCATCCGAACGCGCGTATGTGCGTTGGGGCTGCAAGGAGACCTTGAAGGCCGTAAGGAACGACTGCCGTCAGGACTCCCTTGGGCTTCAGGATTCGATGAATCTCTTGTATCACATCTTCGATTTTCGGGACGTGTTCCAGGACGTGGGAAGCATAAACCTCGTCGAAGCTATCATCACGGAACGGTAAGGCGTCAGCCAAAGCCAAGATGTCGGCCGCACCGCCGCGATACAAGTCCACGCCGATGTACCCTTGCCGCCGCGTGCGCCCGCATCCGAGATTGAGCCTCCGCGGTCGAACCAGCGGTGACACGAGAATTCCTTCTCTTTCGCGTGACCACCGGGTGCCTTATGAGCTTGACGCACTACGAGAGATGACCCGTTCAAACACCTCGCGGTAGGCGCGAGCAATTGAGTCCCACGTGAATTCGGAGAGGACCTTGCGACGCAACTCGGTGTGATCAACTTGTTCGCTTAACGCGAGGCCCGAACGGACCATCCGTTCCACGTCTTGATCAATCGTGGCGAATGGCCGAAGGCTGTCCGGAAGCCAGGGCTTCGTCGTGCCAACCGGCGTGCCCATCGCCATCGATTCGATCAGAGAAACTGGCTGGCCTTCGGATCGCGACGGCAGGCAGAAGAGATCTGCAGCAGCATAGAGCACGGGACGGACAGAGTTCGGAATGCGACCAAGGATCCGAACTCTGTACTCCGCGGGGTGGCCCGGGAGACTCGTGCGGAGCGCGTCGAGGTAGGGCCCGTCGCCCGCCACGACGAGCAACGCATCTGGAATGTGTCGAAGGACGTCGAGGAGGAGCCGCGGCCCCTTGTACTCATCGACCCGTCCCATGAACAGGAGCACCTTCGCATCGGAGGGCAGATCGAGCGCCTGCCGTGCTGCGTCGCGTCTAATCGCAGGGAAATCAGCAGGATCAATTCCGTTGGGAAGGACCTTCACGCGCGCATCTTGAGGTCTCACTCCGGATAGCATACCTGCAACGATTGTACTTACAGGGACAATCGCGGCGGCGCGGGCCAATTCCTTCCGCTCAGTCGTGAAGCGACGTCTCACCGCCAGACGCTGGTAGAGGACGCGCGGATGAAACGGACCGACCTCGCGGACGAGCTTGTCCTTCGTCACGCCCTCGTAGTCGCCGAGCGCCGTTCCATGAACCGTCAGAACGACCGGAGGATGTCTCGGCTGCTTCAAGATCCCTTCGGAATAAAAACTCTGACTGTGAATGAGATCCGGCGGAGAAGCGAGGCGTCGGGAGTATCGCGCGACTGCTCCAGCGAAGTAGGGCCACCACCGATACCAGGGTTTCCCTTGTAGCCGTAGCGGGACATAGGCCAATTCATGGACGACTACGCCGTCTTCTTCCCAGATCCGTTCGGTCCCCTCGGTTGCCGTCGTCAGAATCGTCTCCTCCGCTCCGGAACGGGCAAGAGCCTTGGCGAGTTTCCACGAGACTTCCTCCATACCACCTCGCACATGAACCGGGAGGGTGCGCGCTAACGTCAGGATCGAAAGACCCATTAGGGGGTCCTCCGTGCGATTGCCAGGATTCCTAGGGACCGGAAGGAAGGGAAGAATCGAACGCCCTCCGTCCCATGGAGGTGCGGTCGATCGAAGCCGGCCTCGCGAATCAGAATCGCAACGTCCTTTGCGGTGAAGTAGTGGACGTGGCCGCCGTCGACTCCCTCGGGGTCCCCCGACGTCTGAGGACCATGGCCCTTGACGGCAATCCGGTAGAGCTGCAAGTAGTGGCGAACGTTGGGAGTCTGAAGGATGAGAATCCCGTTCGGTCGAAGCACCCGTCGAAGCTCGCGTAGGAGTGGACGGGGATCGAAGAGATGCTCGATCACATCGAGGCAGGTGACGCAATCGAACGTCTGTCCTCGAAAGGGGAGATGGGAGCCCTCGAAGGTCGCGCGGACGACCCAAAGTCCCCTCTCGTGGGCGAGTACCAGAGCCGATCGTGAAATGTCTGCACCAACGGCGAGCGGGCGAGTCGGGGATCCTCTCAGGAGTGCCCCGCTTCCGCATCCCACGTCAAGGAGCCGACCCCCCGTGGGAATGTGTGGAATCGCGTTCTGTTCCCGGCCCTTATGTCGAGATTTAGATTCCTCTTTCGACTTGCGACGCCACAGATCCTCGTAGAAGCCGCTGGTCCCGCCTTTGGGCATCCGGTCCCGCGCAATGCGAGGCATGTTTAAGCTTTGTTCGAGCGTTCTGCGGGTTCGCCAAGGTCATGGCGGACGTCTCTGTTGTGATCACCGTGAAGGACGATCCGCGCGTGATCACGTGCATCGAACGGGTGCTCGGCCAGACGGCTTCCTTCTCATTCGATGTGGTCGTCGTGGACAACGGATCCCGCGGCGAGACTCCGCGCCTCCTCCGGGATCAGTTTGGGAGCGACGCGCGGGTACGGCTCCTTGCGAGCGGAGGCAACCTCTCGGAGTCATGGAACCTGGGGGGGCACTCGACCGACGCCGCGATATTGGCCCGAATTGACGCCGACGCCATCCCTCTGGAGGGGTGGCTGGAGAACCTTGTCGGACCGTTGCGCGAAGGAATCGCGGATTGGACCGCAGGTGCAGTGGGCGGGGCTAACGTCGAGGCAGGTGTGGTGGCGCACTACTACCATGAGAGGACGGAGGCGTACAATCGGAGACTTGCCCGGGACCCTTCTCTTCGCGATGCCGTACCCTCGTGGAACGTCGCCTACCGTCGAAGCGCGCTGCAAACGGCAGGCTGGTACGATCCCTGGCAGGCGTCGAGTGTCGATTGGGACCTCCACAAGCGCCTGGGCCGTGGAGGCTTCCGAGGACAATTCGTCCCCGACGCTCGGGTCGTCCACCACCACCCCACCACGTTCCGGGAATTTGCTCGCAAGGAGGCGTGGTATCGGACCGGGCAGTACCAGATGGCGCTGAAATATGGCCTTCGTGAGATGGCCGGTGCGTTCGCTCTCGGTCTCGCCTATGGACTTGTCCTGCTTCTTGCCTTGGCTTCGCTCGTTTGGCGATCATTCGTATGGGCTGCGGTCCTGCTCTTGGTGATCCTCGTGACGAAGCACTGGATTGAGGGGATTCGAGAATCGGACCCGTTATGGTATTACCGGGGGCTGTTTCGGCCCATTGAGGGATTCGCCAGCCTCTATGGTCTCCTCCGCGGATTGGTCCGCTACGGTATTCGCCGCCCGACTCAGTCGTGACGAACGGCTGTGTGTAAGCCGACGAAGCGACGTCCCGAGGCGCAGAATTCCGAGCCTTGCGAAGAATGGAGGCCTCCGTGTTTAGGCATCCGGCAACGCTCAAGTAGCGGATGAACTCTCATTCGACTGCACAAGCCATGCGTCTGCGTAATTCCTTGTCGGTCAGTCAACCGTCGCCCAAGATCAACCTCGGGTGCGGACTGGTAACCCCCGACGGCTTCACCAACATCGATATTCTCCCGGGGCCCAAAGTGGACGTGGTCTTGGATATCGACCACCAGCCCCTGCCGTTCGAGGACGAATCTATCCATGCCGTCCTTGCGTCCCACGTATTCGAGCATCTCGCCCATCTGGAACGGGTCCTCGGCGACATACATCGCATCCTGAAAGTGGGCGGCATTCTCGAGGTGTACGTGCCGTATGGCAATTACGGCCGGAAGTCCACGATCGGGCACGTGAGGTTCCTGTGGCCCGGCATGGCTCGACATCTCGGCCTCATCGTGGACAAACGCCAAAAGCGCGGCCTGCCGTGGCGGTTACTCGTCAGTGAGGTCTCAGAACGAGGACTTCCGCTGGCGTGGCACCTCAAACATTACCTCGGAATCGAACCAAATTTCGGAAGAAAGGTCGAGCTCCACTTCGTCCTCGAGAAGATAGGGCGCCAAGCGTTCGATACCCTCATCGAAGGCGCGCCTTAGCTAGCGCGCCTAGCGACGCTCGGCTGACCTGCTCTCGGAACGTTCATCAATTCCGAAGTGAATCCCTCGTTTGGAGGACTCTGCCGTCCACGCGGACCGATTGCCGCCACCCATGGTCTCGAGGCATCTTCCCACCTTGGCTGCGTTGTCGGCCATCATCGTGATCGCCTCCGCCTTGACGAGCGTTTCGCCACGCGATTTCTCCCTTCAAGTTGGCGCCACGGGATTCGTCAAGATCGGAGCGATTATTGACAACGGGCCGCCCGGGACGCCAGATTCCGTGTGGGCCCGAGACCCGACGGTCCTCCAGGAACCTGACGGCTCTTTCAAAATGTGGTACAACGGGTTCGATGGAGGCCGCTCGATCATCTTGCTTGCGACCTCGAGCGACGGATTTTCCTGGACGAAACAAGGTGCGGTTCTAGACTATGGGGGAAATGCGGGTGCTCCTTTCGTCTTGCGCGAAGGCTCGACCTATCACATGTGGTTTCAGGCGGGTTCGATCTTCCACGCTGTTTCGCAGGATGGGCAGTCATGGACGGTCGACGGGATTGCCTTAGCACCTAACTATCCGAACTGGGACGGCCTCACCGTCGGTACGCCGTGGGTCGTCCAATACGGCGGCCAATACCAACTGTATTTTATGGGATCGGATGGTGGAACGGACCGAATCGGGCTCGCCACCTCGAGCACGTATTGGAACTTCACTCGGGTGTCAAGCAGTCCTGTCTTCGAGCCCGGCGGCACCTGGGATTCATTCAAGGTTCGAAACCCTGCGGTCAAACCGGGCAATCCTTGGATCATGTACTATGCGGGCCTGGGCAACAGCTTTTTTCAAGTTGGCATTGCGACCTCCCCCGACGGGGTCGGCTGGACCCGAAGTTCAACTCCCATTCTTGCCCCTGATCCCTCTCCGTCCTGGGACTCCCAGGGCACGGTCGGAGCGAAGTTCATCGACGGAGCATACGGCAGACGCCTCTACTACACCGGCTCAGATGGTTCCAGAGCGAAAATCGGACTAGCGGTGGAACCCTCCGAGATCCCCCAGCCAGCGGCCAATCCGTGGCAGATACCGATCCTCGTTTCGATTGCAGCTATGGACGGAGCGATTGGCCTGTTCTGGTACTTTGTATCTTACAGGCCGAAGGAGGTAAGGCGAAACTCCGCTCCCATTCGAGATCCGTCTCGACCCCTTGCGTCGAGGCCCCCAAAGAACGTTGAAATAGTGACGGACCCATCGTAGATTTCGGGGGGATTCGTCCGTCGTCTTCTCTTGCACCCCTTGGCTCGCGGGGAGACCTGGCATCAAGGGGCCGACAAGCCAGGGGTTCCTCCGGCCCAACTAATTGGCGCCGGGTCGGGTTGATTGGTTCCGTCCTTCTCATGATCCTCCAATTGGTCCCGATTCTCTCTCAACCTGTCCTAGCGGATTCTTGGACGGAAACAACTGTCGCGGATTTCACGGGCGGAACTCTCCAGGAGGTAGCCGCTATCGCGCCCGGCGAGTTGCAACTCCGCCAGAACGGAACTGGATTTGCCAAACGGGGAATCGTGCTCGGCAACGGGCCCCCGGGTTCGCCAGATTCGGTTTGGGCCAGAAATCCTTCCGTCCTGCTCGAGCCCGACGGTTCGTACAAGATGTGGTATTGCGGGTCGGACGGATCCCAATCGAGCATCTTGCTCGCCACATCTCCGGACGGCGTGGCCTGGACTAAGCAGGGTGTGGTCTTGCAGACTTTCACGACCGTGTGCGCACCTTTCGTCCTTCGGGAAGGATCGACGTACCACATGTGGTTTCAAGGAGGTCTCGCCGGTGGAGGGGCGATTTACCACGCACAGTCGCCCGATAGCCTTGCGTGGACGGTCACCGGAACTGCTCTGCAGCCCGGTGCAGGGTGGGACGGGACCATCGTGGCGATACCGTGGGTTGTGCACACCAAACACGAGTATCGTTTGTACTACACTGGGTCCGACGGATTCACTGATCGAGTTGGGCTCGCCACTTCGTCCAGCTACACGCGATTCAGTCGGGTGTCGGGCCTCCCCATCCTCGACCTGGGCCAATCGGGAGCGTGGGATGGCGAGAAGGTCCGTTGCTCCGCGGTCGTCACTGGCACGGGCGGTGTCTCGCTCATGACCTATGGTGGTCTGCGTGGTGGGTATTGGAGGGTCGGCACTGCCACCTCCCAGGACGGCCTCTCCTGGACCAAGACCGGAAATCCGGTTCTATCGCCCGACCCGGCGCCGTCTTGGGACTACCGAGCCGTTGTCGGAGCCGCGATCATCGACACTCCTCAAGGGCGGCGCGCCTACTATACGGGAAGCGACGATTCGCGGATACAAATCGGCCTTGGCGTCGAGGCTCCAGGCTTTTCGCCGACCGGTTCCTATCTTTCGCGGGTGTTCGATTCCGGGGCCCGAAACACATGGAATCGCGTCTCCTTGAACGTCACCCTGCCTCCAAACTCCGATGTCGTAGCCTTCCTCCGCACGGGCGAAACCGGGCAGCCTGATGCAACTTGGTCGGGGTGGCAGACCGTGGATCCATCCTCGGGCGCCGTCGGGCCCCTTCGAGGCCGCTACGCCCAGTACCTCCTCACCCTCTCGACAAGTGAAGCGGTTGATACGCCGGTCGTCCACGATGTCTCTGTGATCTATCAATTGAATTTCGGCCCAACCGGGATTCCCCGCGATCCAGCGAACGAGTCATGGGTAGGCGTCGCCTCCCCCGTGCTCAAGTGGAGTTCGTCGGACCCCGAGGGAGACCCACAAGTCTCCTTCCAAGTCGACTTGAGTCGCGAGGCATCCTTTGGAACGATCGTGCACTCGAGCAGGACTGTATCCTCCACAACCACCGAATGGCAAGCGCTTTCTCTGGAAGAAGGACTTTGGTACTGGAGGGTTCGCCTCTCGGACGGAAAGGCGTGGGGACCTTGGACGAATTCCTCGTTCGGGGTGGACTTGACGGCACCCAGTCTTTCCTTGACCACTCCCAAAGAACGCGACGCCCTGAACCGCGGAATTGTGAGGGTTTCCTGGAGCGTTGAAGATTCCCTTTCAGGCGTGGACCGGATCGAGTTGAAACTGGACGACGGCCCCATCGTAACGGTCAATCCCTCGAACGCCAACTTCACACTCAGCGGACTCGCGGACGGAGAACATTTCGTCGACGTCGTTGCGTTCGATCGGGTCCAACACCCGACATCGGTTAAAGTTTCCTTCCTCGTGGACCGGATGCCTCCCGCGCTCGAAATCATCGGACCCGCCCAGGATCTTGTGATCAGCTCCAATCGAGTCGATCTCCTGTGGAAGGCCGATGGGACAGGATCGAACATCTCCCGCTTCGAAATCCAAATGGATGATGCGGAGCCGGTGGTTCAACCCGGTACCCAACGTAGCTTCACACTTACGGGAGTCCAGGACGGCGTCCATATCATCACCCTTCGCGCTTTCGATCGCGCGGGCAACTACGAGACCGCCGTCGTCCGGGTCCGAGTCGATACCGGATTCTTCAGTCCGAGCGGCCCGTACGGTCCATGGCCCGTGACGACCGTGATAATCGTAGCCATCATGGGGGCATTACTCGGCGCGGTTCGCATCGCGCGGTCTCAAGGGGCAAAGCCGCCCCCGCCCACGTGACTCGCGGTTCCCAGATGCCGGAAATTGTCAATGCGAATCCGCGGTTGCGCTACACTTTTATAGCCATCAGCGCCTTGCGCGTTTCCGTCTGACCCACGTCGGACACCAGAAGGATATAGATGGGATGGGTTGTAGCGATGCTGCCCAGCGCTGACTGTCCCACCGGTCAGGTGAGCCCTTGTTCCTGAAAGAGATCCAGATGGAGAACTTCAAGTCGTTCGGT
>Ga0209376_1005076_pt1 | contig 11125 bp, 10 predicted proteins | sample GraSoiAngelo_134_FD_185891 | JGI IMG/M metagenome (GOLD analysis project Ga0209376, IMG submission 185891) | Grasslands soil microbial communities from the Angelo Coastal Reserve, California, USA - 14_0929_05_30cm (SPAdes) (version 2) | ecosystem: Environmental > Terrestrial > Soil > Grasslands ... | reverse complement strand
GGCGCCCGTGGTCTATCACCTACTGTCCTAGAGTCCCGAAGTCACTGACACGGCTTGTGGAGCTGGATGTTCCCCCCTTCGAGAACGCCTCCGGCCATGTAACCATCGCTCAGACGGATCGAGAAGGTATCGCTCCGTCCAGGCTCGCCTTTGTCGTCGACGTCGACCGCGTAGGTGTATCCGGTCTTCCCGTCGACCTCGGCGCTCCCTTCAAGGTGGCGGCTCGTGGCTGTCCTGCCCACGACGTACACGGTGATGCTGGTCGCCTTCACCTTCCTGCCGCTGTCGTGGTCGATGTAATTGAGGTGAACGTCCGGTGTCGTGGAACCGCCCTTGAGCCCGGCGTTGAACCCGAAGTTAGCCCGACTGTTCCCGACGGAGATCCACCCGCCACCCGTCACGAAGTCATGGCAGGGTCCGGGTTGGGTCGTCACCCCGCAGTTGATGTCGCTCTTCGCGCTCGACAGGATCACCTCGGCGGGTCCCACAATGCCAGGTCCAACGACAATGCCCGGTTCAACTATGAGATGGATGGCGTTGACGCGGATCTCCTGGTACGTGCCCCTCGAGACAATCGTCTGCTCGTTGATGATGAGCGTCGCGACGCCTGGGATCGTGACCGTGAAGTTCGCCGGAAACCCGCCGGGGGGGACTTGGATCGTCTGACCTCCGAACGTGAGATCGGCGATTTCGGTGGAGCCTTGGACGCCGGCACACGTCGCCTCGGTCCGAGCCCCGATAAAGGAGGCGGTGACCTGCGTCGAAGTGCCGGGCAGAACCCTCACGTTTGCCAGCGAGGCGGAGCTCTCGGCCACACCGCTCGCGCCGCTGGTCGAAGCCGCCAGCACCTCGGCCGTCAGAGCGCTGTCCAGGAGCGCCAGGTGGAGGTCTCTGGTGTCCAGGAGCGCGTCGGATCTGAAGCCGCCGCTCGGTGGCAACTCACCCGTATCGGTGATGAATATGGGGCCGGTGAGGGACGTGTTGACGAACGCAGCGAAGGCCCGACCGCTGTAAGTGGTCTGAGCCTGGACCGGAATGGCCCACGCGATCCCCCCGACGAGGATGGCGCACGCCGCGAGCGAAGACTTGAGAACCCGTAGTCGACTCTTCATGGGCGTTCCCCCTTTCGCGAAACGAGTCGGCAAGTCCTGTGCCGCGGCCTTAGTCCAAAGCGGGTGAATCCCGTACGAGCCGCCGTAACCACCGGGAGCGCTGACACGAATCGGGAGCGGGTAGGAGGGAGCGCGCGGGGCGCGCGATCTCCTTCGTGGGCCGGACTCTGGCGCGGGCGCCAGATCTATGGTGCGAACGTTCTGGCCGGGTTGCCATACCTCCCAGGGATTTCCTCGAATTTCGGCCAGGCAACCCCCTGAGGGAGTTCGGGATGACGAAAAACGAGGACCGCCTAGGACAACTCTCCGGGTCGAATGCCGTAGCGTCTCATCTTGAGGTGAAGAGTCTTGAAATCCGTCCCGAGGATCCGGGCCGCTTCGCTCTTGTTTCCACGGGCCGTGCGGAGCGCCTGCCGGATCGCCCGCCGCTCAGCCTCGGCGGCGGCCATGCGGGCCATCTCTCTGAGCGGAAGCCCGGGAGGCAAAAAGGCCGAGACCTCGACTGGACGTGCCTCCGCGCTGTTCGCAGGCAGGGGCAGGAGATGCGCGGGTTCGACGAGATCCGAGCTCAGGAGGACGGCCCGTCGAATCACGTTCCTGAGCTCGCGGACGTTGCCCGGCCAGTGATACCCGAGGAGAACCTGGACGGCCTCGTCCGAGATTCCGCGCACCGGGCGCTGGAGCTCCATCGAGGCCTCGGCCAGAAATCGCTCCGCCAGGTACACGATGTCCTCCACACGCTCCCGCAACGGGGGCACGACGATGACGAATTCGTTCAGGCGGTAATAGAGATCCTGGCGGAATCGGCCCGTTCGAATCTCGCCGTCCATCGGGACGTTGGCCGCCGCGATGATCCGCACATCGACCGGAAGCGGGCCTTTGGCCCCGAGGACCTGCACCTGGCGCTCCTCGAGCGTCCGGAGAAGCTTTGCCTGCGTTGGAAAGGGAAGGTTGACGATCTCGTCGAGGAACAGCGTCCCACCCTGAGCCAGCTGGAAGTGCCCCTCCCTTCGCCGGTCCGCCCCGGTGAACGCGCCCTTCTCGTAGCCGAACAATTCCGACTCGATCAGCGTTTCGGGAATCGCGCCGCAGTCCAGAGCCACGAAGGGCTTCTCGCGGCGGGCACTGAGCTGGTGGATCGAGCGAGCCACCAGCTCTTTCCCTGTGCCGGTCTCTCCCTGGATCAGGATGGTGAAGTTGGAGTCGGCGACTTGCTTGATCTGCTGGATCACCTGCTGGATCTCCTGGCCCCGGCCCATGAGCCAGCGGAGCGCGTCACGTTGCCCGAGCCGCCTGAGCTCTTTGAGCTCCGTGCCCAGCGCCTGATGCTTGAGGGCGCGCCGGACCACGACGAGAATCTTTGCAGGCTCAACGGGTTTGGTCAGGAAGTCGTACGCGCCGAGCCGCATGGCCTCGACCGCTGACGGGACGTCTCCGTACCCTGTGAGGATGACGACCGGGAGCTCCGGCGCGATCTCCTTGAACTTGCGCAGAGCCTCCATCCCATCGAGCCCGGGCAGCCGCAGATCCAGAATCACGATCTCCGGCGCCTCCGACCTCACCTGTTCGAGAGCCGTTCCCGCGTCCCCCGCGGGGATGACCTCGAACGCTTGTGACTGTAGCGCGATGCTGAGGAGCGAGCGCGTGAGAGGATCGTCGTCGACGACCAGGACTCTTGGCTTCGCTTGATCCATCGTTTCCAACGACCGGCTCGAGTGACCTCCCGATGTCGGTGTATTCCCGCAAGATGGATGCCATGGGAATAATCCAAAAAATCGGGAACATAACATCGGAAACGAGCGACCATATGGCCCCGCGCATGCTACAGACTGTCAGAACACCGACTCAAGCCGGATGCTGACCCGGCGCCGATCGCTCCTCGGCGATCCGCTGCTCTACGGAGTCGCGCTGGGCGCGGCGCTCGTCTGCGCCCCGTTCTTCCGCTACGTCGAGTGGCTCGGCGACGAAGGCGTCCTGCTCCACGGGGCGGCGCGGATCCTCGGCGGCGAAGTGCCCTATCGCGACTTCTTCGAGTTCCTCCCGCCCGGGGGCTTCCTGATCGTCGCGAGCTGGATGAAGGTCTTCGGAGTCGGCTTCGCCTCGGTGCGGGTGCTTGCCGTGTGCGTCGTCGCGGCGATCGCCGCCCTTGTCTACGCCACGGCCCGTCTCGCGTCCGGCTCCCGTCCCCTCGCGGCGCTGCTCGCGATCGCCTGGGCCGTCTTCTCGCAGGGCGACTGGACCGGCGTCCACCACCACTGGCTCACCACGGGAGCCTCGATGGCCTCGGCCGCGGGCCTGTTCCTGGCACTCGACGGCGCGCCTCGCCGGGGGGCTGCCTTCACCGCCGGACTGTTCGCCGGCACCGCCGCCATGATCACCCAGACGCGGGGCGCGCTCCTGTGCGTCGCCGTCGTCGCGGTGCTTCTCACCCTCCCCAGGGACCGCTCCCGGCTGGCGAGCGCGATCGCCGGCGAAGCCCTCGTTCCGGCGTCGATGATCATCTACCTCGCCGCACGGGGAACCCTCTCTTCGGCGTTCGACGATGTGATCAGGTTCCCGGCCCGGCACCACGCCTGGATCCAACCCGTCCCCTTCGGCAGTTGGGTGTCCTCGCAGACCTGGGCTCTCGTCGCGCTCTTTCCCGTGACCTTCGTGCTCGCCGGCGCGACCCTGGCCCTCGCGCGCGGAGCACGACTGCGCGAGTCGCGGTTCCACGCGGCGCTGGCGCTCGCCGTGGTCGGCCTGCTCGGCATCTACCCGCGCGGCGATGCCACTCACATCGCCTTCACCGTGGCGCTCGCCTGCCCGCTCTTCGCGCTCGCCGTGACGGATCTGCTCGGACATCTTGGGCGCCGCGGGCGCCTCGCCGTCAGTGCGCTCTTGATCGGCCTCTGCCTCCCCGGTGTCCGAGGTGCGCTCGAGGTGGTCACGGTCGCGAGCCGATCACGCCCCGTGCCGACGGCGCGGGGGCTCGTCGTCCCGGGCCGCGGTCTGTCGGCCGACGACTTCGCGGGAGACTTCACGGCCATCGTGGCTCAGCTGGAGCGCACGCCCCCCGGCGACGCCTTCTTCTTCTACCCCTTCTGCCCCATGCTCCCCTACCTGACGGGGCGCCGGCACGTCGCGGCGATCGACGTGATGACGCCCGCGTACACGCCGGTGGAGCACTTCCGTGAGACCTGCGCGCGCGTCGTGGGCGAGGCACAATGGGTGGTCATCGAGCACCACTGGAGCGACCCGAGCTATCTCCGTATGGTCTTCCCCGCCATCGCCGATACCGATCCCCCCGAAAAGCGCGCCTTCGAAGCGGCGCTCCGGCGGGCCTTCGGCAGGGTCGTCCACGCCTCGAGGACCTTCGAGTTGCGTGGGCGAACCGGGAGCGCTTCTGACGCGCTCTGCGATGAGATCGGCGTGCGCCCGTAGCGCCTGGGCGGGCGCGGTTTTCTTTGGGCGAATTGGTGATTTGTTCTCTAGGATCAAGACTGATGGCGACGCCGTCCGAGGGCGCGGGCGCAGCGAGGCCGCAGACGCGGTCCAACACGCTTCGGCAGGCCGCCTCGGCGGTGTTCGCCCTGACCGCCATCCTGCCGCTCCTCCTCTTCGTCTGGACGGTCCACTCCCTCGGCGCGCTCTCGAGGCTGCAGGCTCAGGTGGGGCTCGGCCTGGCCCTCGCCGTCGCCCTCCTGGGCTTTTGGGTTTTCCGACGGCTCATGGGGCAGATGTCCGACCTCATCCTGGCGCTCAGGCGGGCGGCGGAGTCCGCGTCGCGTTCGACTGCTCGGGCAAGCGCCGAAGCGCCGCGGGCTGCCGTCGGGCCGGCACCAGGAGCCTGGGCACGCGCTGCGGCACTCCCGGCGCCGGCAGCCAGTCGCCCCGCGGCCGAGCCAGCACCGCTCGCCGCCGCGGAGCCCGCGGGCGTCACGGCGACGCCCAGCCCCTTCGCGACGACGTTCGCAGCGCCAGCTCCACCGCCGGCGAGCCTGCCCGCGAGCGTCGCCACTGAGGAGGGAATGAGCCAAGAGGCGGCGGAAGCGCACACCGTGCCGGGCCTCGGCACGATCCGGGAGGTGCACGATCTCGGCCGGGTCATGGGGGTGTTGTGGCGGGCCGAAGCCGCCGGCTACAGGGGACGGCGCGTCGCCGTCTCCGTGCTGAGCTCCCCGCGGCCGATCATCGGGACGCTGATCGAGCTGACCGACGACGGACTGATCCTCGAGACCGATGCGTCCGGGCGCCTCGCCGTGAGCTTCAATCGCGTCTCAGCGATCGATGCCGAGGAGTCGTCGACCGACGAGTAGGGCGCGACCCCGGCGGGACCGCGCCGGACATGATCGCTTCCGTCATCCGCGGCGATGGGACCGGAGTGGGCCCTAGAGATACTGACCCGGCTCGCGGTCGCCGGACTGTTGCTCAGGGGAACCAGGTGGCAGTCCTCGACGGCGCATCTCGTCGAACTGAGCCCGCGCCTGCATGTGCTGCGCCCAGAGGGCTGCCTGAATTCCCTGGAACAATCCTTCCAACCATCCGACCAGCTGGGCCTGGGCGATTCGGATTTCCGACTCGCTTGGGGTTCCCTCGAGAGGGATCGTGAGCGTGCCCAGCTCGTGCTGCAGATCCTCGGACAAGCCTTCCTTCAACTCGCCCACCGCCCGATCGTAGATCTCGCGCAGGCGTTTCCGGCCAGGTTCGTCCACCGAGGATTGGCGGACATCCTGGAGGACCTCTCGAATCATCGACGCGATCCGCAGCAGTTTCGCTGGCTGGGAGACGAACTCCACTGACTCCCGGCGTCGTCCCTGGCCGGGGGCTACGATTTCAGGGTCTCGCTCGGGCATGGCCGCACCTCACGGTCAACGAGTAACACATTCGTCCGCGTGAAGCACCTCTGAACGGTGCGGGGACTGCCTACGGCGCGGGCCCGCCGGTGCGGGCAGCGGCACGGAATGAACGTCAGCCGATCATCTCGCTAAAGGCATGCATCGAGGCGACCACGTTTCGGCTTCAGGCGCAGGCCCTCACCAGCTTCCTGACTTCGTTGTCTTCGAGCAGAGCCGCGTGAAGTCTTTGGATTCTGCCGGCCGACTGGTAGAGAAGATCGCCCTTGCCGAGCAAGGTCTCGGCGCCGATCGCATCGAGAATGGTGCGTGAATCGACACCACTCTGGACGCGAAACGCAATGCGGGTAGGAAAGTTTGCCTTAATCAAACCGGTGACGACATTCACGGAGGGGCGCTGGGTGGCGATGACCAGGTGAATCCCGGCCGCGCGAGCTTTTTGGGCCAGGCGCGTGATAAGTTCTTCAGCCGGCTTGCCAAGAATGAGGATCAAGTCGGCAAATTCATCGATGAGGAACACCACGTAGGGCAGGGGATGCCATTTACCGCTGAATGTGACAAATTCACTGCGGCGTCGGGTGCGGATCGTTTCATTGAACTCTTGAATATTTCGCGCCTCGAGCGCGAGCATCATCTCGTAGCGATTTTCCATCTCCGCCACCAAGCGGTGGAGGACGGCTCTGGCCTGGGTCTTCACATCGCTGATCACCGGACAGGCAAGGTGGGGTAAGTTTTTGTAAGCCGCCAATTCGACCATCTTGGGGTCGATAAAGACGAAACGCATTTCCTTAGCGCTTTTCTTGCAGACGAGTCCCGCAATGAGGTCATTGATGAAGACGCTCTTGCCTGAGCCGGTCGTGCCAGCAAGTAACAGGTGGGGCATGTGCACCAGATCTTCGATCACCGGGTTGCCAAAGGTGTCGACTCCGAGGGCCACTGGCAGGGTGAGCTCTTCGGTACGGAATCTGGCACTCTTCACCACATCACCGAACCGAATGATGCTCCGTTGCTCACTGGGGATCTCGATGCCGACGGTATTTTTGCCGGGCAGCGCTGGAATCACCCGCACACTTTGAGCGCGCAACATGCGGGCAATGTCGTTCGCGATGCTGACAATTCTTGCGGCTTTGGTTCCCGCGCCTGGTTCATATTCCAGCGTCGTGACGACCGGGCCCTCGGTCGTGTTGGTGATCTTGCCTTCAATCTTGAATTCACGCAGGTGACCTTCGAGCTGCTTCACCAGGAGGCTGAAGTCGGTCTTTCTTGAAGAATTGACCTTGCTAGTCTGAAACATGTTGGGGTCGGGTTTCCCATTTTTCGGCACTGCGGAGGTGAGGTCGAGTGGAACGTCAATTTCATCCTCGTCGCCCTGGTCCGCAGTCATCGATTGGGCGGTACGCTTACCATTTCCGCCATTGGCTTGGGCTGTCGTCTCACTTGGGAGGGGGCTGGTAAGCGACGCGAGTCGTCTCTTGCTGTCGTTGCCCGCAGGTCGGCTGGCCAGGCGTTGCAGGAGAAAGAGCAGGTACTCGACAAATTTTGCCGTATTGGAAGCCGTCAAGTTACCGCTCATCACCAGGCCAGCGACGCCTGCAAACGTCAACCCGATGACCGCGCCCCCGTAACCGATACTCTTCAGAAGGTTGTTGCCGAGGAACGTGCCGATCACACCGCCAAGACCATGGGGCAGATGCGTCGTGCCTAGATTCGGTTGTTCAATATGAACGAGTCCGGACAAAACCACGACGATGACGGCGAAGCCCACAAGACGTTTGGGCTTCGGCCAGCGAATGAAGCCGAGGGCCATAAGCCCGCCGCAAAAGAACAGCACAACCGCGATCAGCAAGCTGACCATCCCCAAGGTGCTGAGCAACACACTGGCGAGCCAGGCGCCCACTGGTCCGCCCATATTTCGGTAGGTTTCGCTCGTCGTGGCGATCCGGGTCGGGTCGGTAGGGTCGTAAGTGAGGAGAGCAAGGCCGCAAAAAATACCCGCGGCAAGGACCACAAATCCAAGCAGCTCAAAGAATGTATTCTGCTTCGCCTTGGATTTCTCGATCAACGCCTGCAACGCGGACATAATAGTCAACGTTTTCCTTTAATTAGGGTCATTTTCTGCGGGCTTGAGCGTGTCGCCCAGGCGGTCCAGTGGATCCAGACTCCCCGGCCCCGTTCGGATGCCGTCCCATCGATCGTGACACCCTCACCCTGACCATATGCGCGCACGAAACGTGCCGGCCTGACAAGCGACGTCCTCGTTGACACAGGGATTTCCCCGACGCTCGATGCAACGGCCTCACCGCCCCGTGTCCTTGTCCTGAATTTCCGAGGTGTTCGCCGCCGGCTCTCGAGCCTCGTCCGAGGAGCGTGCGAACGCCTTATGAACCAGCGATCTCGATAGGCGAGGTTCGTGCCAGGTCCAACGGTGAGGGCGGGCTCGAGACCAACCGGCGTGATGAAATTCAGAAGTGCCAAAGATTACGGTGGTGACCCCGGCGGGATTCGAACCCGCGATCTCGACCTTGAAAGGGTCGCGTCCTTGGCCTGGCTAGACGACGGGGTCAGGCCTCGTCAGTATACCCGACCTATGGCTGCACCCTGAGATTCGGGTGACGCACCCAGAAGTAGCCGCCCATCGCCGCCGCCGCGAGCATGTTGGCGACGAGCACCGCGGGCCATGCGAGCGCGTGCAGGATCGGCTCGGCGAAGAACATCGCGCCGACGACGAACCCGCACTCGAAGAAGACGAAGAGCATCAGGATGCCGAAGCCCAAGTTCGGGTTGCGCTCGGCGAGCGCGAGGAGGCGCGCCCCGATGCCGCCGATCGCCACGAAGACCAGGCCGTGGACCCAGGTGAACATGAGGACCATCTCGAGGTCGGGCAGCACCTCGGACAGGGGCGTCGTGGCGCCCCGCCGGAAGAGCGCGGTGCCGAGCACCGTGGGCGTGTAGAGCGGCCGACTGCTGAGCGAGTCGAGGAGTAGGAACCAGACCGCGATGGTCGCGGCGCCGACGAGGCCGGCGATCAGGCCCTCCTGAGCGAGCGCCATCGTTCGAGCCTCGGGAGTGGTTGAAGTGGTCGCGCCGGTCTGAGTGGCCATCACCCTCTCCTTTCCGGGTGTCTGCACCGACCCGTCGACGAATGAGCGGATTATACGCCACTCGCGCCGGAGCGGCCGCGCGGGTAGAATCGCGCCGTGGGCGAGATCGTCGAGGAGATCCGGCAGGCATACGCTTCGGTGGGGATCACGCTGGACGCGCCGGCGGCGTACGGGACCTACTACCGCCTCCTCTGCGCCGGGTGTGGGCGCATGGTCGGAAACGTGGGCGACCGGCTCCTGCCGGGCATGGCCGCCGCGCTGGTCGCCGAACAGTTCGACCTCTACGCGTCGGGGCTTCTCGGCTGCCCGTGCGGGCATCAGAGCGAGCGCGTGCGCCAGCTCGACGCCCCGCGCTGGCAGGCCGCACGACAACGCTTCGCCGGGTGAGCGAGGGACGATGGCGGACGGATCCGGACTGCCGAGCGAGATGAGCGTGATCGAAGACGCCGAGCGGCGGGGGCGCACCGCCCGCTGGCCCTTCTGGCGAACGGCCTACGCCCAGGGCGATCCCTTGCCCGCGCTCACCTCTCAGGTGAGCCGGCCGACCTATCGCTTCGACGAAGGCGAGCCCCTGCCACACGAGTACAAGGAGCTCCTGATCAAGATGCTGCGCCACGAGGGCGAGCGGGCGGGCAACAAGAGCTTCCTCGGCTTCATGGCAACCTGCCTCGACATCGCCGAGGCGCTGTTCCCGACCGCGGAGGCGAAGCTCCTCAAGGCCGAGTACCTCGCCGAAGAGCTCAAGCACGCGATCATGTTCCACCGCATCGCGGTCGGGCTCCAGCACGACTTCGCGCTGCGCGACGTCCCGTACGCCCACTACGCCTTCCACCTGCCGCGCGAGACGTGGGCGGACGACGCCTACTTCCATTTCTTCGTGGACCTCAACGGGGCCTTCCACGCGCGCGACTGGCGCGAGTCGAGCTACGTCCCGCTCGCGAAGATGTCGGCGACGATCGAGCGCGACGAGCTCGGCCACTCGGAGATGGGTTACCACTTCCTCGGCGAGATCGTGAGCGAGGGGAGGGGGCGCGAGCTGGCCCGGCGCCTGCTCCTCAAATGGTATCCGGCGGCGCTCGACATGTTCGGGCGCTCCGACTCTCGCAACGCCCCGAAGTTCATCCAGTGGGGGCTCAAGGGCGTCGACAACGCCGAGATCCGGCAGGCCTACAAAGGCTACGTCGATCGTAAGCTCGTGGCGCTCGGGCTCGAGCCGCCCGACGAGCGCACCAACCGCCGCTTTCTCTAGCCTCCGCGCTCGCAGGCGTCCGGCCTCAAGGCGACTCGCTGCGCCCGAGCCCGAAGCGGAAGTTCGAGACGCTGACCCTGAAGCCCGTCGTCCCGGCGACGTTGGGTACCCGGGCGCTGAAGTCGGCGTCGCTCCGCGCGGGGATGGACCTGGCCACGAACGCGACCCCGCGGGCCAACACCTTGCCCGACGCGTCCAGGGCTTCGGCCGTCACGTACACGTCAACCGCGTCCACGCTGGCGTCGTTGTACACCCGGCCCGCGAGGTAGACCCGATTGGAGTCCGTCCGTTCGACCTGGTAGGTGACCTTGAATTTCGCCTGGGCCGGGGCCAGGACGGGCGTTGCAGTCAGCGCGAGCAGCGCGACCGCCGCGACGAGCAGCGGCCGGTGGTGTCGAGGCGGCGGAGTGGACACGGTCGCGCCATTATACGGCACTCGTATACGGCGCGCCCCGCGGCGCGCCGTCAGGGCTCGGCCAAGAGACTGCCGGCCAACGCCTCGGCGACCAGTCAGACCCTCCGTATCACTTCAAACTTCACCGTCGGCGCGCAGGGTGAAGTGGCGGACATCTCGTAGGCGCCAAGTTCGAGGACTAATCCAGACGAGTCGTCTCGTGCCATGGCCGGGGGGGCTGGTTCGAGAATAATCTGCCAGGGCAGAGACTGAGCAGGCCGCTCCTGTTCAGAGCCTCCCAAGCTATTGATAGTTCTGGGAGTTCGAGTCCGGTACCAGAGTTGCTCTGGAGTCCTGTCATGGAGGCCTCCGGTCAGGTGCTCGACTGATGGTCGTCTGGGTTTTCGCGCTCTACCTCTCGGTCGCGACGGTGG
>Ga0209376_1005074_pt1 | contig 11128 bp, 2 predicted proteins | sample GraSoiAngelo_134_FD_185891 | JGI IMG/M metagenome (GOLD analysis project Ga0209376, IMG submission 185891) | Grasslands soil microbial communities from the Angelo Coastal Reserve, California, USA - 14_0929_05_30cm (SPAdes) (version 2) | ecosystem: Environmental > Terrestrial > Soil > Grasslands ... | reverse complement strand
CATTGACAAGCTGCAGTCGGAGAACGTCGACGCGCCGACAGTCACCGGCGGCTACGCGATGAAGATTGATCGCCTGGATCCCGGCGACAGCGGTTTCTTTGCCGCCGGACAAAGCATCGCCTATGTCGATCCCAAGGAAGTGGAAATCACTTCGCCGCAGCGCGCCCCGCAACAGCAATATCTTCAGAATTACATGGACGAGTTCGGCAACGCGTTGCTCAATTCGGACCCCCTGAGCGGCTATCCTGCTTATGTGGACGTGGATTCGTGGATTGATCATCATATCCTCAACGTCATGGCGTTCAACGTGGATGCGCTGCGCCTGAGCGCCTACTTTTACAAGGAACGAAACGGGAAGCTCTTCTTCGGGCCGATCTGGGACTTTGACCGCTCGCTCGACTCGACCGACGGACGCGATGCCAATCCCCGCGTCTGGCGATCGCAAACACAGGACTTGGGCACAGATTTCTTCAATTATCCGTGGTGGGGGGAGTTGTTCAATGACATCGATTTCTGGCAGAAGTGGATTGACCGGTGGGAGGACTTGAGGCTTTCCCAATTTTCTTTGACGAATATGAATGCGCTGATTGACAGCCTGGCGAACACGGTGCGTCAGGAACAACCCCGAGAAAAGTCCCGTTGGGGCGTCGCGCCTCGCGGCGGCAGCTACCAAGCCGAGGTCAACCTGATGAAGAACTGGCTGGCCAACCGGGTGAATTTCATCGACACCAATTTTCTGGCCAAACCGGTCTTCGGCAGGAGTGGAGGGCCGATTTTCCCCGGCTTCACCCTCACCATCAGTGGTCCGCCCGGCGCCACGGTGTATTACACGAAGGATGGCTCGGACCCGCGCCTGCCTGGCGGCAACATCGCGCCCAACGCGCTCGTCTATGGTCCGCCCATCACGCTGAACGCAAACGCACGCGTCGTGGCCCGCGCTCGCGATCTAAATCACTCCAACCTGACCGGACCGGACAATCCGCCACTTTCGAGTCCGTGGTCGGGCGTGACCGCCGCCACGTTTGTCATCGCCACACCGCCGCTCGTCGTCACGGAAATCATGTATCATCCCGTCCCACCGCCCGCCGGCAGCACCAACAGCGCCGACGATTTTGAATACCTGGAGTTGAAGAATATCGGCGTCACCGCGTTGAATCTGATCGGCGCGCGTTTCACGAATGGCATTGACTACACGTTTACGGCGGGCAGCAGCATGACGAATCTAGGCGCGGGCGCAACTGTCTTGCTCGTAAAGAACCGCGTGGCATTTCTTTCGCGCTATCCCACAGTCACGAACATCGCCGGCGAGTATGCGGGCAGTCTGGACAACGCCGGCGAGCGGCTCACGCTCGTCGGCAGCGCGCTCGAATCCATTCTCGACTTCCGCTACGACAACTCCTGGTATCCGATCACCGATGGTTTCGGTTTTTCGCTGGTCATCGTCAACGAGAACGCGCCGCTGAATACCTGGAGCGACCAAGCCGGTTGGCGGCCCAGCAGCAATGTGAACGGCTCGCCCGGCGTCACCGATCCCGCGCCCAGGGTGTTCCCGTCGGTATGGATCAATGAAGCGCTCACCCACACGGATTTGCCGCAGGTCGATGTGGTGGAGCTTTACAACGCCGCCACGAACACCGTGGACATCCGCGGCTGGTTTTTGACCGACGATTTCAATAAACCAAAAAAATATCGCTTCCCCGACAATACGACCATACCGGGGGGCGGTTTTCTGACGGTGGACGAAAACAATTTCAACAACGGCTCGCCCACAGGTTTTTCGCTGAGTTCGCTGGGGGACGAGGTCTGGTTGTTCTCCGGCGATGCGGCGACCAATCTGACCGGCTATTTTCACGGATTTAAATTCGGCGCGGCGCAGAACGCCGTCTCGTTTGGCCGTTACGTTACCAGCGTCGGCGAAGAGCATTTTGCCGCGCAAATTACGAACACGCTGGGCGCGCCCAACGCCGGCCCGCGCGTCGGCCCGATCGTCCTCAACGAAATCATGTATGAGCCGGCGCCGGTGACCGGCACGAACAACAACACGCTCGACGAATTCATCGAGCTGCGGAACATCACTGACCAGACGGTTGCCTTGTATGATCGGAATTTTCCGACCAACACCTGGCAGTTGGGAGGCGGAATCGATTACCTGTTCCCGCCGAACCTGACGTTGCCGCCGGACGGCTACCTTCTGGTCGTGAACTTCGACCCGGTCCATCGGCCGGGCCAACTCGCGGCGTTCCAGGCAAAGTATGGCTTGGACGCCGGAGCAATCGTTGTCGGCCCCTACGGCGGATCGCTGGACAACTCCAGTGAACGCGTCAAACTGCTCGAACCTGATCCGCCCCAAACGGCGCCCGGTCCCAACCCCGGTTTCGTTCCTTACATCCTGGTGGACCAGGTGACTTACACGAACGGCACGCCCTGGCCCACCAACGCAAACGGAACCGGTTTGTCACTCCAACGCATCGCCAGCACCGGCTACGGCGACGACCCGGTCAACTGGCAGGCGACATCGCCGACGGCCGGCCGCGTCAACGCCGGCTCCGGCCCGCTCGATACCGACCGTGACGGCCTGCCCGACGAGTGGGAAGCGGCCCACGGCCTGGATGCCAGAGACGCCACCGGCGACAACGGCGCTTCGGGCGATCCGGACGGGGACGGGATGACCAACCTGCAGGAATACCTAAGCGGCACGGACCCGCGCGATGCATTGAGCTATCTGAGAATCGAATCGATCGGCGCCGCCGGCGCGGCGACCAGGATTCGTTTCAACGCCGTGGCCGGCAAAACTTACACGGTTCAGTATCGCGACCAGGTTGACCTGGGCCGCTGGTCGAAGTTGACTGACGTTCCCGCGCAACCGTCCACGGGCGAGATTGAAATGATGGACCCGGTCGCGGCGACGAACGTCACGCGCTTTTACCGGCTCGTCACGCCACAACTGCCGTAAGGTCTTCCGGCCTCCCATGAACCACCCCTCTCCCTGCCCTCTCCCCGCCTTGCGGGGAGAGGGCAGGGAGAGGGGTGCCGATCTGGTTCATGGCCCATATGCGCGTCCAAATTTTGGAGGTTCCTCCTTCCCATGAACCGGGTGGGGCGAGACTCCGTCGAGCCCTAATTACTATCCATTGGAGTCAGGGCTCGACGGAGTCTCGCCCCACCGTTCATGGTTCCGATGCGTACCCCCTCATCCCGTCCTTCTCCCCCGGTGGGGGAGAAGGTGCCCGGAGGGCGGTTGAGTGGAAAGTTTGAGATAGACAAGACCGGCACGCGGGCGGTAACTTGTTCAACAATCCAGTTGGTATGCATGGCGTGACGCGCTTGTACCTAAGCACCGTTGCCGTGCGCGGTTCGAGTAAAACGCAGAAACAAAAGGACGAGTTTATGAAAGAGCTTCCTCCTTCCAGAGAAACCCCGGCGACCTTGGCAACGTGGCGGCATCATCCGCGTCCGGCGTCTGGTTTGAGTTGTGTCCCACGACATTTCCAGTTGCTGGCGGCCGTCATTCTTTTTTTGACGGTTTGTCCGCCCAGGGCCGCGGCCCAGATACCAACACCGTATTCTTCGATGATTTTGCAGACGGCGTCATTGACGCCAACAAGTATCAGCCCGACGCCCCGTTCTTCGAAGGTGGCCAGGGCGACATCCACGCGACTGAAGCCAACGGTGTCCTTGAATTTACCGGCACTGTGAGCCAGCAATGGTGGGCCGGCGCCACGTTGCGAATCGTTCCGACGTTCACCGTTTCCGACGAGACCAACGTCGTTATATCGGTCGATCGCGTCAGTGAAGCCGGCATCGGCACGTCGTCGCGCAGCGCGCTTTGGACCATGGATTCCACGCGGACCACATTCGTGCTGTTTGCGGACAATCAGGGAGAGAATCACTGGGAGTACAATCGCAAAATCAACGAGGCAGGCGATCAACCAACCGGCGGCGGCACCGCTATCGCCGCGTTTGATGACCTCGCGGGGCCGTTTCTGGATGAAGGATTGCACAGGATGAAAGCTGTCGCCAACGGCAGGACGGTGAAACTGTATCTGGACGATGTTTTCGGCGCGGAGGTGAAGTTCCCCTTCACGAATCTGGTCTTTCAAATCGGGAGCTACGCCCGCGCCAACGGAGACACGGCCGACACTACCTTCGACAATCTCCGGGTTGAAACAGTTGGCACCGCGACCTTCTCAACCACTTCGCTTACGCTGACGTCCGGACAGACGGCACCGAGTGTTACAGTGCGGATTCCACCAGGGGCCAACGCAACTACCGCCATCCAGGTGCGGGTCGTCAGCAGCGATCCTGCGGTGGCCATACCGGCCGGCGGCACCGTCGGCACCTTGACATTAACTTTTGCGGCCGGCGGGTCGAATACGAAGACCTTCGACGTGCAGGCATTGGGCGTCGGCGGCGCTCAATTTACTCTCCAGGACGATATCGGCCTGACCGCGGGAAATGCTCTGGACGTAACGGTGATCGGCGGTCCGGGCCTAAGGTTGCAGGATGATTTTGCCGGGGCGTCGATTGATACCAACAAATGGCAAATCAACAATCAACCGTTTGAAACGGGCGCGGGCACTTTCACGGTCGCTCCCAGCAACGGCGTCCTGGTCATCACCGGCACTCTTGACCAGTCCGATGCCTGGGGCGGGGCCTCGTTGAAGACGACGAAGAGTTACACGGCAACGAAGGACCTTCCGCTGTCCGTCGAAATCGATCGTGTCTCGATCGATCCCACCTCGAGCGACCCAGTAACTCCCAGTACTGCCGCTCGAACGGGAATCTTTCTTGCCACCGAAGATCGATCCAAGTTCCTGTTCTTTGGGCAGGACCTCGGCGAGACCGGCTGGGAAGTCAACACGAATCCGGGCAACCCGACCGGCAGCGGCACCGCCATTCCCGCCTTTGTCACAGTCACTGACACAAATTCGCACCGCCTGAAGCTCGTTGCCGATGGAGAGGGCGTGGATGTGTATCTCGACAACCGGTTCGGGCGCCGATTCGATTTTCCAGTCAGTTCGGGAATCTACGTGGAAGTGGGCGCTTACGCCCGGATCACAGGCGATGCCGTGACCGGCAAGTTCGACAACGCAAGAATTGAAAATGTCCTGCCCTGCGTCAGCGCCACCCCTGCCTCTCTTTCCGCTATTGTGGGGCAGAGCACCAATACCGTAACCGTCACGATTCCCAAGCTGCTGAACGCGACGTCTCCTGCCAGCGTAACGGTGACGAGCAGCGACGCCAGCGTCGCCGTTCCCCAAGGCGCGGTCAACGGCAGCCTGACGCTCAACTTCCCCGCTGGCGGCACCAACGTGCAAACCTTCAACGTCAATGCCGTGGGGATCGGCACGGCGACGTTCACCTTGTCGAACGGGCAGGGCGCCTGTGTCGCCGGCAGTGTCGCCGTGACCGTTACGACGGTCCCGGCCACACTGTTCAGCGACAACTTTTCGTCCGGGGTCATCGACAGCACCAAGTGGCTGGTTGACTCTGTGCCGCTGGTGGACGGAGTCGCCAGCATGGATTCCGCGGTCACGGTGAGCAATCAGGCGGCAAAGGTCTTCGTCACGGCCGAACAGAGCACCTGGCCTGGCCTGGCGCTGGCCACCGTGAAGAGCTACCCGGCCAGCACGACGTCGCCCGTCTCGTTTGAGGTTGACCGCGTCAAGCTGGATTTCGTTCTGGTAAACGGGACGAGCGCGAAACAACGCACGGGCCTGTGGATTACCGACTCGACACGGTCGAACTATGTTTTCTTTTCCGAGTACGCCACCCACGACGGCACGGCCGGCGGTTGGCAATATCATCGAAACATCGGCCAGGCTGGAGACAATCCCATCACCGGCAACGGCACGGACATCTCCGCCTTCGCCGCGGCTCAATTCAACGACCAGGGCAATCATCACATGAAGGCGGTGGCCAACGGTTCGACCGTCAGACTCTATCTCGACGGCGTATTTGGCGTCGAGGTGCCCTTCCCCTTTGCGCAAGGGATCGTGTTTGAATTCGGCGCTTATGTGCAGGCTGCCAACGACATCGTCACCGGCGTCTTTGACAACGCGACCGTCGTGGGAACCGCGCCGTCTCTGGGTCCACTCGCGGCTGCGCGACAGCCAAACGGAGACATTGTGATCAATTGGACGGGCCCCGGGACTCTCCAATCGACCGATGCTCTGGGCGGGGCGACGACCAGTTGGGACCCTGTGACGCCGGCGCCGACCGGAAACTCCCATACCGTGTCTCTGGGTCAACAAGGGGCGCGGAAGTTTTACCGGTTGGCGCAGTGAGGGCCGTTTCATTCCGGGATGCGCAGGAATCGCAACATCTGCGGTCGGGTGAGCGGACGGAGGGTTCTGGTGATGTAACCCGTGTGTCATCCCAAAACCCGCCAGGATTTTCCTTCCGCATTGACGGGCGGCCGTGCGCCGGGAGTAACGCGAGGTCCACGGGAATCGGTCAGGCCAAACGATTTGCGGTGGGCAGGATGGTGTCTCGCGCCAATCGGCCGGGAGGAAGCAGGGAAGGATTAAGCGAGGTCAGATGTCCGGGCTTACTATCACCCTTGGTTATTTGATTTCGAGCCTCGCCGCTCTCCAGCCGGCCGTCGCCTTGAATTGGAAAACCGGAGATGGGTTCAGGACGGCGACACTGCAAGTTCCCGCCGCGGGCAGGACCGGTTTCACTGCTCTTCCCGCGGATCAGACAGGCATTCTTTTTACCAATGCGCTTGCCGAGGAACGAGCACTCACGAACCAGATTTATCTGAACGGCTCCGGCGTCGCTGCCGGGGACGTGGACGGCGACGGCTTGTGCGATCTCTACTTTTGCGGCCTGGACCGCCCCAACGCGCTTTATCGCAACCTCGGCAACTGGAAGTTTGTGGAGGTCACCGCGGAAGCGGGCGTCGCCTGCGCCGATCAAGCGTCCACCGGCGCCGTGTTCGCGGACGTCGATGGCGATGGCGATCTGGATTTGCTGGTGAACGGCCTCGGCCGCGGCACGCGACTTTTTCTGAACGGCGGCCGGGGACATTTTCGTGAAGTCACCGCGCAGGCGGGTCTAGGGGGCAGCACTGGCAGCATGTCGCTCGCGCTGGCCGACGTGGATGGCGACGGTTTCCTGGACCTTTATGTCGCGAATTACCGCGCGACGACTTTCCGCGACGAGCCGGACAAGAAGTACCGAATCTCAACCGCGAACCACCAATATGAATTGCTGGCAGTGGACGGCCGCCCGGTGACCGCTCCGGATTTGCGAGGACGATTTACGGTGGACCCGGTTTCCGGCGTTCTGGAGAACGGTGAAGCCGACGTGCTCTATCACAACGACGGTCATGGGAAGTTTGTCTCGGTGAGCTGGACGAACGGAGACTTTTTGGATGAGGAAGGCCGGCCGATCAAAGCACCACCCTATGATTGGGGCCTTTCGGTCATATTCCGTGACTTGAACGAAGACGGCGCTCCGGATATTTACGTCTGCAACGATTTTCAGTCCGAAGATCGCATCTGGCTCAACGACGGTCGCGGCCATTTCAGGGGCATGCCTCGATTGGCGTTGCGCCAGACCAGCTTGTTCTCCATGGGGGTGGACTTCGCCGATCTCGACCGCGACGGGCACGATGAGTTTTTTGTTGCTGACATGCTGAGCCGGGAACACGTCCATCGGCAGGTGCAACTGTCCGAACGAAAAATGCCTTCCCTGCCTGGCCGTGAAGCGGACAGCCGTCCGCAATATTCGCGGAACACACTGTTCTGGAACCGCGGTGACGGCACCTACTCCGAAATCGCGCAATTCGCCGGTGTCGAAGCGTCCGACTGGTCCTGGTGTCCAGTCTTTCTCGATGTGGACCTGGATGGATTCGAGGACCTGCTGATTACAACGGGCCACGCGCGCGATGCCCAGAACATCGATGTCGCCCGTCGCATCGACCGGCTCAAGAAAGAAAAGCAGATGTCCTGGCGCGAACAATTGAGTTTGCGAAAACTCTTTCCGAAACTCGAAACTCCGATTTTTGCCTTCCACAATCGCGGCAATTTGACCTTCGAGGAGGTCGGGCGCTCCTGGGGTTTTGATTCGGCGCAAGTGGCCCAGGGGATGTGTCTGGCGGACCTGGATAATGATGGCGATCTGGACCTCGCGGTGAACTGTCTGAACGGACCGCCGCTGATCTATCGAAATAATTCGGTTCAACCGCGAGTCGCCGTTCGGTTGCGAGGGTTGTCCCCGAACACGCAGGGCATCGGCGCAAAAATCAAGGTCCTCGGTGGCGCAGTTCCATTGCAAAGTCAGGAGGTCATTTGCGGCGGACGTTATTTGTCGGGCGATGACCCGGTGCGAACGTTTGCCGCGGGCAAGCTGACCAATGAATTGACGATCGAGGTCAACTGGCGCAGTGGCCGACATAGCTTTGTTCAACCTGTTCGTGCCAACCGGATTTATGAAATTGACGAGGCCCCGGCGAAGCCGCTTTCTCCTGCTTCACAACCGAAGCCGCAGCCGTTGTTTGTCGATGTCAGCGAGTTGATTCGGCACACACACATCGACGAGCCGTTCGATGATTTTCAGCGACAGCCGTTGTTGCCGCGCAAACTGAGCCAACTCGGTCCCGGCGTCGCCTGGTTCGATTTCGATGGAGACGGATGGGAAGGCTTGATTGTTGGGAGTGGTCGCGGCGGAACACTGGCAGTGTTCAGGAACGATGGCCACGGAAGTTTCATCCTTCTGCCAGGGCCCGCACTCGGCGCATCTACGACGCGGGACCAAACGACCGTGCTGGGCTGGGACCAGGCGCCGGGCAGGCGCGCGTTATTGATCGGCTCGGCCAGCTACGAGGATGGCCTCACCAACGGTGCGGTGGTGCGCCAATACGATTTTGCCACCAGGACGATGAGCGACAGCCTGTTTGGAGAAGGGTCGAGCACGGGGCCATTGGCGTTGGCGGACGTGGATGGCGACGGCGACCTGGATTTATTTGTCGGGGGACGCGTTATTCCGGGTCGCTACCCGGAACCTGCCTCGTCTCTCTTCTTTCGCAATGATGGCGGAACGCTCCGGCTGGACGCGGAGACCAGTCAGGCCCTGGCAAAGGTCGGGCTGGTCAGCGGCGCGATCTGGACTGACCTGGATGGCGATGGTTTGCCCGAATTGGCGCTCGCCTGCGAAGGCGGCCCGATCCGCATCTTTCGTTATAAACAAGGAAAGTTCAGTGAAGCCACCGCGCAGCTTGGCTTGGGAAAGTATCCGGGCTGGTGGAACAGCGTCGCCGCCGGCGATCTCGACGGAGACGGCCGGATCGATCTCGTGGCTGGAAACTGGGGGCGCAACTCCAAATACCAGAGTCATCTCGTCGATTCGCTGCATTTGTACTACGGCGATCTGGATGGCGACGGTGTCGTGGAATTGATCGAAGCCTATTATGACCGCGACCGGAAGAAGATCGTTCCGTGGCGCGATTGGGAAACCTTGTCGGGGACTTTTCCGTTCATCAAAGAACGCTACGACAGTTTTACCGCGTTCAGCGCTGCCGGTGTGAGTGACTTTCTGGGAAGTCGGCTGGCGCGGATGAAGGATCAGGTCGTCACCACGCTCGACAGCATGGTTTTCTTGAACCGCGGAGACCACTTTGAGGCCCGGCCGTTGCCGATGGAGGTGCAGTGGTCGCCCGTTTTTGGGATCGTCGTCGGCGATCTGGACGGCGATGGCAACGAGGATATTTTCGTGAGCCAGAACTTCTTCGCCGTTTCCTCAGACACCTCCCGTTACGATGCCGGACGCGGGTTGTGGCTCAAAGGTGACGGGCGGGGCGGACTCAAGGCAATTCCGGGCCAGGAAAGCGGGCTGAAAATCTACGGTGAAGGCCGGGGCGCGGCGCTCTGTGACTACGATCACGACGGGCGGCTTGATCTCGTCGTTGGGCAAAATGCAAACACAACGCGGCTCTATCGCAACGTCGGCGCCCGAGCCGGTTTGCGCGTTCGCCTGAAAGGGCCTGCGGGAAATCCTCGCGGCGTCGGGGCAGTTGTTCGATTGATTGAGGCGAACGGACGTTGCGGTCCCGCTCATGAAGTCCACGCCGGTGGCGGATACTGGTCGCAGGACTCGGCGAGCGTGGTGCTGGCCGCGAGCGGCGAACCTAAGACGCTGGCTATTCAATGGCCCGGCGGCGCCAGCGTGACGGTTCCAGTGCCCAAGGGCACCTGCGAAATCGTTGTTGCGTCGGATGGAAAGGTTGACGTGAAGACGCAGGATCATGCGAAAGGGAAATGATTTGTCAGAACCGGTCTAGTACGACAACAGGGAGATTTCGTTACATCCCAAAGCTCCAGCCCGTCGCAAGGCTAGCAGCGTAGGGCGTCACTCCGTGCGCGCCGCAGACTCGAATCCGTTCCCCGATCGGCGCGCACGGAGTGACGCGCCCTACCTGACATATATCGAAATTTCTTTGTCGCGGTACTAGTCCCGCGGATTGAAACGGGATTCGCGCGCCAGTTCCTCCCAGAGCGCCTTCTCTCGCTCCGTCACGCGCCCCGGCACCTGGACGCGCAGCACGACATACAAATCGCCGCGCGCGCCGCCGCGCTGCGGCAATCCCTGGCTGCGAACGCGCATTCTCTGTTCGTTCTGCGCGCCTGGCGGTATCTTGATGCTGACCCGGCCGCCGAGCGTGGGCACGGAGACTTTTGTGCCGAGCACCGCTTCCCACGGTGTGAGGTCAAGATCGTAGTAAAGGTCATCGCCTTCCGCGCGATAGTCAGGATGTTTCGCGAAGCGAACGCGCAGAAACAAATCGCCGGCCGAACCGCGCCCGACCCCAGCCTCCCCGCGACCGGCCAATCGGAGGCGCTGACCTTCGCGAACGCCAGCGGGAATTTTAACCTGGTAGTTTTCAATTTTGCTCGTTCGTCCACTCCCCTGACACTCCGGACAGACGCGATTCTTTATCTCGCCGCCGCCGCCGCAGCGTTGGCAGGTCGTGTTGCGCCGCAGTGAGACGGGACGTAGCGAACCGTTCAAAGCTTCCTCCAGCGTCACCATGATGTCGGCCTCCACATCCCGGCCGCGTTGCGAAGGCTCCTCAAACCCATCGGGAAAGCCGGCGCCGCTCCGCCGACCGCCCATTGAGCCGAAG
>Ga0209376_1005072_pt1 | contig 11128 bp, 9 predicted proteins | sample GraSoiAngelo_134_FD_185891 | JGI IMG/M metagenome (GOLD analysis project Ga0209376, IMG submission 185891) | Grasslands soil microbial communities from the Angelo Coastal Reserve, California, USA - 14_0929_05_30cm (SPAdes) (version 2) | ecosystem: Environmental > Terrestrial > Soil > Grasslands ... | reverse complement strand
GTCGCAGCGCGCGGAGGCGCGCACACGAAGCTCAGACGGTCGCGGGCGTTCCGTCCCGAGGCCATCGACACGCTCGCGCGCAGCGTGGCACGCGCGGGACGCGTGCCGTGGCGCGCGAGCGGCACGCCGACCGTGGCCGTGCACGTGTCGGGTGTCGCAACCGGCATCGGCAGTCCCTCGAGGGCAGCGACCAGCCCCGCGAAGGCTGGCGCCGGCGACCACGCCTGCGCGCTGGTCATGACCTCGGCGTGGCAGCGCGGTGCGTCCGAGTCGGTTGCGTCGAGGCAGACGCGCACCGCGAACAGGCAGGTGCCGTCGGCCCGGCCGTCCTCGTCGCAGCTCGGATCGCCGTCGGTGCAGCGTGCGACGCGGCCGCGGGGGACGCCGGCGACGTCCGTCACCAGCATGCAGTCGGCCTTCGGCGGCCCGCCGCCGAGAAAGCGCATGAAGGGGCCCGTCTGCGCCGGCGTGGCCACGGGCAGCAGCACGATCGCGGCCGCCAAGGCCGCGCGCGCGAACGGAAGCGGACCCACGCGAGCACGCTTTCGCCAGCACGCCTCGGGTGTGCACGGCGGAGTGCGGAGACCGGATGGGACGGTACGTCGGTGCGGGCGCATCGGGCTACTGAGCGAGGATGCGAACTTCGGACCCGTCCTCCTTGTGGACGCAGTCGATCGCCTCGAGCGGGTCGTCGGTCGGGTAGTAGAACCCGAACAGGTTGCAGTGCTCGTTCTTCTGCGTGTTGGGGCCGAACTTGAACGTCTCAGTGGTGTCGTTCTGCCAGGTGCAGGCCCACTCGAGGCCTTCGCCCGGCTGGAGGACGAGCTTCCCGCCCTCGATCGGCGGCCTGGAGTCGTCCAGGGAGTACTGCTGGAACTTCGGGTCGCTGTACCCCGCGTTCTCGTAGACCAGGGGACCCCGCGTTCCGTCGGCGAGCGTCTTCCACACGTCGAACTTGATCCCGCGGAAGTGGTAGTGGCCCGTGAGCGCCATCACCGTCATCTCGCGCTGGTCCGCGGCGGGTCCGGTGAGCGCGCAGGTGCTCGACTTGGTCGAGATCCCCGGGGGGACGAGGACGGTCCGGTCCTGCGCGAAGAGCGCGCCGCCGTGCGCGGTGACCGTCGCGGGCTCCATGGGGTAGAGGACCATCTTCGCGCGCGCCTTGCCGTTGACGCTGAGCCCGGCGGAGCCGAAGCCCGTGTTGACGAAGTGCGTCTGGATGAGCAGCGGCTCGTGCGGCAGGAAGTGGATGCCGATGCCGGGATGGAGCTGCCAGTTGAGGTCGGCGTTCTGGGTCGCCGCGACCAGCTCCCAGTGCGAGAAGTCGATGGCGAACGCACACTCGCGCGGCCGCCGATTATGCGGACCCGCGGGCGAGTACGTATTGTCGGCATTCGGGTACTCCACCGGTCCGACCGTCGGCCGGTAGAGATGGACGTGATGGCTCCCGCCGTGCACGAAGATCCGCACGTGGCCCACGTCCACTTCGCCCTTGCGCGGGAAGTCGACGGGGAAGCAGGTCTGCTTCTCCGTCCCCTTCTTCACCCGGCCGGCGCGGGCCGTCAGCTTGATCGGCCTCAGCTCGGCCGGAGCGGGCACGGCGATGACGAGCCCGAGCAGAAGACTGCCCAGGAGGGCGGGGTGTCGCATGCGCGGCGGACTTTACCCAAGAAGCGTGCCGCTGGAAAGCGAAATTTACGCACCCCGTCGGGCGCCACGGGGGCGCGGCGGCGCGCGAACCTCGCGTCCGTGCACGGCTTTTCGTCCGGACGGACCTGGCAAAGTCTCAGGACACCCGTGCCGCGGCAAGACGCCCCCGGGCCGCCACCGCCTCGATCTCGACCCGCGCCCCCGCCGGCAGCCGCGCTACCTGCACGGTCGCGCGCGCCGGGTGCGGCGGCGGGAAGTAGCGCCCGTAGACCTCGTTCATGGCTGCGAGCTCGCTGAGATCCGTCAGATACACCGTCGTCTTGACGACGTCTTGCAGCCCGAGCCCGGCCGCGCGCAGCACCGCCGCCAGGTTCTCCAGCACGCGCGCCGTCTCCGCGGCGATCCCGCCGGGCACGAGCGCGCCGCTCCCCGGATCGATGCCCACCTGCCCCGAGCAGAAGACCAGGTCGCCGGCCGCTACCGCCTGCGCGTAGGGACCGAGGGCGCGGGGCGCGGCGTCGCTCGCGATGCGCTCCCGGCTCACGTGCGGACCCGCGCCACCTTCATCACGCCGCGCACGCGGCCGAGGCTCCGCATCACGCGGTTCAGCTCGTCGGCGCTCGCCACCATCAGCTCGAAGACGTTCTGCGCCTTGCGGTCGCCGAGGGCGTGCACCTGGGCGCGGGTGATGTTGATGCCGGCCGAGCTGATCGCCTTCGACATGGCGGCGAGGAGCCCGGGCTGGTCGATGCACGTGACCTCGACCCGCACCGGGCGCGGCGTCCCCTTCCCGTCCTCCCACTGCACGTCGATGCGCCGCTGCGGGTCGCTCTCGAGCACCTTCGGGCAGTCGAGCGTGTGCACCGTCACGCCGCGCCCGCGTGTGATGAAGCCGGTGATGCGCTCGCCCGGCAGCGGGCTGCAGCACTTCCCAAAGCGCACCAGCATGTCCTCCACACCCGAGACCTGGACGCCGCTCTTCGTCTGGCGGCTCACCATCCTGAGGAGGCGCTGGAGGCGCCCCTCGCCCTTCTCGCGCCGGCGCTCGAGCTCCTCGGGAGAGAGGAGCTTCCCGAGCACCTGCTGCGCCGTCACCTTCCCGTAGCCGACGGCGGCGAGCAGCGTGTCCTCGTCCTTCTGCCCGAGCTCCTCCGCCACGCGGCGGAGCGTGCCCTCGCCGCGCAGCTTCGCCAGGTCGAGCTGGTGGCGGGCGAGGTCGCGCTCCAGGATCTCGCGCCCCACGGCCACCGAGCGGCTCGACTGCTGCGCCTTCACCCAGGCGCGGATGCGCCCCTTCGCGCGCGGCGTCTTCACCAGCTTCAGCCAGTCCTTCGAGGGCTGCTGGTTGGCGGTGGTGACGATCTCGACCGTGTCGCCGCTCTGCAGCTGGTAGCGCAGCGGCACGATCTTCCCGTTGACGCGCGCCCCGGCGCAGTGGTGCCCGACCTCGGAGTGGATGCGGTAGGCGAAGTCGATGACGGTCGACCCGAGCGGGAAGGCGAGCAGGTCCCCCTTGGGCGTGAAGGCGAAGACCTCCTCGGTGAACAGGTCCTCCTTCACCGAGCGCAGGAACTCCTGCGGGTCCGGGAGCTGCTGCTGCCACTCGAGCATCTGGCGGAGCCAGGCGAAGCGCTGCCCGTCGCCGCCCTCGGCGCCGCCCGGCTGCTTGTAGCGCCAGTGGGCAGCCACGCCGTACTCGGCCACGCGGTGCATGTCGCGGGTGCGGATCTGGATCTCCATGCGCTCACCGTAGGGGCCGATCACCGTGGTGTGCAGCGACTGGTAGCCGTTCGCCTTGGGGAGCGCGATGTAATCCTTGAAGCGCCCCGGCACCGGCTTCCAGTTGGCGTGCACGACGCCGAGCGCCTCGTAGCACTCGCCCACCGTGTCGACCACGACGCGGAAGGCGACCAGGTCGTAAATCTGATCGTAGAGCAGGTTCTGCGCCTGCATCTTCTGGTAGATCGAGTAGAAGTGCTTGGGGCGGCCGGTCACCTCGGCCTCGACCTCGGCCTCGGCGAGCTTCTTCAAGAGGGCCGAGAGGACCTCCTTGATGTACTTCTCGCGCTCGGCCTTGCGCTTCGCGACGCTGCGCTTCAGCTGGTAGTAGACCTCGGGATGGAGGAAGCGCAGCGCGTTGTCCTCCAGGTCCGACTTGATCCAGTAGATGCCGAGCCGGTGCGCGAGCGGCGCGTAGATGTCGAGCGTCTCCTGCGCGATGTCCACCTGCCGCTCCGGCGCCAGGTGGCCGAGGGTCCGCATGTTGTGGGTGCGGTCGGCGAGCTTGATCAGGATGACGCGGATGTCGCGCGCCATCGCGAGCAGCATCTTGCGGAAGTTCTCCGCCTGCTTCTCCTCGCGCGAGGTGAAGTTGATCTGGCCGATCTTGGTGACCCCGTCGACCAGGCCCGCGATCTCGGGGCCGAATCGCTCCTCGACCTGGGCGAGCGTGGCGAGGGTGTCCTCGACCGTGTCGTGCAGGAGCCCGGTGGCGACGCTCGGTACGTCGAGGCGGAGATCCGCGATGATGCCCGCCACCTGGAGCGGGTGGGTCAGATAGGGCTCGCCCGAGGCGCGCCGCTGGCCCTTGTGCACGCCCGCCGAGAACTCGTAGGCGCGCTGGAGCACCTCCACGGGCCCGGTCGGCGTGTAGGCGCGGACGCGCTCGATGAGCTCGCCGATGGTCATGGCGCCCGCCGCGCGTGCGCCACGATCTCGGCCGCCAGCTCCTCCGGCGTGCGCCCATCGGTGTAGAGCACGAGGTCGTAGCGCTGGGGGTCGTGGTAGTCGACGCCATAGATCTCGCGGTAGCGGCGCGCGTCCGAGGCCTCCCGCGCCTGGATCTGCCGCAGGCGCTCGGCCGTGTCGCCGCCCTCGCGCGCGGCGATGCGGGCGGCCCGCACGGGCTCCGGGGCGTCCAGGAAGACGCGCAGCGCGCGCGCCCCCGCCTCCTCGGCCACGACGGCGGCGAGCCGGCCCTCGAGCACCGCGTCGCCCCGCCGGGCGCGTGCGCGCATCGCGTCGTCGAGGCGGCGGTCGATCGAGTGATCCGTCTCGGCGCGGCGCGCGTACTCCTCGAGCGTCAGCCCGGCGGCCTCGGCCTGGCGCCGGAAGAGGTCGCCCGCGTAGACGTGCTCCAGGCCGAGCGCCTGCGCGACCAGGCGCGCGACCGTCGTCTTGCCGCTGCCGGGCAGCCCGGAGATGGTGATCAGCACGTCACCATTATAGCCGCCTTCCGTGCCGCTGCACGCCGCGGCTCGCGCCCCCCATCACTCGACGTTCTGCACCTGCTCGCGGAGCTTCTCCACCTCGGCCTTCGCGCCGAGCACCCGGTCGGTGATCTCGCGGTCGCCCGCCTTGGCGCCCGTGGTATTGAGCTCGCGCTGGATCTCCTGGAGCAGGAACTCGATCCGCTTGCCGACCGGGCCCCGGTCGCGCAGCGTGGTGGCGAGCGCCCCCAGGTGCGCCTCGAGCCGCACCAGCTCCTCGGTCACGTCGCTCCGGTCGGCGAGCACGGCGACCTCCTGCGCCACCCGGCCACGATCGAGCTCGGCGCCGCCCACCAGGCGCATCAGGCGCTCCTCGACCTGGCTGCGCAGCACGGCGAGCGCGCGCGGCAGCCGGCGGCGGATGGCCGCCGTGGTGCGCTTGAGGGAGGCGGCGCGGCCGAGCATGTCGCGCCGGAGATGGGCGCCCTCCCGCCGGCGCTCGCGCTCGAAGGCGCGCAGCGCGCGCGCGAGCGCGCCACGGAGCGCCGGGAGCTCGCCGCGCAGCTCGGGCGGCTGCTCGCTCACCTCGAAGACGTCGGGCAGGCGGAGCACGTCGACCAGCGCAACGTCCCCTGCGAGCCCGAGGCGCCGGCCGAGCTGGCGTGCCGCCGCCACGTAGGCGCGCGCCAGCTCGGCGCGTACGGCCACCGCGTACCGCCGCCGCGCCGCCAGCGCCGTGCGCGCGACCGTGACCTCGACCCGCCCGCGCTGCGCCACCGCGCGCACGCGGTCGCGCACCTCACGCTCCCACGGAGCGTACTCGCGCGGCGCCACGATCTTCACGTCGAGAAAGCGCTGATTGACGCTGCGCAGCTCGACCGTCACGCGCGCCGTCGGCGCATCGGCGCGCCCGGCGCCGTATCCCGTCATGCTCCGCACGCGGGTTGATCAACTCCTCCGGGGGCCCGTCCGCTGCTCGCGCGCTCCGCCGCTCCGATGCCCCCGGACCCCGTCGGCTGGCTTGAGCGCTCTCGCGCTCAGCCTCCCCCCTTTATTGGCGGCAATGGGCCTCCCCCCTCTATTGGCGGCAATGGCGGCGCGCAGCTCGTCGGCGCGGAGCGTGGCGGTGCCCAGCTTGCCGACCACCACGCCCGCGGCGTGGTTCGCGAGCACGGTCGCCTCCTCGAGCGTGCCGCCGGCGCCGAGCGCGAGCGCACAGGTGGCGAGCACGGTGTCGCCGGCGCCGGTCACGTCGTAGACCTCGCGGGCCACGGTGGGGAACTCCTGCACGCCCTCGCCCCGCCTGAAGAGGGCCATACCCTCCTCGCCGCGCGAGATGAGGACGGCCTCGGTCTCCCAGCGCTCGAGGAGGCGCGCGCCGGCGGCGCAGAGCGAGGCGCGGTCGCGGATCTCGATGCCCGCGGCCTCCGCCGCCTCGGCGCGGTTCGGCTTCATGAGCGAGGCACGGCGGTAGTGGGCGAAGTTGGCGCGCTTCGGATCGACGACCCAGGTGAACGGCGCGCGCGCGTGGGCCTCCGCGAGCGCCGCGAGCAGGTCCGGCCCGACCACGCCCTTGGCGTAGTCCGACACCACCACCACGTCGCAGCCTGCGCACCCGCGCAGCACGAAGTCGCGTACCCGGCGCGCCCCCGCCCCGTCGAGCACGCGCGACGTCTCGTGGTCGAGGCGCACCACCTGCTGCTGGTGCGCGATGATGCGCGTCTTCTCCGTCGTGCGCGCCTGGTGCGAGACGACGACGCCCTCGGTGCCGGCGCCGAGCGCGCGCAGCGCGGCGGCGAGCGCCTTCCCCGCTGCGTCGTCGCCCACGATCCCGCATGTCGCCGCCCGGCCCCCGAGCGCCGCGATGTTGCTCACCACGTTCCCGGCGCCGCCCGGGCGCTCGTCCTCCCGGGTCACGTGCACGACGGGCACCGGCGCCTCGGGCGAGATGCGCTCGACCTGCCCCCACACGAAGCGATCGAGCATCAAGTCGCCCACCACCAGCACCCGCACCCTGGAGAAGCGCCGAATCAGCTCCGCGAGCCGCCGTCCGCTCACGCGCATGGACGGTCCTCGTAGCAGGCCAGCGTCCCCTCCGCCATGCGCGTGGCGGTGTAGCGGGCGAGGACCCGCGCGTGACCGGCGGCGCCGAGGCGCGCGCGGAGGTCCGGGTCGCGCGCCAGGCGGGCGAGCGCCGCGGCGAGCGCCGTCGGGTCGCCCGGCGGCACGAGGAGGCCGGTCTCCTCGTGCACCACCGCCTCGGCGAGGCCGCCCACCCGGCTCGCCACGACCGGGCGGCTCGCAGCCATCGCCTCCAGCGCGGCCACCCCGAGCCCTTCCTGCAGGGACGGGAGCGCGACGATGTCCGCCGCCGCGAGGCAGGCGGCCACGTCGCGCCGGAAGCCCACCATCTCGACCGCCCCGTCGAGCGCCGCGGCGGCGCCCGCCAGGGCCTTCGCCTGCCGCCCCTCGCCGCAGAAGACGTAGCGCAGGCGCGGCGCCGCGGACGCGAGCCCGGCCGCCGCCGCGAGCAGGACCGCGTGCCCCTTGCGCACCTCGAGCGCGCCCAGGGCAACGACCGCGACCTCGTCGTCGCCGAGGCCCCACTCGCGCCGCACGGCCGCGCGCGCGGCCGGCGGCGCGGCCAACGCGCGCGCGTCGATCCCGCTCGGCACCACGCGGATGCGCTCCGCGCGCACCCCGACGCGGATGAGGGCGGTGCGCACGCCTTCCGAGATGGCGATCACCGCATCCACCGCGCGGTTGTAGAGGAAACGCACGTAGGGGCCGCCGGCAGGGACGTAGTCCATGCGGCGCGTGACCACGAGCCGCGCTCCCCTGCCCCGGCTGAGCGGCGCCAGGGCGTGAGCGCGCGCGGTGTGGAAGTGGACCACGTCGAAGCCGGGCGCCAGGCGGCGAAGGACCAGCGCGGCGCGCACGTCGAAGTGGTTCGCGATGCCGAGCGGGATGATCCGCGCGCCCGCGGCGGCGGCGGCGCGCGCCAGCGGCCCCTCCGGGTGCGCCGCGACGGTCGAGGCATGGCCGCGCGCGGCGAGCACGCTGACGAGGGCCAGAACCTGGACCTCGCCGCCTCCCCAGGCGCGCTCCGGGTCGACGTGCAGCACGCGCATCACCCGTCCTCCCCGAGCCGCGCGAGGATGGCGAGCGCCACCCACATGGCGATCGCGACCTCCGCGTCCCCGAAGGTGTACTGCGTGAGCCCCCCCACGAGAAAGCCGATCACGCCCGCCCAGGCACCGGCGGCCGCCGCCCAGGTCGCGGGATCCGGCGCGCGCGCGATGGCCTCGGCGCCGCGGCGGAGCACCGTCGCGTAGACGAGGCCGAAGGCCGCGAGGCCGGTCAGGCCCGCCTCGGCCGCCATCTGCAGGAAGTTGTTGTGCGCGTGCGAGCGCCGGTCGGCGGCGGGATGCGCGGCGTAGTACGGCGGCGCCGCGGTCCGGTAGCGGCCGAAGCCGAGCCCCAGGACCGGCCGCTCGTGCACGATGTCGAGGTTCGCCCGGTAGATGCCGACGCGCCCTGCGTTGGCGCCTCCCGCGGAGAACATGTGCGCCGCCTCGGCGCGCAGCGCCGGGGTGACGGCGAAGGCGAGGCCCGCGGCCACGGCGCACGCGGGGAGCACGAGCCGCGCGCGCCGGTCGCGCGCCACCAGCGCCAGGGCGGCGGCCACCGCGAGCGCCCCGAGCCAGGCCCCGCGCGCGGTCGAGAAGGCGAGCGCCAGCACGACGAGCAGCGCGGCCCCGAGTGCCGCCGCCCCGCCCGCGAGCGCGCCGGCGAGGGCCCAGGCGAGCGGGAAGATCATCACGTGCGCGAAGGTGAGGTAGCTGCGGAAGAACCCGACCACCGCGTAGCCGGACGTGCCCGCCTCGCGCGGGTACACGTAGGTCGGGCGGGCGAGCAGCGTGCGGTACCAGTCGGCGCCCGTGAAGTGCTGGAGGATGCCGTACGCCGCCGCCACCGCACCGGCGCCGACGATCACCCGCGCCAGCCGGACGGCGTGCGCGCGGTCGCGGAGCCACCAGAAGACGACGAAGTACGCGAGCACGATCCAGAGGCGTATCCACCCGCTCGCCTGGAGCGGATGCCCGCTCGCGAGCGTCGAGAGGGCCAGGACGCCCGCGAAGAGCGCGAGCACGCCGTCGAGCGGCGTCGTGCGCACCACGCCCCAGCCGCCGGCCAGCGCCGCGACGCTGAGCGCCGCGAGCCCGAGCACGCCGGCCTCCATGCCCGTCGTCGAGAGCGGGATGGCGGCCCCGGTGAAGGCGAGGAGCGCGTCGGCCGCGCGGCGCGCCGCGAGGGGGGGGCTGCCTGCCACGCTCAGACGCCCCGCTGGGTGAGCATCACCTTCACCGTGTCCGCCAGGATGCGCACGTCGAGCCAGAGCGAGCGGTGATAGATGTAGGCCAGGTCGTACTTGAGCTTGGTCGCGGGCGAGGTGTGGTACTCGCCGTTCACCTGCGCGTAGCCGGTGAGGCCCGGGCGCACCCTGAAGCGCTCGGCGTAGCCCTGGATGTCGCGCTCGAAGTCGCGCACGAACTCGGGTCGCTCGGGCCGCGGGCCGACGAAGCTCATGTCGCCGCAGAGCACGTTCCACAGCTGCGGCAGCTCGTCCAGGCGCAGCGCGCGCAGGTAGCGTCCGAGCCAGGTGATGCGCGGATCGTTCTCGCTCGCCAGCACGGGGCCCGTCTTCCGCTCGGCATCGACGCGCATGGTGCGGAACTTGGCCATGGTGAAGGGGCGGCAGTCCTTGCCCACCCGCTCCTGGAAGAAGAGCACCGGCCCGCGCGAGGTGAAGCGGATCGCGAGGGCCACGAGCGCCATGACCGGAAGCGTGACGAGGAAGAGGACGGCGGCCAGCCCGGCGTCGAAGGCGCGCTTGACGGCGCTCGCGCCGCCCGCGAGCGGCTCGCGGATCACCTCGATGAGCGGGATGTCGTGCAGGCGGAGATGCTCGGTGCGGCCAATCAGGATCTCGTACGGCGAGGGCACGACGCAGATGCGGGCGCGCGCGCCTTCGGAGTGGCTCAAGGCATCGAGGAGCTCGTCCTGCCAGACGTGGTCCGAGGCGATGATCACCTCGTCCACCTGGTGGCGCCGGCAGAGGGCGGGCAGCTCCTCGCGCGCGCCGAGTACGGGCACGTCGAGCGGCGCGGGGCACATCCCGTCGCCCGCCACCGCGCCCACGATGTCCATGCCGAGCCAGTGCTGCGCCCGGATGGTGGCGATCACCTCGGCCGCGGTGGCGTTGGTGCCCACCACCAGGACGCGCCGGCGCGGGTAGCTGCCGAGCAGCGGGCGGCTGCCGAGACGCCAGGCGACCAGCAGTGTCGCGTCGAGCGCCGCCAGCACGACGAAGATCGAGCGCGGAAACATGAGGTCCTGGCGGAAGAAGTAGACTCCGACCAGCACGAGGGCCTGGAGCCCGGCGGCCACCAGCATCGCGCCCACGTGATCGCGCGGCCGGGTGAGCGCGTGCACCTCGTAGAGCCCGAGGAAGTAGAGGACCGCGCCCTGCGCGAGCAGCATCTCCGGCCAGTGGTGGTGCACCTCGGCGAAGCGGACGCCCGGGAGATAGCCCTGCGTCAGCGGCAGGGGCACGTGCGTGCGCAGGACGAAGGCGAGCAGATAGGCGAGGCAGTCCGCCAGCAGGTCGCCCGCGACCAGGATCGCCCAACGCAGGCGCCATCCTCCGTCGCGTCGGTACACCGACCGCGACATAGCAGATGAGGGCAGCCGTTCAAGGCGCCGGGCCTGCGCAGCGACCGGCGCCGGGGTCGATCCGCCGTCTTACTTACTCGCGCAGAAGCGGCTCCTGAACAGCGCCCTGGTCCGGCGGGCCAGGTCCACGACCTCGGAATCGAGGCGCGCGACGCGGTCAGCCGGTGCCAGACAATTGCGCCGCGTCGTCGACGCAACCCTGGCCCGCAGCGCCTTCGCCGCTCGCCCTGCCTTGCCGAGGTTCCGCTTGCACTTCTTCGGCCTGGTCGCGCCGTCGGCCTGCATCACGAACCCCGCTAGCCGCTCGAGCACCGGTTCGAGGGAACAGTGCTTGCATTCGCAAGCAGGCTGCGGCGGTGAGTTCAAGGTGGCGCGCACCGCGCCGATGGCACACTCGACGCCCGCCAGCGAGTCGTCGGCGAGTTGAGCGGGTTCGCAGGCGAGCGTCGTGGTCGTGGGCCTCGTGGTGGTGGTGGTCGGCTGAGTCGTCGTCGACGTCGTCGTGGTCGTGGGGCTGGTGGTCGTGGTGGTGC